>ENA-UOJS01000590-UOJS01000590.1-human-gut-metagenome-genome-assembly--contig:-C74-NODE-590-length-37595-cov-6.536814_pt1 | contig 37595 bp, 36 predicted proteins | sample MGYA00242355_ERZ723902 | MGnify/ENA metagenome assembly ERZ723902
TTCTTTGGCATATCCACGCCCTGTCAGTATTCCGCTCAGATATCCTGTTTTTTTGTTTTCGGGTATCTGATTTTTCTGAAAATTATGTCGAGCCTTTCTTGACTTGACCTCAAATATCAAAAATGGGATCAAAGAAATAAGTAGCAAAAGTCCTAAGCCGGCATTTGCTATGAGCAAGGTTGATGCCAGGCTTACAACGGTCATTAGTTGCCCGAAAATGGAAAACACGGAACCTATCATATTTTCCCATCCGCGTCCCAGTGTCTGATAAGCCTCCTTTATGGCTGTATACGACTCCTTATCGTCATAAAACGAAACATCAAACTCCAAGCATTTTTGGATAATCAGTTCATTTATGCGTTTATTCATTTTTGCTCCGGATTGGGTGCATATTATCGTTCTTATATTCGCCAGTACTTTACCCAAAATGTTGATTATCACCAAAAGCACGCACCACAAAATGAGAGTCCCGATAGCTTTATTCGTATATTCAAGCAAGATAGAATCAATGATCTTTTTACTTATGTAAACATAAGCAAGTGGAATGAATGAGGAGAGCGTTTCAATTATTATTATAAACACGCACTGCCATGGAGAGTTCTTCCAAAGCATATTTATGATGAATCCGAAGTTTTTCAACGTCTTCAAAATGTTTTGCTTGAATTTGTCAATACGCTGTATTAACATAAAAGCCTCCCTTGATCAGCCGCGCTTTTCTCTATACCCATCTTCGCTCCAATAATATTCGTTCAATATCTCAAGAGCCTCCCAAGGCAGAGCGCCCTCCACCACGGCCGCTTCGATCTGTGTTCTAATATAATCTGCATACGGTAAAAGTGTCTTTATAAAATGCCAATCCATTTCACCGTTCAGAATTTTCTGAAAAATCGCTTCCTTGGATGTGCGATCAAGCATCGGTATAAATTTTGCAAGAAGCTCGTCATTGATGTCGTCAAATGCTGTAGCTTCTATTAGTTTAACAACGGATTCATCGTTCAGATACTCGGCAAGGGTAATTATATCTGAAATATCGATCCCTTGTCGTTCAAATTGCTGCGACAGCTTTGCAAGGATGCTTGGTTTCAGAAGTGGCGCGAGATTTACCACGTCCGCTATATTTTCCGCTACAACGTCGGTGTTTCCTTTGGCTATGCCTTGCAATAGGGAAGACTCGCCATCGGTTGGTTCTCCATAGCCAATTAGATCATCAAAACTAACATCAAAAAGTTCCGCGATCATAACAAGTACGGATATGTCGGGAAAGCTTTCGCCTCTTTCGTATTTTGAGATCGCCTGACGAGACATATTGAGTCTGTCTGCGACTTCGCTTTGTGTCATGTCAGCTTGCTTTCGAAGTGTCGAAAGCGCCCTGCCGAATTTCATAGTATCAAACATTTTCGATCCGCCTTATTCTGTGATGCGATGCCATACCTGACCATCACGTCTTTGATTATTATATCATAAAGCATTACCATTGTCGAGCAACGATCGGTTGCACAAAAAAATGCCGGCACCACGACCGGCATTTTTGAGGGGCTGTTAAAAACATCAAGTTTTCAACAGCCCCGGTGTGTTTATTGTATCAAATCGTTTTCGATCGTTTGATTCAGGCCATTATCCTCTTTTCTTCGCGGTGTATGAAACGATGGAGCATGCAATTATCCCGACGCCGAACGGGATGGCAAAAAGAAGTCCCACGGTCCAAGGCGCGCTGTTACCCGACTCATAGCCGTAGCGAAGAGCAGTGCAATTATAGGTCACCACGATGCACATAATGTTTGTAAGCAGTATTGCAAGTACTGCAAAAAATGTTGACAGTTTTTTCATTGAAACCCTCCTACTTGTGTTTCACGATTTTGATAAGTATTACAACCCCGAGCACCACAAACAATACCGAGATCACCATCGCTATAAACGTTCCGTCGATGACTATCATGGATGACTGTGCGATCTTGTCGGCGGTTTCGGAACCCAATACCGAGATGGCGCCGAACACTATCAGCGAAACGCATCCCATGAGAGAGAGGACAAGCCCCAATATTCCGAGAAGCTTTTTGTTACCATCGTTCTTCCCGGTCGGCTGTACGCTCGTTGGCTTTTCGATATCTTCTTTCACGAGATAATCTATGCTGACGCCGAAAAGCTCGCTGTATTTTTGAAGCATTTCGGCATCCGGGGTCGTCGTTCCGTTCTCCCATTTTGAGATCACCTGTCTTGAGCAATCCAGCTTTTCGGCAAGAGCTTCCTGGGATAATCCTTGTTTACGGCGCAAGCTATAAAGTTTTTCAGACAGTGTCATAAGTACCTCCTTATACCTCTATTATAATGGCTTTGTGCGGTATTGGTCTATATATGATCGTGGCAATTCCGCTACGTGCGTTGACATTTAAAAATTTTAATGGTATTCGGGTAGCATTCCGCGAAATAATATGATATAATCATATCATGAATCAAGGTGCTTGTCAATCGGATGTGACCGCATTGTATTTTGAATACGGAGGAAAAAAGAAATGATCTATACACTGAAATACAGCTCTCCGCTCGGCGGTATTCTGCTTGCGGCGGATGAGGTCGGGCTGACGGGACTTTGGTTCGATGGAGCAAAATATTTTGCGGACAGTCTCCCTGCCGAGCATACAGAAGGGGAAACGCCGATACTTGCGGAAGCCGTGCGCTGGCTCGATATTTATTTCAGTGGAAAAGAGCCGGAGCTCATGCCGCCGCTTCATCCCACAGGCTCCCGATTCCGGCAGGAGGTCTGGAATATCCTTTTACAAATACCTTACGGCAAGACCGTTACATACGGGGACATTTCAAAACAGCTTGCAAAAAAGATGGGGCTTGAAAAAATGACAGCACAAGCTGTCGGCGGCGCCGACGGACATAATGAGATTTCGATCATAATTCCTAGTCACCGCGTGGTCGGAACAAACGGCAGTCTGACGGGATATGCAGGCGGTATCGATAAAAAAATCAAGTTGCTTGAGCTTGAAAATACGGATATGAGCCGTCTTTTTATTCCGAAAAAAGGCACGGCGCTTTGATGTTTTGAAAGGGATTTAATAATGAAAATTTCAGACGCGATCGAAAAAATGATCGACTTTTATAACGGCGATCTGCATGATATCAATCATTTCCTCAAGGTGTGGGCATTTGCTAAAAATATCGGTGAACAGGAAGGGCTTGATGCGCGCACGCAGGAAACGCTTGAGCTTGCCGCGGTGGTGCATGATATTTCCTGTCCGCTGTGCCGTGAAAAATACGGAGATACCAACGGGAAGCATCAGGAGCTGGAGAGTGCGCCGCTTGTTGCGGCATTTTTCGCAGGAGAGGACTGTGATGCGGATGTCGAGCGTATTTCATGGCTCGTGTCTCACCATCACACATACACGGATGTAGACGGTATTGACTATCGGATACTGCTTGAGGCAGATTTTCTGGTCAATGCCGGTGAGAGCGGGTACTCAAAATCAGCGATAGAAAGTGCGAAAAAACAATTTTTCCGCACAAGCGCGGGACTTCGCCTTTTGGAAAGTATATATTTGAAGGGTTGAACGTAAGCACGGCTTATCGTTTTTGTGTTGTGAAGCGGTCAAAATGCCGATGATACTTCAAAACCGGCTGGATCACACAAAAACGCCCGAGCTCACGCAAGGAGAGCTCGGGGCGTTGGTGCTCGTGATCGGAAGCAATTGAATTTCAGTTTTGCACCTCATGCACCCATTCAGATATCTCAGGCTCGGCTTTGTCAACATAACTGCCGCAAACGGCAAGTCCCATTGAGACGGACGCACCTTTGGCTGCTTGGCGGATATCGTTTACCGTTCCGGACAGCCCGCTGCCTTCGTGCGTGCAGAAGGGATGGATCGTTTTGACTGTAAAATCGAAGCGCTCAAGAAATGTGTAAACAGCCCTGGGCATAGTGCCCCAATAATTCGGATAGCCGAGGTATATCTCGTCATAGTCTTCGAAATTTTCCGGCAATGTCACTGCCCACACCGCCCATCGCAATGCCCACATCGGCTTTTTTGAGCGCGGGAGCATCGTTCACGCCGTCGCCTATCATGCAGACAGGCAGTTTTTTGCCCTGATATTCGCCGATGTATTTCAGTTTGTCCTCAGGCAGACAATTTGCCCGAACCTCGCCGATGTGTAGCTTGCCTGCAATGGTTTTCGCGGCGTTTTCGTTGTCGCCGGTGAGAAGCACGGGCTGTACGCCGAGGCGGGTGAGGGAATCGACCGTGGCGGCACTTTCCCCACGCAATGTGTCGGAAAGCGCGAGATATCCTGCAAACTGCCCGTCTATCGCTACATAAGTGACTGTGCAGCCGCGGCTAAGATAATTCACTGCATCGCTTGGCGGCGTCATGATGATACCGTTCTCTGAAAGCAACTTGGGATTGCCTGCAAAGATGGTTTTGCCGTCCACCACGGCACAGACACCGCGCCCGGGAATCATGCTGAAATCGGTCGCCGAGGCAGGGACGGCACAGGTCTTTTTGTAGCAACCGACGATTGCTTTTCCAAGAGGATGCTCGGAAAACTGTTCCGCCGATGCCGCAACACGGTAGATTTCGTCCTTGTCGAAAGACTTTGAAACGCTTTCCGCCGCGACGACTTCGGGTGTTCCGTAGGTCAGTGTGCCGGTTTTGTCAAATGCGATTACCTTGGCTTTTGAAAGCCGCTCCAGCGCGTCGCCCTCGCGTACGAGGAATCCGTGCTTTGTGGCGTTTCCGATCGCCGCCATGATCGCCGTGGGAGTTGCAAGCACCAACGCGCAGGGGCAGAACACAACGAGAATCGTGACCGCACGGATGATTTGTCCCGTGATAAGCCATGTCAGCCCAGCAGTGGAGAGCGCAATGACCACGATCCATGTCGCCCACCTGTCGGCAAGCCCGACGATCTTCGCTTTGCCCGCATCAGCCGACTGCACAAGACGGATCATACGCTGAATGGAACTGTCCTCGCCGACCTTGGTAGCCTCCATCTCAAAGGCTCCAAATTGATTGACCGTACCGCTTGATACCGTGTCGCCGACCGTCTTGTCAACAGGGAGGGATTCGCCTGTCATGACCGCCTGATTGACCGAAGTCTGTCCCGATATAATCACACCGTCAACAGGGACGCTCTCGCCGGGCAAGACGCGGATACGGTCACCGACCATGACCTGTTCGGCGGGGATGTTTTCTTCCTTGCCGTCGCGCAGAACCCGCGCGGTCTGCGGCGTCAGATGAACCAGCTTTTCGATTCCGGCACGCGCTCGTGCCACGGTCAGTTCCTCCAGCAGGGCACCGAGCTGCATGATGACCGCGACCTCGCCCGCCGCAAAATCCTCACCGATGCAGACCGACGCGATCAGCGCAAGAGACGCAAGCACATCCGCTTTGATATCAAACGCGGTGACAAGCCGATGATCGCTTCCAGAATGATGGGCAGACCGCAGAGAATGATCGCGATCCACGCCATATCAAACGGAAACGGCTGAAATTTCAAAAGACTGCATACGACTGCGATGCCCGAGATCGCAAGCAGGACAATATCCTTTTTGATTCCGCCGAGCGACAGAAGATGCTCCAGCTTTTTCATAACTTGTTTCATGAACAAGCTCCTTTCATACCATAGGGGGTATATGTATATTATACCCCGGTGGGTATCACTTACCAAGGGGGAAAACAAAAAAGGCAGCTTTTTTCGCTACCTTTTTTGAAAATATCGTTTTACTGCATGTTTGCAAAGCGCTCGACCGCCTTTGTGAAGCTCTCGATGGTCTTATCCGCGTCGCCGTGCTCGATGCCGTCCTTGACACAATGCTTGATGTGTCCCTCCAGCACTACCTTGCCGCAACCGTTGAGTGCCGACCTTGCCGCATTGATCTGCGAGAGAATGTCCTCGCAGGGAATATCTTCATCCACCATCCGGTCTATCGCCTGTATCTGCCCGATGATTTTTTTGAGCCTGCGGTGCAGGTTCTCGGAATCCATACACTGTTTCATTTCATTACCTCCATACCGTTAGGGGTATATGTAAATTATAACACAAGTCCGCGCAGGTGTCAAGACAAAACGCCATCCGGCGGCGCTTTCGATTTTATATCTCCGGCAAATTTTAAATTGACCGGGGCAAAGTATCAAAACGACTTGATTAACCGGCTGTTTTGTTGTATAATAACATCGCGTTGATACACCGCGTTTTATGACACGCGATATATCCGCGCAGTCGGGTGGGGAATACCGCACGATATTTTTCAAACAATAACAATAAAGGAATCGGAATATGGATCTTTGTAACGCCGGATATGTGCGCGAGCTTATGTCAACATTCGGTCTCGCTTTCAGAAAAGAGTGGGGGCAGAACTTTCTCACCGATCATAGCGCAGTTGAAAGGATAGCCGATGCATGCGGAGTCGGAGATCCGCACACCGTGCTTGAGATAGGAGCTGGTGCCGGTGCGCTCACGCGTGAGCTTGCCATGCGCTATGACAATATTATCGCCGTGGAAATAGACCGCGGACTTATACCGCTTCTCGGATATGTGCTCGACGACTGCAAAAATGTCAAGCTTGTCTGCGCGGATATAATGAAAACAGATCTCGGCGAGCTTTTGGCGCCGGCGTTTGAGCGCGGAGGCGTCTCCGTATGTGCCAATCTCCCTTATTATATAACCACGCCGATACTTCTCGGGCTGCTCGACAGCCGTCTGCCGTTCGGATCGATAACCGTAATGATACAGTCTGAGGTAGCCGACAGACTTGTTGCCGCTCCCGGAACACCGGAATACGGCTCCGTGACCGCTTATCTCGGTTATTTCGGAGTCACACACAAGCTGTTTGATGTGACGGCAGATAAATTCCTGCCGCCGCCCAAGGTCGATTCAACGGTAGTTCGTATCGATCTGTACCGCGAAAAGCCGTATGTCCCGGAAAACGAGGAGATATTTTTCCGCACACTGCGGGCGGCATTCGGTCAGCGCCGTAAGACGTTGCCGAACGCGCTCGCGGCAGGCTTCGGAGAGCTTACAAAGCCTCAACTCACCGAAGCTGTCATAAGCGCCGGCTTCGGCGCGGATATACGCGGCGAGCGTTTGTCTACCGAGGATTTTGTACGACTCTCGGATGAGATAAACCGGCGCATAATAAAATAAAAAAGCAGCCGCACGTCCAGTGGTGTGGCTCCATCCTCAAACTTTCCTCGGCAACTTTAACGTGGCTGTAAAAACTCAAAATGAGTTTTTACAGCCACGTTGATTTATGACAGAAGCATTCTGTCGTTTGCGAATTCACCGTTGCTTGCTTTTTCAAACAGCGCAAGCAGGTCGGAGACCTTCAGGTTTTTCTTATCCTCGCCCGAGATATCATATATGACCTTTCCGTCATACATCATTATAAGTCTGTTTCCGAGGCGTATCGCGTCCTTCATATTGTGCGTTATCATAAGGGTCGTGATATTGCCGTCGCGCACAAGCTCGTCGGTCAGCTTTAGCACTTTTGATGCCGTCTGGGGGTCCAGCGCTGCGGTATGCTCATCAAGCAGAAGTATTTTAGGGTGGTTCATTGTAGCCATCAGGAGCGTGATAGCCTGCCGCTGACCGCCGGACAACAGTCCCACCTTTGCGGTGAGCCGGTCCTCAAGACCGAGGTCGAGCATTTTGACAAGCTCGCGGTAATGCTCCTTTTCCTTTTTCGATATGCCGTTCATGAGTGTCCGTCGTTTTCCGCGCCTTGCCGCAAGAGCAAGGTTTTCTTCTATCTGCATATCCGCAGCAGTGCCTGTCATGGGGTCCTGGAAAACGCGTCCAAGGTATTTTGCGCGTTTGTGCTCGGGAAGCCGTGTGACATCCACACCGTCAATGATTATCGAGCCGCAGTCGGCGGGGAAGACACCCGTTATCAGATTGAGTATGGTCGATTTGCCGGCGCCGTTGCCGCCTATAACGGTAACAAAATCACCCGCATTGAGCGTGAGATCGACTCCCCTCAATGCTTTTTTCTCGTTTATCGTTCCGGCGTTAAAGGTTTTGTGAACGCCCTTTATTTCAAGCATGGGTTTGTTTTCAGACATTTTCGGAGCCGCCTTTCTTTTCGCTGTCGGTAGCTTTTTTATCAGTCTTACGGCGAATTTTACTCTTCCAATGCGGGACCGCAAGGAACACCGCAACGATAAGCGCGGAGAAGAGCTTTAGGTCGTTGGCGTTGAGACCGAGCTTGAGGACTGCCGCTATTACGATGTAATAAACTATCGCGCCCACGACTGCGGACACAAGGCGGAGTGCAAAGTTTACGAATATTTTTGAGAATATGACCTCACCTATGATCACCGCAGCGAGACCTATGACAATAGCTCCGCGCCCCATATTGACATCGGCATTTCCCTGAAACTGCGCCAGAAGCGCTCCGGCAAATGCAACGATACCGTTGGAAAGTACAAGTCCTATTATTTTGCGCGAATCGGTGTTTATTCCGTTGGCACGGGACATAGCCTGGTTGCAGCCGGTCGAACGGATGGAAAAGCCGAGTTCGGTCCCGAAGAACCAGTAAAGAATGCCTATCAGCGCGGTGATTATCAGTGCACACACCAGAATGGTGCGGGGAAGAACATCGGTCTTTGACGACACGATGAGGCTGTAGTTACGCCAGCTTATCGGCAGGTTGGCACGTCCGGACATTATTCTGAGATTTATAGAATAAAGACCGAGCTGCGTAAGTATTCCCGCAAGTATTGCGGGAATACCGAAGCGGGTATGAAAAATGCCGGTGACAAAGCCCGCGGCGCATCCGGCAAGAAAAGCCGCGAACGTAGCAAGGTATATGTTTACACCGGAGGTCGTCAGAACAACAAGAACCGCCCCGCCGGTGGCAAACGAGCCGTCAACCGTCAGGTCGGAAAGATCGAGTATTTTGAATGTAATGTATAAACCTATTGCCATTATGCCCCAGATCATTCCCTGAGCTATCGGCGACGGCAGTGACTGTATAAATTCGAGCATATCAATTTCCGTTTCTGTTCATTCATAACAGCGGGCGGCGGTCGCAAAGACCGCACGCCTCGCTTTGTTTTTTTATTGTCCTGTCAATTGTTTGTTATGGCAACATATCCGTCCGGAACGGTTATGCCAAGCTCGCGGCAATGGTCCGCCATGTATTTTTTGGTGAGATCCTTGGAGTATTCGATAGCCATCTTAGCGGGATCGGCTCCGTTTACAAGTATCTCGTATGCCATTTCACCGGCTTTGTAGCCGATATCGTAGTAGCTTATCGAAAGCGTTGCGATACCGCATTTTTCGCATATGCCCTGTTCGCCGGCAATAAGCGGGATCTTGGCAGGCTCTAGAACGTTGTTTATCGCGGGACCGTTTGAAGCAACGGTGTTATCGGTCGGTGCGAATATCGCATCGCACTCTGCCGCCGCCTGCTGCGTCACGGCAGTAACATCGTTGGTGTCAACAAAGGTGAATTCCTTGCATTCAAAGCCGAGAGCCTTCAGCTTTTCCTGCATAACGGTAGACTGGAATTTTGAATTGGGCTCGGAGGAGCAGTAGAGAATGCCTACCATCTTCGCGTTCGGCACCAGCTCCTTGATCATAGCCGCCTGCTGTTCAAGAGGAGCAAGATCGGCGGTTCCGGTGACATTGAATCCGGTCGTACCGTTCCAGTCCTTTATATCGAGCGCGGTCGCGTAATCTGTTATCGATGTGGCAACTATCGGAATTGTGTCGGTAGCCTGTGCCGCGGCGCTGAGAGCGCCCGTGGCGTTTGCCATAATAAGATCGACCTTATCCGAGACGAATTTCGAACATATCGTCGTGCAGTTGGTCGCTTCACCGGAAGCATTCTGCAGGTCAAATCTGACTTTATCGCCCAGCTTGTCCTTGAGCGCCTTCATGAATCCGTTTGTCGCCGCATCGAGCGCATCATGCTGTGCAAGCTGACAGATACCTACGACATAGGTATCCTTCTTTTCGGTTTTGCATCCTGTAAAGCAAAAAGCCATCAACATCAGCGCAAGTGCCGCCGATATTATTTTTTTCACTGAGGTCTTCATTTTTTACTCCTGAATCGGAAAATTTGTATCATCGCGGGGCATGCCCCTCAAAGTGACACTATTATACACCGCTTTTTGCAACTTGTCAAGATAAAATTGCATATTCGGGCGCAAAAATAAAGTTTTTTCGCGCGTTTTGCAAGCACACTTGCATTTTTGCATCAAATGTAATCCGAAATATATGGTATTTTGTGCAAGAGAAGGTCGTCAAGACGTTCAACGTCCTCGCGCGTACCGGTGATGCGTTCGACCTCGTAAAGTCGTTCGGCTGTCTTATATCCGAGAAGAAGCGTCGTAAGCGATGCTATCGACATTCCAACGCTGATGTCCGGTGCATCTTCGGTAACACTGCATCTGCCGTTTTTGAAAAGAACATTGATCTTTCGGTTGTTCCACGGCAGCAGCTCGTCGGTGATATCAAAGCCGACCACTGTCGGCTTTTCGTCCGGCTCGCACGGATATTTGCGGAAGAACTGCTCGATGTCCGTTATTCTACCCATGCAGTACGGGCGGATAATTTCCTTGATATCTCCGTCATCCATTTCAAATGCGATCGGCTCGCTGAAATACGTATTGCCTCTTATTTCGTCTATCATCGATTCGTGGGCGCGGATGTATTCCCAAAGTCCGTTATGCGCTTCGCGGTTAAGATAGATCATTTCCTTTATGTGCATAACATCCGATTTTATCAGATAAACCATATATCCGCACGCAGCGCCATCCTTATTATAATAAATCGCTACATATGTATCGTCCTCGTCCCAACGCCAGTATTCCTCCCATGCGAGCGAATTTCTGAAGAGACATCCGTGCGTTACGGAGGCAAATTCAGAGTGCAGACGGTGAAAATCCTCGTTGTCCCAATCGACGCGTCGCACATAGCCGTCCACAAGTGATTTCCGCGGGAGCTGACGGTCCTTCACGACATATGATATCTTGTTGGATACTATCTCCCAGCCGAGACGGTGGTAAAGCGGTATTGAATAAGGGTAGAGGAGCGCAAACGGACGTCCGCTGCTGCGCATATTCGTAAGGCTTTGTATCATCAGCCGCTTCATTATGCCGTGGCCGGAATATTCCGGGTAGGTGCAAACGCTCGTTACAAAGCCGACGGGGAAGACCGCCCCGTAAATGTTCATATCGAGCGGATACACAGCGAACTGTGAAACGAGCTTGTCGTTGTCAAAGCACCCAAGCACGTTGGCGCGTTGGAGCACCGGGAACTTTGACTGCTTTATTTCATCATCGCGCCAGCCCGATTCGGCAAGGTCCTGCTCCGTTACCTGAAATGCATAACGCAAAAGCGCATTATACTGATCGAGGTCTGACGGCGATGTGGTAAGGTGTCTGAAATGATATGAATTGATATTGTATGTATTGCCGTTCTGCATTGTTATGATCCTTTAATTTCTGTTGTTATGATCTTTATTCCGCATTCCTCAAGCGAGGTGCGCACATTATCGCCGATGCCGTCATCTGTAACTATGCAATCGACCTCCGATAGCGGGGCGTAGCTCACTCCCGACGGGCGGCGGTATTTTGATGAATCCGCGAGCAATACGCGGTATGAAGAGTTCTGTGTTACAAGGCGGTCTATCCCGGCGGTGCTGAAATCGCCCGCAAGCAGACCGTCGTCTGCCGAATAGCCGTCAACGCCTATAAAGCACTTTGTGAACCGCAGGGCAGATACAGCCCTCTCGGTCAGATATCCGCAAAAATCACGCTGTGCCGCGCGGTATTCGCCGCCGAGCAGTATGACCTTCATGTGGTCGCGCAAAAGCTCAAAATTCACAAGCGAATGCGTTATCACTGTGCACGATGCAAGACACTCCGCATCGGCTGCAGGTTGTTCTCCCGGATCTTCGATAGCCGCATCGCGGAAAACATCCGCCATAGCTGCGCCGAGTGACATGACCGTCGTCCCGGAGTCAAGATAGATCACCTCGCCCGCCTTGATGAGACTTAATGCCGCCCTGCCTATCGCCGCTTTCTCGGCGGGATTTTCAAGCTGCACGCGGTCAAAAAGGTAGCTTTCGCTGCCGGAAGAACGTCCAGTGCAGCAAATTCCTCCGTAAGCGCGTATGCCTTCGCCCTCAGCTTCAAGCTGCGCAAAAAGACGGCGTACGGTGGATTCGGATACACCGAGCGTCCTCATTGCATCCTCAACGGACAGTTTCTTTGACGTTCTCAGCATCTTCAACACATTTTGCTTTCTTATATCACTGCTTTTCATCCGACGGTGCTTCCTTTCACTCGTGCAATACAGCCCGGTAACTGTGTACTATTATATTCGCGTTATTGAGTTTTGTCAAGTTCTTTGTCCCACCGCGCGAGACGTTATGGGAGACAAAGCGACAGAAACGCGCATTTTTCGCGTGTGATTTGAACAAATCGGTCAATTTTCTATTGACAACACAGCCGCGCGGGGGTATAATTACCTTGATGTATTGTAGATACAGTAAAACTATCATCCAAAAGAGAAAGGCAGGAAACGACCATGAAAACAAAACCGAACCGAAAGCTGCTTGCATTACTGCTTGCAATACCTATGATCCTCGCCGCATTTGCGGGATGTGCAAATGACACAGGCAACGGTGAGGGATCGACCACCGCATCCCCGACGGCATCCACGAGCGCGCCCGCAGAGCAGGAGACCGAGCCGGCATTCATTGATGCCGATTTCGGAAAATCCGTGTTTACGGTTTACGGCAGAGGCGAAGGCGAAGCGAGCTACCCCGGCATTTACATTGATACCGACGATGTGACTGACAATATGGGGCAGAAGGTGCGCGAGCGCAACTCGATAGTTGAGCAGAAATACAACATCGATATTGATTTCATGCGCGATCCCACACCTTACAAAAATATAGGCAGGCTTATCGATGCAGGCGACGCGAACTTCGATCTTATTCTCGACCGCCGCTCTTATCTCAGTTCGCTTGCACAGTCTGGATACCTTAAGGATTTCAACACGCTCGACCATGTAGACTTTTCAAAGCCGTGGTGGGATGCAAACTGCGCCGCGGGCTACGAGGTCGCAGGCAAGCTCTTCTTTATGGTGAATGACGTAAGCGTAAGCAACCTTGCCGGTACGCGCTTCCTTTACTTCAACAAGGCGCTCATCGAAAACTATCAGCTTGAAAGCCCTTACGATCTTGTCAAGTCCGATAAATGGACGCTTGACAAGATGCTTGAGATGGTCAAGGCTGTCAATACCGACAACGGCGACGGTGTATGGGACGGTCAGGATGTTTACGGATATCTTGCCGAAACGGGTGAAGGAAACGGAACGATAATCCACCTGCTTGTCGGATGCGGAATAAAGTACACCGAAAAATCCGAGGACGGTTCGATAGTCAGCAACGCATACAGTGAAAAAACGCTCAGCATAGTCGAAAAGGTCCACGAGGTATTTGAAAACAGCACCGCCACGCTTACATATAACAAATGCGCGAGCGGAGCCGACACATCCGGATTTGCCAACATATATAACTACGGACGTTCTCTGTTCGCGACCGACCACTTCCTCTTTGTGCAGAACGGCATGTTTGTATCCGACCAGTTCAAGGATATGTCAAAGGGCTACGGCGTGGCTCCCAACCCGAAATACGATGCCGAGCAGACGAGCTACTATCACAAGATGGATAAATACTCGCTCATCTGGGCTATTCCCAACACAAAGAAGCTGGACGTCGATCGTCTGGGTATCGTAATGGAATACTGGGCATATCAGTCCTCTCGTACCGTTATGCCCGCCTTCTACGAAGTGGTAATAAAATTCCGCCGTGCTACCGATGCAGATGCTCACCAGATGCTTGATATAATCAAGGGTTCTATAAGATATGACATAAGTGAGCTCTTCAATACCGCGATAACATCAACGATATGGAAGGGCTACACCTCCGGAAATCTCACTTCGATGTGGAACCAGAACAAAAAAGCAATTGATGCATCGATAGATATGTTTTATCAAAAGATAAGCGAGCTGAAATAAACAGTTCTTCTGAAAGGATGTAAAATGGAAAACAATATAATAAGAGTAGGCGTGTTCGGCGGACGGCGCGGGTGCGCATACATCAAATGTCTTAAGTATGTAGACAATGTTCGCGTCACCGCGATATGCGACAAGGAGGAAAAGCGTCGCAACGACGCCGTTGCCGCCTGCGAATATCAGACCGACGTGACCCCTGTCGTTTTTGATGATTACGAGGATTTTATAACCTCCGGACTTTTTGACGCGCTCATACTGTGCAATTACTTCAATGAACATGCCGCTGTCGCAATACGTGCGCTCGGAATGGGCATCCATGTTTTCAGCGAAACGATAGCTGCGGCGACCATGGCGGAGTGCGTTGCACTCTGCCGGGCTGCGGAGAAGAGCAATGCAATATATCAGCTTGCTGAAAACTATCCCTTCACACGCGGCGCTCTTGAAATGAAGCGCCTTTACGAGGGCGGCACGCTCGGTAAGGTCATATTTGCCGAGGGCGAATATGTGCATCCCATGAGCCCCTCCGAAACGCGTCAGTACACAGGAGCCGCGGTAAACGGTCAGTTCCATTGGCGCCGCTATCTGCCCGCGACCTACTATTGCTCGCACGCCATAGCCCCGCTTATGTATATGACAGGGGAAATGCCGAAGAAGGTCATCGGCAAAACGGTAAAGTCAAGCGATGAGCAGCTTGAAAAATACGGTCGTCTGCGCGCGGACGCTGTCGGTGTTATGCTCGTCGAAACAGACGGCGGCGCATTGTTCCGTGTGAACGGTTCATCCTACATGGCTCCGCACGGTAACTGGTACCGCCTCTCCTGCGAGGAGGGCGCGTGCGAAACAGTGCGCGGACAGTCCAAAATGGTACGCCTTGCGTACAATAAATGGTCGATCCCCGAGGGAGCCGAGCACGATGTGACATACGAGGCACAGTGGCAGGCGGATGCGGAAAAAGCCGATGCGTGCGGTCACGGCGGCGGAGATTATTGGGTCCTCGAGCAGTTCTTTGATTCGATAAGAGCCGGCAAGCCCGGATTCCTCAATGTATACCGCGCAACTGCCATGGCAGCGGTCGGCATCCTCGGATGGCGTTCGGTGCTTGACGGTTCACGCGAATATACTATCCCCGATTTTTCAAAGGAATCGGAGCGCATAGCATGGGAGGCGGACGATCTGTCCCCCTTTCCCGCGTCGGGAAGACCGAACATGATACCCTACACCTCGGTACCTGTGTCTGCGGATGTTGTAAAGAATATACTTGCGCATGAAGCTCCCGCTTCAACAGGCAAGACCGAGTCGGAAATAGAAGCCGAGTCAAAGAATTTCGGCGAAAGCAATGTGGTCATAAAGTAATGGAAAAACGTAAAACCGTAAAATTCGGAGTTGTGGGATGCGGACTGATGGGAAGGGAGTTCGCCTCTGCCGCTGCGAGGTGGTGCCACCTTGCGGCTAATCTGCCGCGTCCCGAGATCGTTGCCGTGTGCGATCTGAATGAAAGCGCGCGCGCGTGGTTCACCGATAATTTTTCATCGGTGCATCTCTCTACTTCGGATCTCGGCGAGCTTCTCGCCGATCCCGAGGTCGAAGCGGTATACTGTGCCGTTCCTCACAATCTGCATGAGAAATTTTATACCGCAATTATAAATTCGGATAAGCACCTTATGGGCGAAAAGCCTTTCGGCATAGATCTTGCCGCTAACCGCGCGATCGTAAATGCCATAAAGGCGCATCCGGGGAAGATAGTTCGTTGCTCAAGCGAATTCCCTTATTATCCCGCGGCGCAGGAGCTGATAAAGAAAATAACGGAAGGGAAGTTCGGCAAGCTGATAGAAGTGCGTTCTTCCTTCTGCCACTCAAGCGATATGGATACGCAAAAGCCCATCAACTGGAAACGCCGCATTGAAACCAACGGCGAGTACGGCTGTATGGGGGATCTCGGTCTGCACACCGAGCATTTTCCGTTCCGCATGGGCTGGATACCCGAAAGCGTTTACGCTAACCTCAGTAAGATCATAACCCGCCGTCCGGACGGTCACGGCGGATATGCCGACTGCCTTACATGGGACAACGCGCGTCTTGATTGCCGCGTCCCGGACGGCAACGGCGGATATTTCCCGATGTATCTTGAGACAAAACGCCTTTGCCCCGGTGCCACCAACCGATGGAGCATCGAGGTCGACGGACTTGATTATTCCGCACGCTTTTCTACGGACGATCCCGGCGCGTTCTGGTACACGGAAGCGGTCGGACGTGAGCAGGCATGGTGCCGTCTCAATGTCGGATATAAGCCGATGATCCCGACGATAACCGGCGGTATATTCGAATTCGGCTTTACAGACGCTATCCTTCAGATGTGGGGATCGTTCATCGCGGAGGTTGCCGGAATGAAGGAAGCGGCTCCGTTTGGCTGTGTATTGCCGGAGGAAACTGTACTTTCGCACAGAGTTCAGACTGCAGCGCTCGTCTCGCACCGCGAACACAGAAGCGTTATGCTTGACGAGATCCCAGAATGATTTCCGGATACACACGTTAGTTATAAGGAAAGGAAACCGGACATGTTCAAAAATATTTCTCTTTCTCTTGCCGATATAACCGGCAGGGAATACATAAACGGGATAATAGAAGGCGCATGCTTCTTCGGCACGCTCACGCGCGATGAAGCCAAGGCGCTGGCATACGAAAAGGTCGATTTTTATCCCGTAGAAGCCCAGCTGCGCAACAGTGAGTTGGTCTCGTTCGTGGGACGCGAGGTCGTAAAATCTGTTACCGATCCCAACGACGGGGCGCCAACCGATGCTTTCCGTCATGCGGAAAATCGTCTTGCGGCTCCGCTGGGAGCATACGGCTGCTACCGTCTCGGCGAGGACGGAAAGCTCTATCTTACAGGCAAGAGCGAGCATTACCACGCTTCTCTCGGACATTCATTCCCCGGCTACCGACTCATTGATATGGCGCGCCGCCTTGGGATACCCAACGCCACTCACAACAACACACGCGGATATATCACAAGACTCTGTGAAAAGCGCATCGTAGAATATGCAAACGGGATTTCCCCGGATGAAACGAATGCTGATGAACGCTTTGCCGCTGTCGCAGCGTCGCACGAGCCTCATGTGCTCAACCGCGTAATAAACCTTGAGACCGGTTCTCTCGGAGTGGAAGCCGGCGTAAAGATGATGCTTCGCCGCTTTTATCGTTGCTCGCCCGTTACGGAAGAGCCTTCATACGCGGGAAAAACGCCTGTATTTCTTGTAATGTCGGACACATCCGGCGGCAAAACGGGCAACTACCACGGTACAACGGTGCTTACGCAGACCTTCCGCGGTCTTTGGAATGAGTTCTACGGCGAGATCGAAAAAGCCGGTATATATAAGGTCGTTCCCGTAAAGCCCAACGATATAGGTGATTTTGAAGCCAAGATAACCGAATACAACAAAGGCAATTATAAAACCGCCGGATTCCTTCACGAGATAATCATGATGAACTACGGTGCGCTCAGACTCACGAAGGATTATCTGAGCCGCGCGTATGAGCTGTGCCATGCGAATGACACGCCCGTTCTTGTGGACGAGATACAGACCGGAATGTGGTATGACGGACTCTTCCTTTTCCGGAAATACGGACTGCAGCCGGATTTCGCTGTTATCGGCAAGGGATTTCCCGGCGGCGAATTCCCGGCGAGCCGCATAGTGACTACGGCGGAGTATGACAATCTCGATCAGTTTGGCGCGCTTGTAACAAACGGTCAGGAGGAGCTTGCGTCCCTTGCATATCTTATTACGATGGCTTTTGTCGGCGCTAACGGAGATGAGCTTGAACGGCTCGGCAAAATGTTTGAGGACGGCATGAAGGAGCTTGTTGCCAAGCATTCCGGAAAGCTGACTGCCGCAGAAGGACTCGGACACGAAGCCGCACTGTATTTCCACACGGTAGACGAAGCGGCAAAATTCACATCGGCGCTTCATGAAAAATGCATCGATGCCAGCGCCCAGCTCTACAAAAAGAACTGCGTTCCCGCCGTGCTTTTCAAGCCTCCCGTGATCTCAACAGAGGCTGTGCTCCAAAAGATCCTTGAGGCGGTCGATTCGTCGCTCTGAAAATGAACAACGCAAAATTTTATCTCGGTATAGACATCGGCTCAACGGCTGTAAAGGCGGCGCTCGTGGCTTCGGACACACTGCGCTTGACGGCTTGCCGCGGCTGCGCTTACCCCACGAAAAGGGAAGGAACATTTGTTACTCAATCGCCGCACGATTGGGTGTCTGCCGCAGTTAGTGCCGTAAGGGACGTGCTCAGCACGACCGGCGACACGCCGTGCATCGCCGGTATATCGGTCTCGGCTCAGGGAGGTAGCATCTTTGCCACCGACCGGGACAGAGAACCGATATCCGATGCCGTGAGCTGGATGGACGCCCGCGCTTCAAAGGAGGCCGACGAGCTTTATCGCGAGTTCGGCGAGGATATCTACCGCGCCTGTGGCTGGCGTCTTTCGCCGCTTGACGATGCATCCAAGCTTTTGTGGCTCCGCAAAAACGATCCCGAGCTTTTCGAGCGCGCCGCATATTTTATGACGACCGCCGATTTTTTCACCGGTTGGCTATGCGGTAACAGCGTTTACGATCCGACATCGGCGGCGATCACACGTCTTTTTGATATCAGAACCGGAAAATATAACGATGCGCTCATCTCGCGCATAGGAATTGAAAAAAGTAAGTTCTCCGCCGTCCTTCCGTGCGGGAAGCGCGCGGGGACTCTCGGCGTGGATGCCGCTTCCGCCCTCGGGCTTTCGCCAGGTATTCCGGTGTGGATCGGCGCGCACGATCAGTACTGCGCCGCCCTCGGAAGCGGGATCACCCGACCGGGACAGCTGCTCATAGCCACCGGCACCGCATGGGTGCTTTTCGGAGTGACCGGACAAGCTGAATTTTCCGAGCTTCATGCCGCTCCCGGAGTTTTCCCAAACATATGCGGCAGCCGCAACGAACCGAAGTACGGCGTTATTGCTGCGCTGTCCGGAATAGGAGCATCGGTCGAACGCTACGCGGTGCTGAACGGCAGGTCGCTTTCGGATTCCGACGCCGAAGCCGCGCGTTTGCTTCAAAGCAATCTAACGTCGGATCGTGCTTATACGCCTTTTTCGCCGTGCGAGGATGGACGCGGATTTCTTCCGCATGCCGCCGGCACGGGGATCGTGTTCGATAAGCTCGCCGATGCGGAGTACACACAAAAATATCTCGGTCTGCTCGAGGGCGCCGCTTTTGAAACGCTTGCCGCAGCCGAAAAAATACACGCCGGCAAGGACCTCTCGCTTGTGATGTCCGGCGGGGCGGCGAGGTCGTCTTTATGGCGTAATATAGTCGCATCCGCTGCCGCTTCGCAGGGATGGCGGCTTGCCGTAAGCACCGAACGGGATGCTCCTGCCTACGGTGCGGCGCTTATTGCAGCCGCCGCAGACGGCGCAGACATATCGGATGTCGCAAAAAACGAAGCAACCGTGCCGGACGCCGCATATACCGAATATCTCGGCAGGGCGTTCCGTGTATGGAAAGAGAATATCCTGATAGGATAAGGAGGATCATATCATGCCGATCATTGAGATCACCGATTATGACCGTCGGGTATACGAGGAAAAGCTTGCCGATTTTTTGCCCGAACGGTTTATTGACTGCCACACTCACATCTGGCAAAAGGGTACGCGCAAGGTGGGGGACAAGGGCTGTGTTACATGGACAGCGACTGTCGCTCCGTATCAGACATATGACGAGCTTGCCGAATCGTACAGGCGCTTTTTCCCGGGAAAGCATGTCACTCCCGTCGTAATGGCGTCGCCGAGCTGCTATCTGGATATCGGGAACAAATACGCTCTTGAGGAAGCCAAAGCGCACGGACTCCCGGCATACTACTGCACCAACTGGGACAGCGACGAGAAAGAGATACTCGGAGCGTTGCATGACGGATTTATCGGTATAAAGCCGTATCAGAACAATTCGCCCTCATGGATACCCGCGCAGGATGTCCGCATATTTGATTTTCTCACTCCGAGTCAGCTTGAGCTGATGGATCGCATCGGCGGTATAGTGATGCTGCACATTCCGCGCGCTCTGCGTCTGAGAGACCCCATCAATCTTCATCAGATGATGGAGATAGACGAGAAATACCCCAATGCCAAGGTCATAATAGCGCACATAGGACGTGCATATGTCCCCGAGGATCTCGGTAACGCCTTTGACACGCTTAAACACTCCAAGCACCTGTATTTCGATTTCTCCGCCAACTGCTCGCGCGATGCCATGGAAGCGCTGTTCACAAACATCGGCACCGAGCGCATCATGTTCGGCTCGGATATGCCGTTCACCGCAATGCGTATGTACCGCATCGACGATGGCGGAAAGTATGTAAACGTTGTTCCGCGCGGGCTTTACGGCGGCGTGGACACCGATCCGCACATGTGCGAATCGGACGAGAAAAACATTACAACCTTCATGTACGAGGAGCTTCTTGCCCTGCGTACCACCGCGGAAAAGCTCGGTCTTTCGCGCGATGATATTGAACGTGTAATGCACTCAAACGCTTCTCGATTCTTCGGTATAAACTGAAAAGAGGAACTTACGATGAAAAAAATAAAAATAGGTTTTTTACCGCTTTACATAAAACTGTATGACGACAGCGGCAGCGGAGCACGCGCCCGTCCGCGTCTCGAACCGTTTTATGAAAAGCTGGCTGAAATGCTGGAGGCTGAGGGAATTGAGGTCATACGCGCTCCGTTCTGCCGTATAGACGAGGAATTCCGCCGCGAAACGGAAAAATTCAAGGCTGAAGGCGCCGAGGTCATTGTTACATGGCATGCGGCATATTCGCCGTCGCTCGAAAGCATCGGCGCGCTGCGCGCTGCCGGACTGCCCGTGGTCATGCTCGATACTACCGAAACATATGATTTTTCAAGCACGCAGGACCCCGGTGAGATCAGCTACTGTCACGGAATACACGGCGTTATGGACCTCTCGAACCTCATGCTCAGAGCGCACATACCCTTTGCTGTCGCCGCGGGACATACCGAGCACTCGGATGTAATAAAACGCGTTGCGGGGTATGTTCGCGCCGCGGCCGCGGCACGCGCTATGCATGGCAGCAAAACGGCGTCGGTCGGAGGTTGCTTTGACGGTATGGGCGATTTCCTCGTCAGCGATGACGAAATGGCTGACATATTCGGCGTCAGGATGCTTTATCCGTCCGGTGAGGAGCTCGAGCGCGAGCGTCATGCACTTGCGGAAGGTGAGATCGATGCAGAGATAAGCCGTCTTTCATCCGATGTCACCGAGCTGGGAGAGATCGCGCACAGCGTATATGCAGACACGGCACGCAATTCATTGGCGCTCCGCCACTGGATGGACAAAAACTCGGTCGATGCATTTACAGTTAATTTCCGCGAGATACGTCCCGGCTGCGGACTTGAGCTTATGCCGTTTACAGAGGCGTGCTATCAGATGTCCCGCGGACGCGGATACGCCGGTGAGGGCGATGCGCTGACCGCTTCTTTGGTAGGCGCACTCATGAGAAGTTATCCCGATACATCGTTCGTGGAGATATTCTGCCCCGACTGGAAAAATAACTCCATTCTGCTTTCGCACATGGGCGAATACAATCCCAGACTTACCGCAGGAAGAACTACGGTAAAGGAAATGGACTTCATCTACGGCGATGCAAAGAATCCGCTCGTATCCTATGATTGCTATCGCGGCGGAAGCGCGGTATATGTAAATCTCAGCCGCGGCGGAGACGGTAAATTCCGCTTCATACTCTCGCCTGTAACGCTCATGGATATACCTGCCGAGCTTGACAACTTCACCTCGCGCGTCCGCGGCTGGATGCGCCACGATACACTCGACGTCGCGGCCTTCCTTGAAGCGCTGGGCAGACGCGGTGCGATCCATCACAGCGCACTTGTAATGGGCGCTACGGTAGATGAACTGAGATTTTTCGGCGATGTCATGGGACTTGCCGTTGAAACGGTCTGACACCGGGAAAGGAATTAAAAAATGCTTGCAAACCTGAATGACGTACTTATTCCGGCGCGCCGCGAAGGATACGCGGTAGGCTTGTTCAATACCACCGACACAGATATGCTTGAGGCGGTCATAGGCGCTGCCGAACGCACGCACTCTCCGGTGATCATCGGGACCGCCGAGGTGCTTCTGCCTTACGGTGAGCTTAAGCTGATAGCGCCGTCGCTGCTTGCCGCCGCAAAACGCGCTACCGTTCCGGTGGTTCTGCACTATGACCACGGACTTACCCTTGAGCGTTGCCTTGAAGCGCTTGAAATCGGTTTCTCTTCTATAATGTTTGACGGAAGCGCCAAAGCGACACGTGAAGAAAATATCAACCTCACTTGCGAGGCTGTGCGCATGGCGCATCTGCGCGGCGCTACGGTCGAAGGCGAGATCGGACACGTGGGAGAGGCAGCCCACGGAGACGGCGACACGAGTGATATGTACACCACTCCCGACGAGGCTGAAGAATTTGTGAAAAAGACCGGCGTGGATGCTCTTGCCGTGGCGATAGGAACAGCACACGGCGCATACAAGACCCGTCCGCACCTCGATCTCGGCAGACTGCGCGCCATACGCGACCGCATAGACCTTCCGCTCGTGCTTCACGGCGGAAGCGGACTGTCCGATGACGATTTCCGCAATACCGTCCGTGACGGTATCGCCAAGATCAATATCTTTACCGATCTTTGTCTTGCCGGCGAACGCGGAATGCGCGAAGGACTCGCCGCAGGCGAAGAGTACCTCGATATAAGAAACCGCAAGGTCGATGCCATCAGCGCGGAAGCCGAACGCAAGATGAGACTTTTCGGCTGTGCCGGAAAAGCCTGATCACCTACGATGCTCGAAGCTCCGGACTGTCACCCAAAAACGGGCGGCAGTCCGGAGCTTGTTTACATTCTGTTCCACTTGACAACATGAAACGCTTGTGCTAAAATGATGGCAGAACGGAGGTGCATATCATGGACGAAAAAACATATATCGCAATAGATCTCAAGTCTTTTTTTGCGTCTGTGGAATGCACACGCCGCGCCCTCGATCCGCTTACGACAAATCTTGTTGTAGCCGACGCATCGCGAACAGAAAAAACCATCTGCCTTGCCGTTACACCGTCGCTGAAGGCCTACGGTATATCCGGCAGGGCGCGTATGTTTGAGGTGATAGCGCGGGTAAGGGAAGTGAACCGCGAAAGACTCGCAAAAGCGCCGGGACACCGGTTCAAGGGAGCCTCGTATAAAGATACCGAGCTAAAAGCTGATGCCGGGCTTGCACTCGATTACATTGTGGCAAAGCCGCGCATGGCACTTTACAAGGAAACGAGCGTAAAGATATATGAGCTTTACCTTAAATACGTAGCGCCGGAGGATATACACGTATACAGCGTGGATGAGGTCTTCATAGATGCAACAAGGTATCTATCATTCTACGGGATGTCCGCCAGGGAGCTCGCGCGGACTATGATACTTGATGTTCTGAGGACGACCGGAATAACCGCAACAGCCGGTATAGGCACCAATCTTTATCTTTGCAAGGTCGCGCTCGATATTATGGCAAAGCATGTTCCCGCCGATGAATACGGCGTTCGAATTGCAGAGCTTGATGAGATGTCATATCGCCGTGAGCTTTGGGGGCACCGTCCCATAACGGATTTCTGGCGGGTCGGCAGAGGATATTCCTCAAAGCTTGCCGGATACGGTATGAACACTATGGGCGACGTTGCACGGTGTTCGCTGAGGAACGAAGACCTGCTTTACAGCCTGTTCGGTGTGAATGCAGAGCTTCTCATAGACCATGCATGGGGCTGGGAGCCGTGTACGATAGCGGAAATCAAAGCATACCGTCCGCAATCAAGCAGTACAAGTTCCGGGCAGGTGCTCAGTTGCCCTTATCCTTACGAAAAAGCTTTGATAATCGTAAAGGAAATGACCGAGCTGGCTGTTCTCGATCTTGTTGAACGCGGCCTTGTTACCGATCAGCTCGTGCTTGACATAGGATACGACACCGAAAACATCAAAAACTCTGCCGGCACGGCAGATATATCGGCGACCGACGATCGGTATGGCAGGCGGGTCCCCAAGCCCGCACACGGGACCGGAAACATCGGGCGTATGACATCATCAACCAAGCTCGTTACCGATACTGCGGTAGCGGTGTTCGAGAGAATAGCAGACCGCCGGCTGTCGGTGCGGCGGATAAACCTGACACTCAACAATCTTACAGATGAAAGATCGGTGAGCGTGTCATCCTACGGCGAACAGCTTGACATTTTCACCGACGGTGCAGCCGCCGAACGCCGCCACGCGGAGGAGGCAGCCGCCATTGAACGCGAAAAGAGAATACAGCATGCCGTTATCGGCATAAAAAAGAAGTTCGGAAAAAATGCGATAATCAAGGGGCTCGACCTCGAGGACGGCGCAACAACGATCGCACGCAACGGGCAGATAGGCGGACACAAGGCATGAAGAACACGGGACTTTATGACGATATGATAGACCTTCCGCATCACGTTTCAAAAAAACACCGGCAGATGCCGCTTGCCGACCGCGCAGCTCAGTTCGCGCCGTTTGCCGCGCTGTCGGGGTACGGCTCCGACATAACCGAAGCGGGGCGCATCACCGACCGTAAGGCGGAGCTTGATGAATACACCATTGCAGCCATTGACGGCAAGCTACGAATAATTCAGGATATGATAGCCGATATGCCGGAGGTCACTGTGACATATTTCATACCCGACGCCTCAAAAACGGGCGGTATGTATGTTGATGTGATAGGCAGAGTGGCGAAAATAAACGAATATGAGCACATTCTGGTCATGAACGACGGTAAAAAGATACCGATAGGTGATATCAGCAAGATCGAGAGCGACATATTCGGAATGCTTATATAATATGTGGGAGACTAAAAAATGAGTATTGAGATCAGGCGCGCAGAGACGCGCGACATAGATAAGGTGAGCGTTCTTCTGAACGAGGTGCTGGAACTTCACGCAAGGCTGAGACCGGACATATTTATATCCGGAACAACAAAATACACCAAAAAAGAGCTTGAAGATATATTTGCGGATAGCGAGACACCGGTGTTTGTTGCAACAGACGACAGCAGGGCGGTGGTTGGATATGCGTTCTGCATATTCAAGCATCAGCCCTTCAGCACAAATATGCATGATTTCAAAACGCTGTTTATAGACGATATCTGCATTGACGAAAACTGCCACGGACAGCACGTGGGCAAGCAGATATTTGACTATGTCGTCCGCTTTGCGCGCGAAAACGGCTGTTATGACGTGACACTTAATGTGTGGGAAGGAAACGACGGCGCCCGCGCCTTTTACGAAAAGATGGGAATGTTCGTAAAGGAAACGCAAATGGAGCTTATAATAAAATAATAAGCCGCGCCTGCCGCAAGGCTGAGCGATAAAAAGTACTTTTCAAATGAAAAACTATTGCATTCCCGACCGTTTGGGTGTATAATACTCCGGTGTTAAAAATCAAATCACGGAGATATTATGGTCACACATGCAGAACGCCGCAGGCACAGCACTGCGGCTGAAAAAATCATATCCTTTATAAAATCGAATGTTGTACTCTTTGTTGCTTTTCTGGCGGCAGTTATCACCGCGTGCATAGTTACACCCGATGAACGATATATAAGCTATTTTGACTTCAAAACGCTGACCTGCCTTTTCTGCACACTTGCTGTAATATGCGCCCTTAAAGATATCAGCTTTTTCACAATTATTGCACGGCGTATTGTCGCGCTCACGGGAGACATACGGCGCGCTGTTATAACGATAGTCATAATAACATTTGTCGGTTCGATGCTTATTGCCAATGATATGGCACTGCTGACTTTTTTGCCGCTCGGATATTTTGTTCTCAGATCCTCCGGACAGCAGAAGTATATGATCTTTACTTTCATCATGCAGAACATCGGCGCCAACCTCGGCGGTATGCTTACTCCGTTCGGAAATCCACAGAACCTGTATCTTTACAACAAGTTCGGAATACCTACCGGCGAGTTCATGAAGATAATGTCGGTGCCGTTCGTATCCGCCATTGCGCTGATAATTACATGCTGCTTTATCTTTGTAAAAAAAGAAAAGATCTCGGTGCAGAAGGATGATGAGGCTCGTCTTCCGCTGTGGCGGACTGTTCTTTATCTGGTTTTGTTCGCGTTCTCAATAGCCATAGTTTTCAGGAGCATCCCGTATTATTGGGGACTCGTCGTCATTCCCGCCGTCCTGCTTATCGCCGACCGCAGCGCGCTGCAACACGTTGATTACGGACTTCTTATGACATTCGTATGCTTTTTCATCTTTTCCGGCAATATGTCACGTATCGAAGCCGTGAATCATATCATTTCGGCACTGCTGGCAAAAAACACACTGCTCGTCAGCATCGCGTCCTGTCAGTTTATAAGCAACGTTCCGTCGGCGATCCTTCTTTCGGAATTCACCGAAAACTACCGTGCATTGCTTTACGGAGTCAACATAGGCGGGACGGGAACTATCATAGCCTCGCTTGCAAGCCTTATAACGTTCAGACAGTACTGTGCCGCCGAGCCGGGCGAGGCAAAAAAGTATCTGCTTCACTTCAGCGCCTTCAATTTTGCTTTTCTCATCATAATGACGGTGATTTGCTACGCGCTTCTTTGAGTGCCCAACACGCTGCTGACCGACCGACGACAGATCACAGGCCTCCAAAAGCGACGAAGAAATTTCGTCGTTTTTTTAACTATTGACAAGCGCATTTAGTTGTAGTATCATATATATTAGTTGATGGTTCAACTAATCGGAGGTGATACAATTGGACTTGACCGAACGCAAAATAACAAAAATTGCCCGCGACGTGAGCAAATTCACCGTGCAGATGATGCGCGAAGAGGGCATAGGCACTGCGGAATTTGATTTTATCCACTTCGTAAGACACAATCCCGGCGCAACACAATCAGATCTTTGCGAGCCGCTGGGCATGGACAAAGGCGCTGCCGCGCGGCGCGCAGCGAGTCTTGAAGCCAAAGGATATCTCCGCAGAGATGTAAATCCCGCCGACGGACGAAGCCGCCTGCTTTACGCAACAGAAAAAGCGGATAAGCTGAAGAACTCTAAAGCGACCATAGAATCCGCGTTTTATGAGTGGCTGACGAGCGAGCTTGACGAAAATGAAAAAGAAGCGTTCTGCGCAACGCTCGATAAGCTCTACCGCCGTACAAAATCAGAGCGCGTTGCAGGCTTCAGCAATGTGAGAACGCACATAACGGACAAGAACGGAGGTATGTGATATGAGATCGGAGCATACAACACATTCGCCGGATCGGATAATATCATATTTCCGTATGGAGCGGACGGCGCTTTTATTCACGACAATTACGGGTCTTATGTACAACTTCGGTCTGCTTGCAACACCGTGGTTTGAAGGGAATCTTGCCGGATGCCTTATGGATATTCTCGGCGGGACCAAAAAGACCGTCGATATGCTCACACTGGTCATCTTCTACATACTGACGGTCTGTGTGGTGCAGGGTGCGCGCTATGTAAAGAGATTTTACGTGCGCAGATTTGCCAACAACATAAACCGCAGCATGAAGAAAGTTCTTTACGCCAATCTTATCAACCTTGACCGTTCGGCATTCGGCAAGGACGGTACCGGCGAAGCTATGACCAAAGCGCTGTCGGATGTTGATGACTGCGCCGAGGGCATGCGCAAATTCACAACCGAGGTGTTTGATACCGGTGTGGCGCTTGTCGGATATATCGGCATGCTCATCTATTACGACCCGAAGCTTGCGCTGATATGCCTCATTTTCCCGCCGATATCATATATCATAGCCGAGAAAATGAAGTTTTTGGTCCAGCGCACAGGCGCTGAATTCAAAAAATCAGCCTCACGTCTCAATGCGGCGACGCTCGACCGTGTTTCAAACGCCGTAACCTACCGTATTTTCGGCTGTGAGAATCAACGCGGCAAAGACTACGAAGAGTATCTTTCCGATTATGAGAAAAAAGCGGTAATGCCGAACATTTGGGTCTCGTCCATGCCGGCGCTTTACCGTGTGATATGCATGGCAGGCGTCATCTTTATCATTTATTTCGGTTCGGCAAATATGCACCGCAGCGTAGGAGCATGGGATATCGCCGCATTCACAACATTCCTTTCATGCTATACCAAGCTCTCGGTCAAATCGTCCAAGGCTGCAAAACTGTTCAATTCAGTACACAAGGCAGAGGTCTCGTGGGAGCGTATAAAGCCGCTCATGAAGGACCCGGCAGTTCGCGATGACGTTACCGTCATGCCGCCCTGCGATGTAAAGATTAAGGACCTTTCATTTACATATCCGGACGGAAAGAAAATATTCTCCGGGCTTTCGCTCAACGTTGCCCCCGGTGAGATTATAGGCATAACCGGTCCTGTTGCATGCGGAAAATCCACCCTAGGAAGAGCGTTCCTCAATGAGGCTCCTTATGGCGGCTCGCTGCGCGTCAACGGCAAGGAGCTTTCCGAAATGTCCGTTACCGAGCTGAGCGGTACCGTAGGGTACCTCGGACACGATCCGGAGCTTCAAAGCGATAATATCGAAAACAATGTAGCGCTCGGCGACAGCGTTCCGACCGACAGATACCTGCACGATGTGTGCCTTGACGGAGAGATCGCCGAAATGCCGGATGGCAAAGCTACCTGCGTGGGAAGCAGCGGCGTGCGGCTCTCCGGCGGGCAGGCGCAGCGTCTGGCACTCGCCCGGACACTTTATCACAAGCGCCCGGTGATGGTGCTCGACGATCCGTTTTCGGCGCTCGACCGCCATACCGAGGAGGAGGTCTTTGAGAACCTCCGCCGGGAATGCTCGGACTCCGTGGTGTTTCTTATCTCGCACAGACTGTATAAGTTCCCGGAAACAGACCTCATTATATGGATGGATGACGGTAAGACGATCTGCGGAACACATGAAGAGCTGATGCAAAGCGTACCGCAGTATCGCGAGCTTTACAATATGCAGAAGGACGGTGAGGAAAATGAAAAAGAATAATGCTTTTAGTATCGTCATCGATACCGTAAAACGCAAATGGTTTCTTTCTCTGGGCGTGTTGGCATCCGTGGCGGCATCGATCGTCGTATCGCTCCTGCCGCCGCTTGTGCTTGAATCGGTCATAAACGCCCTTGCCGACGGAGGCAATATTGACATCGGTCTTGCATTTCTGTATTTTGCCGCGGTCGCGGGCGACGGAATATTCGAATCTGTCCGCGAGGGGCTCCTTACGGTATTCGGTCAGAAAATAACCCACGCAATGCGCAAAAGCCTTGAGCGCAAGCTCGCCGCAATGAGTGCCGCCGAGCTGACCTCCGCCGATCCCGGCGCTGTCGTTTCGCGTTTTACGGGAGATGTTGATACCGTTGAATCGCTGTTCACATCCGGCGTCATAAGCATGTTTGCGGATGTGTGCAAGGTCATCAGCATTATGGCTATCATCCTTTCGCGCAGCACCGGTCTTGCGGTCATACTTCTTGCGGTCATCCCTCCGGTGTTTTTCATCACCCGTACCGTGCAAAAGCGTATGCTCAGCTCTCAGCTTGCCAACCGCGCGGCAGTCGCGCGTGTGTCGGGACACGTCCCCGAAACTATCCACTGCCTCAGAACGATACGTATGCTCGGCAAGGAAGAATACATGAAGAAGCGCTACGGCGAATATATCGACAAAAGCTACGCCGCTATCGAAAAGACGAATTTTTACGATGCTATATATTCTCCCATCATACTTATCTTCAACGCCGTTACGGTAGCGGTGGTGATGCTTATGTCAGCCTCCGGCAACTCTGTCGTGCTTAAATTCTTCGGAATGTCCGTTGGCACCGCAGTTGCGGTGATCAACTACATATCGCAGATATTCACCCCCATCGAAAGCATAGGCATGGAGATACAGACCGTGCAGTCCGCCGTTGCGGGCGTAAAGAGGATAAACGATTTTCTTGCCCTTCCGGAGCGTGAAATATACGTCTCCGACTTATCCAAGGCACAGCCCGGGGATCTGTCGGTCGAGCTTCATAACGTGACATTCGGATACGACGAAAAAAATGTGCTGAACGATCTCTCGTTTACTGTCAGCGAAGGTGAACAGGTCACGCTGGCAGGTCGCACCGGAGCAGGGAAAAGCACGGTCTTCAAGCTGATACTCGGTCTTTACAAGCCGCGCTCCGGTCATGTAACGATAGGCGGAAAGGATGCGTACACCGTTGCAGACTCCGAAAGAAGAAAAATCTACGGCTGCGTTGAGCAGAGCTCCCACATGGTTCCCGGAAGCATACGCGATCAGATCACGCTGTTCGACCGCGAGATAAGCGATGAGGATGTAGTCCGAGCGGCAAAGCTTGTGGGGCTTGACGATACGATACGTTCATTCGAAAATGGCTATGATACGCCGTGTACGCCGTCAATGCTGTCCCAAGGGCAGTGGCAGCTTCTTTCGATAGCACGCGCCGTGGCGGCGGACCCTCGCATCCTGCTGCTTGATGAAATAACCGCCAATCTTGACGCGGAAACCGAGGAGAAGGTGCTTGAGGCACTGAAGCGTGCTTCCGCGAGCCGCACAGTGCTTTCGATATCGCACAGACTGTTTGAGCATACCGGCGGCAGAATAATAAATATAGCTCCGTAAACAGCAAATAAACCGCGCCCATTGCAAAGAACGCACAAGTGTTTTCTTTGCAATGGGCATTTTTTATGCAAAAAAACAATTGACAAAATACCCCGACGGGGTATATAATACAAATACCCTATAGGGGTATCGGAGGATATGCGAAATGGATAAAAGTCAATGCTGTTGCTGTTCGCAGCGAAAAAAAGAACGAACGCCCGAGGAATACAAAAAGCTCATTCACAGGCTCAACCGCATAGAGGGTCAGATACGCGGCATCCGCGGCATGGTGGAAAACGGAGCGTACTGTCCGGATATTCTGATGCAGTCCGCGGCGGTAAACGCTGCGATAAACGCATTCAACAAAGAACTGCTCGCAAGCCACATACGCACCTGCGTAGCCAACGACATACGCGCAGGCAACGATGATGTTATCGATGAGCTTGTTGCGACTCTGCAAAAACTCATGAAATGAGTCATTGCGACAAATAATAAACACGGCGCAAGTCGCCGGAGGTATAAAAATGACACAATACAATGTAACCGGTATGAGCTGTGCCGCCTGCTCCGCACGGGTGGAAAAGGCTGTATCAAAGGTAAAAGGAGTAACATCCTGCTCGGTGAGCCTGCTCACAAATTCAATGGGCGTAGAAGGCACTGCCGCGCCGTCAGATGTAATAAATGCTGTTGTAAAAGCAGGGTACGGCGCATCGCTGAAGGGCGCCACGGCTGAAAAATCCCCCTCTGACGCCGAGGAAGCGCTTGAGGATCACGAAACGCCGCTTCTGCGCCGCAGACTGTGGTGGTCGATAGCTTTCCTCGCCATACTCATGTATTTTTCAATGGGACACATGATGTGGGGCTGGTCACTGCCGTCGTTTTATGACAACAACCACGTTGCCATGGGGCTTACGCAGCTGCTGCTCACCGTTATAATCATGGTGATAAACCAGAAGTTCTTTATCAGCGGTTTCAAAAGTCTGTGGCACCGCTCGCCCAATATGGACACGCTCGTAGCCCTCGGAGCGACTGCGGCGTTCGTTTACAGCACCTATGCGCTTTTTGCAATGACAGGCGCAGAGGTGCGCGGAGATTCCGAGGCGGTCATGAACCATATGATGGACTTTTATTTTGAGTCCGCCGCCATGATACTGACGCTCATAACCGTGGGCAAAACGCTTGAGGCTCGTTCAAAAGGAAAGACCACGGATGCGCTCAAGGGGCTTATGAAGCTCGCCCCCAAGACAGCGACTGTTGTGCGCGGAGATGCTGAGGTGACCGTTCCGATCGGACAGGTGATGAAGGACGATATCTTCACAGTCCGTCCCGGAGAAAGCATTCCGGTAGACGGTGTGGTCATAGAAGGCACCAGCGCGGTCAATGAGGCAGCTCTGACGGGCGAAAGCATTCCAGCCGATAAAGTACCGGGTGATACGGTATCGGCTGCCACGGTGAACCAATCGGGCTTCCTGCGCTGCCGCGCAACACGAGTAGGCGAGGATACCACGCTGTCGCAGATAATCAAAATGGTCAGCGATGCCGCGGCAACCAAAGCGCCTATCGCCAAGATAGCCGACCGCGTATCAGGAATATTCGTTCCGGCGGTAATGTCCATAGCAACGGTAACGACCATAGTATGGCTGCTTCTCGGTCACCCTGTCGGATATTCGCTTGCACGCGGAATATCCGTGCTCGTTATAAGCTGCCCGTGCGCATTGGGGCTTGCGACTCCCGTGGCAATAATGGTGGGCAGCGGTCTCGGTGCAAAAAACGGCATTCTCTTTAAAACCGCAGCCTCGCTTGAGGAGACCGGACGGATCGCCATCGTTGCACTTGACAAAACGGGAACGATAACCTCCGGCGAGCCTCGCGTTACGGATATGATCCCGGCGCCCGGCGTGAGCGAGGAAGAGCTCATCGGCGTAGCGCTGGCGCTTGAAAAAAAGAGCGAACATCCGCTCGCGCGCGCTATACTGCATTATGCGGAAGAACGGAATGTTTCCTCGGACGAAGTGACCGACTTTGAAGCGCTTCCCGGAAACGGACTTAAAGCCAAGCTCGGCGATGAAACGCTGCTCGGAGGCAATTTTGTCTTCGTCTCGTCAAAGGTAAATGTTCCGGGATCGGTCGGAGAACAGGCACAGGCGCTTGCCGAGACCGGTAAAACACCGCTGTTCTTTGCCAAGGGCGACCGTCTGCTCGGCATAATCGCCGTTGCCGATGTAATAAAGGAGGACAGCCCGCAGGCTGTCCGCGAATTGCAGGGAATGGGCATACATGTTGTCATGCTCACGGGCGATAACGAGCGCACAGCCCGCGCCATAGGCAAGGAAGCGGGAGTTGACGAGGTCATTGCCGGCGTGCTTCCGGACGGCAAGGAGCAGGAGATCAAACGTCTTGCCGCGCGCGGCAAGGTGGCTATGGTCGGTGACGGTATAAACGATGCCCCCGCGCTCACGCGCGCAGACATCGGGATAGCGATAGGAGCGGGAACCGACGTGGCGATCGACGCCGCCGACGTGGTCCTTATGAAGAGCCGGCTGTCTGACGTCCCCGCCGCGATACGTCTGAGCCGCGCGACCCTCAGAAATATCCACGAAAATCTGTTCTGGGCTTTCTTTTACAACACGATAGGCATACCGCTCGCAGCAGGCGTGTTCATTCCGCTCGGTCTGACGCTGAATCCCATGTTCGGCGCGGCGGCAATGAGCCTTTCCAGCTTCTGCGTTGTATCAAACGCACTGCGCCTCAATCTTTTCAAATTGCGCGATCCTCGCCATGATCACAAGCATGCGGGCCGAATCAAAAAAACAAATACGGTAACGGGAGAACAAATGATAAAAACATTAAAGATCACGGGAATGATGTGTTCCCATTGCGAAGCAACGGTAAAGGAAGCTCTGGAAGCGCTTGACGGCGTTGTATCGGCTGAAGTGAGCCACGAGTCCGGGACGGCACGTGTAACGCTCGCCGGCGATATAAGCGACCGTGCTTTGAAAAAGGCAGTCGAAGCCAAGGGCTACAAAGTCAACGGTATAGAATAAAACAAAAGCGGCTGTAAAAAACTCTGTATGAGTTTTTTACAGCCGCTAGTTTTTTTCTGCGGAAAAGAACTTAACTATTTTGCAAAATGGTTCACGGCGAGAATGGCTATGCCAAGCACCACAAGTATGGCTCCGGTTATACGGTTGAGCGTTATGGGACTTGCCTTGTTAGCCAGAAATGCGGCAAGTTGTGCAAAAGCCAGCGTGCTTATCACGCAGATCACAAGCGCCTCTATGTCCGGCGCGCCGCCTATCGCAAAATGGCTCACGGCACCCGTGAGCGCGGTCGCACTCATTATGAACACACTTGTACCCACCGCCGTTTTCAACTCGTAGCCGAGGACCGCCGTCAGCACAAGCAGCATCATCATTCCGCCGCCCGCACCTACAAAACCGCATATCGAGCCAACGACCATGCCTCCGAGCGCCGAGCGGATCGCCTTTTGCTTTGCTGTTGCGTTTTCAAAGCGCTTTTTAGGCTCCACCACCGGTCTGGCGATGAATTTTATGCCTAACAGCAACGTCATGATAACAGACATATTGCCCATGGCCGTTTTTGGCACTATGCTGGCAACATAACTTCCGACCGCCGTAAAGCAAAGCACCGATATCATCATTATGATACCGTTTTTGATATCGAGGTTTTTGTTTTTACCGTATGTAACGGCAGATGCCGCGCTCGCGAGCACATCGCTTGCAAGCGCTATTCCAACAGCCATATAAGGATCCATATCAAGGAACGTGATAAGCATGGGACTTATCACCGCCGCCGCGCTCATTCCGGCAAACCCGGTTCCAAGTCCCGCGCCGAGCCCTGCGATAATGCACACAATGACCTTAATCATCGCTCGTCACCCCCGTGTCGAATGCACGCATATTTTCCTCCAGCTTTGCGTTTATGCTTTTAAACGCCTGCAATTCCTCCGCTGTTATGCCGCGACGCAACGTTCGTGCAAAATTCTGCTGCATCCTGCGCCCTTCATTTATCAGCGGAGCGGCTTTTTCCGTCGGCACGAGGCGGCGTATACGTCGGTCGTGCGGATCGCATTCGCGCGTCATGTATTCGCCGCTGATGAGCGTTTCCACAGCCACTGATGCGATCCCGCTTTTTATACCGCGGACGGCGCAGATATCCCGCGCGGTATTGTTTTCGGGATTATTGGCACAAAACATCAAAACATCAAAGCATGTCTGATTTACACCGTACTTTCGGCATATCGGCAGTGACAGTTCATTATAGATGTTGGCAAGCTTTCGCCCTATGGCGATCATTTTTATAGCAGACATCGGACCCTCCAATTATTCTAATATTAGAATGTTCATAATTATATCATGTGCGCACGCTGTTGTCAAGTTTTTTCGATCAGATAATTGAATTTTTTCACGCGAAATAGTATAATAGAAACATCAAATATGTGAGGTGGCTCCGGATGCTTGATACACTTCTGAAAAAGCGCGATCTCCCCGCACTGCGCCCGCGCGGTGAAATGCTTGATATCCTTCACCGGGAAATATACGGATATGTTCGCGCCACTTGGAACACACCGGTTTTCACAGTCAAAGAGGACATCGTGCCAAACTTTTGCGCGGGCAAAGCGACCCTCAACAAGGTGACTGTGACATGCAGAACAGCGGGCAGGGAATTCTCATTTCCGTTTTATGAGACGCTGATCTGTGACGGTAAGCGTCATCCGTTTTTTGTACATATAAACTTTCGGGACAGCGTTCCGGACAGATATATGCCCACAGAGGAATTGGTCGACAACGGTTTTTCGGTGCTGTCGTTCTGCCATAACGACGTAACACGCGACAATAACGATTTTACCGACGGTCTGGCGGGCATTCTGTACAACGGCAGCCGACGCCCGGACGATGCCGGAAAAATCGCAATGTGGGCTTGGGCTGCAAGCCGCATCATGGATCATGCCGAAACGCGCGGCGATATACTCGACCTCGACTGTGCGATAGTCTGCGGTCATTCGCGACTCGGTAAAGCGGCGCTTCTTGCCGCCGCAGATGACGAACGCTTTGCCTATGCGTACTCAAACGATTCGGGATGTAGCGGCGCCGCGCTTTCGCGCGGCAAAAGCGGAGAAAATATAAAGGATATATGCAGCAGATTCCCCTATTGGTTCTGCGAAAATTATTATAAATATGCAGAACATGAGGATGAACTGCCATGTGATCAGCATTTTCTTCTCGCCGCAATAGCTCCGCGCCGAGTGCTTATCGGTAGCGCCTCGGAAGACGCATGGGCGGACCCGACATCGGAGTTTCTTTCCGCGCTCGCCGCATCTCCGGTATTTTCCCGCGGACTTGAATGTCCCGATGACCTGCCGAAGGCAGGCGATTTCTTCCCGCGCGGTGACATCGGTTATCACCTGCGCGCCGGACGCCACTATTTCAGCCGCGAGGACTGGCAACGGTTGATTGAATTTATAAGGATCCACGAAGGCGTTAAGTGAGCAAACGCCTCAAGAAACGTCGGGGAGTCTGAACCCCGGTTTGCGGTACCATAACTTCAGATTTCATTCTTCATATTACGCAAACCAATTCAAGCCCTTCGGGCTTGATGGGGGAATATTCTTTTCTCACACGCGTATGACAAGGAGCGTCGGGGAGTCTGAACCCCGGTTTGCGCGTCTGTTTGTACGGACTCCACAATTTCTGCTGGCGCAAACCTTTTCAAGCCCTTGCGGGCTTGAGGGGGCGACTCATTCCTGGCTTCTTCAATAACAAAAGGACGACGCAAGGTCGTCCTTTTGTTATTGGTGGAGGCGAGGGGAGTCGAACCCCTGTCCGAAAATCTCTTGATATGGCTTTCTCCGGGTGCAGGCGGTTATTTAGATTTCCCCATGGCGGTCGGGAACCGTCACCCTGCCGTCACGGGTAGCTTTTTTCTTCATGACTGCCTCAAAAGCAAAAGGGCAATGCACGTGCACCGCTATATGACGCCCCATCCCAAGCCGCGGTACTCATGGGTGGAACGGGCAGTCCCGCAGGACTGCGTCACAGCCTTAGGCTGCGTAAGCTAAATTATCGTTAGCGTTTATTTTTAAGTTGAGCAGTTTTAAGAGTTTACCCGGCTCTACCCGCTTACCATACCTCAAAATCCCCGTCGAAACCTTTACGCCCCCATATAAAAACAGTCAGCCAAACGCTCACCATTTTTCACGTGATGATTTTTCGGCGCGTTCCATTTCGCGCTTTGCTTCATTCTTTGCATCGGTCTCACGCTTATCATACAGCTTTTTACCTCTGCAAAGTCCGAGCTCGACTTTGACCCGCGAATCCTTGAAGTAAAGCGAAAGGGGAATAAGGGAAAACCCTTTTTGCGCCGAAAGCGCAGCGAGCTTGATTATTTCACGCTTGTGCATCAGCAGCTTACGCTGTCTTATAGGATCGCGATTAAAAATGTTACCCTTTTCATAAGGGCTGATATGCATACCGTTGACAAATATTTCGTTGTTCTTAATCGTACAGTAGCAATCCTTGAGATTGACCTGCCCGAGTCTTACGCTTTTGACCTCGGTGCCGAAAAGGGCAATACCCGCCTCATACCTGTCATCTACAAAATACTCGTGATATGCTTTTTTGTTTGTTGCTATCAGCTTTGTTCCGCCATGTGACGGCATGATGCGCGCCCCCTTTCATTTGTCATCTGTATTATTATACCACAGATCGGCTGTAAATTCAATACCTATTCCGAAATATCCGCTAAACAAGCGGTTGAATTTATGTCGGTCCCCAATGCGCTTTCTGCGCATCGGGGACCGACAATCATAAAGATTTATTTCTTCTTTTTGGTCACAACAACCGCGGGAACAAGGACCGCGAGCATTGCAAACC
>ENA-UOJS01000592-UOJS01000592.1-human-gut-metagenome-genome-assembly--contig:-C74-NODE-592-length-37463-cov-15.234255_pt1 | contig 37463 bp, 26 predicted proteins | sample MGYA00242355_ERZ723902 | MGnify/ENA metagenome assembly ERZ723902
GCCGGTATCATAAAGTTACAGACTTTTCTTTTTTCGGTATAAAGGAGCCGGAAATCTTCATAAAAATTCACTATAAATTCATTTTCTCGTTTTTTCTCCTTTTTTGGTTACATTTTCTTCACCAAAATGAAATAAAATAAATTATTTTTTCATCTTATTGCCATTTTTTGTAGTGACTTTGCGAGGCAATGATATTTTAAGACAGATATTATTTTTAAAGAGAGGGAAAATGACTACAAATTTTTATTCAACAAATCAATTTTTATACGAACCTAAACTGCTTTTTCGCAACCTGAAGTCGAGAGATGACTTCTGACGCGATTCCCTTTATTCATCCAGAAACCACCTTGCACTTTCATCGACCTGCCTCACAGGATATGCGTATCCTCGGCAAGTTAAAGTCCTGCAAGCGCACGGATTCCGGAACTATTTTTATAACTTTTGTTTCCTTTGGTCTGCCCTCCAAAATCTTTGGTGAAGATGCTGGAGCGGTTTATGTTGGCGTTATCAGAATCATAACAGCCAGGTTTCTTATTTCCATAACCGGACAGTGCCTACACCTTATTATATAAGGCAATCCGGAAAAGACACTGAAGAAACGCAGGCAAGCCGCTCAAGGGTACCAGAGGAAGCATACCGGATAGAGAAACGAATAAACAACTATTTATTAATCATTAATTTTATATTAACAGGCAAAAGATGAAAAGATTAAGTCTTTGGTTACTCCTTTTTGCAGTGTTAGGCATCCAGTCAGCATTGGCCCAGACGTACAAGGTCAAGGGTAATGTCGTGTCGAAATCCGACAACGAGCCGCTGATTGGTGTATCTATCTTGCAGAAAGGAACTACTAATGGGGTGGTTACCGACATCGATGGTAACTATGAGCTGCAGATCCAGGGTGGTGAAGCCACGTTGGTCTTCTCTTATATCGGTCTGCAAACGCAGGAATTGAAAGTAAACGCACGAACCGGTGTGCTGAATGTCGCCATGGAAGACGACTCACACCTGATGGACGACGTGGTAGTCGTGGCGTACGGTGTTCGTAAGAAAGGAACAATCGCCGGTTCTGTATCGACCGTGAAAAATGACAAGCTGGAAAACGTACCTGCTCCGAGCTTCGACCAGGCATTGCAGGGACAGACTACCGGTCTGTCGGTCATCTCAAACTCAGGTGAGCCCAGCAAGGCTGCCACTTTCCAGATCCGTGGTACCAACTCTATCAACTCGGGTACCGCACCGCTTTTCATTCTTGACGGTGTGCCTATCTCAAGCTCAGACTTCAATACGATAAGTCCTAGCGACATCGAGTCAATTTCTGTATTGAAAGACGCATCTTCTACCTCTATCTATGGTGCACGTGCAGCAAACGGTGTGGTTGTAATCACTACCAAGCGTGGTCTGTCGATGGACAAGGCCAAGGTGACTTTCCGTGCACAATATGGTTTCTCTCAGCTGGCACAGAACAACTGGAACATGATGAACACTGCCGAACGTATCCAGTACGAAAAGGAAATCGGAATCGATACGGGAAAGGATTACGACGTGCTCTCGCGTACGGACGTAAACTGGCTGGACATGGTGTTCAACGACCGTGCACCGCTGCAGAACTATGAAGTTTCGGTGAACCGTGCTACCGACCGCCTGAACTACTTCGTATCGGGAGGCTTCTACGATCAGGACGGTATCGCACAGAGCTCTACTTTCCGCCGTTACAACATGCGCGCCAACGCCGAAGTAAAGGCTAGCGACTGGCTGAAGGTGGGTACCAACTCGATGGTGGCTTACGAAGAAGTGGAACAGGCCGACGACGGTTCGTATGCGCTGTACACTCCTATCTCGGCTTGCCGCTTCATGCTTCCTTACTGGAATCCGTACAACGAAGACGGCTCGCTGGCTTCGGAAAACGACGGCACATGGACCGGAACAGGTTCGAACCCGATCGAATGGATGGCAAACAATCCGGTAACCAACAAGAAGTACAAGGTGCTGTCTACCGTATTTGCCGAAATCACTCCGATAAAGAACCTGACTATCCGCGCACAGTTCGGTGCAGATTACTCGCACTCTACCGCATTCATGCAGTCGTTCCCGAGCTACATCATCAACAACGAAATGGGTACGGCAGGACGTAACTCTTCGGACATGCTGAACCTGACCGAAACAACTACCGTAAACTACCGCTGGGAACTGAACAGCGACCACTCGTTCAACTTCCTGCTGGGACAGGAAGGCGTAGATTATCGCTCGGAAGGTTTTCAGGTTATCACCTCCGGACAGTCGAATGACTTCCTGACAAACATCAGTTCGGGTACACGTGCTTCATCGTGGGCCGACTCTACGACCTCTTATTCGTACTTGTCTTTCTTCGGACGTGGCGAATATAACTACAAGGATCTGTATTACGCTGACTTCTCCGTACGTGCGGATGCTTCTTCACGTTTCGGTACCGGCAACCGCTGGGCAGGATTCTGGTCGCTGGGCTTCATGTGGAACTTGAAGAGCGAACCGTTCCTGAAAGACATCGAATGGCTGAGCAGCGCACAGATCGCACTGAGTACAGGTACTTCGGGTAACTCTTCTATCCCCGACTACGATCACCTGGCACTGGTTTCAGGTAAAGCCAATTACGAAGATCAGGCCGGTATCTATCCGTCGCAGAGCGGAAACGAGGATTTGAGCTGGGAAAAACTCTGGTCGAGCAACGTAGCTCTGCGCCTGGGATTCATCGACCGCATCAACCTCGATATCGAATTCTATAACAAGAAAACAACCAACATGCTGATGCTCGTGCCCGACTCTTACGCACTGACCGGCGAAGGTGAACACTGGGACAACATCGGTGCCATGCTGAACCGTGGTGTGGAATTCAACGTAAGCGCCGACGTGATCCGTACGAAAGACTTTGTATGGAGCGTAAACGCCAATGCATCGTACAACAAGAACAAGCTGCTGGAACTCTACAACGGAGTACAGGAATACGAAGTTTCTACTACTGCTACCAAGCTGGTTGTAGGACACTCTGTAAGTGAATTCTATATAAACCGCTATGCCGGAGTAAATCCTGCCAACGGTGACGCCCTGTGGTATACCAAGGACGGACAGATTACCAACGAATACAACGAAGGCGACAAGGTGATGACCGGAAAGACTTTCGACGCTCCCTGGCAGGGCGGTTTCGGAACATCGCTGGCATGGAAGGGTTTCTCGCTCGCCGCTCAGTTCAGCTGGGTAGCCGACCGCTGGATGTTCAACAACGACCGCTACTTTGAAGAAAGCAACGGACTGTATGCCGCATACAACCAGTCTAAACGTCTGCTGTACGACCGCTGGAAACAGCCGGGCGACATCACCGACATTCCTCGTCACGGCGTCACTCCTCAGTTCGACGACCGTTTCCTGGAAAATGCTTCCTTCCTGCGTCTGAAGAACGTTACGCTGGCTTATGCCTTCCCGCAGCGCCTGCTGAGCAAGACCAATTTCTTCAGCTCGGCAAGAATCTACCTGCAGGGACAGAACCTGCTGACGTTTACCGGATTTACAGGTCTTGACCCTGAATCTTCTTCAAACGTATACAAGGCACAGTATCCTATGTCAAGACAGTTTACACTTGGTGTAGAGGTTTCATTTTAATTAATATAGAAAAGAAAAATGATCAAAAAAATAAAGAAATATTTCATATTGTCTGCTATAGCCCTGCTTGCTACTTCCTGCCTCGACAAATATCCGGAAGATGCTATCCAGCAGGACAAGGCCATCAATACTGTAGACGATGCCAACCTGGCTGTAATCGGTATATACGATGCCTTCAAGAGCTCTTATCTGTACTCCGGATACCTGACTCTGCTGCCCGACTTGCAGGCCGATTTTGTGTATGCCGTAAATGGATATTCGAATACCTACGGTGATATCTGGCGCTGGAAAGACATCCATCCTACCAACGAACAGGTGGAAGCTGTATACGGCGCACTGTATGGCGTGATCAACCGCTGTAACTTCCTGCTCGACAACGTAGAGAAAGTTAAGAAGTCTATCAAGACCGATGCCGATTACGACCGTCTGGACCAGTACTGCGGAGAGGCTTACTTCGCACGTGCACTGGCTTACTCGGAACTGGTAAAGATGTACTGCAAGCCTTACGAAAGCGATGAGGACGCAGCCAGCCAGCTGGGTGTGGTCATCACCGAACACTACAAAGGCAACGAACCGATCGTACGTGCCAACCTGAAGGATTCGTACCAGTTCATTCTGGACGACCTGGACAGAGCAGCCGAACTCCTGAAACTGGAAGACGACTACAGCTCGGCTACCGACGGAGCGCTGTACGACTCTCCTTACTTCAGCGAATATACCGTACATGCCCTGCGCGCACGTATCTCGCTGTACATGAAGCGCTGGGATGATGCCATCAAATATTCATCGAAGGTGATAGACGACGGATATTATGCTCTGTCAAGCTGCAATCAGAATATCTCGTCGGGCGTAAGCTACTATAAATACATGTGGACCAACGACCACGCTACCGAAATCATCTGGAAAGTAGGATTCACCATCAACTCTTACGGAGGTGCACTGGGTATGATCTTCGCCAACTACGACTATCAGACACTGAAACCTGATTATGTACCGGCTTTGTGGGTACTGAACCTGTACGACGCAAACGACCTGCGTGCCACTACCTTCTTCCAGTCGTTTACTACCGGCTACGACCACGGACTGACCTGGCCGCTGCTGATCAAGTATTTCGGAAACGAAGAATTCATGAACGCAAGCATCCGCCACGTCTGCATGCCGAAGGTATTCCGCCTGTCGGAACAGTACCTGATCCGTGCTGAAGCATACGTACAGAAAGGCGACTATGCCAAGGCAGGAAGCGACATCACCACCCTGCGTATGGCACGTTACTCTTCTTACGGAGGTTCTACAGCCTTGTCGAAAGACAATGCCATGGATGTCATCGAACAGGAACGTGTGAAGGAACTGTACATGGAAGGCTTCCGTCTGAACGACCTGAAACGCTGGCACAAAGGCTTCCAGCGCAAGCCGCAGGACCAGTCGCTGAGCAACGGCAGCAGCCTGAAGGTAGAAAAAGACGATCCGCTCTTTGTATGGCCTATCCCGCAGCACGAAATAGAAGCACCGGGAGCCGACATCACACCGAATGAAAGTAATAAATAAGTTAAAAACATACGATAATGAAAAAACTGTTTATTGGTTGTATCGCAGTTATTGCTGTTTTGATGGGGCTCGCCGGATGTAATTCGGAAAGAACTACTTATGAAGGTCCCAATTATCTTATGTTTTCCGATACGCTTTACCGCTATGCCGTACAGGAAACCGGAGAGGTATTCAATGTACCTGTCTCTGCTACTGTTCCTGCCGACTACGACCGTACGTTTGCCGTTGAGGTGGTAGACAGCATCAGCGATGCAGTGGAAGGAAAGCACTACAAACTGTTGTCGAACACTGTTACGATCAAGGCCGGCGAATGTGCTGCCAACGTACAGGTTCAGGGAATCTACGATAACATTGACATCAATGAGTATCTGACTCTCGGACTCCGACTGATTATCCCGAAGGAGGAACAGTGGAGCTTGTATGGCATCGATACGAAAGTCGTTCTGCAAAAGGCATGTCCGTTCGACATCCACACCTTTACGGGATATTGCAAGGTGACTTCCAGCTACTTCGAAGATTATATGCAGAATGTAACCATGCGTCTGATCAAGACAGAAGTAAATCCGGAAAAGGAAAACTCTGTCATTCTGCACGACCTGTATTACAAAGGACATGATATCGTGTTGGATTTCGACCGCAAGAATCCGCTCGAACCGCTGGTGAGCATGGAAGAACAGGTATGTGGAACTACCAGCGAAGCTTTCGGTACCATCTATGGCGACGGTAACCTGCTGATGTATCAGCCTACAATGTATACGTCTTACTACAGCACATGCGAGAAGTTCGTATTCCAGTATGTCACGCTGCATGTCGACGGAGTAGGTACGGTAGGTACTTATGCCAACATCCTGGAATGGATCAGCGATGCGGAAGCCGAAAAATTAATAGAAGAAGGTTATTAATATTTATCAAATGCAATTCATTATGAAAACACTTTATATGAAACCGATTTACCTGCTCATGGTACTGACCATGATGATGGGTTTTACATTTACTGCATGTAGCAGTGACGATCCTGAAGGATCAACAACTGTAGAATTTCCTGCCTTGAAAGAACTTTCAGGAAATGCAGGAGAAACACTGGAACTGTCATTCTCTGCCGGAACGGACTGGACACTGAGCAGCAACAAGGGATGGTGTAAGTTCAAGGACGGCGAATTTACAGAAACAACTCTCTCTGGTAAAGCCGGCTCACAGACGGTACAGATCGTGATTTCTGAATCACAGCTCACCAGCGAAGTTGCCGAACTGACACTGACTATGGTTGGAAAGTCGCAGGTTATCTGCAAGGTTACTTGTCAGGAAAAGCAATATGCCGACCTGGTAGTAACTGATGAAGAAGGAAATGTATACGATGCAGAACATCCGCTGGTTATCAAGGGTAGCGGACTGACAGACAATGCATACGACATCGTGTACACGACTATCAAAGTGGAATCGGAAAAGACGGTCGGTATCGCTGAAAAACCGGACTGGATCAAGGCTCAGGCTTCTACTGAAACTCCGGGAGTATTCCAGCTGACATTCGACAAGGCTTCGGGCATTTCTGTAATCAACTCTTTCAACAATGCAGACGACAAGCTGGTCATCGCTACAGAAGATAAGAAACAGCAGATAGAAATTCCGGTTTCTTACGAAGGATTGAGAGAAGATGTGATTACTTTCAAGGAAACAGACCTGTCGTTCACAAAGAACCACATGACACTGGATCACAACTCTACTTACTTCTCTGTATCCAACTCTATGACAGGAGAAGAAACTACTTACTCGCTGCCGCTTACACTGACTGTAGACCAGGTAAGAAACGGTGAGTTCGGTTACATCATCGGTCGCGTAGATAGAGAAGAAACTTATCCTAATTACTATTCATATACTTACGATTTCGATGCAACGGGTCTGGATAGCTGGGTTAAGGTAAGCATCAACAATAAGAACGTTTCTCTGGATGTTGACAAGCTGGCAGAAGATACAGAAAGAGGTGCCATCGTACTGCTGATTTCTAAAGACTTCTGCGACAAGTACAAAGGACACTACAACGATATGCTGCTGGACGAAGAAGGATACTTCAGTTCAACATACCAGGACAATGTGATGGTTAGCTTCACACAGGTTCCTGAAAAGAAAGTGACCAGCCTCCAGCTCAAGGGTTATGTGATGATGAACGGTACTTTGACTCCGTTCGAAAAGGTACCTGACGATGCAGCCATGATCAGTGACTCAAGCAACCCAATGTTTGATTATGCCAACGATGACAAGATGAGTCAAAACTTCTGGTATGTATCGGCCAATAAATCTTTACTTCAGAACGGAAACAAGATTTATCTGGAAGTAGTAGGCGATATTCCTTCAGGCTACAGTATTGGAGCATTCAACGCTATAGGATGGCCCAATACGCACACTTCAAGCGACACCATTGATGGTAAGACATATATCGTAATATCTGGTGCTCCTACTGATAAAGAAATCGCAAATCAGCCTGTCATAACTGTAGGAGTAGGTAACTTCGATATGGGAGACTTTTTAATTGAATGTGGAATAACAGTTTGGTGATAATGAATAAACTACAATTTAATATAGTAAAACTACTGTTTGTATCACTCATAGTCGTGTTCTCGGGCATGGCTATGAGCGGATGCTCTGACGATGAAGAAGTGAACCAGAGCCAGTACGGCTATGTTCAGTTCAAGCTCTACAAGGAGGCATCGTACAACAACGGAACAGAAGCTGCCACTCAGAGCGCTGCAACACGTGCTGCGGTCGATAGTCTGGGTCAAGCAAAGAAAATTGAGGTGGAAATGCTGTACAACGGTACCAGCATTACACAGACTTTGGTGCTGAATGCTTACAACGATGAAAACGCGGAATACGGACTGCGCAGCGACAAGTTGCAGTTGCTGGTGGGCGACTACAAGATCGTAGGATACAGAATCTACGACAAGCTGGACCAGGTTATCACCGGTATATCGGCCGATGCCGACGAGATGTTTACGGTCGTTCCTTCTGGATTGACGGTAAAAGACCTGACCATCGACGCACAGGCCAGAGGTTCTGTCAAGTTCAAGCTGGAAAAGCAGTTGCCTCAAACACGTGCCAACAGCGAAGGTTATCTGTTCAGCGACATCCAGCTGGCTACTATTCAGGTACAGAACACCTTCAGCCAGGTGACTTACAAGTTCGAAAAACTGAAAGCCAGATACGAAGAAGAATATGAACTGACAAACCCCGACAGCGAAAACGACAAGTACAAAGATCACGGGGTAGCTTACTGCGACTCTGCCGTATGGTTGCCTGCCGGTGACTATAAGGTGATTTCGTATACTGTATACACCAAACAGGGTGTCACAGAAACCGAACTCGAAACACAGGCTGTCAGCGGTGAAACATTTACCGTAAAAGACAACCAGCTCACCGAGTATGCCATCGTACCGGTACTGGTATCGGAAACAGCCGAAAACATCAAGGACTATCTGGCCCTGAAGGAAATCTGGGACAGTATGGATGGAAAGAACTGGAGCTACTACGGAGATACTTATCCGCAGGGTGCTAACTGGAACTTCAATAAGGATATCGACATGTGGGGCGACCAGCCGGGAGTAACACTCAACAGCAACGGTCGTGTCACTTCTCTTTCTTTGTCTGGATTCGGTGCGTCGGGCAAACTGCCGGATGCTATCGGACAGCTGACTGAACTGCGTATCCTGGCACTGGGTTCACACGATGAAACATACGGTGGAACATTGTTCGGTCCCCAAGGCATACAGCCTGACATGAGCGAAGCCAAACGCAACGAAATGCGTATGGACTACAAGAAGCATTTCCTCGACAGAGATGTACGTGCCAACTTGTCGGAAATGTTGCAGTGGACAATAGACAACTATACTTCTCCGAGCAACAAGATCAAGAAGAATAGCCGTATCTCGAAGAAGGATACTCAGATCGGTATATTGACCAACGGCATCATCGGTGTATCGAAGGCTGTCATGCGCCTGAAGAACTTGCAGCAGTTCTACATTGCCAACTCTCCTATCAAGTGCGAAGATATTTGTACCAGCTGGACAGATCCTCAATCGGCGTACGCACAGGAATATGAGAAGGAAAATCTGAGCTGGTCTGACATGACCAACCTGACCGACGTGGAACTTTACAACTGTGTGAACTTGGTTCGTCTGCCGCTCGACATGATCGGTAACTTGCCCGAATTGCAGTTGCTGAACGTTGCCTGCAACCAAAACATCACCGGCACTCAGCTGAGAGAAGACTGGTCGAAACTGTGCGACATGCCTGCCGGACCAAGACTTCAGATTCTCTACATGGGATACAACAACCTCGAAGAGTTCCCGGATGACGCACAGCTTCACAAGATGGTTAAGTTCAAGATGCTGGACTGTACTACCAACAAGGTACACACCCTGCACTCATTCGGAACGGACATCAAGTTGTCTAAACTGTATCTGGATAACAACAAGATTACTTCTATCCCCGATGACTTCTGTGCATTTACCAACGAGGTAGAAACATTAGGTTTCTCTTACAACGAACTGACTGAGGTTCCGAACATCTTCAACGCGAAGTCTATCTACATCATGAGCAGTGTAGACTTCTCGCACAACAAGATTACCGGATTTGCCGGAGGCGACGATAACTTCAAGGGTATCAACGCATACACGGTTTCACTGTCGTACAACAAGCTGAAGAACTTCCCGAAAGCACTGTTCAAGTCGGGCTCTCCTATCCAGACTCTGGACCTGACAGCCAACGAGCTGACCGAAGTGAAGGAAGGCGACATGCAGGGCCCGAACGCTCATCTGCTGCAAACCATCGACTTGCGTTTCAACAAGCTGACCAAGCTGTGCGATGACTTCCGTGCCACAAACATTCCTTACCTGAGCGGTATCGACCTGAGCTATAACTCGTTCTCACAGGTACCTCCTCAGCCGTTGAACTGTAGCGAACTGAAGGCTTTCGCTATCCGCTACCAGCGCAACGAAAAAGGTGAACGTACCCTGCGCGACTGGCCGGTAGGTATTACTCAGTGCCCGAGCCTGGTACAGTTGCAGATTGGTTCGAACGATATTCGTAAAGTGGACGAAACCATGACACCATACATCTGGATTCTCGACATCAAGGACAATCCGAACATCTCCATCGACCTTTCGGGTGTCTGCTCGGCTATTCAGGCCGGTATGTATTACCTGTTCTACGACAAGACTCAGGATATCCGCGGATGCGACATTTTAGGAATAGAACGATAATTAAAGAACAAAGGAAATATAACTGATTATGAAAATTATAAATCGATTGATACTTGGACTGGCTGTTTTCGCTGGAATCACAACATCGTGTAAGGAAGACGATGACGTGAACATCCCGGGCGGACTCTCGCTCGACGTGGAGGAAATCACGGTGGGACCCGAAAAGTCATTCAAAGAAATTATGGTCAAGGCAGATGTCAACTGGCAGGCCAGCAGCTCTACGCCGTGGATATCTGTATCGCCCGCCAACGGAACAGGAAGCGCAACCTGTGAGCTGAACATCGACTCTACACTGACCTACACGGCACGTACCGCACAGATACGTTTCAGCCCTGCGGGCAATGAGGCGAAAATCCTGAAGGTAACTCAGTTCGGTTTCGGAAAACAGATCATTCTCGACAAGCCGGAAGTGGAACTGGAAAACTCCGACATCGAAGACAACCGTTACTTCGACGTAAACATTTCTACCAACGTGCAGTTTGCCATCGAAGGGGTAGAATATTCGTTTGCCGAAGAAGTGCCGGCCGATGAGGAAGAAGGCATGAGTGCTTCCGATAAAGCCGACTGGCTGACACTGCCGAAGGAAGCAGACCTGAACGTGAACCTCGACCGTGGTTCACGTCCGCGCTCGGTAAAGGCAAGATTCAAATGGAACATGAACGCCGTACCTTACACCCGCGTGGCTAAAGTCAAGCTGGTAGCCAAGAACAGCGAAGACCAGCTGGTAGACAGCGACGGTAACGAAATTGATGCGGTATACCTCACCGTAACTCAGAAACCGGCTATCCGCATCGAAGACAACCGCGCAGGCGACTCTATCTCTATCGTCCTCATCACGCAGAAGGTACAGTGCATGTATTCACTCGACGTGAGCGAGAACATGCGTAACTGGTCCGACGTAACTCTGTGGGAAGAAACCGACGAAGACCTGCCCGAAGCTGCTGCCGTAGGACGTGTCCGTTCGCTTTCTATCGCCATGATCGATACCAAGGAAACATTGCCGCAGGAAATCAAGAACCTGAAATATCTGGAATCATTCAACATCCAGAGCAATACCAACCGTCAGGATCGTGAAATCGTACTGGGTCCGGAAATCTGTGAATTGAAGCACCTCAAGAAGCTTTCCATCACATCATACGGTCTGGTAGAGCTGCCCGAAGAATTTGTCAAACTGGGAGGAGCTTCCGACAAGAGCTATGTCGGTCTGGAACAGCTCGGACTGGAAAGCAACAACTTCGCTTCGCTGAGCAAGGTAACCAGCATCGTCAACAAGGAAAACTTCCCGAAACTGAAAGTACTGAAGCTGTCGGGATGCAGACGTAACGATACCATGCTCGACATGTCGCAGATGGAAAGCGGATATAAGTGGAAAGGCAAGCACATCGGTATGTATGTAGACCTTGACAAGTCGAGCGACAAGAACGAGTTCATGAAGCTGATGGAATGGGATACCCTCGAACAGTTGCAGTTGTCTTACGGATTCATCGAAGGCGAACTGCCTACCGACGAGGAAATGATGGCCAAGTTCGGAAACTACAGCCAGTACGCCAGCCAGCATCCTGATGCCGACGTCTGCACACTGCTGGCCGATACCTGCCAGTGGCTGAAGACATCCGATAAGGCAGTGACCGTAAAATACGATGGCGGCGAGTTCTCGGTAAAAGGTACCGACGTACCGTGCGTACTTCCTAACACCAAGGTGTTCTACATCAACCTGAACTTCCTGACAGGCAAGCTGCCTAACTGGATTATCTTCCATCCGTACCTGATCGACTGGTATCCGGAATCGATGGTGTTCCAGCAGGAAGGAGGAAAGAACTCAGACGGCGTAGAAGTTGGATTCAACGAGGTTCCTATGGACTTCGACTATTTCTACGGAAAACAGGCCAACGACCCGAATGCCGCATTCCCGAAATATTTCGGAAAATATGTACCTGAGGAAGAAACATCAGGAGAATAACACGTAATTTTAATACTTAAACTAGAATGAAGAAAAGATATATATATATTGCTACACTTGCTTTGTTTCTGGGTGCATGTTCGGACAACGAGCTGGAACAGACTTATACTTCGGAACAAAATACAGAAATATATATACCGGCTGATGCTCAGCCCGGAGAACTCATTATCAAATTCAAACCGGAGATGGAAGATATTCTTGACCAAGCTATGACTCGTGCGTCAAGAAGCGGAGCGGCGATGACCCGCTCCGGCATCCCCTCTACCGATGAAGTGCTCGACATACTGGGCGGATACCATTTCGAACGTGTATTCCCGGTAGACAGCAAGAACGAGGCTCGTACCCGTGCGGCAGGACTGCACCTGTGGTATCTGGTGAAATTCGACGAAAACGTCGACCTGCACGAGGCTGCACGCCAGTTGTCGAAACTGGGCGACATCAGCCACGTTCAGTGCAACCACCGCATCAAGAAGGCATACAACTCGGATGAGAAGCGGGTATATGTCAGCGAAAATGCACTGAACCAGACTCGGTCTACCTTCGCTGCGATGCAGAACACTCCCAACGACCCGGGTTTCCCCTTCCAGTGGAACTACAACAACACTGGCGACTATGCTTTCGAAAACCAGAATGTAGACATCAACCCGCTGTATACGGCAGAAGCTACTCCGGGATGCGACGTGAACTGCCTGAATGCATGGGAGAAATGTACAGGCGATCCTTCCATCATCGTGGCTGTGCTCGATGAAGGTGTGATGTATACACATCCCGACCTGAAAGACAATATCTGGGTAAACGAAAGTGAAACGTTGGGCAGCAAGAAAGATGCCGACGGAAACGGCTACAAGGGCGACAAGTACGGCTACAACTTCGTAACCGATTCTGGTGATATCACCTGGAACGACGTAAACGATACCGGACACGGTACGCACGTTGCCGGAATCATTGCAGCCGTAAACAACAACGGACAGGGTGTCTGCGGTATCGCAGGTGGTTCGGGCAAGCAGGATGGTGTGAAAATCATGTCACTACAGGTATTTGCCGGAAACTCGGGCGTAACACTCGACATGGAGGCTAAAGCCATCAAGTATGCAGCCGACAACGGTGCTGTCATCATCCAGTGCAGCTGGGGTTACAACTCTGGTCTGGCAAACCCGATGGACGGATATACTCCGGGCCCGGCAACCGAAAAGGAATGGGAAGAAGCCTATCCGCTGGAAAAGGAAGCACTCGACTACTTTATCAACAATGCCGGTTCGCCTAACGGTGTAATCGACGGAGGTCTGGCTATCTTTGCTGCCGGCAACGAGTATGCTGCTGTTCCGGGTTATCCGGGTGCTTACTCCAAGTGTATCAGCGTAGCAGGTACGGCTGCCGACTTCACTCCGGCATCTTATACCAACTACGGTCCGGAAGTAGCTATCAGTGCTCCGGGCGGCGACCTGGAATATTACGGTAGAATCGGCGAAAGCGATGAAGAATATTTCGACTCTTCTTTCATGCTTGCCGATGCGCAGGGTTCTATCCTGTCTACCCTCATCCGCAACGGACAGCCTGCCTACGGCTACATGGACGGTACTTCCATGGCTTGTCCGCACGTATCGGGCGTAGCGGCTCTGGGTCTGTCGTATGCCGTAAAACTGAGAAAGCACTTCAAGGCGCATGAGTACATCGAACTGCTGAAGGAATCATCGCAGGAAATGTACACCGGCTACACAGGCAACAAGATTTACCACATGAACCACAACATTCCCGGAACAGCCATCACCAAGATGTCTTTGCCTTCATACAAGGACAAGATGGGTGCCGGACTGGTAAATGCAGGCAACTTGTTGAACGAAATCGAAGGCAACGGCTCGGGAATGATCGTACCGAACGTATACGTAGGTCTTGAGAAAGCTGAGTCAATCGACCTGGCACGCTATTTCGTAAACGGTGAATCGCTGACTTACACTTGCACCATGGCCGATACTTCCATCGCTACGGCAAGCGTAAACGGTACGGTTCTGACTGTAACCGGTGTCAAGGCAGGTATCACCAAGCTGACAGTAAGCACAAGCAACGGAAAATCGCAGACTGTAACGGTTACCGTTCGCAAGGGAGCAAACGACAACGGTTGGATGTAATCATAAGGTAATTCATTAATGAAACTATTCGAATCGATCAGATTAACGATACTGAGTGCACTGATGTGCTGCCCCGGGCTGCTGATGGCCCAGGGCGCGCATCCGCTCACCCGTCAGGAGATAGACTCGCTGCTCAATCCCTCGCTGCTGAAGGGAGCGGATAAGCTGCTGGAGTTTGAACGGACGGTAATCAATCTTGGCGAAATGACGGAAGACGATGCGCCCATTACGGTGAAGTTTGCTTTCCGGAATGCCGGTACACAGCCAGTAGTCATTACCAAGATACATACCGACTGCGGATGTACCGCTGCCCAAACAGACAAGTTGCAGATACAGCCGGGAGAAAAAGGTTCCATCAACGTAACCTATACGCCCAAGAACCACCCGGGAACCATCGATGCCAACACGTTTGTATATTCTTCTCTCTCAGACAAACAGCCGCTGGCAAAACTGGTGCTGCTGGGCAATGTACAGCTGGGCGGTGACGAATGGAGCCGCTATCCGTACGCCATGGGCAAACTGAGACTGAAACAGAACAAGGTGACATTCCGGATCGCCGCCGGAGGAAACGGCAGACAGACGGAAAGAATCTTGTGCGGCAACAGCGGCACGACAGACCTGAAGCTATCCGTCATGAACCTGCCCCGCTATGCGACATTCAAGACGGAACCCGAAGTCATCAAGCCGGGACAGGAAGCCGACATCGTGATAAGTATCGACGCTTCGAAGATGACCGGAAAGACCAAAAGTTTCAAAGCTCCCCTGATTCTCGACGGAGTGACAGGACGGCCAAGTGACCGTACCCTCACCCTGGAAGTTAATTTAACCGATAAGTAAATAGTAAAAAACAACAGATAGCATGATGAAAAAGAAAATAGTAAACATATTGATGTTGCTGGTCATTTCGCTGATGACTTTCTCTTGTAGCGAAGACGAAGTGGTGACCGAACAGCCGCTCGAAGTGAATCCCATCACGATGCAGGGAACATGGAAACTGGCAGAACTGAACGGCGAACAGTTGCCGGAAGATTTCTATATCTACGTGGTGTTCGACCGCAAAGGAAACTTTGAAATGTACCAGAAGCACGACAGCATGTATCCGCGCTACATCACCGGTACTTATTCTATCGAAAAGGATGCCCACTACGGATACATCCTTAGCGGAGAATACGACTACGAAAACGGCGACTGGAACAACAAATATATCGTAACCGATCTGCTGGAATCCGGTTCAATGATATGGACCGTAAAAGACGGCGATGAGGTTTCGAAATATGTACGCGTAGACGAGGTACCTGAGGAAATAATCAAGGCTGCCAAGGTAGACGAGGACGAAGAATAATAGCTCTCTAATCTCCTGATAACGGATACCAATATATCCCCCGAAAGTCTTTTGAAAAGGGACTTTCGGGGGATTTTTTATTCTGCAAAACGAGCCTGCTCGCGTGCATACCCAATCACGAACGATTGTCAGGGGGCACGAACATAAACGGTATTATGAGAAAACTTCTTTGTATAAACAGAGAATATGAAGGCCCCAAAGCTGTTAGAACGCAACAATACGAAAGCCAACGGTATTGAAGTCACAACCTCATAGATACCAAACAGGACTAACTCCCTGATGAGGCAATATAAAAAACAAAGGGACTATATAAACACTCCATTTTATGTCCAGTTTGAAATCAGAAGGGGGCGTAAAGACAAAGAAAAGAGTCGTATCATCGCTCTCAAACAGAGCTTGATACGACTCTTCTCCATGTCTTTATAGTGATATCTGTAACTTGTTATCTATACAAATAACGCTTATTCCATTTTCAGTTTCAGGGAACGATCGTCCGGTCCTTTCGGATGGATAACCTCTTCCAGACGTACATCGAACACCAGCGCTGAGTATGCGGGAATCTCACCACTAGCTACCGAACCATATCCTAATGATGCTGGAATATACAACTCAACATGCTGTCCTTCCTTCATTTGCATCAAGGCAGTAGTCCAACCTACAATCACACCCGAAACGGCAAAACTTCTCGGTTCACTGACTTCAGCATTCCAGTTACCAGAGAAACTTTGATCGAATACCGTACCATTGATCAGTTTTCCACGATAATGCACAGCCACGGTATCGGTACCCAAAGGAGAAATGCCCAGCGGTTCGATATCATCTTGCGGAAAAAGCTTCATATATACATAGTCATTCTTTCCCGGCGTATAAGTCTGATAACCCAATCCCTCTGAGGCCTCTGTCTGTATCTTGTAGTTAAGGATCCTCAACCAGTTTTCTCCAGCGGGAGGATTCGCACAGATAGAAGCTATGGAGTCGATATACGCATCGTTGCGCACCGCCCAGTCACTATACGGATCAGCTACCTGCGTATCCTTACTACAGGAAGTAATCCCTATGCTCAGCGAGAAGAAGATACCCAACAAATATAAGATGTTCTTATTCATGTACATGCTATATTAGATTATTCTAATGTTTTCAGCAGACTAGTAATGCTAACCTTGTCGGCAATGATATTATTCAAGTCGGCAATAGCCACACGTTCCTGTTCCATGGTATCACGGTTACGCAGTGTTACGCAGTTATCTTCCAAAGTCTGATGATCGATAGTGATACAGTACGGAGTACCGATGGCATCCTGACGACGGTAACGTTTACCGATACTGTCTTTTTCGTCGTACTGGCAGTGGAAATGGAACTTCAAGTCGTTCATGATTTCACGAGCCTTTTCAGGCAGCCCGTCTTTCTTTACCAGCGGCATGATAGCCAGTTTCACCGGAGCCAGTGCAGCAGGCAATTTCAGTACAACACGACTTTCGCTATTTTCCAATTTTTCTTCGCAGTAAGAAGCACACATCACGCTCAGGAACATACGGTCTACACCGATAGATGTTTCGATAACGTACGGAGTATACGATTCGTTGATTTCCGGATCGAAATACTTGATGCTCTTGCCAGAGAATTTCTCGTGCTGGCTCAAGTCGAAGTTTGTACGGCTGTGGATACCTTCCACTTCCTTGAATCCGAATGGCATCAGGAACTCGATGTCGGTAGCGGCATTAGCGTAGTGAGCCAGTTTTTCGTGATCGTGGAAACGATAGTGATCGTCGCCAAAGCCCAGTGCCTTGTGCCATTTCAGACGAGTTTCTTTCCATTTCTTGAACCATTCGAGTTCGGTACCCGGTTTTACGAAGAACTGCATTTCCATCTGTTCGAACTCACGCATACGGAAGATGAACTGACGGGCAACGATTTCGTTACGGAAAGCCTTACCGATCTGTGCGATACCGAAAGGAATCTTCATACGACCGGTCTTCTGTACGTTCAGGTAGTTAACGAAAATACCCTGAGCAGTTTCCGGACGGAGGTATACCTTCATGGAACCTTCGGCAGTAGAACCCATTTCGGTAGAGAACATCAGGTTGAACTGACGGACTTCGGTCCAGTTCTTGGTACCCGAAATCGGACAAACGATTTCTTCGTCGAGGATAATCTGACGCAGTTCGTTCAAGTCCGGTCCGGCATTCATAGCCTTTGTATAGCGTTCGTGCAATGCGTCGCGCTTAGCCTGATGTTCCAGTACACGTGGGTTTGTGCTGCGGAACTGAGCCTCATCGAAAGCATCGCCGAATTTCTTGGCAGCCTTGGCTACTTCCTTGTTGATTTTCTCGTCGTATTTGGCAATCTGATCTTCAATCAGCACATCGGCACGGTAACGTTTCTTCGAGTCGCGGTTATCAATCAACGGATCATTGAACGCATCAACATGTCCCGAAGCCTTCCAGATGGTAGGATGCATGAAGATAGCCGAGTCAAGTCCCACGATATTTTCATGGAGCAACACCATGCTCTGCCACCAGTACTGTTTGATATTGTTTTTCAGTTCCACACCCATCTGACCGTAATCGTATACAGCTCCCAGTCCATCGTAAATTTCACTTGAGGGAAATACGAAACCATACTCTTTACAGTGTGAAACAATTTTTTTGAAAACGTCTTCTTGTGCCATTTTTCTTTCTTATTTTGATATTTCTTATTTTACATTCTCTTACATAGTAGGGCACAAAGATAGATATTTATAAGCAAAAAAGAAGAATCGCTGTATTAATTTATCTTATGAATAGGTGGAATCTGTAAGGAAAGATGGTTATTTTTTTCTACTTTTGCATCAGATTGAACGAAAAGCAATGAACACGAAAGACAAATTTACGTTAATGACTACCGCTCCGATACCCAGACTTATCGGATCACTCGCCATACCTACCATCATCAGCATGCTGGTAACTTCGTTTTACGTTATGGCAGATACTTACTTCGTAGGAAAAATCAATACGCAGTCTACTGCCGCGGTCGGCATTTCGTTCTCCATCATGGCCATCATACAGGCATTCGGGTTCTTCTTTGGCCACGGCTCGGGCAACTACATCTCGCGCAAGCTGGGTGCCCAGGACTACGAGAATGCAGAAAAGATGGCCTCAACCGGATTCTTCTACGCCTTCATGGCAGGCGCGCTGATAGCCCTCTTCGGGCATCTGTTCCTTACGGAAATCTGTATCGCCCTGGGGTCTACCCCCACTATCCTGCCCTATGCGGAGAAATACCTGGGCATCGTTCTGCTGGGAGCTCCGTTCATGGCCTCCTCGCTCGTACTGAACAACCAGATGCGTTTTCAGGGAAACGCGGTGTATGCCATGGTAGGCATCATCATCGGGGCGGTGCTGAACATCGGGCTCGACCCGTTGCTCATCTTTGTGTTCGACATGGGCATATCGGGAGCCGCGTGGGCCACATTGACCAGCCAGATATGCAGTTTCACGGTACTGCTCATCATGGACAGCCGGGGTACGAACATCCGCATCCGTTTCAAGAATTTTACTCCGAAGGCTTCCTTCCTAAAGGAAATCGTCTTCGGCGGAAGTCCCTCGCTCTGCCGTCAGGGACTGGCCAGCCTGTCGACCATCCTGCTGAACGTAGCAGCCGGAGTCTACGGCGACGCAGCCATTGCGGGTATGTCTATCGTAACCCGTATCTGCATGTTCATCAACTCCTTCCTCATCGGTTTCGGACAAGGATTCCAGCCGGTATGCGGCTTCAACTACGGCGCCGGACTGTTCCACCGTGTGCGTGAGGGATTCTGGTTCTGCGTAAAGACGGGAGCCGTCTTTTTGTTCGTCTGTGCCGTCATCGGTTACATCTTCTCGCCCGAAATCGTATCGTGGTTCCGCGACGACCCGCACGTCATCGAAACCGGAACACGCGCCCTGCGCTGGCAGCTCATTACCCTGCCGCTGGGAGCCTGGGTCATCTTGTGCAACATGATGCTTCAGACCATCCGCAAGCCGGTACGCGCCGTTACCCTGTCGTCGGCACGACAAGGGCTGTTCTTCATCCCGTTCATCCTGATTCTCCCCCACTTCCTGGGATTGCAGGGTGTGGAGATGTGTCAGGCAGTGTCCGACCTCTGTTCGTTCCTGATTGCCATTCCGCTGACTGTTCCCGTGCTGAATGAAATGAAAAAATAAGCCTTTTTCCGGAAAAAGATGCCGGAGAAGAAACGGAAATTTGTACAAAAGAAAATCACGTTTGTACAAAACAAAAAAAGATTTGTACAAATTCCGGGGAAAGCGTGCCCGAACGATCACTAAATGATGCCGGAAAAATCTCCTTAGACCGTCCTTTACCGGGAAGCGTTTCCCCAATAATTTCTACAAAAAGCGGACGGACAGGCAAGAAAAACCGGCTTATCCATAGGTTCAATCCCGCTTTTCGGACACTCGGATGCGGGTTTATTTTAAACAATATAGTAAATAGGAACATTTTTTTTCGTATTTTTGTCTGTTGTTTTTCCACTAAATCACTTATATGAGCGAAGATACTTTCGAAAAAGACGATATCCAATCAAGCGATAAAGAAGCACATTCTGACTATAAGCCCGTCGATCAGGACAACGAGGCCGTGAAGCATCAGTTGAGCGGCATGTACCAGAACTGGTTTCTGGACTATGCCTCGTATGTGATACTGGAACGTGCGGTTCCTCACATCAACGATGGACTGAAACCCGTACAGCGACGCATCCTGCACTCCATGAAGCGGCTGGACGACGGACGGTACAACAAGGTTGCAAACATTGTAGGACATACCATGCAGTTCCACCCGCACGGCGACGCCTCCATCGGCGACGCACTGGTGCAGCTGGGACAGAAGGACCTGCTCATCGACTGCCAGGGTAACTGGGGTAATATCCTTACCGGCGACGATGCCGCGGCTCCCCGATACATCGAGGCACGTCTTTCCAAGTTCGCCCTCGACGTGGTGTTCAACCCGAAAACGACCGAATGGCAGGCTTCTTACGACGGACGAAACCGTGAACCGGTGACGCTGCCCGTCAAGTTCCCGCTCCTGCTGGCTCAGGGTGTGGAAGGTATCGCCGTAGGTCTTTCATCCAAGATATTGCCGCACAACTTCAACGAGCTGTGCGACGCTGCCATCGCCTACCTGCACGGGGAGGAGTTCCATCTCTATCCCGATTTTCAGACGGGAGGCTCCATCGACGTATCGCGCTACAACGACGGCGAACGCGGCGGTGTGGTACGTGTGCGTGCCAAGATTTCGAAGATAGACAACAAGACGCTCTGTATCAGTGAAATTCCGTACGGGAAAACAACATCCTCGCTGATAGAATCTATTCTGAAAGCTATCGAGAAGGGCAAAATCAAAGTGCGGAAGGTGGATGACAATACCGCCGACAAAGTGGAGATTCTAGTACATCTGGCCCCGGGCGTTTCATCGGACAAGACGCTGGATGCGCTATATGCCTTTACCGACTGCGAAGTGAACATCTCGCCCAACTGCTGTGTCATCGACAACAAGAAACCGCATTTCCTTTCGGTCAGTGCGGTGCTCCGCAAGTCGGTAGACAATACGCTGTCGCTGCTGCGTCAGGAACTGAACATCCAGCGCAACGAAACACTGGAAACGCTGCACTTCGCCTCGCTGGAGAAGATTTTCATCGAGGAACGTATCTACAAGGACAAGCAGTTTGAGCAGGCGGAGAACATGGATGCTGCCTGTGAACACATCGACGAGCGACTGACTCCTTTCTACCCGCAGTTTGTACGTGAGGTGACCAAGGAGGATATTCTCAAGCTCATGGAGATCAAGATGGCGCGCATCCTGAAGTTCAACAAGGACAAGGCGGACGAGTTCATCGCCAAGCTGAAAGCCGACATCGAAGAGATAGACAACCATCTGGCACACATCACCGAATATACCATCGACTGGTACATGCGGCTCAAGGAGAAGTACGGCAAGAATTTCCCGCGACGTACGGAGATACGCAACTTCGATACCATTGTGGCAACCAAGGTGGCGGAAGCCAACGAAAAACTGTATATCAACCGCGAGGAAGGATTCATCGGTACGGGACTGAAGAAGGACGAGTATATCTGCAACTGTTCCGACATCGACGATGTGATTATCTTCTACAAGGATGGAAAATATAAGATTGTGCGTGTGTCCGACAAGCTGTTTGTGGGCAAGAACATCCTCTACGTGAACATCTTCAAGAAGAACGACAAGCGTACCATCTACAACGTGATTTACCGCGACGGAAAAGAGGGATTCCACTACATCAAGCGTTTCAACGTGACTTCGATGATCCGCGACCGTGAATACGACGTGACGCAGGGTACTCCCGGCTCGAAAATCGTGTATTTCACCGCCAACCCGAACGGAGAAGCAGAAGTCATCAAGGTGACGCTCCGTCCGAATCCGCGCATCAAAAAACTGATATTCGAGAAAGATTTCAGTACCATCAACATCAAGGGACGCCAGTCGATGGGTAACCTGCTGACCAAGTACGAGGTACACAAAATCAGCCTGAAACAGCGCGGCGGCTCTACACTGGGGGGCAGAAAGGTATGGTTCGACCACGATGTGCTGCGTCTGAACTACGACGGACGCGGACAGTATCTGGGTGAATTCCAGAGCGGAGAAAGCATTCTGGTGGTACACAAGAACGGAGAATTCTATACGACCGACTTCGACCTGAACAACCATTACGATGCCGACATCCAGTTCATCGAGAAATTCAATGCCGACAAGGTATGGACGGCGGTACTCTACGATGCCGACCAGCAGAACTATCCGTACCTGAAACGGTTTACCTTCGAACAGACTTCGAAACGGCAGAATTATCTGGGCGAAAATAAGCATAATCAGCTTGTCCTGCTGTCGAGCGAGGCTTATCCGCGTCTGCAAGTCGTATTCGGCGGTCACGACAGCTTCAGGGAACCACTGATTGTGGAAGCCAGCGACTTTGTGGGTGTGAAGAGCTTCAAGGCCAAAGGCAAGCGTCTGACAACCTTTACCGTAGACCACATAGAGGAACTGGAACCTACCCGAAAGCCGGAACCGCAGGAGGAAACCGTCGAAACGGATGCTCCGGAAACGGAAAACGATACGACGGACGAAGACAACGAACAAATGACTTTATTCTAAAACCGGAACCATGAAACAGAAGTTTATCATGCTGCTCATCGCCCTGGGAACTTTCTTGTCTGTCGGCGCACAGGAAGACAGTCTGCGCGCCACACGGTACGTCATGCGGTCTACCCTGTTCGGCGTAGGACACAGCAACGTATTCGAAACGTATCTTTCTCCGCTGGAATATACGGGAACCGAGGTACGCTTCCTACACGAAAGCATGCGCATGACACGCCTGCTGGGAGGCAAGGTCTCCGGACAGAGCCTGATTCAGGTGAATGCTTCGTACAACAAGAATATCTCTCAGACGGCCGAGATGTATGCCGGGCTGGTGAACTGGAGCTATGCCCTGCACTATCAGTTCCGCATGAACGACGACAAGCTGAAAATCCTGGTCGGACCGATGCTCGACCTGAACGGAGGGGTGGTTTACAACCGGCGTAACTCCAACAATCCCGCTCAGGCAAAGGCTTACGGCGGACTGGGAGCATCGGGTATGCTTATTTATAAGTTCCACATTGCACGCTATCCGCTTACGGTACGCTATCAGGCCAATCTCCCGCTGCTGGGCGTCATGTTCTCACCCGAATACGGTGAATCGTACTATGAGATTTTTTCTTTAGGCAACGGCGGACGGAACGTGGTGTTCACTTCGCTGCACAACAACCCATCGCTGCGGCAGATGGTGACGCTGGACTTCCCGATACGCAACGTAACGATGCGCGTGGGCTATGTATGCGACATCCAGCAGTCGAAGGTAAACAACCTGAAAAGCCACACCTACTCGCACAACTTCATGATAGGCTTCGTACGCAACCTGTATCTGCTGCGCGGAAAGAACCGCATCAGCATGCCACTTAAAGTAACTCCCTTTTAGCTTATGAAACGATTTGCACACATATTATATACGGTGCTGACCGGACTGCTGGTTTTCTCTTCCTGCATACGGGAGGACATCTCCGGCAATACGCCCGAAGATAATTTCGAGGCACTGTGGAAAATCATCGACGAACAGTATTGTTTCCTCGACTATAAAAATCAGAAATACGGACTCGACTGGAACGAGGTGCACGAGCGCTATGCACGTCGCATCACGCCAGACATGACGTGGGAGAATCTCTTCGAGGTCCTCTCGGACATGGTAAACGAACTGCACGACGGACATGTGAATCTTTCCAGTTCGCTGGCTACCTCGCAGTACCGCGAATGGTTCGACAGTTACCCGCGCAACTTCAGCGACAGCATCCAGAGCATTTATTTGGGAAAGGATTATACCAACTCTTCAGGACTGACATACAGCATTCTGGAGAACAACATCGGCTACATCTACTGCTCCAGCTTCTCCAACGGGATAGGCGACGGCAATCTGGACCAGACCCTGAACAAGCTAGCTATCTGCGACGGCCTGATTATCGACGTGCGCAACAACGGCGGCGGCAACCTGACCACGGCACAGAAGCTGGCAGCACGGTTTACCAACGAGAAAGTCCTCGTGGGCTACATGTGCCACAAGACTGGTCCCGGACACAATGACTTTTCGGACCCGAAACCGGTGTATGTGGAACCCTCGAACGGTATACGCTGGCAGAAAAAGGTTGTGGTTCTCACCAACCGTCGTTCGTACAGCGCGACAAACGATTTCGTGAACAGCATGAACCAGTTTCCGAATGTCACAATCGTAGGCGACAAGACGGGAGGCGGCTCGGGACTTCCGTTCAGTTCCGAAATCCCCAACGGCTGGTCTATCCGTTTCTCCGCCAGTCCGATGTTCGACCCGAACATGAACCAGCTGGAATTCGGCATCGACCCTGATGTGAAGGTGGACATGAAAAGCGAGGATATGCAGCGAGGAAAGGATACCATTATCGAAACAGCTTGCGAAATCCTAAAGAAATAGGTCTGATATTTTGCTTTTTCAAAAATATAGTATATCTTTGCACACGCAAAAAGGGAACATTCCGTATGTTCTGCTTGCGCCTGTGGCGTAATTGGTAGCCGCGCCAGACTTAGGATCTGGTGCCGCGAGGCGTGTAGGTTCGAGTCCTATCAGGCGCACATTAAAAAGGATTTAATAAAATCTTCTTGGAGGATTTATTAAATCCTTTTTATTTTTATAACTTCTTGAAATTCTAGCAATTACAGAAAGAGCGGATCAACGTAAAAATGGATCAACATATTGTCCATCCGCTACATAGAGAAATGCTACCGTAAAGCAGGTTATCCGAACTTGTGCTGTATTATAATGCATCGTCCATAACCTCCTTTTCGTCCGGCATATATGACAGTTCCAAAACCGGCTGCATAGATCGGAGTGGCAAGCACAACGGCTTCCTCCATACCAAAAAGGTCAGGAGGGAGTCAATAGGGCTATCGCTGAATTTCAAGATGAAGGAGGGGTAGTAATTTAAAAAGAAGTTACAGTAGAATTGAATGGAATACGGAACCGTTTTGATTTTGTTGGAGAAAAAGACGGAACTCTGCATTTGTTTGAAGTAAAGAATGGACCTACAGCAAGAATGACTCCTAACCCAAAAATCAATATTCCTATAATGCGAAAGCAAACCCCACCTTTTATTCCTATTGGTAAAAATGCAAAAAGCATAATTTATTTTAATATTGGTCAGCCGTATACTGGTAAATATGTTGTTATATATAGACATTATTTCTAAATTTGAACATTTAATACGTGTAAAAAAATGAAAGATTGAAAAAGGTGATGGAAACTGAGTCCAGATAAATCCAAAATCATCTTTATTTAATAAACCATTTCGATACCTTACGATTAAGGTGTTGAAATGGCTTTTTTATAGAGACAATCTATATCGGTTAAGCGATCAGTACCTACCACCTACTACACTTATGATGCATACGGAAAGGTGGAAAGTGTCAGGGAAGAAGCACCCGAAGGAAACATCATACGCAAAGGGGATGCAGGAGAAATAGTATATACCAACCCCAACCGACCCTATGCCGCTACAGGAAACACACCGGAAAAGGAAGCCTGCATACACAGTGGACTGCAGGTGGGATATACTGCCGCAGACAGACCCGCATGGATAGAGGAAAGAAACAGAAGGATAGAATTCACCTACAATGCTCAGTTCGACAGGGTACGGATGAGAATGGCCGAAGAGGGAAAGACGGTATACACAAGGTCTTACCTCGGAGGGAACTATGAAGCCCATTGCGACAGCAGCGGAACGGAGGAAAGGCTCTATGTAGGAGGAGACTGTTACGAAGCGCCTGCACTCCTCGTCAAAAAAGAAGGGAAAACCGAGTTGTAATTCTCCGGCACTCATGGCCTTCCGGTTTTTTAATAACTCTTGTACTCGGAGAACGAGATTCGTATGTCCAGCTTCAAGAACCGTGAATGTAGGCAGCCAGACATTGGCCACACGCACAAGATTGAGCTGATACCTACGCCAATGCTCCAGTGTGAGTGTATTCATCCAGGCAATTTCACTGGGAACGGAGTTCATCAGCATGTTGATGGCAGTCATCTTCACGCAGGTCAAGTCTATATCTATTCTTTGCGCACAGTCTTTTCTATCTGGACTAAACTGATTCATCTATGCTGAATATGTATTCTTTACCCCACCAACCTCGATGATATAATCCCCATGAAGTAATATTTGATAAAGTATTGGTAATAGTGACTTTTTTCATAAATGCAACGATAAGTCAATTTAAATATTTACATTTGTATAATTACAATTAAGCCTTGATAGCCTTATATGATTTATATCTCGTAACGAAATCAAAGTTCTTCGGGAGTATAAGGAAAAAGCACACCGGGAACTTTTCCGGGTGCGTGACGAACAGAAAACATTCAGGAAAATAAAAGTAAATACAGAATTATAACTATAAAAAATATGACAATGAAAAGATTTGTTTCATTGATACTGGTTATAATAACAGTATCAACATCATTTGCACAGAAAATAGGCGGTACATGGAAGGGAAAACTAAATGCAGGAAACCAGAAGCTCGAAATAGTATTTCATTTTACACGTGGAGACGGTAATGAAACAACATGCAAGATGGATGTCCCGGCACAAGGAGCCATGGGTATACCGGTAGATATAAAATCATTGACAGAAGATTCAGTCAGCCTTCAGGTTGATGCAATCAGAATGGTATATAACGGTAAACTTACCGGAAATAAAATATCAGGAACATTCAATCAACATGGGATGTCATTTCCTCTGGAACTGGAATCCGGCGAACAGGAAAAACTTAACAGGCCGCAAGAACCACAAAAGCCATACAGCTACAAAACTGAAGAAGTCACTTTTGTAAATGAAAAAGCAAATGCCAACTTATCAGGTACATTGACATATCCTATAGGATATAAAGAGAACAGAAAAGTGCCTGTAGTCATTATGGTTACCGGCAGCGGTGCGCAGAACAGGGATGAGGAAATATTCGGACATAAACCTTTCCTCGTCATTGCCGACTATCTGGCAAGAAACGGTATAGCTTCTTTGAGGTATGACGACAGAGGTACAGGAAAATCAGTTGGCGGTGCCAGAAAGGACTGTACATCGGAAGATTTTGCCGAAGATGCAGAATACGGACTGCAGTGGTTGAAAAAAAACGGCAAATTTGACAAGATAGGTATTCTGGGACACAGTGAAGGTGGAATGATAGCTTTCATGTTGGGCGCAGAAAATAAGGCCGACTTTATAGTAAGTATGGCTGGACCCGGAATAAAGGGCGATTCATTATTAGCCGAACAACAGAATGCAATATTGAAACTTAAAGGTATTCCTGCCAATTATAACGTAGAATCCATCCGTAGAGATATGACCTTCCAACCCAAGAACCCATGGCTGGAATATTTCGTTAATTATGATCCCCAATATGATATAGAGAAGATTTCAATACCTGTAATGGCTATCAATGGAAGCAATGATGTACAGGTAATATCCAAAAGCAATCTAAAAGTTATAAAGGAAATTCTGTCTGGCAAGAACAGCAAAAACCTTATAAAGGAATATCCTAACCTCAATCATTTGTTTCAGAACTGCACTCCAGAAACAGCTTTTGATTACTATAACATTGAAGAAACCATTTCGGAAGAAGTATTGAAAGACATTGCTTCATGGATTAACGGTCTATAATTGTATTCATATAAAGATAGAATGGTACTGAAATATTTAAGAAAAACCTAAAAACAATGAGGCTGCAATTCATAGGTTTGAAAGACAGCCTCATTGTTTTTACATTAATTTCCGATTAGATTGAATGAATATGATATTCAGAAACTAACATTATCAATCGGTACATTAACTATACAAAGGGAGAATCAATGACGATTTTAGAACCATCATTTTTATTAGTTAACATAATCAAATTGGTGTTATCAACGCATAGCGCATAGAAGGTACCAATAGATTTTGTCCAAAAATAACCCCAATATAAAAAGACAGATGTAGCAAACAGACGAACAGAGAACAAACTCTTCGTTTTTATATGAGTAATAGTATGCTCTTTTTTAAGAAAAACTTTCTCTCCTACAATTAGTTTAATTCGTATAGTATCATTGTCTTCATTTATACTTACTGGCATCCTCAAAACTGGCAACACAATCAATAATGTCGCTATTATGACAACAATTCTTATTAAAGTATTCCCTTCCGTGAACGCATAATAAATAGCATAACCAACAATTGCTGATATAATTATTGAGTATAGAATCAGCATTCTAGAAGGCAGTAGTTTCCTAGTAATATTCATAATAATATATTTTAATTTTTGACATCACAAATTTAATTTAAGAAACTATCTCTGCATAAGATTATAGATTTCACATAGAGTTTGACAGAGTTCCCTTTCGATTCTTTTCGCTATCGTCCATCATTTTCAGAAAGGACATTGTAATACAGACATCTTTTTTTTGACAGACTCCGAACGACCTGAAACTTACTTCAACTGAAAAGCTACCTTCGACTTGATATCGGTAGCCGAAGCAGCTACAAGAGCTTCGAATTTACCGGGCTCGGCAACCCATGCATGCTGCTTATCGTCGAAATAACTCAGGCTGGACTTATCGATGGTGAACGTAACCGACTTCGTTTCACCCGGAGCCAGCTGAATCTTACGGAAACCTTTCAGCTCTTTTACCGGACGAGCTACAGAACTCTTGACATCGCGTACATACAGCTGAACCACTTCAGCACCTGCCACAGAACCTGTATTTGTTACCGGAACAGTTACATGAATGCTATCCGACGCGGACAGTTCATCACGATCTAAAGTAGCCTTACCATACGAGAAACTGGTGTAGCTCAGTCCATGTCCAAACGGGAACAGAGGCTGGAGCTTTTCCTTGTCGCTCCAACGGTAACCGACGAAAATACCTTCCTTGTAAGTGATATCCCAAATATTCTCAGAAGCACGTTTCACACCGGGATAAGCATCCATACGATGACAGCCTACATTCTCCAGAGAAGTGGGGAAAGTAAACGGCAGACGGCCCGACGGATTTACATCGCCTACGATAACGGCTGCCAGTGCATTGCCTGCTTCGCTGCCAAGGAACCATCCCTGAATGATACCCGGAACCTCATCAACCCACGGCATGGCTACCGCATTTCCTGAGATATTGACCACAACCAGGTTCTTATTGGCCTTCGCAAGAGCTTCAATCACCTTATCCTGTCCGTAAGGCAGACCTAAAGCCTGACGGTCGGAATCCTCACAATCCTGACCCGCACTCTTATTCAAGCCTCCAAAGAAGATGACATAATCGCAAGAACGAGCTACATCGACAGCTTCTGCCAGCAGTTCCTCGGCAGAACGACTGTCGGAAAGATCCTGACCTGTTACGACTCCATTGTATTCACCACTGGCATCTCCTACATAACCACGGGCATATACCACTTCGGCCTGACCGGCAAGACGATGACGGAGTCCGTCGAGAGGAGAAATTTCGTATTTTACTTTCAGTGAAGAACTTCCACCTCCTACAGTCATCATCTTGATGGCATTCTCACCAATCACAGCTATCTTCTTCACCTTGTTCAAGTCGAGCGGAAGCACATTGTTACGGTTCTGGAGCAATACGATACCCTCTTCCGCAATGTGGCGGGAAGCATCAAAATGTTCCGGACTACCGATAGAACCGAACGGACGATTACGGTCCATTGTCGTACGGAAAATAAGACGAAGTACCCGGCGAACCTTGTCATCCAGCTCGGCAGTACCTACCTTACCCGATTTGATACGCTGAAGATAAGGATATGCAAGATAATAATTGTCGTAAGCATTGCTGGTACCACTGGAAAGTCCGTTCGTCCAACTGCCGAACTCCAGATCAAGTCCGTTGGAGATTGCCTCATCGGTATCATGAGCTCCACCCCAGTCGCTCACCACAACACCGTCGAATCCCCATTCGCTTTTCAGGATATCGTTCAGCAAATATTCATTGTGACAGCAATGCTGGTTCTTGTACAAATTATAAGATCCCATGATGCTCCAGGCATGTCCTTCCTGAACAGCCGCCTTAAAGGCAGGAAGATAAATCTCGTAAAGCGCACGGTCGTCGACTATAACATTCGATGTATGACGATTTATTTCGTTGTTGTTCAATGCAAAATGTTTTACGCAAGCTGCTACTCCATTGCTCTGAACCCCACGTACATAAGGTACCACCATCTTACTCGACAGATAAGGATCTTCGCCCATATACTCGAAGTTACGCCCGTTCAGCGGCGTACGATAGATGTTCACACCCGGTCCCAGCAAGATAGACTTATTACGATAACGGGCCTCTTCACCGATGCTTTTGCCATAAAGCAGTGCCATGTCCGGATTCCACGTTGCCGCCAGACAAGTCAAGGCAGGGAAAGCCACACAAGAGTCGTTGGTCCATCCTGCCTGATCCCATTCATCCCACAGCACTTCGGGCCGGATACCGTGAGGGCCGTCCGTACACCAGACTTCCGGAATGCCCAAACGGGGTACTCCCGGACTGCTGAACTTAGACTGAGCATGAATCATAGCTATTTTTTCTTGCAGAGTCATACGTGAGAGAGCATCCTCCACACGTGATTCTATAGGTTGATTACCATCAAGATAAACGGGCAGCTGCTGTGCTTGCACAGAGAATAAAGCAAGTCCGGCAACACATGCCAGCGCCATTTTTTTCATAAATTCGTTTTTCATAATATTAAAATCATAGTTACAACATATCTTAACTTACTTAGCGTCTTCTATTCAAACAACATCTTTGAACATCAATCGCTTTAAAGAGTGTCTATCTCTATCTAAAAATAAATGTCCGGAAAACCATCCAACTACCATTTCTTACCAATGATAATGGATAGAACTTAATGATGGAACTTGAATATATTGAGCGACCCCAAAATGCCAATCGACGCAGCCATGAATAAACTATCTGCTAAACTATAAACAAAGATATAACCTTTGTAGCTAATAACACGATATAAAATTTATTTATATTGTTTGAAGAACTAAATTATCCTCTCTTCATAAGAGTCCAAAACTGAGTATATCGTCTAAAACTCCATTTAACTCCATTTGTTAAACCTAAATTTCAAAGGTATCCTATGAAGAGAACCAGCATCGTCAAGCCTCATTTTTCTGTCTGCTCCTCGGGCCAGTTCACAAGATAAAGTACTTCCGTAGCACGGGTAAAGGCGGTATACAGCCAACGGTAATAATCGGGGGTAAGCATCTCCTCCGTCATATAGCCCTGATCGACAAATACACGCTGCCACTGGCCACCCTGTGCCTTATGACACGTTACGGCATAGGCGTATTTCACCTGAAGTGCATTATACCACGTATCCTCCTTTATTTTTTTCATCCGTTCACGCTTTACGGTAATGTCACCGTAATCTTCCTGCACAGCCTGAAACAGCCTGTCACTTTCCTCTCGTGTGAGAGCAGGGGCATCCGAGTGCAAGGTATCCAGCAGAATCTTTACATCGAGCTCCAAGTCGTTGTAATCGGGGAAGCATAAGGTGACATCGGCAAAACGGAAACCATACATTTCGTGCGTGCGACGTACCCGACGTACTACGGCAATATCTCCATTGGCTATGAAATCCATTTCCTTGCAGTCCGCCCCCCAGTAATAATTGTTCTTGGCCACCATCAGCAAATCGCCGGTATTCAGTTCATCCTCCCTATATAATATGGTATTACGTATTCCCTTATTATACAGATTGGCACGCTTGTTCGAGCGGCAGATAATCATTGTTTCATCCATGCCTGCCTTGTCATAACACTCATTGATGGTATCAATCAGCTCTCCTCCGGAGATGATCCGGATATCGGGGAAACCATCCGCCTTGATCCGAGGCAACGAAAAATACTCTTCCTCAGCTATATATTGCCTGAGCGATGTCGCATTATACAAAATGCCGGAATCCTGTTCCTGACGGACAACCTGTGTCAGGCAATGTTCCGTTACCTCCAGTCCGTAGCCCTCCAGCATGGAAGCCGACAAAGCGGGACTTTCCTCCTCGCCTATAGGAGGCAACTGCGCCGTGTCGCCTATCAGCATCAGCCGGCAGCCCTGTCCGGCATACACATAGTGTATCAGATCGTCCAGCAGGCGCCCCGTACCGAACATTCCTCCCGAAAGCCCTTCGTTGGCAATCATCGATGCCTCGTCGACGATGAACAGTGTATGCTGGTGCAGGTTCGCGTTCATTACAAAATTATCCAACTCGTTGGAAAATGTCCGCTGCCGATAAATCTTACGGTGAATGGTATAGGCCGGATGGCCCGCATAGTGTGAAAAGACCTTTGCCGCACGCCCGGTAGGAGCCAGCAGCACGCACTTCTGCTTCAGCTGGTCGAGCGTCTTGACCAACGCACTGATTAAAGTGGTTTTACCTGTACCTGCATAGCCTTTTAAAAGGAAAATAGCATCGGTTTTCGGGGAAAACAAAAAATTTACAAAAGATTCGATAGTAATTTCTTGCTCACCTGTTGGTTTATAGAAAAAATTTCGTTTAATTTGCTGCGATAAATCATTATTTAACATAAATATCTAATAAAAAGTTCAGATAACTTTAACGTGGTTCAAGTTATTTATTTTATTTTTGCGCTACGAATATAAACTAAAAAAACAAATATTATCATGAAAACAGTTATTAATCTTGTGTTAGCTGCCTGCGCTATTGTTTTGGTATACATTTGCTACGGTAGTATTATGGGTCCTATCAACTTTGACAAAGAGAAAAAAATCCGTGAAGATGCTATCATCGCACGCTTAATTGATATTCGTAAAGCTCAGCAGGAATATCGTACAGTACACGCTGGTGCATACACTGCAAGCTTCGATACTTTGATCAATTTCGTAAAAACAGCCAAACTGCCGTTCATCATGAAAGTGGGTGCCTTGACAGACGACCAGCTGAACAACGGTATGACTGAAAAGAAAGCAATGGAACTTATTAACAAGGCTAAGAAGAGCGGTAACTGGAGTGAAGTAGAAAAAGCTGGTTTGCAGAACTTCCGTCGTGATACTATGTGGGTAGCCGTTATGGATACTATCTTTGCTAAAGGATTCAATCCTGATTCTCTGGCATTCGTTCCTTACGGAAACGGAGCTAAATTTGAAATGGCTATCCGTAAAGATACTACAAAATCGGGTGCTCCTCTGAACTTGTTCCAGGCTCAGGTTTCTTATGATGTATATCTGAAAGACTTGGATAAACAACAGCTGATCAACTTGAAAGATACTCAGGAAAAATTGGGTAAATACTGTGGTCTGAGAGTTGGTGATATTGAACAGCCTAATAACAACGCTGGTAACTGGGAATAACTTATTTATGACCAACGAAAATATTGATTTTACAAAATCAAAACAATATACATTATCCATCCGTCTGAGTACGGATGGATTTTCTTTTTCCGTCTATAACCCTATAGAAGAATGTGACTTCTACTTTCAGACGTATCCCGTCAATACCCAACAGTCAATGGCCGCAAATGTAAAGGCCTTTCTGGCGCTAGCCAAAGAACTAAAATATACCTACCGACAGATAAATATCCTCATCCATACAGCTCGCTATACTTCTGTACCTTTAGAATTATTCGAAGACGAGCAAATGGAAACTATCTTTTATCAAAATTTCCGGAAACAAAGTAACGAAATCATTTTGTGCAACGTATTAGGAAAAAGTAACTTAGTAATTTTGTTTCCGATAGACAAACTAACACACCTATTTTTGTCAGAACAGTTCCCTACTGCACGCTTTTTCTCAACTATCAGTCCTCAGATTGAATATCTTACCAGTCGAAGCAAATTAGGAAACAGTTATAAAATATATGCTAATATCCATGCTTGCAGTATGGATGTTTTTGCCCTCGACAAGGGTAAACTCCAACTTGTTAATACCTATGCGATAAACGATGTAAGTGACTCTATGTATTATCTGTTGAATATTTGGAAACAGCTGGCTTATGACCAAGAGCACGATGAGATGCATCTGACCGGAGACAATATAAACTACCGACAACAACTTTCTGAAGAATTGAAACCATTTATCCGACAATTATTTATTATTAATCCGCAAGCGGACTTCAATACGTCGCATACAGCACGCATAGAAGACATCCCGTTTGACATTCAATCTTTACTAATATGCGAGTAATCAGTGGCATTTATAAACGCCGTCGCTTCGACGTACCTCATACATTCAAGGCACGCCCGACGACAGATTTTGCAAAAGAAAATCTTTTCAATGTACTGACCAATTATATCGATTTTGAAGGTATCACGGCTCTGGACCTTTTTGCTGGAACAGGAAGCATCAGCATCGAACTGGTTTCACGCGGATGCGATCGTGTCATCTCTGTGGAAAAGGATCCTCAACACCATGCTTTTATCTGTAAAGTCATGAATGAGGTAAAAACGGATAAATGCCTTCCTCTGAAAGGAGATGTGTTCAGATACATGGAACGGTGCAACGAACAGTTCGATTTCATCTTTGCCGATCCGCCGTATGCCCTAAAAGAATTGGCTACAATCCCCGATAAAATCTTTGAGCATCATCTCCTCAAGCCAGACGGAATCTTCGTTCTGGAGCACGGAAAAGACCAAAATTTCGAGAATCATCCGCACTTTACCGAGCATCGGCATTACGGAAGTGTGAATTTCTCTTTCTTCCGCTAAATATGCTCCGCAGTTTATCGGGTAATATGTCCCGCCAAAGGCTGTAAGAATAGAAGAAATTACCGGATATCCGAAAAATAAGGGATAGCAAAATAAAAAAAGAAATATAAATGATCTTGCCAGAAACGCTATTATGAAGTACGGCAGGATCATTTTTTATGCCTGCCACTTGTTTCACGAAACAGCTAGAGCAACGGAGCAAGCAGACGAACGACAGATTCCATCACCTTATTTTTCCACGAGCGCTGTGACCATATCTTACGCGACAATTGCAAGCAAGATTTCTGGTCTGACAAGAAAACCTCCTTCAGCTGCTTTATGGTCGCCTTGTCGTAAAAGAATACATTAGCCTCGAAGTTATGTTCAAAACTGCGGAAATCCATGTTTGTAGAACCTACCGAGGCAAACTCGTCATCGGATACCCACAACTTGGAATGCAAGAATCCTTTACGGTACAAATAGACTTTTACACCCGCTTTCATCAGTTCGTCCAGATATGAGAGCGATCCTTCATGCGTGAGAAACGTATCGGCCCGTTTGGGAAGCATAATACGTACATCGACTCCAGCCAGTGCCGCTATCTGAAAGGCCGCCATCACCTCTTCAGCAGGCAAAAAATAAGGAGTTTCTACGTAAAAGTAATGTCTGGCACTGCATACAGCTTTCATCAATCCCTGCATCATGTCGTGCCATTCTCCCACAGGATCGGATGTCACCACCTGTGCAATGGCAGTTCCTCTATCGGGTATCTTAGGATAATATTCGGCAGACGTAAGTAAAGTACGTTCCACGACGTACCAGTCAGTCAGGAATGAGCTTTGCAGGCCGTATACTCCCTTTCCTTCTATGCACACATGGGTATCTCTCCAGATACCCCATGAAACCCCTTTAACATACCTTTCTGCGATATTCATTCCTCCGATAAATCCAACCCGACCGTCAATAACAGCTATCTTGCGATGGTTACGATAATTAACCTTACTCGTAAAACGTGGAAAACGGACCTTCAGGAAACTCTGCACCTCGATACCTTCGCATAGCATCTGGTCATAAAACAACGAATCGACCTTCCAGCATCCCACATCATCATACAGCAAACGTACTTTCACTCCCTGACGTGCTTTATCTATCAACAAATCACGCAACAAACGACCAACAGCGTCATCTTCGAATATATAAAACTGCAAATGAATATGATGGTGTGCCAGACTGATTTCATGCATCAGTGCCTGCAACATGGAATATCCGTCGGTATAAATATCTACAGTATTCCCCTCAAAGGCCCAAGCATCATTGACACGAGAAAAAAAAGACATCAAATGACTTGTACCAGCTTTTTCCACTAATCGCTCCTGAGCCTGATATTCAGCCACCGGACGTTTATTCAGACGAGAATACCCTTTACGGCTGATCAGACGTTCCTTTCGAGTGTTTCTGCCAAAGAAAAAATAAAAAGCGAGTCCAATAATCGGAAGAAAAAAAAGTACCAGGATCCACGCCATGGTCTTCACTGGATTACGGTTATCCAAAATGACGATAAATATTGTTGCCAATATTACGCCAAAATACAGTACGTTAAATACTGCCGAAAACAGTTCGTTGATAACTATTGTATCCATAAGACATCGGTTTAAAGCAAAAATACAAGAAATTCTATGGAAAAGCAAGTTCAGTAATCGACCTTTTTATGCACACGCTTACATTTCTTCTACAACGGTCACCCCCCACACACCGAATACCGCTTTGCACATATATTGTCAGGTTAAAACAAACCCTAACAGAAGAAGTATCAATCTGAGTTCTAACAGCCTTACACAAACATTATAAAGCTAAATTTCGCAGTTCAGAAAAGTCATAAAAAGCCTTTTCTGTTCCGATAGCTAATATTATGTCTAAGTAACAAACATCACAGGTTCTTACACTGATCCGTCTTTTTACGTTAAATCCTGAATAAAGAACTTTCTTTCAAAGTTTAGGGAAATAAAGGATAAAGCATTCTTATTGTTCAGACCTGCTAAAATGCATACTTAATCGACGAATCCCTCAGGTTTTCACTTTGATCCATCATTAACTTTTTTGAAAAGCATTCCACAAACGCTGCATCTGAGTCCTTCAATGCAAAAATAAAGAGCTTCCGTTCACAGGTCAGAGGAGTAAAGGATAAGGCCTTCTTTTTGTTCAAGCTGCCTAAAATTTATGCCCGACCAAGAATCCCCCAGGCTGTACCCTGGTTACAGGAATTCTCAAGCAAAAGAAAACTCAGCCTGGCGGGCGCATGCCTGAAGCCGACTTATCCGGTACAAAGAAA
>ENA-UOJS01000597-UOJS01000597.1-human-gut-metagenome-genome-assembly--contig:-C74-NODE-597-length-37300-cov-8.943482_pt1 | contig 37300 bp, 48 predicted proteins | sample MGYA00242355_ERZ723902 | MGnify/ENA metagenome assembly ERZ723902
TTGCTGAGGGAACGGAAACGCCGCCCGCAGAGACCCAAGCGCCTGTAACTACGCCGGAGCCAACGCCTGAGCCTACCCCGGTGGCGGACAAGCTGATAATAGACAGCTGGAGCCTGTACGACGGCATGGACAGGACATATCAGCAGGGCTATGTGCCCCGCATAGTAAACGGCTGCTGTTACATTATATTCCCGCTTATAGGCGAAACCTATGACGGCAAGGTGACGGTAACCGCCGACCTCGGCGCGACGGCGGACAGCCCCTTCGTTTTCGGCAACTATTCCCAGACCGCCGCCGGCTGGGGGCGGTATGTGTTCATGCTTGAAATACCGCTTGTGAAGGAGCGGATAAACGGCTCCTACCCCGTCACGCTCAAGGCCGACTACCTCGACGTACTGGGGCAGCAGAAGCAGCAAAGCTTCACGCTGTACGTAACCATATCAGACAGCAAGAATCCGCCCAACCCGAACGACGTGCCGAAGCAGGAGGTTGAAAAGCCGGAGCTGTTCATATCCGCCTGCGAGATAAATCCAAACACCGTCACAGGCGGCGACGGGTTCACGGCTACGGTCACGATAGACAACATTGGCGCGATACGCGCCCGCTCTGTGCGGCTGTCCTACGGGAGCGAGGCGGCGGGCATAATACCCGCGGACACGAACAGCGCGATGCACTTGGAGAACATTGCAAGCGGCGAAAGCGCGACAGTTTCATTCGCGCTCCGCACCACCGGAGACGTGCTTGCGGGCGAGCAGCCCTTTTACGTTACGCTGGACTACGTTGACCTTTACGGCGGGGTGTACACCAACACGCGGACGTTCCTCGTCCACGTTACCCAGCCCGCAAAGATGAGCTGCGACCCCGTATCCCTGCCCAAGAGCGTCACCGCAGGCGAGACCTTCACCCTGCCCGCCAACGTGTTCAACATAGGCAAAAGCACGCTCAGAAACGTTACGGTAAATCTTTCGGGCGCTGGGCTTTTCCCCACCTCCAGCGTGTTCTTGGGGGACATTCAGCCGGGGCAGGCGGGCTACGGGGAGATGAAGGTATTCGTGGGTATGCTCTCCATGACCGAGGGCTACACCGAAAGCTACGGCAAAACAAGCGCCGTATACACCGTTACATACACCGACGACGCGGGCGAAACCCACACCGCCGAGCAGCAGCTTTCCACCGAGATAAAGCAGCCGGTGATCGCCGGAGAAAAGACCGACGCCGAAAAGCAGGCCGAGGAGGAGCAGAAGCGCGCCATGAGCCAATGGTGGATAAGCGCGCTTGCGGCCTTCGCAGTTATTGCGATAATAGTCGCGGTAATTGTGGTGAGTAAATTTGCGAGGATGATGAAGGTGAGGTAAGGGACTTACACCGCACGCCCCACGGAAATGCACACTATTCCATCCTTCTGCGGCACGGGTGTAAAGCCGATAATGTTGCCCGGGTGGATGCCGAAATTCTGTTTGGGTTCGGTGAGCAGCTTGCCGAAAAGCTCGTTTTCGCTGAACGCCATACAATGCACCCATACCTTTTCCGCCTGCATACCCTCCTTAAAAAGCATAACCAATACTATGTCCGGATACTCAGGATGCCTTACGCTGTCAAGGAACTTGAACTCCCTCATCTTCTCAGTCTGTTCGTGGGCGCATTTATAGCGCTCGTCCATGGCGGCAATATAATCGGCAAAGTCAGAGGTATCGACATCACAGTAATCCAAGCCGAGGAATCTATAATCATCGGCGGCCTTTCTGCGCAGGGTCAGGGTTCTCATAGGGTCGAAGCTGCGCCGCGTGAGTTTGTTAAACCGCACGTCTGCCGAACAAAGTATCCTGAAGGACAGTCCCTCTCTTTCGTTTATGTAGCCGTAGGTGTAGCGGCGCACAACTCATGTCAAAAATGGCGCACAACTCATGTCAAAGCATATTTATGCATATAAATAGAAATAGCCCGGAGGAATTCTCCGGGCTTTAGCCTGTGTTACATTTAATTGTTTTTTGTTATCACGGCATCATATGCGCCATTTGACGCAAGACTTACCATTAACGCATTGACAATGCAAAGGGCCGCTGATTCAAGAGTTATGCCATCAGTAAACGCTGTGGCGGCTATAAGAATTATAAGCGCCACAATATAAGCGAATAACCTTGTGGGTATGCGATCTATAAAACCCACACCCTTAAAAACCTGTGTTACAGCAATAGTGGCAGCTGTTGCGCCGGCGTAGGTAGCGAGTACACCCCAGTCGAAAAAACCGACATGCGCAGCAGGTTCGTCCGTGGTCTGTGCAAGCGCAGCAGACGCGCATACAAGCGCAAGTATCGCTACGAATACAAGTCCAATAAATACTTTTCTTTTCATATTTACCTCCATTATTTTATGGCATCATGTGCCAGAATAAACTCATTCACCGCCGCAACGGTTTTGCGGCCACATATGCCATCCGCGTCACCGCATGGATAGCCACACAGGTTAAGCGCTGTCTGCATGGCGCGTATATCCTCACCACGCAGCAATGGTGATTCGATTCGGAACACGCGCTGCTCGGGCGCCTTGTTTTCCGCTTCTTCCAACGCCGGATGCTTGCCCTGATGCGTCCATGTACCTTTATCAAGCGGCAGCTTTACAACACCTACGTCACGGCCTTTGGCTTCGATGGTGTACCCGTTTCCGACATATACCCCAACATGCTTCATCTCGCCGCTTTTGCGTCTAAAAACAAAGTCTCCGGGTTCTATCGTCCATGCACCGATTTTGCCCTGTTTGCTGCACTGTGCATACAGGCCGTTTGCGGTAGCGTCGCCTTTTATCAGTCCTTTGACATTCAGCAACCAGTAAACTATCAGTCCGGAGCAGTCAAACGCATATAGCGGGCGCTTCTTTGCGGCCTTTATGTAGCGCATACATCGCGCTGCCTGTATCAAATTGTCATCTTCCCGTTTGCGCACCCATGCAGATATATCCAGCATGTCATCTATGCGCTGTCCCTGCGCGCCCCACACATATGCATCGCCTATGTGTGATTCAAGATAGGTAATAAACTCAGTTATCTTACCCATTTTTTCACACCTATAATAAATACAGCTACCGCTATAAGCGCAAAACCAACAATGCCCGTCTTATCGCCGGTCTGCGGCAAATCAGGCACGGCGGGCTTTACTTCGGCATCCGCATCTGCATACCACCTTGCCGTTGCCTCGGCTCTGCTGCGCTGCCCGAAGTTTGCTGCAAGCGCGGCATCGGACATATATATTTTGCCGCTGTATATATCTTCTATGGTCATGCCCAACGCCGCAAGCGCACGGGATAAGTCGCCAAGATTGCCATTTGCAATATCTACGCTTACTGCAACATTGTTTTGGCGTGCGAACACCAGCTTGTCTATTGTAACGGTGTCACCCGTGATTATTATAGGCTTACCGTTATATACAAGCTGGTCGGCAGGCGTAGCAGTCTCTATCGATGCCGTTACGGCCGGATGTGCGCCCGTAACCGTGGCGGCTATCACATTGCCGTCTATATACAGCACTTCCAAGTCGCCGAGCCGTATATCGCCTTTGATATCATTGCCGCCGCTATCCGTTATGCGCACGCTGAAGTATACGACCTGCCCCACCGCCGCAATCTTGTCGGGTACGGTCGTATATGCCGTGCCGGTAGTGGTATTTACCCGGTCAAGCTTACTCACGGTCACGGTATACTCCGGCGCAGGGTCGGGCGTATATGCCCAGCCCATGGCCAATGTGGGTATGCTTGCGCAAAGCGTAAGCGCAAGCAGAAGTATAAGTATAGTCTTTTTCATTAAGTTTCCTCCTTTATTTTTCCAAAGTGAAAAGCGCTGCAACCTGTGACGGCGGATAAAGCAGCGGATCTGCGGGCTGGATGCAGACATACACGTTATCGCCTTCGCGCACTCTCATGCCCACGCTTGCCGCCATGTTGTACACATACGGATACACGCCGTTATCATCGGGCGCGGGGCGAACGCCGTAAATCGCTTCCATACCCGTGCTGAACGGCGGCTGGTGCGCAGCCGATGTAACTGCCTGACGGCAGAACCCAACCATGCCGTTATATAAAAAAAGGTCATACTGCTTGTATGCCTTCCCCACTTCCCATGGTGCAAACCCGTCTATAAACATACCCACCGTTGCAATGGGAGCAGCCTTAGCCGCCTGCGCCTGTGCGGCTCCCGCGGCTATGTACTCCGCTTCCCGCCTATCTTCGTTTGCCCGCCAAGCGCGGGCTGCATCCTTAGTTCTTATCGGCATCGTTTTCTTCACCTCCTTCCATTATGTCTATAATCTCCTGATATGCCGCTATCTCCGCTTCGACCTCGGCGGCTACATCGGCAAGTTCGGCAGCATCGATAAATGCCTGCTCTCTGTCGGCTTCGGCGCGCTTCCTCAAATACTTTGCTGCATTCACTCTCTTTACCTCCTAAAACTAAAAACTTACTATCGCGCACGGCTCATATACGGTTATGTTGTTTTCACTCTGCGCGTGGCACTTTACGCCCAGCGCCCACTTCTCGGCAGCTTTGGTAGCGTTGGCAAACCTATGCTGTTCACCGAGTTCTATCTTCTCCCACGCGGGTATTGGGTCGCTATAGTTGTTGCACACCCAGAACTCTATCGTGCCGCTCTGCATCTCGTACTCGCATTCAACTTTTATTTTCTGCGGCATCTTGTCGGCCTGCCCCAGCAATGCGGTAAACTCCACCTCTCGGGGCGGTATGGTGTCACTCAGTACCAGATTGTAGCTGCCATCCGCATTAGGTTCGTCAGATACAAGACTTTCAGATGCAAGAATTAAAGCGGGGCGGGCGTAGTTATTGTTGGCGGGCGAGTTCGCGCCGACGCCGCCGTAGGAGTTGACGTACACCACAGCCGACGCCGAGGCAGGCCACCGCGTCCAAACGTGCACCGCTTGGCCCTGCTCGTTATAGCATTTGCGGCTCGCATTATCCGTAAAGTAGCCGGGATCCTCCGTTGTGTCCGTAGCATATGAGTCCACGCCGTATTCACGGGCGGACAACGCAAACACATGGCGATTTATGCTCACCACCTCGCCCGCATTGTTGTCATATACCTTTATGGCCGTTGGCATTATAAGTGCCTTTGTAGCCTCGTCAAACCTTCCGTAAAACTCCGCTTCATGCTTTATATCGCATTGAGAATTCTCATAATTTACTTCGGTTTGGGCGTTGTTCCACTTAAATGCGGATTCACTCGTGCCCGTGCCCGTTGCCTTGTCACGCAGCATAAACACGCCGTTTTTATATGGATTCTTGTCTGCCGTAGCAATGATGCGCCACGGCTTGCCCATGGTGTTCTCTCCATTCGTTTCCATCAGATTTACAAGTACCCCCGCGGGCAAATCGGTGATCGGTCGGCTCATTCGTTCATGTTCTCCTCCTTAAATATATCTTCCATTTTCGCGTCACAGCGCAGCATCAGGCCGCGACAATTTCCCTGCATCAGGTGCGCACGGCGCGATCGGTAGCTTTGCTGTATTTCTTCATGCGCAGCGCCTGCCCTGTACATGGCTTCATATTGCTTTATGCCGCGCTTCAGCGCGGTCTTGGCCGTCTGCCGCAGTACGCGCACCACCTTGCCGGTATCCGTCATGTAAGTGCGGAACCCAAGGAACTCTATCCCGTGCGCCAGCGGGAATATTTGCGTCTTGTCGTTAAGCCGCAGTCCTATTGCGGCGAGGCCTGCCTCAATCTCCCGCCGCAGCTCTTTCAGAAAAGCTTTGTCACTATGAATGATATAGAAGTCATCCATATATCTGCCGTAATACCGGCAGCGGTAAACCTCTTTTATGCGGTGGTCGATTTCACATAATTCAAGGTTTGCCAAAGGCTGCGATGTACGCAGCCCGAGAGGTAATCCGTGCGATGTAAGCCGTACATACTTGGCAAGCAGCGCCATAACACGCGCGTCCGGCACGTACCGCTCGGCGCGCCGTAGCACGTCAGATTGGTCTATGCTGTCAAAATAGTGGTATATGTCGCATTTCAGCACCCAACCTTCAGCGCCGTGGCAGCGATAATGCTCACCCATGAAAAGCTTCAGCCGGGCGAGTCCGTCACTTGTCCCGCGCCCCTTAACGCTTGAGTAGCAATCCCGGATAAAAGGTTTTGTCAACCAATCATACAGCAGCCCATCCACAAGCGCGTTCTGTACGATTTTATCCATCACGCAGGGCGCTTGTATCTGCCTGCGCTTCGGCTCAGTCACCCAAAACTGCCGCAAAGGACGCGGTTCGTAGGTTTCGCGCCGAAGCTGCCGGGCAAGGTATTCTATAGTTTCAATCTTATGCGCTTCCGCCGCGGCATGTTCCGCATCGTTACGGTGCCCGCGCATCGCACGGTTAAAAGCCCGATGCAGCACATCGGGTGTATATAGTATTTCGTACATAGTTAATATGGAATGCCGTTTCTCCTGTGCCGTCCCGTAGGGCAGCACAGCCGACATTGTGTATTCATCTTTGCCGTTCGTGGCAAAGATAGTATGCAGCCTCCTTTGTGTGGTGCACCATGCGGGTCGCTTCGCAGTCTCGCGTTCTCCACAGATCGGGGCGGGCGTAGTTATTGTTGGCGGGCGAGTTCGTGTTGACGTTGCCGTTGGAGTTGACGTACACCACAGCCGACGCCGAGGCAGGCCACCGCGTCCAAACGTTCACCGCTGCTCTTATCAGGCTGCACACTACTAAACGGATTGCTCCCTCTTGCGCCATGCCATGCACATGTACTTGACATCGCGCACCTTCTTGCCCCAATATTGCGCCCGCTGCGCGTTTATGCGCCCCGTGCGCTCAGATACATCTATCAGGGCGAGCAAGTAAGAGCAATCCCGTATAGCCTGTTCCTGCGCTTCCAGCCTTACTTCGTATGGAGTAGTGCCGCCGCGGCTTATGTCATTAGCTGTGACTATATGCCGCAGTATATCGGCCGCGCTATCGCGTATATACCGCACAAGGTTTCCCCTTGTCCAGTTGGGGTATATATCCTTGTTTTCGGTTATTCGCAATGTATAGTCAAGCATCTCCATTGCCTTTGTGGCAATCCGAAAGTCGGGCACTTTATCACCTTGATACGATTGCGCGTTTTGTGCCATAGTGGCCTCCCGTCGTTATTATGCAGTCTTCTGCGCTCGCAAAGTCGCATATATACATTTCTATAGCATTCAGCGATCCCGCGCCTTCTTCGTCTGCCGGAAGCTGTTCGCCGCCTGAAGCGCCGGTCGGATACACATTAAGCGTCACGCGGTCACTCGTTATGCACGTTTCGTTGCCGTCCGCGTCCTTGCCGTAGCCCATAAGGTATATAGACCACTCGCCCGCGCTCAGGTTAAGGCCAGCGCGTGCTGTAGATTCACCGTTGCCATTCAGCTGCGTCTTGTATTTCTTATCCCCAAATTCAAGATACGCCCACACTTCGCGGCCCTGCCAGTCCCCGCTGAGCGCTGCCTTTATTGTCAGATAGCGTACCGTTCCGGCAACAACATAGCCGCGAACCATAAGCAAGCGCTGCCCACGCACGCGCAGCTCTATGTTAGCCATCCGCCGCAGCCTCCTTCGTCAGTATATCGATTATCTCATATGGGTCATCGCCGCTTGCTTCTTCTATCGCTTCGTATTCAAATATTAGCTGCGGCTCATCGCCTGAGACGTCCACGCTCACGTTCACACGGCGCGCTTTTCCGTCCGCATCCGTCTCCGCAAAAGCGGCTTCAATAGCGAAATCGGGCGTTGTCCACTCCATACACGCCGCGTCCGAATAGCCTATAAGCGCGGCCATTACCGCGGGCTGTGTGTATTCAAAGTCGCCATGCTGCGTGTAAACATATAAAACGGCCCCTGTAATGGGGTCGTAAAGCACTCGTCTTATGTACATCTTTGTTGCTCCTTATACGCCGTATATACGGTATTCATATGTGCCTATTGTCCAATGGCGCTGAAAGTCAGAACAAATAGTGCTATATGCTGAACCGGCTTTTACGGTCAACGTCCCATTGGCAAACGTGATACCCGATAGTGCCATATCGCCCCATCCGTAATAGTCGTTTAAGTCTGTACGTTTGCTCATATACACTGCAACGCCTGCGTCTATATCTATCATTTGTGCGGCATCTATCGTGCCAAAGCACGAACCGTAGTCTTCGCCGTGCACAGCCTCGTTACTGCTGCTAAGCAATCTGACAAATATAACTTTAGGTTTGAATTTTAGCCCTGTCACGCTGAAGGATGATTGGGCAGCCGACTTGTTAGACGTAAACGTACCAACTACCGACTTTATCTTGCCGCCGCCTGTATTTACTCTGCCTATCATGCTATCACCCCCATATTACTATAGCCGGTATGGTCATAGCTGCACTGGGTACAGCATTGGCATACAGGTATATACCGCCTGCATACGTCTCACACACCGGAGCATATGCACCGGATACAGCGTCAGTGGGCGATAGCACGACTTCGGCAAAGCTCGCAGCCGTAACGCCAGTCAGCGGAATGGTAGCGCGATACGGATAGTCCGTATATGTTTCGTCCGCCACCCATGCCGATGTAGCAACCGCCGTATTGGTAAACGTGAGTCTCTTTTTCTGCGCGTTGAGGTTTTCCCGCGCCGCGTCTGCCGTAACGGCGCCCGTGCCGCCGGCGGCTATCGGCAGCGTGCCGGCTTTAAGCGCGCCGTCTTCGCCGGTGAATACGGCCTTGTTTGCGGCTTTGCCTATCTTGCCATCGTTGGTAATTGCGCCGTGAGTGTGGTTGGCTTTGGCCGCGCCTATTTGTGCCGCCGTCACCCCATGTGGGTTGTTTTTGCCGTTTACATGGGCTTCAAACTCTTCCGGTGTAACGTATACGCCGGTGGATAGTGTAGCCGTTACGCTTGTGCCATTACTTATTGATATAATTATGTTTATAGTTTTCTCAACGATTTCAGCACCGCCCGAAGCCGGTATATATTGCGCATCGTCTCCTGCATTCGCATAGCCGTATAATATCTCGTTGTTGCCATTGTCCGGATCTTTGGCGTAAAGGCCTATCTCGCGCAAGTAGTAGCCGCCAACGGCATTTCCGAGGCGCTTAGTGCCCACGGTACATGTGTTGTCACCATTTACGCGCAATCGCGTTATATTCGAAGTGTCTTTCCGGTTGACCAGAGACGTTCTTTCGATCTCTAACCCTCCGTTCAATGCTCCATCGCCAAATGCAAATTTGGTGAAATGCAGCGTTTTAGTGCTATCCGCCTGTACTTTTGATAGCGCAAGCCGCCCGGAATTGGTAAGATATAATCCGCCCGAAAAGCTCACGTCAGTTCACCTGCCTTATAGTTAATGTTTCTATATCTTGTAATATCATGCCTATAGCCAATCGTTGGTAAATGGGTCGCCGCAGCTCAAGCGTTAACGCTATGCCGGCTGCCGCGGTCTGCTTCAGCATGTCGCATATTGCGTCTTGCCTGTCAAAAAAGGCAGTTGGAACTTCCGGCTCATCTACGACGAGGCTTACGGCTGCTACCCCTTCGACCAGTTCTACGGCTGTACTGTCTATACCAAGCAATGCGGCGGCGGCATGTATCAGAGTATCAGGATCGCCGCCTGAGTATGTTGCAAGCATTTTTGTTACTATCATCAGCCTATAGGTTTCATCGTCAAGCCCTGCCCGTGCCACGCCGTAATTTATGCCTATACGGTCAAGCACTCTCCCCTTCGCGGTTTCAAGGTTTCGCCAGTCGCGTATATTGCGCAATGTACTGTCCACACGCTCAAGCCCATTCGCAAATATCCCCATCAGTTTACCTATGTTCCCATCGGGATTCCTGTTATAAGCACTTGTGAGCATGTCAAGCATCCGTTCCTGCAGCGTCATGAGAATACCACCTTATCCCCGTCTATATAGGCTGTCTGCCTTGAGGATACGCCGATATTAGCTATCCCATATGCCGTGCCGTTGTTGCTGACGGTAAGCCTATAGTCTGTCACGCCTTCCACCTTATTGACTTGTTCGATCAATCGCGTATAGTACACGCCGCCGCCCACGCCAAGCGCACCAATATACGATATAAGCGCAGCCTTTATACGATTTTGCACGTCGGCAGCAGTATAGCCCGGTTTGATCTGTAAGTCGGCAATTCTAACATATATGGCAACTTGATTCGGGCGCGAAAAATTGACCGTTTGATTATTTCCCGATGCATCTATGACCGTGGCATTACTACTGCCGTATGTTTGTATTCCGGCAGCTTTGCGCGCCCATATAGCCCGTGCTATCGCCATATCCTGCCCGCCTAACACAACGGCTTCTATGCTGTGTGCAGGCAACCCTGCCGTATTAGCACTATCGGTGCAGTTCTCGTATACGATTGCGTGCTGTACGCCCGGCACAGTCAGTATTTCTTCGCGTATGGCATCGGTATTGGCGCCGCTTACACGTTTTACGCTTCGGTAGTACCGCGCGCGGAACTCCGCTTCCGTCTCACGGTTGCGCCCGCCCTCAAATGCCGCCGCGTTGGTAACAGTATCTATATCGGCTATGGGTGTTACTATCGTGGTAATGGTCGCCGTAGCCGCATTGCCGTCCGGCCCTACATCGTAAGCCCTGGCGGATACCGTAGCAGTGCCATCGTTTCCGATTTTAGCCTCAGACAGCGTGATAAACTGCGCCCTATTGGTTGCGGCTGCTATCATTCCCGCAGGGATAATAGCGCCCGCCTCGCCCGTGAATGTAAGCTCTCCCGTAGCCTTTGCCGCTATATACGGTCTGATGCCGATTATCGCACCTATGCGCGCAAGAGATATGCCTGTTGCTGTATCGACATATCCTGCGTTATAGACATCCTCGGCAAGCTGCCACATCAACGATGAAAACCACGCGTATATTCTCAGCATAAGCCCGAGTATGCTTCGCACGGATAGGTTTATATCGTTGCCAAACTTCGCTTTTGCCTGCTGCTCATATGCATCAAGCAGTTCGGTATAACCCGGTCTCCTAAAACCCGCCGCTGAAATACCCCAGTCATCCATTATTATCAACCTCCCCGGATATCATCTCTCCGCTTTTAAGTCGAGCCGCAAAACACACATGTATAACACGCCCTACGCGCTCAATTTCCAGCATTTCAATTTTCTTAACTTGCGGTTCCTGATAAATTGCCGCACTGATTATTTCCTTTATTTCGGCATCGCTTACAGCGGTATCAGAAAACGCCATTTCATAGTCTGTTCCGTGGCTTACATCAAGTTCCCATTCTCCGAGCCATGCCTGCAGTGTACATCGTACCGCCTGTGCTATATCAGCAGCGCCTGTTATTGTTGCTATGCTGCCATCTGCTTCGAAAGCAATGTCTCTCGTATTCTCATCCACATATAAGTTCATTGCGGACCTCCCGTATCGCCGCCCGTAGGTATGCTGTGCGTATGCTCGCTTATATTCACACCATTCAGCATCAGCTTGCCGCTTACTTCTATGCCATCAGGCTTTACAGCTATATATGTACTGCCCGCAGACAGTACAAGTGCATTATCGGGAAGTCCGGACGGCGCTTTGCCGCCTTTGGCTATACCGCCTACAAATACAGCGTCCGTCATGTCGTGATTTCTACTTGTGGCAGGCTCTGTAATTTTGCCTTCCAATGCCGCATCTATATCCTTATCGCAGATAATGACCAAGCCAATATCGCCCTTCTTGTACCATGGGCGGACGGCAAAATCGCCCATGCATAAACCGGCCACAGGAACGCCTGTAAGCTGAGGCTGGTTAGCCATGGTTCCGTCTATGCTCACCTTCACGAGCGGTTGTGCATCGACAGTCATGGATTCCGCATTAAAGCGCACTACTTTCACTAACTCTGCAACCCGTAGCCCGCCCGAGAGTTTTTCTTCCCGCGCGGATCTGTTATCCCTAATGCTCATGACGGCACCACCTCCATTATCGTTTTCCAATCGCCGCTTCCATCGCCTTTATGGGTTATCTTCTTGACCATGTAACTTCCTGATGCAGTTGAATCCTGTATCAAGACGATATCGCCAACGCCGATATGATAATTCAGAAGGCACTCGCGCTTTTCATTGCCATCGGCTTCAGCTTGCTGCGCTCTTGTCTTTTTAGCGGGTTTGGCTGCCGTATTTACAGTTTGACTTTCGGACTTAGATGACGATTTAAGCAATCCGGTTTGTGGTGTTAGCAGGTATCCTGTAGTTATGCCGACCTCCGGAGGGGCTATTACGATCTGCCCTGTACGCAGTAATAATCGTGACTTGCAATCCGTACAAACAATCTTGGTGAGTACATCTTTAAGCCTGCCGGTACATACCTTCCCGCGTTTGTATATAGGATCTTCGGCAAGCATGCAAAGCCCTACCTCTACGCCGAATAGTGCGAGCAGGTCTGCCACCACGTTTTTTGCAGTAATCGGGCCTTTGTAACTTTTGTTTACGTTTGAACCAAGCCATTGCTGCAAGCTGTCCGCTGCGGTTATCTTCGTGACAGCATCAAGTTTACCGATATCATGACTAAATGATGCAACACTGCCGACAAAAACAGATCCGATATCGTCCTGATATCCGGCGTTTACAATTATCGGCGTGCCTTTTGATATAGCCGCCCTGGTACTTGGCGCAAGGTTATATATTTCAAGCTTGCATATGGGTATTCCGGCATCGTCTTCTGACGTAACTTCGAAGCTGAATTTAAGATCATCAAGCTGATATCTGCTTGTCCCAACCTGTAAAGACGCTCTACGCTTCCAAAAACGCATTCATTCACTCCTTTCGATAAGCCACAGCTTTACAGTTCGCCCGAAATTGTCATAATCTATCGTCTCTATGCGGTCGCCTTCCGCAGCGGCAGGTATTATAAGCGGCAGCGGATAACGTTCATCGGCAAACTGTTCAAATAACGGCTTCCCGTATCTTATGATCTCGCCATAGCACAGCAGCACATTGTTCGGCACCGGCACTGATAGGTCTACGCTAAAAAACGCGCCTTCCTCATTATACTTGAACGCCATTCTATAGGTCTTATCGTCAAGCTTAATATCTAACGTACACGGTACCATCCCGGCAGTCACGGGTATATATTTCAAGGCAACGGCATCTGCCATAAGCTTCATATCATCAATACCCCCTGTAAGATGGATTGGATCGCGCCGCAGCCATGCCGCTATTCTTTGGCTGGGGATCATTAAAGCTTGAAACATAGTCGGCATATGCACTTGACGGAGTTACAAGCCCTACGTTTTGCTCTTGTCTTGTACCTTTCCGCTTTTTGCCCGATGGGGTTGCCGTACGCGCTTCCGATGACATTGCAAATGCAGATATCGGGGCAAATGCCGATGCGCTAAGGCGCATATATTGCAATGTAAGCTTAAAAGTAAAGCCCGTACCGGCGGTCTTGCTTTGCCCTATAGACAATGACGTTATGAGCATGTTGTCGTACTGATTTTCACCTTTGTAAGCTATCAAATCGCGGTTCCGGCACATCGCTATAAGCGTTGCGCGGGCGGCAGCGGAGTGTGATGTGACCATGCCGGATATCGATACCTTAACGGGTTCCGCTACCGCATGGTCATCTATAGTACTGCCGCCCTCTATCGGGTTGCTTGTGACTTTATTGCTATAAGAGGCATCTTCGGACTCCACTACACCGGTATAGGGCCGGAACACTACGGTTCCGCTATCTCCCATGAGATAATAACTCATTAAGCAATTCCCTCCTGTATAGCTTCTTGTTCGGCTTCTTCGGCGCGCAACCGCTCGTATTCATCGCGTATCACGCGGCGCACCCGCTGCTCCAAATCATCTTTATCCGCTGCGGATGCACTACCCGATACCGTTATATTTACGCTTGGCGCGGAGTGTAATACTTTACTGCTTCCGCCACGCGAAATGATGCGGTCAGTTTTATCGGCAGGCACAATTGCACTGCCTCCCGGCAGATATGCCAGTTCTCCGCCGTTCGGCCCATCATTTATATATGTCCAGCCGCCGGGATGGTTGTCCGTACCCCGTGCGTTGTGCGGCACTTTCGTACCAATACCCGTCACATTGGCCTGTATTGATACGGTGCCTATTTCTTCGGTCGCTTCCTTTATGCGGCGGAACTGCAGCACAATAACGTTGGCGCCGGCTTCCGCCGCACCGCCCATGCTGTTCCACATTTCCGCATTTCTGTCCGCGATATCCGCATATGCATCACTCGCGGTATGTTTGATATTCTCCATGCCGGCCTGAGCTGCGCCGGTAGGCAGATCAACTTCAGGCATTTCAACGGTGGGGATATCGACGCTCGGTATGTCCATGGCAGGAACTTCAAAGCCTGATGTATCGGCAATGGCGCCAAGGTTATCGGCGATATCGTTTGTAGCTGCAGCTGCATCCGCAGCCCCGCCGGACAGACCCGTGATCCAGTTTATTACCGCACTTCCCGCGTTCGCTATCCAGCCGATTATAGTACCTATTACATTGGCTATGGTGCCAAGTATCTGCCCCATGACACTGAGTATGGGAGCAATAGCCTGCAATAGTGGTGCTATCAGCGATAGCAGCTGCGCGACCGGCGGTAAAATTGCCTGAGCTATGACTGACAATATCGGCATTACAGGCGGCAATATAGCAGTGCATATTATGTTCAATATCTGCACTATAGGTGGCAACAACGTTTGTGCCAGCAATGATATAATGCTAATAAGCGGCGGTAATACGGTCTGTGCCGTATTCGATATAATGGGTATCAAAGGCTGTATTACCGTAAACAAGGTGCTAAGCATCTGTATCAATATCGGCAGCAAGGTCATGCCCAACTGCATAAGCACCGGAACGCCCTCTGTGAAGCCGTTTGCAAGTACATCTACAAACTGCATGAGCATTGGCTCTATTACAGGCCAATTCGATAATATGGTATTAAACAATGTTGTCAGCACGGGAGTAAACTTGGCGCCGGCAGTAGCAATAAAATCCTGCCACATACCTTTTACACCCTTTAGCCCGTTTGTGTAGCTGCCGGACGTACGCGTTACATCAGTCAGCGCATCTCCGGATTGGGCAACTATCACATTGAAACGGATTTGTGCCTTGGTTGCTTCATCTAATTCACCGAACCGTTTGCGCAACGCCGATGCGTCACCTTGATAGCCCATCGACAGCATAGATTGCTGTATAGCGGCCTCGTTCATTACTATGCCAAGCGACTTTAAGCCTTCGGATTCTCCCATAAGACCCGAACGGATTTTTGCAAAAGCAGCTTCATCCGAAATATTGTGAAAACTTCCAAGGTCATACGCAAGCGATGTTATTGACTTTGACATTTCGCCTCCGGCATCTTCCGCCATTCCGAGGCCCTTCATCATAGCCTGCGCGTCTGCCATAAAACCCTTGATTTCTTGTTTGGAGCGCTTCGCTGCCGAGCTGAAGCTGTCTATCCATGTTTCGGCCCCCGCCGCCGCAGAGCCGAATACAGTATCCAATTTACTCTGCGTTTCTTCGGCATTTGCTGCGGCGTCTATTGCGCCGCCAACGAAATCCTTCAGCAGATCTATGCCCTTTTTTATTATCGCAAGCCCGGCAATGGTTTTTATTGCCGCGGCGAATTTACTTCCCAACGTATCCGCAGCTGCTCCGCCGCGATTGCCGAGATCATCAAGATCATTGCCTGCCTTTTGCGCTTGCCGGCCGAGTTCCTCCGTGTCATTCTGCGCATCTTTGAGCGCTGTGCCCAGCGATTCCTTTATAGTCTGCACAGGATGCTTTACCGCATTTGATATATCCTTGAATACGGTTTTGGCATCCATGCCGAAGCCCTTTGCTTTCGTCTTTACATCCTTAAAAGCTGCTCCTATGCCGGTTTTGATAACTTTTGACAACTTATCGCTGCGGCTTATGCTGTCAACCATAGCGCTGCGTACTGCAGTACCCATGCTTTTGCCCGCGCCGGACATATTTGCAAATGCACCGATGGCACGGCTTCCTATCCCCTGTATACTCGTCCCGATCTGCTCAAAGCCTTCAGCCGTTTCTTTGGTGTCTTCTTTTAACTGTTGCTGTTTCTCTTCAACATCGTCCAAGGGGGCGGTATCTATGTCCCATTGAACACCAAACGTTAAGCCCCTCTGGTCGGCCATATAACCGCCTCCTCTCATGTTTTATCTTTTATGGCTGTCACATATAGTTCCTTCGCAGCAAGACATTCATAAAAAGTGGCGGCATCCATTTGCGATAATTCCGTAAAAGAGATGCCGCCCGAATCAAATATCAAAAACCAAAATGCCTTATTCAGCTGCGCCCGCTGCTGCGCCCGCGTTTGTGCTATGCTGCTTTCCCGGGCGAAGAAATCGTTCTATCTCCCTCACCAGCAGCTCCGCGGTTTCGATGTCTTCACGCTCTTCAAAATAATCAAAGCCTTTGCGCATAACTTCTATAGGACAGGTCACAACGTTTTTGAAAAGCGTATCCATATAGCGTAATATGTCTTTATTGTCGCCCGACATTCCGCACCGCTGATTAACCTCAAAATACCAGCGCGGCGAAACTGACTGCAATTCAAATTCCTGTCCGTTAACGGTTATATTTTCTTTACGATACATGTGTCTGTACCACCTTTCACTTATATTCCTACATGGGTCATATGACTTATTGCCAATGCGGTTATGTCGCATCACTGCAAGTCGGCGCGCGGGACATATATAATTACTTCTCCGCTGCTTATTTCTTTGCCGCGCTCTATGGGCGGCATTTTGAGTATTGCGCAGTTCTCGGCCTGCAGCATAAACCCAGATCCGGGGGTTGCGTCACGAACCACTACGGCAAAAGTTGTGCGTGATTGCAGCAACTGCCTAAGCCGTGGTAGCGAGGCCGAGTCCTGTGCAAGTGAAAACGTTATCTTTGCCGAACGGTTTGAGTTATTTGCATAGGAAACAGCACCGTCAAGCCCAACTTTGGGCAGTATGGAGTCTTCGTTGTCCTCGATCTTTATAGTGCTGCCTTCGGCATAGCCGGTTATAGGCCTCTCGTTAACGAGCATCGTCACATTATCAAAGCTATATATTTCCATATTACTCCTCCTCGGAAGCAAGCTTTATACTAAGCGTACCTGTTGCCTTTATGCCGTGTACGCCGCCCCTAAGTGTTGCATGCCACGTTATATCCGGCATTATGCGCTGTTCCATCTGCTTCTCGCTGGCATCCGAATATCGCGGTATGACCACTTTATACTGAGGTCTATTATCTATCGTCCGTATAATACCGTTAGCGGCGGCGCCATTCAGTGCGCCTATTATGGCTGCGCCTATCATGGCAAAGCCCGTATCGTTATACGGTACTTCGTCAGTTTCAACCATCAACTTTGTTATGGCAGCACGCATTGCCTGTTTTATCTGCCAGCGGCCTATGACAACATCTATGTATTCGCCATCGGCGCAAACGCCATCGCGCATATATTCGCGTTTATGGTTATTGACATAGGTATTGACATGATTCGTTAACAACGCACCCAACGCAGCGGCATCTACATCGGCTGTAGGTATCCCAACAAGTGCCTTCCACTTCCATGTGACCGCTTCGGGGTAGTATCCGATCATGCGGCCTACCCAAGCAGCATGCATATAACTGTTCGCTGCATCTGCGTTATAGCATATTACAGACTGCGCACTTGTTATGGCGATGCTTTTGGTTGCCGATTGTGCTACAAGCAGCTTCTCTGCTTCTTTTTGCCCCGTCGCAAGCGTCTGCAGCGACAGCACGGTTCCGGCGGCCCACGCAGCCAAAGCGATTATCTGTGCATCCGTGGCCGCGGCGGGCAGCAGATAATACCAATCATCGTGGCTGTCGCGCAAGGTGTCCAATGCATCAGTAATGTTTTCGGCTGTGGACGATGAAGCAAGTCCCAACACCGCCACGGTTTCCGGTGCATTGCCTCTTTCTTCCGCATTGGCATACAACGCTTTAGCCGCTTTACCGGCAGCGGTTGTCGCTGCATAGTCCGCAAGTAATGCGTCGAGCGTTGCGTACTCCTTATAGCTCTTAGCGCCCTCAAGTGACAATATCAGCGGTATAAGCGACTCACGCGGAGTCGCTTTTGTATCAAGGCTAATATGCACTACAATATCTTGTACCATATATTTCCTCCTAATTTTTCTTAATGTTTCCGTCCTTTATATCCTGCATGTCAATGATGGTTGTTCGCTCAAAGCGCAGACGCACATCAAACCCATACTGTCGCGCAACCTCATTTATCATAAGATTGCTGCGGCATTGCACATTGCTTATTTCCACAATGGTTATACCCTCAAGCAGCAAGTCATGCCGTCCTATATGCAGCATCCAGCTTATAGCGCGTTCGGCGAGTTCAAGAGCCTCATCATCGCCGTGTATATAGCCATTGGAGCTGTTGCGGTCATAGCTTACAGCCGTAATGCTCATGGTGGTTTCAGTAGGCTCTCGGCGGTATTGCTTGCCGCCCTCGTGCCATATGCTTGCTCCGCCGAGCGGTATCAGCGGGCTTATAAACCGGTAATACAGCAACGGCGGCGCCGGCTCTCCAACGTCCTGCTCGTGTAAAATCACAGGCTGCCCGATAAACCCGTGCAGCCTGCGTGAAATGATATTTCGGACTTCCTTAGCCGTCATACCGTTGTTCCTTTCCGCTCGATTATATAGCGTTTCAATGTTCCTATGTGACCGTAATCGCGCGATCCGGTTACGGTGTACACTATACCGTCCACATCGACCTGGGCGCCAATTTCAAGGAAATATCCATCAGTATATAGCTTGCGCGCATCTGCTGCATATGTGCCCTGTGGCGCGTAGCGAAGATCCTCGTCGGTAAGCGGCAATACAGCACCGCCGAATGGGATCGATTCTATTGCTCCGGGCGTATATTGACCACCATTAGTGTAGTCGATAGAGCCTTTGTCATGCCGAAGCTCGTTGCATGTTTTCATTACAAAAGCCGGTAATCTCATGCCTTTATCACCTCATACGTTATTGCATTTGCCAGCCGTCCGGAACGTATTAGCGGCTTGGTCTTGTTTGGTGCAGACGCGAGAGTTAAGCTGCTTTTGGGGAGTATAGCGCCGCTGCGCATATATCGCTTTATAATGCCAACTCCGGCTACGCCGATACGTTCTGCTGCAATTTCAGCGCTTATGCCGTCAAAGACAATCGCACGCGCGGCCCATTCGCATGCCGCCAGAATTTTGTTCTTGCCGGCGTCATATCCGGCTCGTATAAACGAGCGTTCGGGTATTGTAACCTTGGGAACAAGTAAGTATAGGAACTCTAAGTTATCCCCGCCGTCACGGCTGCGTTTGTTGCGCACAAGAAAGCGGTTCTCGCCATTATCCAGCACCCATGCATCATCGTAGTCTCGTGGGGATTTATTTCGGGCGGACGGGCTTAACGGTATCGCAAGATTGCGCGCCGTGCGAGGCGTTATTGTCGCGCCAAACTCGTGTACATAAGCTATGCGCAGCAGCTCGCCGTCCGCGCTGCCGAGTATGCCAACACGGATTTGCAGCATGGCAAGCTTGTTTAATTCGGCACGCACACGGTCACGCCATTCGGTAATATTGTCTTTTACAACTACCTTTACCACTATATCACCCGCCTATATCTTTCTATCACCGCTGTCCATGATGCCGGTGTTTCGGCGGCCCATTCCCAATGTACATCCGAAATTGAAAACGCCCTAAGCCCCGCGCCGCCCCCGGACCGTGCCTTGCTATAGGCCGTACTTACCATCTCCATGCAAAGGCCTTCAATGTCAGCCGGGAGCGTGGCAGGCTCGGATTCCATGGCGTCCTTTGGCAGTATATAGCCGGCCGTATACTCGATAAGCACATTTTTGCTCGTCATGACAGGATCATATGCCAAACCGTACGGATAACCACGCCATGGCCAGCCATCATCCTTATACAGCACTCCGCCGTCTTCTATGCTATAGGCGGCAGGCGGCAATTCACGTCCGCCGATCTCTACGCGCCTGACTTCAAGTATAGGCCATTGAGACAGAATCAGCTCTTGGCTCCCCGTAGGCTTAACGCGCTCCGAATATGACTGCTTCCCAAGCCTGCGCCGCATTTCTGTTTCAATGGATGCAGACGCCTGATTTATAAGCATGACAATGGCATCGTACTGCTCATACGGTATATCGGTTAAAAGCATTACCCGTTCGGGTATAGTCAGCGCATTGCTTGCAAGCTCTATCATTGCCCGCAATTATCACCCAGCACCAGCGTATATGCAGCCGTAGCAGCCGGGGTTGTGCCGCCAGTAAATTTAGGGGTAGCGGTTACTTTTATGTACCTCTTACACGCCAACAGGTCTATATTCCATATAGTTTGCTTGCCCACGGCCACAGCCTGCTCAGCCTTGCATCCAACAAACAGCCGTTCATCATCAACGGCGGTATATGTACCGGATTCGGTATCGCAATGGGTGACAGCAATACTTACACCGCTTGACGTGGGCGATCCGCTTATTGCGCTGACGTCTGCGGCAAATACCGCGGACAAACAACCGTCTCTATCAACCGCAGCGCCGCTTGCACTCTGCTTTATTTTGATGCTTTCATACAGATTTCGCTTCATTGGTTTGTCCTCCTATAAATCAGGTGCTTGATTTAGTGTATATATCCTTCGCCACTACGAAGGATTCTTCATGGCGTACGCCAAAATCATGCGTTGAAATTATCCTGAGAATCGAGCAGTCATCATCGACGGCAGATATAGTCCCATCTTCGTCTTCAACAGTGCCTTGGTCAAACAATCTTGTTTCCATTCCCAACTGATCGCCTATAATGAAATCCGACCAACGGCCAAGAATCATACTTGTCTTCTCATTGGCATCTTTACCTGTTCCGATTGCATCAGACACGAAGTATGGATACTTTCCAAGCTTGCCCTCATCCATGGAGGCCCGATAAACATAGTTGCCGCTGCTGTTTACAGTGTTGTACAGTGCCTCCCAGAGATAACCGTTCAGTACGAAGCCAAGGCTGCCGTTATCCCGAACGTTTTTCTGCAGCAGGCGTGCCAGCATGCTGCCGGTTACATCATTGCCGGGCATAGCACCCACGCTCCACCTCTGCACGTCCTCTATGTTAAGTATTCCCTTCGGTTCATATTCTGTACCTTTGCCGTTAAGAAGCGCGGCATTCTGACGTTCTGCCATGGCAGCAAGCGCATCGTCCAATATCATCTGATCTGCGCCGTATGCGTTGCTTCTAAGCAGGTCATTCGTGATAACAACCTTGGTTATAAGCTTCTTGGCGCTGAGCTTTACGGTGCCCACGGTTGCGCCGCTTGCCTTACCTTTGCGCTTCTCACCGATGTAATGTGCCTTAGCGCCGCCGCGCAGCTTGGGTATGGTCATATTGCCATTGGGCATAGATACGCGCCTTGCATGGAGCGCACCTATTATAGTCAACGGGCGCAGCAGTTCAATTACCTCCTGTGCATATACTTCAGGCACAAGGTATCCGCCTTCGGACGGTGCGGTTATGCTCATTGCCTTCATTTCGCGGTGGAGTGCTGCGTCGTCCGAGTACATTTTCTGCGCAACATACAGGGCCTTATCAGGGTCGCCGCCCGACTGCGCAACGCTCTTCATAGCGCGCACCCAGCCTATGCCCTTAGCCAGTTTAGACTTTTCTTCTCCGCCCGCGCTATTATCTGCCAGCATATATATACCTGCATATTTGCGCTCGACAGTCTGGTCATCGTGCTGTGCAGCTTTTTCTTCGTGATTTGCAGTATTACCGGCTTCTGATTTTTCTCCGGTCATAGCTGCAGTTACAGCTGCTTTCACTTCATCCGCAATAATTGTAGTAAGTTCCTCTCTCGTGATTGCCATTCTCGTTTTACCTCCATCAATCGTTTATTTCTATAAGTTCAGCCCCATCATCAGGGGTATCAACTCCGAGTTCTTGCAGGCGGGCAATAAGTTCACGGCCCTCAGCGAGCAGTTCGCTTATGCTGTTTCCGGTCGCAACGCCGCCTTTATAGCCGCTTATTTTTGCCGAGCTGTTTGCAGCCCATGTCACTACACTTATCTCCAATAGTTCGATTTCTTCCAGGTGCCGTGCATCCGCCCGAACCGTATACCGCTTTACCATATAGCCGATGGACAATTCCTTGAGTACGCGATCCCGAACCAAAATGCGCACATCTTTGCCCATGCTGGTAGGGCTTATATAGCCCTTTATGTATAGCCCAATGTCATCTTCGCGCAATTCCAAGGTCTTGCCTACCGGAAGCAAACGGTCGTTGTGCAGCGCAAGTATCGTAGCGCCGTCTTTTGCCATGCCTTCCGCTATGGTCTTGGTAAATGCACCGCGATCTACTATATCGCCGTCACTGTCGAGTACGCCGAACACAGATGCATAGCCTTCGAATATGCCCTGTTCCTCGTCGACTCCGCTAAGTTCGAATTGCAGCGATTTATGCTTCAGTTCAGTCAATTCCATTCCACCCTTCTTTGATTTTTTGTAATTAAAAAGCACCCTGTTTCAGGATGCTTAATTAGCAAATGCCTTTATCCGTGTCCTTGCTCATCTTTCTGCCGCTTGTATTCTTCAACCGCTTCTTCCCAGTCCGGATATTTAAGTCGCAGCGCCTTTACTGCCGCCGAAAAAGCACGTATGATCTCTCGCTCTTCAGCTGACCAAGGCTCGTCATCCAATCCCTTTGGAACGTAGCCGGAATATTTTTCGTAAAGAGCGTCTAATTTCATCTCGGTTTCAGCCTGCAGCCGTTGCGCTTCGCTTACATAGCTCACTTTCGTTTCCTCCTAACATAATAGAATCCATAGTCTTCAGACATACGTTGGCACGCGTAATGGTATCCGTCCGTATCCATGTTGAGCCTCCGGTTCCACGCTTCGTTGAGCGCTTCACGCATATACTTGTTCTTAAACTCGTATCGCATCATATCAGCATCCTTAACAACGGTGCCGGGGAGCGTCCGAATCTCGTACTCATACTCATCATCAACGCCTCTTAGCACGGCAAATCTATGCTCCAGCGCATTACTGATATCCTCCGCGCTAAAGCCATATTTTGTCACACCGGCCGGATGGTTATGCGTCATAACCGCTTTATAAAGTTCTTCTTCAGACAATGCGCTTATATCGACGCTGCTGCGCCTGCCCCGTATGCGATAGCTCTTCCCGCTACGTGTCATAACGATAGCGGTTTCAAAATCGTTCTCTGCGATTTCGCGCTCATACATCGCCAGCGATTCAGCAGCCTCATCCGGTAATGGCTGTTTGATATCGGGTAGCCTTTCAACTTCCGGCGGCAGATTGTCAATGTGATCCTCTCCACCTGAGCGAAGTATATCATGCTCTGAGTATTCTTGTATAGGAGCGGTTTGTATTTCCTCGCCCGCTATAAGATCGCATCGGCAACCTATTATATCGGACGGGCGACCATTGGGATCGCCGGGATACAGCAAGCCGTTTGCAAAGCGTTCATTTATGCCTATGGTAACTCCGTTTAGCTGCCTATGGCTTTCGCGTACGTCACTGTCACCGGCAGTCAGCCATGTCTTTGTCGTAAAACCGGCATCGCGTATTGTGTTGAAATTGCCTGACATCAAGCTTGTATGGACTTCGTTCGCGGCAATAACGCCCGCACGCCCGGGTGATGCGCCGGGCATGACTGTGCGGACCCTATCTATAAGCTGTTGCCGCCCATCACCGGCAATTATGCCTTCGGCAATGGTCTTTGAAAGCATTTCTCTTGTTGTATCGGTTATACCTTTTATCCGCTGCGCACCGCTTACCAATAGCTGATGTGTGAGCGATGGTTGCCTTATGCTTATGTTGTACACATTGGACGCAAGCTCGGCGCCGGATCCGTATGCCGTTTGCCACACCGTTCTAACGTTAGATAGCAGCTCGCTCTCGCTGTATGGCCAGTCCACGGTTTGCAGCAGTATGCTTTCAACTCTATCCGCAACATTACGCATATCACCGGACATATCAACCGTAAGCAGTTTGGTCCAGCCGTCATCTTCCGCTTTGGAGTCAGCGCCCAGCTGCTTTATGATGCCATAAAGCTGCTTCTTCAGTGCGCGGTATATTATTGGTCCGGCGCTTCGCTCCTGCTCTCTGCGTGTTTTATCCATTGCATGGCGCACGCGGTTGCGATCGGGCGGAACGCGTCTTGCTTTCACCCCGGCAGGCGTTATATTTGCACCCGCCGGGTCAGTAGGGTCTATGTTTGCACCATCCCCGCGCATGTCTGTTGACAAAAAATCACCCTTTTGCACAACCATGCACCCTATGGGCATTAGGAACACGTCTCCGCCTTCCACGGAGTCAAGTCCCATTTTAGTGCGCCATTCGTTTACCATTATTGCACCGCGGCTTAATCCTTCGTTCGCTACTCGCAGCTGATACTCCTCATCCTGCGGTATGATATCGTCATACTCCCATTCAAGGCCGTGTTCGAATTGGGGCAAGAGCTGAACGTTTATCGCGTTTTGCCTAAGCATAAGCTGTGGCGTAAGCACATTTTCGGCGTATATGGATTTGGCGGCGGCAGCAGTAGCACGGTTACTGTTCTCAACTATGCCCAGCATCTCCGGCGGAACTCCCCAGTGGCTGTTGATCGTGTCGCGCAGGTCTTTGCGCGATGCAATAAAGTCCATCTCGCGCGGGCTATCAGACATCCGGAACATGTTTACTTCTCGCGGTATTATACCGGGCCGATGAGCATTCCATGGTCCTCTGTGCCTTGCCTCAAGGGAGGCTATGAATCGTTTTATCTGCTCCTCGGTTACACCCGGGGCCGCGATCAGATAGTCCGGGCGGGCGTCGTTAAAGAACAGCATTTTTGAATACTTTGTAGCATACTCATAAGCCTCAACTTCATCTGCAACAGCTTCTGCTTGGCCCGCTCCGCTCGTATAAGGGTTCAGCGGGTTTAGGTCTTTAAGTACAAAAGCGTCTGTCAGCGGCACGTTTGCGGGTTTGCCGTCCGGGTTTTTTATAGTGTAATATGTATGTCCTCTATGGGGAATGTCCATTATCCAATGCGGCGGTACAGGCCATAATTCGGTCGGCATTCCGCGGTGGTCGCGCTCAATAACGCACAGAGCCATGCCTTTAAGCTGATACCATATTTCCAAGAGTCGCCATATATTAGCGGCTGTCAGCTCCGGCAGCGGGTTAGGGCAATCCCAGAAATCTAAAAAGGGGTGCTGTTGCACCTCTTTTCGCTTTTCACCTGCACCGCGGTATAGCTTTCCTTGTATACTCGATAGGTCGGTGGCTATTTTTCGCACCGGCGCAAGGCGGGGGTTATTCAAATATGATTGCAGCCATTCTTCGGTATTTCTGTCCGGAGGCTTGCTACGTCCTGACTGCATAAAATCCATCATACCGGAGTCGGCTTTACCCGTGATGAGCGCCTTTACTGCCTCCCAACGTATTCCCATTCGGTTCCTCCTTTAGTGCATTTATGCGCTCACGCGCTTTTATGCAATGTTCTGCGTCGTTTTTTATTGTTTTATCTGTTTGCGAGCGATACCTAATACCATTTTTCTTGATTTTTTCAATAAACTATAAATTCACCCTGCCCGTCACCCTGTAGCATTTCAACAATGCCTGTGGTAGCATCCGGCGCATCATCATGTGCGTTTTTACCGCTACGCTGATATGTGTTCATATCACGATAGTATTCTGGCCAGCGCCTATCCCAATTTTCCGGGTAGTACAGATTACGCATTACATAGCTTGCTCCCGACAGTATGCGCGCCTGTTTATTTTCGCTTTGGTGAAACCACTCTATTGCAACCGTTCGGTCGGCATACTGTTCCCACAGTATGCGCTCCACAGATCGTGCGAACCCTCGTCCGCCATTGTTGCTCTCTATCTTGGCAATATCTACATGATAATCATGCAGCTGCGCTGCAACAAGCGGCTCTGTTGTTTCCATAGGTTCGTCGGTGTATACAACATCAAGCACATATCCCTGTCCGGCAAGCTGTCCGGCTACTATACTGCAAAGTTTATCGCTGCCCGTATCGGCAGTATCGGTATATGATATGATTTTTTCAAATCCCGGCGTTCCGTCTGCTTTTCGAGGCAGTTCTTTATATGTTGCAAACGTACTGTACAGCTTGCCTTTCACGTCCACGGGCTTCTGCTGGTAGTTTGCATCGGCGATAGCATCCGATGTAAGTGTGCGCCTTTTGAAGTAATTCTTCTTTGACAGCAGTTCTTCGCACAGCATTTTGCCGGATATTTCATCGTAAGCCGGACGGCAGAATATGTACCAATCACCTGCGTCATTTTGCAGTAATCTGCCGCAAAGGTCTTTTGTTGACCATCTTGTCATATTTACAATTTGCAAACCGCCTTCTTCAACGCGCGATAGGAATGTGTCACAATACCATGCCCACTGCTCATCGAATACGCGGTCATTAAACGCCTCCTTGTCATTCTTTATGGGATCGTCTATGACGCCTATACTACAACCTACGCCGGTTATAGTGCCGCCGAAACCGGTAGCGAGATAGTTAAAGAACTGCCCTTCAAGCGACCATAATTGCGTGCTTGCATCCCCCTGTTTTATGCGCGTTGTCGGGAATACATCCGAAAACACAACCAGCTTGGGATCAAGCTTGGTGGCATCAATATCATCGCGCACATTACGGGCAAAACGCCCGGCAAGGGTTTCATTATAGCTGACACTGATGATCCGGTTCGTATTTGATTTGCCGAGCAACCATTGACAGTAAAGCGTAAGTGTATACGATTTGCCATGCCGCGGCGGCAAGTTCATCATCATTTTCTTATATGGTTCTCCGGTGGTGGGATTGATCAGTTTACCTTCATATAAATTCTGCAAGCAGTTTGCAAGCTCTTTTAAGTACTTCCTCTCACTGCGGAAGAACTTCGGATTGCGCAGTTTGCAGTATTCCCAGAAGCTGCTTCTGGCACGTAAAAAGCGTTCATCCGTTACCCCATCCGGGGCAAGTAAATATTCAAGGTCTTGTACAGCCATGGTCTCACCTCCGCATATAGCGTTAAAATGCGTTGTAGTGCCGTTATTTGGCGTTATGGTGTATTTGATAGTATAATTGGGCTACACGCGCCATAAAACGGCGTGTAGCCCAATTTTCGGGAGGACTATGCTTCGCCATTCACCGACGGAGAAACAGGACGGTGGTAGCGGGAAACATCAATATGTTCGTTCGATGTTTGACGGGGCGATTACTCAGCCTCCGGCTCTGTCGGACTGCTTGTGATGAGAGCGACACTTACTATCTGCGTGTGCCCCATCAGGCTTAGGCGCACTGTTGCGCGCTGCTGCCTTGTATCTATCTTGGTGATATGGCCCTGAAGGCTTTTCAAGGGTCCGTCTATAATCTTTATCCTGCCGCCTGCATCCTTGATACCGTGGGATATTCCTACCGTCTGGGTATCGCCGGTTATATCCATTACCGTTTGCATTTCGCTTTCCGGTACGCACCTTGGTATATCTCCGTCATCAAGACCAAGCAGGCGGAGTACGCCGTCGATACGTTTGAAGTCATAGTATCTTTGAGCATTCAGTCGCTCGGTCTGTGCAAATACATACCCCGGATAAAGTAACCGGCTGCATTCTTCCCGTTTGCCGTCTCTGCGTTCGGTTAGTATTACGGAAGGGACAAGCGCCGCTGCCCCCGGCAGATTTCGCACGGCTTCCGCTACGCACATTTCCTGCCCGGTACGCACATGCAGCACATACCAATTATCCGTCCTCATCGCGTTTCGCCTCCTCTTCGGCAGCGGCACGGACAAGATCGGCAATACGCGACAGTAATTCGGGATCATCGTGTATTTGACATCGCATACGCGCCATAATGTTTATTTCAACATCCTTGCAGGCACGCGCCCGCGTGGATCTCATGCGCTCCTTATATATTGCCGAGCGCTGTATTTGCACAAGCAGCCGTCCTGCCTTCTCAAGCGGCATGTTCTCAAAGTCATCTTCGGCCGTTGCTATTCGCCTTGTAAGGCCGTCTATCAAAAGCGACGACGCAAGTTCGGATGCTTCAACATCGTTGTTGTCCTTAACTTCGTTTATAAGCGCCACCATTTGCTCGCGCGATTCCTTTAGACGGCGGGCAACTGCGTTTTGTCGCATCGCATACCGCCCGATGCTCGATTTGCTGATATCCCAGCCACGCGAACCCATGGCTTCAGATATTTCGGCATATGTGTTGGTCACATCGCCCAACATTCTGTCAAGCATTTCGCGCGCATCCTGCGGCAGCTCGTCTACCCGCGATTTTATGCGGTTGCGTTCGCGCTGCTTACCCATTATGCACCTTACAGTACAATACCAACGTCACCCGGGATGCTGCCTTCGATAAGATCTACACCTTTGGCGGTCAGGTTTACCAACGACTCTACACCGGGTATGTCATCACCGCGCACATCAACTACGCTTATGTATCCCTTGTCGGCCAAGTAGCATAGATGAGGATATATGTCCGTTGTAACGCTCACAAGGGCCAAGGCAAGCGAGTGGTCGCTTATGGCCCTGAACTGCGTTTTAGCCAGTGCGCGCAGGATGCAGCCGCGTATCTCACGATTTTTTATTGCTTCTATACTCGCCATTTATTTAGCCCTCCTTCTGCATATCAGCTATGCGGTCAAGTATTTTATCCAGCTTTTGGTCAATTTGCGTGGTTGTCCGAATGAAGTCATCGCGCGTGGTATAAGTAAACGGAAGCCCCCGCATTTCCTTTTCAAGCCGGTCTATACGCTCTTCCTGCTTACCGACCTTCTTATCTATCTCTTCCCGGTCGCGTTTCATGTACCACGCTATAACGCCTAAAGCAAGGCCTGTTACGCCTTGAATTATCCACGTTACCCATGCCTCGCTCATAACAACCTCCGGTTGGCAAAATACCGATACGGGAATTCCCGTATCGGTATTATCGCATTTGCTGCATATGCTTAGGTATGTAATTGCGCTAACTTAATTACTTAATCACTTTCCTTCAAAAAACGTGATCTGTTCATCGTTTCTGTCCGCTTGCGCCCGCTTTATTATCTCATATACCTGCACCACGGATAAATCGTACTTGTGTGCCAATTCCAGCGGCGCAGTCCCTTTGCGATGGTCCTCAATGAGGCTCTTGTTGCGCACTGCGCGTATGATCGCGTCAAGCTTGGGGATATATAGGTAATCGCCGCTGTATGTCGATACAAGGTTAAGCATCTTATCATATCCTATCAGCTCTGCAATCTTCCGGTGTTGTTCCGGCAATAATGCGGGATCTGTGTCACGTAACCATTGAGGTATTTCGATCATCGCCCGTATGTCTCCTTTCTCCGCGATTTCCTGCCTTTATAGCCTTTAGTGCCTCTATAACCTTTACGGCGGTCTTATCGTCCAAGAACTTTACATGTGATATCCTGAAACGCTTTTCTATAAATGCGCGCAGCCTATCATCATTCCAACCCATTTCACAGGATATACTGTTTATCAGTTCGATTTGCCGCGGCGTAGGTTTCCCTCGCCGCGTAACATTCGTATCCTGCCCGGCCATATCCTTCAGCATGTCAATCATGCTTTTGGCCTGTTTGGCCGTGAGTTCGCTTACGTGTTCTACGCCGCCCAAATAAAAGGTCATCGCATGTATGTCTTCATCAGAGATATTCAATTCCCTTCGGGCCAGCGTATATATGCACCGCTTTTGAGCCGGAGAAATAGGGGCGGGTGTATATTCATATGCGCCCATTTTATACCTCCGGTTCCGCCGGTATGGCGTCCTTTTTTACTTCCAGCCAGAATTCGTCCGTTACCGATACGTCTACGCCCACTTTGATTATATCCTCTATAGGATGCGTACGCAGCGCTTCACGGTTAACCTTTGGCGGTTCTACTTTAATGCAATCATTCCAGCCCAGCGCGCGTAGCAGCCGAACTATGTCGGCCACTTTTCCGGGATCTCGCGGGAGGGTAAGCTTGGTACTCTTACGCCAGCCTATATTGCCAAAAACAAGAGGCTTTGTCTTTTTCTTTAGGCTGTCCCTGTTGCGCTCGGCATATTCTTTTATCTGCCGGCTCAGGGCGTCTATTGCAGCCGCATGCGGGTCGCAGGCATCTTTAGCCTGCAGTTTTGCGTCATCAATTACCTGCTGCATTTTATGCTGTATAGATTCCGTCACCCGCATATGCTCCGCGATCTCGCATAATGCAAGGTCTACATCGTCCCAGCTTTGAAGCTGTGGCAGCTTGTCCTTGGGTTTTATTCTTGCCATAGTTACCTCCTTGTCAATACATAAGCTTATATTTCTTTGCTGCATTTACCATATCGGCACTTATTTCGCCTCCGGCAGCCGCTTCAAGGCATAGATCGAGCAGTTCCGTAAGGTTGCCAAGTCCTCCGTGCTGCACATCTGCTCCAATTTCTGCGAGCATTTTTGCCGCATCTGTGGTAATATGGTATTGGCACAAGTGTTGGAGAGCCGTTTTCGCGGAAATGCCCTTGAGCTGCAACTCGTATTTTCTGCGATATAGCTGTGCAAGGTTATCCTTCCCTGTGCCTTTTTTAATGGTAGTCTCAAGCTCGGGAGTGCCGGCCATAATAATCGGGGTGCCCGTGTTATCCCATATTTTTCGCAGGTATTCAAACTTATCTACATCCCATTTCTTCAAATACTCTGCCTCGTCAACGAGTATAGCAACATCGTTGCGCACGGCAAGCGCATCTATGAGTCCCTCCATGCGCTGGCAGCCGTTGCCCTTCAGACTTATTCCAGCACGCCTTGCGATAGTGTTCAGCAGGTCGTTCGTACGCATGTTTGGCATTGCTTCAATGTATATGCTTCCGGGATGCTCTGCGACAAACCGCTTCAATATGGTAGTCTTGCCCGTGCCGGGAGCGCCGATCAGCACACCCATCTTTCGCTTTTGGTAGATATAGTCGCACCAGCCCTTAGCAAGCACATATTCTTCCGTTTCCCATATTTCAAGCTCTTGCTTGTATGTGGTCTGAGTATTTGTGCGCACATATTCCATCTCGGCACGTTGGCGGTCTATAAACGCCCACAATGCGGCCACATGCTTCATACTCGGCATTACGCCTTGATTTACCAACTGGCTTATAGCCGTCCTATGCACCTCCGTTGCCTTACTTATTTCGGCAAAGGTTATGCCGTCCTCCTGCAGCGCTCTGAGCGCTGCGCGCAGTGCGTCCGTATCACGCTGCGTGTCCAATGTCCTTGCTGTTTCCATGTTCCGTGTCCTCCTTTTTGACATGAGTTATGGTTTATTTGTTACCGTGCGCTCTGCCCATGGCCATGAACATATCGCGCACTGTATCATTCGCCGTATCCTCGCTCGCCTTGTTGCGCCTTACCTCTTCGGCAAGCTCAGCCCGCTTTGCCGCCTTGTCCTTAGCAGCCTTGCGATACTCAAGAGTAGTTATATTGCCTGTTCCGGCAGCTATAATGTCTATCGGTTCATAGTAGACATTGCGCAGGCCTATCTGCACGGCGCGCTTTGCATTGGATATTCCGCTGCGTACCTCCTGTGCAGATCGATGCTGTAGCTGCATGTGTGCGGCAAGCTTGTCCTCGTTTTCACCGATAAGCTTGAGTTTATCCTTGAGCGCCGCTTCGCATATGAACTTATTATCGGCAATTACCGATATGCTCAGGTCATCATCCTTGCTGTATCGCACGGTTACATCCTGCCCAACCATATGCCGCAGCGTATCGTCCCAATACCATTGGTTACGCAGCTTTATGCCCATATAGCTGACCTTACGCACCGTCTGTTCAGTGCGTATCATGGCAAGTACATCCCAATCAGGCTGGTCATTACGTGCCTTTTCGCCGCTCTCGTATATTTCAAGCGGTGACTGTTCTTTGTCAAACGCCTCGTTATGATAGGCGGGAATTATCTGCTCACGCATTATACGTTCAAATTGAGCTATCGTAAGCAGCCTGCCGCGCTCAGCTTGCTTTTCAAGGTATGCGCGTGTCAGGTCTTGTGGGCGCTGCGACGGAGAATTGCCGCACCAGCCGGGCAGATCGCGTATGTAGCGATCTTCTATAATGCCGAAAAGCCTTTCAATTATCTTCGACCATGCTTTATACGGCTGTGCATGTATAACCGCCACGCCGAGCGCCTGCAAGAGCGACGTATTTACCATCTTCTCGTTCAAACGGCCTATAACGTGTTCGGTCTCTTTGTCGCCCTCAAATCGCTTGCTGCGGTAGTCTTTACCGTTGTCAATATATATCGTAGAGGGTACACCGTAGAACGGACTTTGTTTAGACTTTGCCACGGCGCGGACGAATGTTTCCGCAATGGTTGTGCTGTTCGGATTTGTTGTAATGCACCAGCCCACAAACGCGCCGCTTGCTGCATCGCTCCATGCCGTCATCCACGGGCGTACGATGCGCCCATCATCGTCTATAACGAACAAATCGAACATATGATGGTCGCCAAACCAGCATTCGTTTATCTTCTCCGGCTTTGTGCGCTGTGCCTTGGGCATATATTTTGCTTCCCAATATCTGTGGCCATAGCGCGCATATGCAAGCTCATCCGCGGGGATAGTCTGCACATATCTGTTTAAGGCGCTTACGCTGCCCGGTATGACAAGCCCGCCTCCGGCTTGGTCGCACAGCTCGTATTCCTGCGCGGCTCCCTGCAGAGCCATTTCGCGGCGGACAATGCTGCCTTCGCAATGCGGGCAGCGTTCGCAGGCCTTACAGCCAAGCTCCGTATTCAGCTTCTTTAATTTCTCATATGCGCTGCGATTCGTATGCTTCGCAGCTGAGTACAGGTTCGCCTTTATAACGTCCTGCGCAAACAGGCACATATTCTTCGGCTTGCCTTTGTTGGACTGTTCGATTTTATCCATAAGTCCGGCAAGGCCCCTTGCTTCGTATGCGTCGCGCCAGCGGTATATCGTCCTCAGCGTTACGCCAAGCCGCGCAGCAAGCTCATTCTTCCGCGCGGTTATGTTGCCGTTGCCGTCCTTTTCAATTATTCTGCATTCAAGCACGGCGTTGCGGCGCATGAGTACCTCGTTCACGCCTTTGTCGCCGTATCGCTGTTGATAGCTCACTATGTCAGCCTCTCCGATATTCCCGCCCTCCATTTGGGCTATATAGCGCATCTGTGCGCTCTTGGGCAGATCTGTTATATCCACCATGTATTGCTTTCCGCCGCGGCCGCAGGGCATGTCAACAGCTGCGGCGTTATATTCACCGCTTTTTATTTTGCGATGGACTGTCATTAACGCCTGATTCGTAAGCTTTGCTGCTTCGGTCGTTGTGACTAATCCGTACCGTTTCATGCCCCTTCCTCCGTTTGACCTGCCATCATCAGTATGGGGTGGTCGGTTCCCATAGACCGCCTTGCGGCGGTTTCGGCTATCCGCTCAGTTTGCTTCGTTCTCTTTCAGGTTCTCTATATACAGCGTTTTGCGCTGCGGCCTTCGCCTTTGCGCCTTACGGCGCCAACGCTCGTCCAGTATTTCCTCCGCCACAACTCCGGCAATGGCTCCTATCGCTACGCCTATGAGCATAAGGCAAAATCCAAGTCCTATATATTCCATGTTTGTTCCTCCTTAGACGGCTATTGTCAGCACGGTGGGCTCAAGCGCGCATTTCCTGCGGAAGCGGCTTATGCTCATTTCGGATATCTCCAAGCCCTGTTCATATAAATAGTCGCGTATTTCGCGGTTGGTCTTGTGCTGCCGTGAAAGCTCTATGACCACTTCCGCGAAGCCGCTGGATACTATCTTGAACTGGCTCACTCCGCGCACCGGAGGGCGCTGGTTGTTTACGGCTACCTGTACTTCCTTGCGCTCGGGTTCCGGCCTTTTCTCCTGCATTATGAGCGGCAGCAGCTCCTTCACCGTGGCTTGTACGGTCATTGTAATTATCTGCGCTACCAGCTCCATGTTGAGCTGCTGACCGTAGCCGCCTGTGCGGCGTATGCTGGGCAGCACTTCATCGAATACCCAGCGTTCAAAACGTTCTGCCGAAGGCAGCTTGCTGTGCGTGATAAGGCGGTATACATCACCTTCCGGGATAAAATTAGTGCTGTTCAGGCGCATAGCAGGGGTTCCATCAGATTTGGTTCCTGTCTGTACCCATGCGTCACGTTTCGTTACACATCGGCAATGGTCTTGGAGCGCTTTGCGTGGGTTGGCATATCCGAGCGCCTTTGCAACGTCACTTCCACAGAACAGCATCCTGCCGTCCTCCTCGATAATGCGCACATTACCGAACTTCTCATGGTTGAATACTTTCATCTGTTGGTTCATCTTTGGTCCTCCTTATTTGATATTGGTTCTGCTTGGGCCATGTGTTGTAATGGAGACCATGGAACGTTTTGTTCCTCCATTAGAACATCTTGAACCTCACGAAATCTTCTTCTCGGCCTTTTCAAACAGCTCATCCACGCTGCACCCAAGCACATCGGCTACGGCCTTGGCACGAAAAGGATGTACGCGGTTTTTATCGTTCTCCATCCTCGATAATGACATCGCGCCTATCCCGGCAAGTTTAGCTACTTCCGCTTGTGTAAGGCCGAGCATTTTGCGCTTCATATATATTGCTTTGGGTTTAGCATTTAAGTACATAATTCCTCCTACCAACCCTTGTGGTTTATTCTTGGTTTATTATAGCAAACCACATTGGTTTAATCAAGTGGTTTGTTTAACTTATATTAAATTTGCCGATGACATTATTGGCGGTATGTGGTATTATTCATTTGATTAGTTTTATAGCTATTAAGCTTGGGGTGATATATGGAAATCGGGGAAATAATCAAAACGCTAAGGCAGCGCAATGGCTTAACGCAAAAGCAATTAGCTGATAAGATTGGCGTAACTGATCAAAGCATATTCCGCTATGAAAAGGGCACACGGTACCCCAGCTTTCAAGTGCTTAAACAGTTGGAAGATGTGTTTGGTGTAAAGCTTGGTTACAATCCTGATTATGCGTCTCAAATTGCTACCGTACTTAATGCAAAAGATGTTGATTCATTAAACCTGCCCGAAGAAAAGCCGGTATCGGCTTATTACTGTTTGCTCAGCAAAAAGGATAGCATGAAGCACTGGATCGATAGCCTTGATTACAACACATTCGGCAGAGTAGAGCAGCTGCTGTCCATAGCCGGCATGTATAATGAAGAATTAGCTTCTTCAACGGCTGTTTCAGATATGAATAAGAATCTTGAAAAAGCTGTAAATCCTTTACAGCGGCTTATGATACCCGTTGTAGGCCGTTCGGCTGCCGGACTTCCGATCGAGATGATAGAGGTTCCGGAGGATCCGGTGTATATAAACGGTGAGACGCGTATTCAGCCCGGCGATTTTGCCGTGATAGCCGCCGGCGACAGCATGATAGGCGTCGGTATTTCGGACGGCAATAAATGCATTATACGCCCGCAGAATTGCGTTGAGAACGGTCAAATAGCGCTCGTGGCCGTAGGGGACAGCAGCACCATAAAACGGTTCTTCATGGACGAGGACGGCTTCCGTCTTGTGCCGTGCAATCCCGATAGCCCTGTTCAGAATTACCCGCCGGATGCTTCCATCCGTGTCCTTGGACGGCTTATATCAGTCGTAAAGTGAAGCATGGCATGATTGCATAAATACCATATATATTGCATAAATATACATTAAAACACCTAAATTGCCTCGAAAATGTTATTAACTCCTTTTTGTAAAGAATCGAGAGGATTAGGCGTTTTTCTTGATTTTTATGATGTTATTGCCATGTTATTAGTCCCCATGTTTTCAAAGTTAAATGTATAAGGATTTTGCCCATTTTCAGCGGCCGGCATAACGCGGCATAACGCCCTGTTTGCCTGTGTTTTTACGCTACCTAACGCGCCAACATAACGGCGTTAGGCGATTCCGTTCAGCATGGCCTATAACATAAAAATAAGGCGCTTTTTTCAAGCGCCGTTGACATGAGTCGTGCGTTTCCCCGTCCCGCCTTATCGTGGCAAAACCTTAGATAATTCGGGCTTTCCCGGGGTGTTTTGATGTATATGCCCGTTTTGACATGAGTTGTGCGTGGTTACAGTAGGCAAGGCAGCCATTATCGTATTCACAGCAGTCCATGCGTTCACGCAGGCTTATGCGCAATATGGGCGAGGCTTTTATGAAAACTATTTTGTGATAAAACTTTCTGAAGGATTCGCCGCGGATGTTGCTGCACAATGTTGAAAGATCAACCTCCAAATCGAACATATTGCCCTGCATATCCATGCCGAGCGGATGCGAACAGCGTTTGAGCCATTCCTCCGTTGCAAGTTCGGGTATCACGGCCTGCTCGCACTTGTTTTCGAATCTTTCGCGGGTCTCCTTTATAATATCGTCATAGATGTCCAGTCTAACGTTTTGAAACAGCTTCCAGCGCTTATCGTTTGGCAGATGCAGAAGCGTAATGAGCGTTTTCCCGTGGTATTCATAATTGTCAAGAACAACGAAGTGCGAATTGCTCTGCGCGACCATAATCCCATTGGATAGCTCCTCCATATGGTTTGAAAGGATAGCAAACCTATGGCTGGTTTTCATGCCCATTACCCGTTTTGACGCATCGGTAAAGCCTATTTCCTTAATGATAGTATAAGGAACATACTTTTCCGCCAGTTCCTTCGGCAGGTTAACGTCACGGACATGCACCCCGGTATTAGGCAATATTTCATTTATTGTCTGTTCAAACAATTTTACGTCCAAATCCATATAAGCGTCTCCTTTCGCCGCAAAGGGCATTACAGGTGATGAGCAAATACTTTATTCCATATTCATTATATCGTTTAAGAAAACGCAAGGCAATAAAAAATGTGTTATAACTAAAATAGCGCCGCACCTGACGGTGCAGCGCTATTTTGGCGGAGAAGGAGGGATTTGTCCGGCGGCACTGGGCCAGTGCCGCCGCCAGCCCGGGGAACTAAAAAACCATTCACCGGATGGTTTTTTGCCTCGCTTTGCTCGGCCGTTCCCTTCAACCCCCTCCTTCTCTTATCCAAACTAAAATAGCGCAGCACCTGATGGTGCAGCGCTATTTTGGCGGAGAAGGAGGGATTTGAACCCTCGCGCCAGTTACCCCAGCCTACTCCCTTAGCAGGGGAGCCCCTTACAGCCACTTGGGTACTTCTCCACGCGATGCTGTGTTGTTATTGGATGAGCGGTGATGTTGATCCTTCGGTATCCGCCAAGTAAGGCAAACTGCTCTGTCTTATTTGGCGGAGAGAGAGGGATTCGAACCCCCGGTGCCTTGCGACATCACTGGTTTTCAAGACCAGCTCCATAAACCACTCG
>ENA-UOJS01000600-UOJS01000600.1-human-gut-metagenome-genome-assembly--contig:-C74-NODE-600-length-37249-cov-13.023364_pt1 | contig 37249 bp, 47 predicted proteins | sample MGYA00242355_ERZ723902 | MGnify/ENA metagenome assembly ERZ723902
TGCTAAACTGCCGTACGGGTTACCGTACCGGGGGTTCGAATCCCCCAGCTTCCGCAGAGAGATTAATCAAGCATTGTAGTCAATTGGCTATAGTGCTTTTTTTATATCTTATTCAGAGATATTTCATACTGCAAGCAAGCTGAACTCCCCATGAAAAATTAGCCTATATCCCTATAAATTATCTTTTTTAATTAAAACTTAGAAATCCGAAATAAAGGTGTTATTCGGATAAAAAATACTGAGAAAATTAAAAATAATAATTTACTTTGCAAAAAAGATTAATATGTAATGGATTCGTATTCTCCATTCAAATTCCACTCTTAATTAACCTTAGATGACAACAATATGAAATTATACAAGCCTCAAAACGAAATGTGATTATTCCCCAAAACGAAATGTGATATTTTCACGCTTATTAACTCAAAACAAATTGTGATTTTTATTATTACTTTATATTAAGGACAAGAGATTGTTTTTCTCCTGTCCTTTTTTATTGTGTACGAAACAGTGGTTAAATAGCATTTAAAATTAAAAAGAGGGAATCATCACTCCTGACGATACCCCTCTTCATGCATCTAATAATTCATTATGAATTATCGTCACAAATATAGCTTTTTATTATGATTATTATTGCATATATGCCTAAATTTTAGTATATTTATAGTGCATCTAATAATAATATTTATGAATAAAATTAAGTATGAGCTAGTGGCACATCGTGCTCACAGCGGAATGCTCGCTATTTTTGTGAAGTGTTCCCAGTATGGTTCGAGCATCGAGCTCGACACTGACGTAAGAGTTTTTAATGACGAATGGAACGAAGATTACGGACTTATTTCTAAAAGTCCAAATTCTGCTAATCTTAATCTGTTAATCAGAAAACTAGTGTATAGTCTAGAGGAAATTGAACTGACTTATGCAGGCGAAATGACTCTAACTAAATTACACGACATCTTTTCTAGGCGTGGAACATCGGCTGATTGGTATTCTATGTGGGAAAAGGCTATGTATGAAAGAGGATTGAAGCCTCGAACTATAGAAATTCACGCAAATGTACTTAGGACATTGAAAAGATACAGAGATACATGTCCTGTAACAGCATTAACAGAAGAATTCTTTCGTGGATTCATGAATTATCTTATGGATTCAGGTAAGTTAAAGTATTCAACTGTATGCAAAGAAATGCATGTCGTTAAAGCCTACTATAATATTGCTCGAAAATTATATGGGAACAAAGTTCCGGCTGATTCTTTAGCATTTTACCATGATCCAAAAGATTTTAAATCAACTTATAAGATGAAAGCACTAAGCGATGATGATGTACGAATTATAGAAAACTATGCAGCTTCAGGAATTGCAGACAAATCTCACGAGCTAGTACTAGATCAGTTCCTTTTTATGTGTTATGTAGGTACTAGAATAAGTGACTTTGCTTCTCTGTCTGAAGATAATTTTAAAGAAGACAACGGTCGGCTTTGGTTGGAATATACATCAGTAAAAACTAGCACACCAGTACGATTGCCAATGTGGGCTTTATTTGATGGTCGTGCAGAACAGATATACAGTAAATATAAAACAAGGCTTTCTGAATTTTTCAACGTGGGGGTAAATCGTTGCAGCTTTAATTCAAAATTACAAGTAGCATTAAAAAAATGCAGTTTGAAAAAACATGTAACAGCTCATGTAGCACGACATACCTGTGCTTCTCGATTAATTAATAGGGACATTCCTATTACGACAATTCAGCAAGTTATAGGTCATAGACAAATAAGTATGACGATGATATATGCCCGAATTAATGATAATGCTTTCGTTCGACAGTTACAGAAATTATAAATAAATTCATATCTTTGTGGCGTAAATAGAGGCTAATCCACATTGGATAGCCTCTATTTTTTTTTAGCCTTTTTTATCAGTTGTGGGAGAACTGCTGCCGGAATTTAGCCAATCAGTAGAGAAAGGATTGTCTACTTTATCAAATGGTGGACGAATAATAAAACAGATGACTTTTAACAGCACTGAAAAGGAAATTTTAATATTAAAGAACTTCTCAGGCCCTATTTTTGAATTGTTAGTTTATAACGATTCTACTATTTTTAAGGGATTGTTTTATATTACATCTTCTATAATTAATATCGCAAAAACATCTAAAGCAGGTAATGCTAATTTTACCTTCATTGTTAAGAATAATAATTTCTATTTACAAGTGGGTTCAAATACCAATTTTGTATTACTAGGAATTAGTAATATATATGCCGCAAATGAAGATAAAATAGCTTTAGAAAAGAGTTATGATGATTTGTCAAGTCCAAACGTAACCGTTACAGTTTAAAGTAATTAATATAGGAGGCTAAAAGCCTCCTATGATACAGATAATTCTGTCATGTCTTCGACTGAACCATTATAAGCTTTATATATTGGCGTGCCAATAATAGTTTGGAATATATCTTGTGGGCCCATGTCTGTGTCCGGAGCCTTGTAAAATAAATCCATTGTTGTATCTGTCATTTTGTAGAAAATTCTACCTGCTATGTTATTATCCACTAACCTAATCAGTGTTGGTGTAGGATTTAACCCATTGCCTGCCTTTAAAAGAAACACACCTTGTAAAGATTCGTTATTGGGAATTTCGTATATAATAGCCCCAAATCTGCTATATCTCTTTACACTTGCAATATGAGTTAAACCCCCACCACCTGAAGGCATTGGCTTAAACATTTTCTGTTTGTCCTCGAAGCTCATAAGTCCATTTCCTGTTAATGTTGCCATAGGCAGCAGTTCTCCCACAACTGAAATTATCTCAGGATTTTGTATCGCATCTTTTAAAGATTTTTTCTGTATCATAATCGTAAATTTTAAATTCAAATTAATAAACTGATATTTCTCTCGTAGTGGCAATATACCATGATCCGTCATCCCCTTTTGATACGATATATTCCTCCACATATCCAAGTCCAACTCCCCATTCAGTAAATGTTTGATAGCTGTCGTTAATCTTAGCACAGAATGAAGAAGTAGATTTAATTGCAGAGGGAGAATCATTTCTTGAAATACTCCTACCACGAATCCGGAATTGAAATCCATCGGGGACTGAAGATGTAGGTGGTATAACAATCGTATCAATCTTTTTAAAATAAGCATCGGCAGATACATCCAACAATGAGCCCTTACTGAAATCAATGGGATATTCTGTTACATGTGATACAGGTTCGTTATTAACAATCCTCCACTCATATACCATATCCGATTTCATAATAATTCGGCCGTACTCGTCAAAACGAATGCTTTTCCCACCCAGATGACCGGTACCCTTTAAGAAGTCTAACATAATCATCGGAATGAATTTATCCATTTCGGGAGTAAAGTCCTTATAATTGGACGTAATATTTCCGTTAGCATCAAAACCATTCTGGCTAAACATATACTGGTCATAAAATATAGCCTGCCCGATCTTTGCAAACTGAATCAGGGCAAGCTCAATCTCGATTGCATTGAAGTGTTCAAACGGAAGCCACGTCGCATTTTCTCCGTTTTTGGCATAATCCTCTGCCGGTGTCATTCCCTGCTCAGTACCCAGCCATGTACCTACCTTGTTCATCACATACCTGACTGCATCCTGCGACGTGTTCGGCTGGAATACGACATAGGGAGCCACATTAGCCGAACACGTATAGCTAATGCTGGCAGAATAGATACCAGCCGGATATGGAAGTCTGGTCACTGGCTTAACACGATAATTAACTTCTGTTCTCTTTTCTGCAATCATAGTTATTCCTCCGTTGTTATTACTACTGCAACATTACCGGATGCCTGCTCGCACATAGCCTCTGTCACGGTTCCGCTGTATGACGCAACCTTAGCCGTGTCCGGATTAAGAATATTGCCAGCACTATCTGTGAACACGAAGAAGAACTTCATGTCCTTGTATTTTGTTGTACTGCCTCTTTTGACAAGTATCGGCGTATAGACTACGGTACCACCGGAACCCTGCTCGATGGTTTCATTTTCAGGGTTGGGGTTGGGAAGTATATCGAACGGATCACTGGCATCTATGACCGTCTGAACATCCATGCCGATAAGGTTTCCATCCTGATAGACTTCTACCTTGAATTGTCCCGTAGTATCAACCATGTCGTTTGTAACGGTCAGTGTCTGCTGCGTCTGCCCATTAAGTACAGCCCATGAACCGGATTGGAGAGTGTACCATTTATATGTCTGTCCGGCATTTAGTTCATCGCTACCAATCCACGCAACAGCCTTCAACACGCAGGAATCTCCCTTATCTGTCAGAGTAAAGAACTTATTGTCGCCTGCCATGATTGTAACACGCTTGCTGTTTCCCACCCCAACCGTGATAGGTATATTATACACAGCCTGCACCTTGTCAGAGGTATTACCTACCGCAATAGTGGCTTCAGCCTTGATGTTACATGCTGCACCTCCGGATGCTTTGACAAGGTTTTTCTTGATCCTCAAAGCAAAGTAATTCTGTACACCAGCCGAATACGGCACACTTTGAAAGTGTCCGGTTTCCCCGTTAAAGTTATTCGTTGAAACCTTGTCGCTACCGAATGTCAATTCAGTGTCATTGAAGTACCATTTAACAGAGTTGGGAACGACCAGTCCGGCCGCAACCAATGACGATGTAATAATATAACTTAGCATGGGCGTTATCGTTGTAAAGTCTGGGGAAATATTAGTCGGACTACTTGCTGTACCCTGGTATTCCTGATACAAGTCTCCCATATTCGATTGCAAAAAGGGCATGTATACACTACCCTTGCGTAAGAACACAACCTGCCGTACTGCACTTGCCTCACTCATCGCCGCCTCCTTCCTGATCAGTTGTTGTTTCATCGTCTACTTCCGGAAGGACAGTAGGAGTATCTTCCGGGAACTCCGGCAAGATAGTAGGTTCGTCATCCTTGTATTCATCCGGAGTAGTTACTTCTGCCGGGTTCTCTGTACCGTCAGTTTCCAGACGAGCCGCCTGCGGAGTCAATGCAACGCCACCCACATGCGCTGCCCTGTCAAATATCGTATCACCTTCAATCCGGTTCAAGTCAGCCTGCCACAACAGTACGTTACCATCCGCAGTCTTATTGCGTATTGCAGTAAGATTCATCTTATCTGCTACCTGTTTTGTCACTTTAATATAAAATGCCATAGTCGTATAGATTAATTGTTAATTCTGTCTAAAAGTACATTTCCGTCTGCGTCCTGCAATACAGAACCGTCCGTATCTACAAGTATAGCTTGCGGACCTCTATCCTGTACCTCCAGTTCCAGCATCATTCCAGGAATAAAGTTCAGTGTCGGCTTTACTCCGATGGCCTGCTTGCTATAACTCTGTGAATACGGTGATTTGACATTCCAGAGAAATCTTAGCCATTCTTCCGGATTAGGGACAACACCCATTCCGTCAGTGACGAACGCTTCCAGTGTAATTTTCTCCGTTCCTCCGGCAACCTGCGTGGGTGCTCCTTTCCAGTCAACTTCCACTTCAGGTATGCGTCTCCGGATGGTGGTTGTTGCCGTGGGCGCATCGTCAGGAGGAGCAGAAGGTAAGCTGCCATCTGCCGAATACCCCAGTTTACAGACATAAGTTTGCTCCTCCCCTATATAATCCTGATTTATCGTAAGAGTATTATGGTCTATTGCTTCAACTTCCCAGTCATTATCTCCATTGCCATCCGTAATTTCTTCCAGACTGCCTTCATTCATACGATACCAGAAGAATTTACACTTCTGCTTGTCTGATGCGATATCAGCATTTCCGTAAAATACAGATGCTGTAATCTTACGCGTCAACGGATTGCGTAACGGATTCCATACAACCGTAGCAGGGCTATCGAGTTTCAGGACTGGCGTTGGAAGCGTAGCGTCTGAAACCGGAATTACCGTACTCAAGCGGAACATATATACTTGACTGGTACGGGTATCGACATACTCAGCGTAAAATTCAAAGGCAAGAGGTGAAGAAACAGAGGAATTTCTTTTTACCTTAATCTGTCCTTTATTATCTCCTTCTGTCGTTATCTCGTAATCAGTATTATCCGAATTTATCAGTGTACGCTGGGTGCCGACTATCTGATACCACTTCATGTTAGTCAACGAAGCGTTCACACACCCGCTCTGGATATAAGAATCCGGATCGGTCGCATTGCACCGCGGAAACAGGACAAGAGGTGTAAGAGTATAGTCCGGAGTATACTCCTTAACATCACCGCTGTATATCTGCCTGTCAGGTACACTACCCACGACTTCTATACTTCCACTGATCTGGAGAGGTGTGTAGTTTACATCCATTCTTTTTATTTCGCTTTTTATTCCCATATTAGAATGTTATTGTTTGTTCTGCTATTTCTGTCTGCTGACCATCACGCAATAGAGCCGTTGCCTTAAAAGAGCATACTCCCTTACGAGTAAAATCAAGACCTAAATCATCGACTGTCAATGTAAGAGTCTTTCCGGCATCAGCTCTCTTGATCGCCCAGGCGTTATCCTCAGATACATTACCCGTATCTCGTGTCCATGACACATCCGTATCTAGTATGTGTTCTGTCACATCACGGTTGTAAAGCTGTCCGGTTACAGTTAAAGTCGTAAATACAACTCCTTCCTGAAGTTGGGTTGCATCGAAAGCCCAACCGTTTTCGCTTTCAATGTCTATTGTGAAATTCGGATTCCCCTCAACCATCGCCCAGCCCGTGCTGGCATAGCGAGGTTCGTCCGTCGTACCGGTGACAAGGCATTTCCAGCGACATCCGTAATGCCATACCGTATCAACCGTTTCTTTGCCAGCAGTATAAGGATTGTCACTTTGAGCTACCTCCAAAGCCCAGAATCCACGGTCGTTAAGCTGCACGACAACCACACCCTGATAGTTAATTCGCATCAAGTCCTGAATGGCAATACCACGACAATATACATAGCTATGCTGGTAATTGATAGGAAGGTTATCGAACAGTTCCAACCTCTTCAGCTTACCAATAATGATGCTATAGTTTGATTCTTCGAGTATAGGTTTCGTGACACCGTCAAGCATGCAGATACAGCCTTCATAGCTGGATATGTACCAAAATCCCTGACGCTCCTCATCTACAGCGTTACCTCTACGGGTAATCACCATGCCGACAGCGGGTTCATAGTTTTTCCCTCCAGGAACCTCTTCATCCGGATAGAGCACGACATTCAGTTTGTTTTCTGCCTGCATGACACTAAGGACACGGAACCAGCTATCATAATATTCTCCGGTTGAGTTAAGATTATTCACAGAGCCGTAACTTACGTCCTGAGCTTTGAATGCGGTTATATCATTCTCCCAGCGATGTCGGAGATACAGGTCATACGTACCGTCCGACAGAAGTTCAATACGTTCGATGGTTCCTGCCTCAGAGTATGTCACATTCCCTTCCTGAGAAAACCACCGATTGTAGATAAGTTCCTTCACAATCATTGCACCACGCACCTCCAGCTTCTCGAACTGCCCGCGACCATCTGGGAATATCCCGGCACCTTTACCGGCAATCATGCTGTCGATAAACTCACCGAACTTCAATAAGAAGTTAGTGCCGTCTGACTGGTCTTTACGAAGAAGTGTTTTCAATGACTTTAATGCAGAAAAGACATTATTGTCACTAGGAGTTTTTGTCTCAAAAGATTTGATTATATCATACACATATTGTTCTGCTTGTCTGGCCACCTCATAGCGTAACGAGTTCAAAGAGTTGTCTACAGACGATTTCCATCCCGTACCCACCTCATCGGAGCAGGTAATCGTAGCCTGGCACAAGTCATTCAGCTTGCGCTGCACCTTGGTAATGCGTGTATCCTTATATCTTCCGGTGGATCCGAAATACTGTTCTGACAGCAGACGCACATTCCATCCGATGCGGAGTGGGGTATGGTTCTTCTCGATGTAGTTTCGATCAGTAGTACCTGTGTACTTGTTCGGATCGAAACTGTAAGTATTAAGATAATCATCTACAGCCTGCTTGTATTCCTGTTCTGCCTCGGTGATGTATTCCTGCGGCATGGCGAAGTTCCAGGGAATATACTGGTCGCCCGGCTGCGGGATAATTGTACCCCCCGGAATCTGAGTCGTATCATCCGGATACACGTTGATGATTTCCCACTCCCGTGTGTCTTCATGCCATGCGGCCTGAAAGGAGCCGTCTGTTCCACGCCCTGCCAGCTCGCCTGTCTGAAATTTCAACATGTAGTCCAGATCCGGAATCTCGTAGTCTTTCGGATTCCAGTTCATACCGTTGTCCTTGAAGTAATATACGGTGTACTTCCGTCCCTCCTCGCTGGTTTTCTCTTCCGTACGTACAGAGGAAACAGTACCGATGTATTTGGGGTATATCTCCGAGAAGGCTGTTTCTTCCGTTTCTTCCTTCACGCCATATAGGTCCACGTTCTTATCTACATATAGAGAGCGGTCAGGAAGTTGCAGACGGGAATACCCGTACTTTGTCGCATCAATATTGCGTGTACTGCCCAGCGGGAACAGACGGGTAAAGAACTTCACTTCTCCGTTATCTTCCTGTGCCAGGTTGGTAAGTCCCTGAAGATATCCCAGTTCTACCATTTCGCCGCGTTCAGCCTTACAGAGATTTATCACATAACCGTCCGCCCACATTTCCGTTTCGAATGTGGCGGCGATGCCGTTGCTACCGAAAGCCGCATCCCAGCACTTTACATTCCGGTAGTCAATAGTCTTATTATCGGCTACAATTACCGTTCCGATACTCCATAGATTTGCATCGGCACGGCGGTTCATGTTATCAATCCAAAGCTGAAGGTGTTCGCGCGGGCCACCGTCATAACTGAATTCAGAAGTAGTTCCTCCTTCCTGGAACAGCATCAGCGTGTCTTCCGCATCGTGTATCGGCGCATAGAACTTCACGCTATATTCGTAAGTCTGTGTGTTCTTTTGTTTCGGGCGATAACGGGACTTAACTTTATAACGCACACCTTCCAGCTCGATGTAATCATCTACATCCAACGGAATGTATTCCGTGTGTGAATGATGCAGATACACTACATTCTCCACCAACCTCTTCAGTGACAGAAGAAGAAGTGTTCGGGCTGGCTGTCAGTCGAAGGTTATTTGCTTTATCGTATATTTTCAGTTCCATTTTATCGTCATTTAATCTATATTTAATCAATTTCTAAACGGAAGGCTGCGGTTCCAGAAACTTTACGGAGAACAGCACATAAAACCGGTCGCCTTCGTAACTCTCGTACCAGTCCGGTTCGGATGGCATATCCTGATATACCATATTGTAAGTTCTGTAATTCTTAACAGCAACAGACAGCATACCCGACGTGATCAGCGTCATCATACGCTGGTATTTCTCCAGTCGGTCGGCTGCGGAGTTTCCGCGAAGCCAGAACTGCAAGGTACGTTCGATGCTACTTAGCTTTACATTCGGGTTCTGAGGCAACTCTACTCCGTTCCGTTCGCGGAAGTCTACTGTGGTAATGTCCTTCGCCTTAGGCATACGGAGCAAAGCGTCCATATTCACGTGATCGCCTGTTTCCGTTTCGCCAAGGAAGGCACCGTATTCCGTCCACACGTCCGTTTCGTTGATTGTAAGATATCCTGTCAAGTCCATATTATTTCAACTGTATTCCGTTCAACTTCAAGTCTTCCATCAAGTCGTATATCAGCACAATGTATGCCGTATGCGATGCTATGGTTGCCAGCGTCTGGCTATCCTGCTTCTGGGCATTACGGATTTCCTGCACAAACTTGTCCGTATTTGCCAGATGGGTCTGCATGTTCCGGCCTATCGCCTCGAAGGTAGATATGCTGTCCTGACTCATTGTAGTCAGCGCACCGCTGGAGGGGCTCTGGCTGCTTCCGGAATCCGCAGATGAAGATTCCCAACCGAGCATCTTCTTAAGTGCTTCACGTTCGGCTAATGCGTCATTTACTATATCATCCCAGTCTGTCCTCAAATTAAATTGTTCATCTTTTGAAAGATTACCATCCGACATAGCGTTAGCAAAGTCTTTATACCACTCTTTCAACTGTTTAGAATAGGTGTCCGACATCATGCTTTCAATCATCGCCTGCTGCATTGTTTTTTCAAATTTGGATGCAAAATCATCTACATCCGATTCCATATCAAGCAGGCTTTCTTTAAACTCATTGCGTAAACTGTCAAATGAAGTATCTGTCTGCTTTTCAAACTTGCTTTCCTCCAGTTCTTCAAGCTGCTTCCAGTATTCGATATAATCATCCATATACTGTGCGGCATTCCTGTATCCGTCATCTGCATGTTGCTTTATTTTTGCATAAAGGTCGGATGCTTCATTGGCCACATTATACATCTGCTCACTGGTAAGATTCCAGAATTCACCGACATCTCTTACAGACACACCTGCTGCTTTGCTTACACGCTCCCAGTCACTAGCCGACATAGCGTCGTTGACTCTTTTGTTACTTGAGTGCGTACCTCCAATCCCAAAAAATCCGTTATCCCAAGCAGCACCTTCACGCCGCATCATCTCCTGCGTGTTTGCCATTGTTTCTTCGAGGTTCTGTTTTTGCTTCTCATATATGTCACTGGCATCGGATACAGCACTTTCATCCATTTTCTCGGCCAGATTATCAATGGATGCCTTCAGTGCTTCATTGGAAATGGTAAGTCTTTCCAAATCTTCCTGTAAGTGAGGATCGCTCTCTTTGTTACCAATAAGTCCGAAAGTCAGTGTATTCCATATCCCCCCAACAGACTTGAATACACTCCCCACTATATTGTCTACAAACCCGTCAAGCCCTTGTTTACCGATAGTATCAAGTAAGGAAAATGCCGCACCAATTATGCCTCCTATCTTACTTCCGGCTTCCATGAATATGTCTGTAATGTCTCCGGCAAGATTTCCAATCTGTGAAAGAGACATTTCGGAACTGGAGCCAAGTTCTGTAATGGCTCCCGACAAAGCTATGAGATTGGATTTTGCCTTTTCTCCTGACTTTTCCACGTTAACCTGAGCGTTTTGCTGGTTCCTGACAGCATTATTCAGTTTTTTTGTTGCCGACTCCTTCTGCTCGTCCGTTCCATCTCTCATCGCTTGATTATATTCATCCTGCGCTTGCGCCAACTCTGTCTGTGATATGGCCAGTTCTTTCAGCTGATTCGGTAAATCTGCAAGCAATCCTCCCTTGTCAATGAGGGTGTTTTGTATATTGTTAATGGCTTCATCAATAACCTTTTTCTGGTCAATGTCCATGTTCTTGTACTCTTCTGAGTTCTTGAACTGTTTCAGCCTCCGCTTTACTTTTTCAAGTGATTCCTTAGCCACCTTATCCAAATCACCGAACACGACTTCCCAGTCTATGCTGTCTTTCAGTTCGCTGAAATCGAGTGCAGACAATGATTCTTTCCTTTCCTGTTCAAGGGCTTTCTTTTTATATTCATCACCTTCTGTTTCCGCGGCGGCAATCTTCCGGGCGTAATCCATTGCAATGGCCAGACGCTTTTCCTGATATGTGCCGTATTGTTTATTGTAGTCGATAAGGCTCTGCGTGGCCTTGTCATTGTATTCTTTATCTATCTGTAGCAACTGGTCGTTGTATAACTGCTGTGCCAAAATTCGCTGTTCCTGCGCTTTCTGTCTGACAGCATCATACTGGCTCTGCGGGATGTTGTCACCTTGCTTTCGTGCCTGATCCATTTTAGCGATTGTGTCCCGTTCCTGCTTGTCGATGTCGGCAAGCTGCTCATCGTATTCTTGCTTAGCCAGTGCCTTGCGCTTGGCAATACCTTCCTGCATGATCTGAATACGGAGTTTCTCTGTGGTTTGTTGTGCTTTTACACGGGCATCCGCCAGCTGGGAAGCATAATCGGTTTTTTCTTTAGTAGATTCTGAAGAATCACCATCCAGTTCATTATCAATATAAGCCGATGTATCAACCTGTTTTACTATTCCTTCTATAATCTTATTGTTTTTTGCTATCTGTTCGGTATACTTATTGATATTTGACATACGACGCTCGTATTCTTCAATTAATTTACCTTCTGATGTATTACTGATCCATGCTTTCGCTGCGCTGTCTACGATGATGCTTCCTTGGTTTACCTTTCGGTAATTTTCCCACATCTTTTCACGTTCCTTCAATGCTTTTTCATATTCAGCCTTATTTCTGTTTGTCCAGTTTGTATCTGCATTGATTCCTCGCTGTAGCTCAAAATTTTTCTTAGAATAATCAGCTACGATATCCTCTGCCGCTTGTGCCTGACCTTTGCGGATAATGGCTTTGGTTAAATCGTCATAAGCAGATGCGGCTTTCCCCGCAAGGATAGCCTCATTAGTCAGTTTGCCAAAATAGGAGGGATACATCTTTTGTAATTCATCCACAGCCTTGTTTCGTTCTTTCATGGATTTACTGCTATCCTGGCTGGCGGTGTAAAGAATCTTAAGTTTAGCTGATTCCTCAGAAGCGGCTTTTCCACCTTCACGATGAGATGTATTTACAGCTTGTTGTAACTTCTGCGTTTCAGAAAGTTCTTTATTGGCTTTTCCTAAATTCTTTACCCAGTTTGCAATATCCTTTGCAAACACAATACCCAGTGAAATGGCTGCAACAAGTGCTGTCTGGGTGCTGAACAAAGAACTGGCCAACTGTTTCCATACCGGCACACCCTTTTTCCCGGATGCGGCAAGAAGCTCGTTCTGCTTGCGCACATCCGAAATGGCATCCGCCAGCATCGGCAGGTTGTTGGAAATGGCTAGGATAAACATCTGCGGTCCCATGGCGAGCGATGGCAGCTCTCTTGCTACCTGGCTGAACTGCATCTTCAGGTTGTTAGTCTTACGGGTTACGGCTTCGGTGTCGATGTCAATGGTCTGCGTTTTTGCGGTTTCTTCTTTTGTCTTCTGCAAATCTTTCAGACCTGCCTTCAATCCGTTTATCTGTCCGGTCAAAGCCTGTACGTTGGCAGCTTCCTGCGTGTAGCTTTTCCCGGCTTGCTTGTTCGCTTCAAGCTGCTTAAGTTGTTCGGCACGTACCTGCTTCAATGCTTCAATCAGTTGCAGAGTCTGATTTTCCACATCATCCACATTCTTACCCACGCTCTGTAGTCCGGCTTTGGTAAGGTCTTTCATGAATATTTCAAGTTCAACAGGTACTGCCATATCCTTAATCTTTTATTGCATAATGGGTAAAGAACTCCATCGGGTTCATTCCCTTTGTCGTGTTTGTGTTATCTGTCTGTTTGTGACTGTTTCTTTGTTTTTCACGCTCCTCCATTTCCCGGATCTGCTGCATCATATCCGGCTTCTGCGGAGGAACCCAGTGCGGCATGTCTGCCAAAATCATTTGCAGGGTTACTACATTTACCTTGTCCAGAATGTAGTCTATGCTCCAGCCTGTTTCCGTAGCCAGCTGACCTACTACGCCGAAAAGGCTATGCGAAGGTTCCGTATGTCCCTTCTTTAACTCCTCTTGTCGTTTGCGCTTTCGTTCCGGCTCGCTAAGGGCTGCATCTTGTTCAGTGCTGCTGCCGATGCGATAATAATCCCGAAAGACGTGGTAGATGTGCTGCTCAGTATCTGACGCCAGGCGGAGGAAAGTTCGTCGGGTGTCATCAGTTCCCGAAGCATCCATGCCACCGGGCGGTTAAGTAACCTTCCCAGTACAGGACCTCGCACAATTCCGTATGCCACCATCCGGCTGATATCTTTCCCATGCAGGAAAACAAATCGGACACGCTGGTCCAGATTGTAGCCGTCATACTCTTCAGGAGTAACGCCGATTCGGAGATAACGCTTGCTGATTCGTATCAGGCTGCGGGTTGTAGGTGTCTTCATCGTGATACGGAACGGACGTTTCCTCAGTACCGTATGAAGCGGCAGGCTGATTCCCCCGTCACTGAGGGAGATGCCTGCCAGCAGTTCTATATCCTGTGCCTTCATACTTATCCTGCTGCGTCTGCGGTTGAGTCTGCGGTATCAGGCTCCACTCCGGGAGGATAGATGCGGTATCGTCTTTCCTTACCGTCTGTGGGTTTCAGAATATCCACACGGATACCCATTGCCAGCACATTTTGCATGTTGATTCCGTTCTGGAAACCATTACAGCTCAATCGAGCGTTGAAAACACGGAAACTATGTCCGGAATGCATGGAGATGGTCAGTACGCCACTAGCTACCTTTTTTGTAGGTGGTGTATAAGAACCGTCAGCTTCCGCTTTTCCACCGAACACATCGACCATGCTCTGCGCATTCAGTTGAATAAGGTTCATCGTGAATGCGTCACTTCCCGGATTGGTCATGATGCTGTCTACCGGTCCGTCTGTTATCTGTGCAGCCATAATATCCATAAAGGTAGGTGCGTTTCCTGCCGGCTGCATCCCGTTTTCATCCAGCCAGCCCAGTGTTTTTTTCTGTCCTTCTGCACCCGCAGCCTTGAACTGGACGGCTGCTACACCATACATCAGTCCGTTGCTTGTATCTGCCATAATCTTATCGTTTTTAATGTTTGCTTAAATAGTATTTAATCAGTTGCCAGATAAGGAAAATCCCCAGCAGGGTCAGGGCTGTTCCTGTCAGCCATCCCTGCACTCCAGGGTGTGTTTCCTTCACTTCATTGCTTGCAGTTTCATCGCGTATACGGTGGTCGGTTTCCGTACGAGTCACGGTCACCTGTCTTCCTGTACTGTCGGCTGTCGCCGTGACGTTCACGCCACCTTCTCCGTCTGCCTGTATGTCAATACTCAGACCGTCATTTCTGTAGCTCAGTCCGAATCCGGCAGGAAGTTTACTCAGGTTCAGCCACTGCTCCGCACTCACCGAGCAGGTCGCCGTCCTCTTCGGGACCGGCTCGAAGGTTGTTTGCTCGGTTACGCTCGTTCGGAGGCTGTCCGAGCGGACGGTTTCCAAGCTGGCCTTTCTGCTGCTGGCGCAAGAAGATAATGACAGGACAGCGGTCAGCATACTTGCAAGTATGCAGTTTTCGTAAAGCCGTTTCATGATTGATATTCCGTTCGTTTTGTTTTCGTAGTTGTTTACTTAGTTCCAATACCGTGGCACTCAGATCATCGTATAGTGTCTTGTATGTGCCTTCGGTCTCTTTCACTGCGCGGACTTGATACACCTTCCTGTCACGCCACCAGGCAATGGCTGTTGCCAACCAGCCGGCAGGAAGCAGCCAGTCCCATAGCGACTGTAGCAGGGTCCAATCCATAATGCTCCAATTATAACAATTCCCATCCGGCCCGGATGTCGGCCATCTGTGCCGGTACTCCGTTTTCCACTTCACTGATTGCGGCTGCAAACATACACATCGTGTCCTTATCGTTCACGTTGGGCTGGAAGGTTGTCGGTACCTGCATCTTGCGGCATACCGCAGTGATGTAGGCAGATGTGTTGTTTTCGTGCTTTGGTGCCCACCTGTTGATGTAGTCTGCAATCATCTTGCAACCGTACTTCTTATGATAGTTCTGCAACAGCTTGATCAGTGCACGGTATCCGTGCGGCATATCTTCAAACTCTTCGAACGCATTGTCCTTCTTTTCGGAGGAAGGTACTTCTCCCTTCCAGTCTGTCGCGTCAGAGTTCCGAATATTACCGGGGTTGCAGTTTCTTATTCCGCGTGGTTGTTTTTTCATCCTTCAATCCTCCTTATGCTTCAAGTTCTTCACCGGCTGCCGGATCTTCCTGCAACTTTTCTTCCAATCCGTTTACACCTTTTTCTCCTCCTTCAGACATAGCCATAGCCATTTTAGCGGCTTCAGCTTCACGGCGTACAGTAGCCCAGTTCTTGTCTGCTTCCACTTCCTGGTCGGAAGTCTGTTCGGTCGCTCCGTCGTAACTGTAGATAGCACCGATAGCCTCCATCTTCTTCGGAAGTACGATGTAGTAGTGGCGGAAGTTCACTTCGTTCTGCTGGTAGTCCGGGTTGGTCTGTGCGTCGCGGTAATACATCTTGGTGCTTCCCTGTGCACGGAACACACGCTTGGTGTAGAAACAGAAGGATGCCTGATGGTCGGTTCCCGAAGGCGAGTTCTTGAACGGAACTTTTGTGCCTTCCTTGGTGAAGTACGGACAGTTCTCGAATTCATACACCTCGAAGCCGTACATGTTGGCAATCTTTCCGGTTGTGTAGTTATAATACTGGTCGCGGAACTTCTGGTCGTCTTCCAGCAGGTCGTTCACGTGATCCGAGCAGAGTACCAGTCGGCGGCCTGCGGTGGGAATCTGCAAGGCATCCAGCTTGCGTTTCAGAGCGATGATGTCCTTGCGGGTACATTTCTTACGTCCGTTGTCATCTTCGCCGGAAGTAGGCACTACCGGAGTTTTCGCTGTATTGCTGTTCGGAGCCAGTGCATGAGCCGCTTTCTTGAATTTGGCGATAGTGATGGCATCTCCGTGACGCTCAATCACGCTTCCCATCTTGTCGTAAGAGATAGCAAAGAGCTGGTCGTCCGATACGGCTGTCTTTTTGGTCTGGAACTTGTCAAGGCCTAGTGCGATATCCCCGTCCTCCAGTTCCTGTGCGGCGATGGGATACGTAGTGTTGTTAATCAGCACATCCGGATCTCCGCCCACATCTACCAGATGCACCACTTCGTTGTTCACCGCAGCCGAATAATCCGATACTCCGTCCAGCCAGGAGGCGGTCATTCCTCCGCGGAGTTGCTTCACCAGCTCGCCCGTCCACACTTCGGTATAGACACCTTCCAGGGCGGCACCTTTCGGAAGGAACTTGCCCAGTGCCATCGGAAGCACCACGCCCACAATCAGTCCCCAGAATCCTGCGCCCGGTACTCCAAGCAGAAAGAGGATAACGATACTCATCAGCACATTCACCAGTGTGCCGGTTACGAATTTTACGATTTCTTTTCTCATGTTCGTGTTTTAATTTGTGTTCAACAATCAGTTAAGTTCCGGACAGTCCACACCGTATTCAGCCTTGTACAGCCTGCGGTACTGCTGCGGATCGTTCTTTCGCATCAGTTTCAGTTCCTCTGCCGGAACTTCGCTCAGTTTCGTCCAGTCGCCTGCCGCCTGCGAGGTACTGCGGTTCAGCATCATCGACGGCTTGACCGTGCCGTGCATGGCCTCAAAGGTCAGTTTCAGGCTTTCCTGGCCTACCTTCTTTCCCAGCTCGATAAAGTGCGCTTTCTTCCCTGCTTCAATCTTTCCGGAAGTTACGGCCTCATCCACCAGCTGGGTAATACCAGCCAGACGCAAGGTGTCCAGTTCCTTTTCCAGCTTCTCCTTATCGGTACGCAGCGTCGCGTTGGCCGTCTGGTAGCCGAGCAACACATTAATCTGTTTCTGCACTTCCGGCAGTGTGGCGGTGTCCGCCAGCCCCAGCATCAGGGCGATGGTTTTCAGTTGTTCGTTCATTGTCTGTAATGTTTTGTTTTCATTAAAGCTTTCCTTCAATAGTGGCAGGTCGCATCCGCCTCCTGCATCCAGCCTGAGTTCCCGTCCCTCGTAAGAGAGCCGGATGTTGTCGTCGTTTCCGCCGATGTCCACCATGCTGTATTCCATCAGCTTGCAACGGGTTACGGTAGGACGGGTTTGTCCGGGTTTCAGCAAGGCAGCGTCTTCGCTTGTTTCCAGTATCTCGAAGTTGGGCGAACCCATACGTAGCGTGCCCTTTTCCCATTGCTGCTTTGCCAGACGCGATTCTTCGCGTACCTCATCAAACCAGGGTTCGCCGGTCACTTCTCCATCCGCTACGCGTATGTCCTTGATCATTCCTATTACCACGCCCCGCTGGTGCATCCAGAGCAGTACGGGATTCCGGTTAAACTGCGTCAGGTCGATGCCTTCGGTACGGATCCACGTGCCGTAGCAGTTCAGCGTTTCGTTCGATATTCTGATTCGTTTTGCCATTTTTCGTTCGTTTGACGCAAACTTACTCTGCCTTTCCCGTCCGGGCAAAAAAGTGTGTAACGGTTGCAAGGAAGTGCGTAACCTGTACACTGTTCTCTGTAACGCTTGCATCCCTTTTTCCTGAATGCACGAAAATGGATGAACTTTGCCTTAAACGAATATTAAATACAAGGTAAAACATGGCTAAAAACGACACAAAACAGGAGCTGGCACGGGTGCTCTACATGAGCGGACTTTCGCAGGAAGAGATTCTTCAGAAAGTGGAAGTGAGCCGTCAGACACTCAGCCGGTGGATCAATACCTTGGGCTGGAAAGAAATGAAGGCGGCACGCAACATTACCCGTCCGGAACTGGTAAACAAACTGCTGTCTTCCATCAATTCCCTGCTCGACAAGGCGAACGAGCCGGGCAACGAGGATATGCTGGCCAGCCTGGGAGACAAGCTGATCAAGACGGCCACGGCCATCGAGAAGCTGGAGAAGAAAGCCAGCGTGGTAGACCGCATCGACACGATGATCGACTTCGAGAACTGGCTGGCGGCCAACCGTGACAAGTATCCCCAGCTGACCAACGAACTGTTCCAGCTCGTGAACCAGCTGCACAACGATTACCTGAATGAACTCTTCGCCCAGAAAGGAGGCTAAGTATGACAGAGCAGGAAAAGAAAGAAGCCCTGAAACGATGGCAGGAACACTGCAAGCGGGTGGAACGGATGACCTCGCAGGAACGGGTGGAAACCGAAGCAGAACGCAAGCGGAACATCGCCCGTGCCCTGAAGGATTACGACTGTTTCTGCCAGCGCTACCTTTCGCACTACTGCCAGTGCCCGAATGCCCGGTTCCATAACGAAGCAGCACGCTACATCGCCGCACATCCGGAACTGCGTCTGGTCTGCAAATGGCCGCGCGGTCATGCCAAGTCAGTACACCTGGACATCGGCATCCCGCTTTGGCTGAAGTTCCGTAGCGAGCTGCATGTCATGGTACTGGTGGGCAAGAGTGAAGACAGCGCCGACGGCCTGCTGGGCGACCTTCAGGCAGAACTGCAATACAACCAGTACATCATCCGGGACTTTGGCGAACAGTACAACAGCGGCATGTGGCAGGAAGGCGAATTTGTCACCAAAGACCAGTGCGCCTTTTTCTCCCGAGGCCGTGGCCAGTCGCCCCGTGGTCTGCGTTTCCGGGAGATGCGTCCGGACTACATCGTGGTGGACGACCTCGACGACGATGAGATGTGCCGGAGCGAAGCCCGTGTACGGGAAATGACCAACTGGATAAAGGAAGCCCTGTTCGGCTGCTTCGGAGGCAAGGACGGGCGTTTCATCATGGTGGGTAACCTGATTTCCAAAAACTCCGTATTGCAGAAAATCATTGACACGCCGACCGTAAAGACCATTGAGGTGAACGCCATCGATCGCAACGGGAATCCTGCCTGGCCGGAGTTCTACACCATCGAGAAACTGCGCGACCGCGAACAGTTCATGGGCTACCGCTCGTTTCAGAAGGAATACATGAATAATCCCATCACCGAGGGAGCCGTGTTTCAGGAACGGTGGATACGCTGGCGACCGATGCTGAAACTGAAATACTACGAGCAGATAGTGCTCTACATCGACCCTTCGTGGAAATCCTCCGGAAAGAACGACTACAAGGCCGCCGCCATGATAGGTCGTCCCAGGCGTGGATTGAAAACCGCCTCCCACCGGGAACTGCATCTGCTGCGTGCCTTCTGCCGCCAGTGCAGCGTGGGCGAAATGGTGCGCTGGCTCTACGATGTCTACGAGTCACTGCCTGAGGATGCAGCGGTCAGCATCTACATGGAAGCTAACTTCATGCAGGACACCATCCTCGACGAGTTCCAGCGTGAAGGCGACGCACGGGGCTACCAGCTTCCCATCATGCCGGACAAACGGAAGAAGCCCGACAAGTTCGCCCGTGTGGAAGCCGTCAGCCCACTGTGGGAACGTGGCTACTTCTTTTATAACGAGAAGCTGAAAGAAGACCCCGACATGCGGGCCGGAATCGACCAAACACTGGCTTTCGAACAGGGAAGCCGTGCACACGATGACTTCCCCGATGCCAGTGAGGGAGCAATTTATAAATTACAGAAACAAACCCGTGAGGCTTCGTTCACACCCCGACTGGGTGTAAGGCGGCCTCCTAAAAACTCATGGTAACTATGTTTATAACTGAAGAAGACTACATACAGGTGAGCAGCGACGCGCTGAAAATCATCCAGCAGTCCAACGAGGCTAACCGCCTGCGGGCCGAGCGTCGGGCCACCGAACGCATCACCTCCTATTTGGGTGGCCGTTACGACATGGAGCAGGCGTTTGCCGCCGAAGGGGAAGCCCGCAATTCTGATCTGGTGGGGCTGATGGCCGATCTGGCCCTGTATTTCATGGTGCTCAGCCTGCCCCAAAAGATGGGTTATGAAGTGCGCAAGGAGCAATACGAAAAGGCTGTGGCCTATCTGAAGGAAGTGCAGAGCGGAAAGGTCGTAATGAACCTGCCCGAACCGCAATCCACGGGCGAAGAAGGAAAACAGACCGGTGCCGGCATACGCTACGGTTCCGACAAACGTAACAACTATATCTGGTAACGATTATGGCAAAGAAACCGAAAATAGAATATCTCAACCGGATGAATGCCGCCGAAAGACGGCGCATCAAGGAAATGAGCGTCAAGCTCCAGCTGCTGACCGAAGCACTGACACGGCGCGATCTGGCCGATTGGCGGCGTGCATGGCAGATGGCCATCAACGTGGACAATCCCAACCGTACACGCCTGCTGAACCTCTATACCGATGTGGATGCCGACCTGCACCTGACCGGATGCGTGCAGCAGCGCATGGGATTCGTATTGAACAAGAGTTTCAAGCTCTGCGACGCAAAGGGCGTGGAGAATCCTGAACTGACGGAACTGCTGGAAGCTCCCTGGTTCAAGGAGTTCCTGCGGCTGGCACTGGAAAGCAATTACTACGGCCATTCACTCATCGAACTGGGCGATGTGGTGGAAGTGGACGGACGGATGGCCTACAACCGGGTAAGTCTGATTCCGCGTACCCACGTGATTCCCGAATACGGTGTCATCATCACCCACGAAAACGACACCTGGCAGGTGGGCTACGACTACCGGAACAGCGAGATGAAAGACTGGTGCATCGAAGCCGGAGGCACGCATAATCTGGGTCTGTATCTGAAATGCGCCCAGCAGACCATTCCTAAAAAGAACATGTGTTCGTTCTGGGATATGTTCGGAGAAATATTCGGTATGCCGCTCCGTGTGGCTACTACGACCAGCCGCGATCCGAAGGAATACGACCGCATCGAACGGATGCTGCGCGACATGGGAGCAGCCGCTTACGGCTTGTTCCCCGAAGGAACTACCGTCGACCTGAAGGAAAGCACCCGTGCCGATGCGTTCAATGTGTACGACAAACGCATCGATCGCTGTAACTCGGAAATATCGAAAGGAATCCTTACTGTGACCATGACTATGGAAGACGGAGCCAGCCTTTCGCAGAGTGAAGTGCACCGCAAGATGCTGGAAAACCTGATTCAGAAGGATGCCGACCTCATCCGTGACCTGGTGAACTGGCAGCTCATCCCCCGCATGATCCGTCACGGATTCCCGCTGAAAGGGTTCCGATTCACATGGGATGAGTCGGTAGATTATACCCCCGAACAGCAGGTGGCCTACGAACGTCTGCTGCTGGAGCACTACGAAGTGGAACCGAAATACTTTGTCGACAAATACAACATCCCGCTGAAACGGAAGAAAGACACTTCCTCCATTGCGGTTCCGGATGTGAAGAAAACGGCACAGCAGAAGTCCGGAAAGGAAGAGCAGAAGCTGGTATTGCCGGAAGGAGAACACCCTTTTTTCGACTAAGCCCCGACGATTATAAGGGGCTGCATCAGCGGTACGCCGAAATCTTGAAACTAGTGGATAGGGAAGAGAACGGAATGGAAAACGAAATAGAGTTCCCCGCCCTGGAAGCCGGATGGATGCTGCTCATGGGATGGCTCTACCAGCAGGCGGAAGTTTCACCCGAAAGCCTGACCGCCGAAGAGGTGCAGCGTTTCATCCGTACCCATTCCGATGTGCTGGATGGAGCGGTAGACACCGCCCTGAAGGAAGTCCCGCTGGACGATATATCCGTGCAACGCCTGAAGGAATCGAACTACGTGTTCAGCGGCATCAAGACCTTCCACGAACTGAACGAGGCTTTCCCCTCCCTGCTGGATGATGAAGGAAACCGCAAGCCGTTTAATCAGTTCTTAAATGAGGTTCAAAAGGTACATGACACCTACAACGTGCAGTACCTGCGTACGGAATACAACTTCGCCCAGGCATCCGCACTGATGGCGGCACGATGGAAGAAATTCGAGCAGGACGGCGACCGATATAACCTCCAGTACCGCACCGTGGGCGACAAGCGGGTACGACGTACCCATCGGATGCTGCATAACATCACCCTGCCCCTCGAAAGTCCGTTCTGGGACAAATATTTCCCGCCCAACGGTTGGAACTGCCGCTGCACCGTGGTGCAGGTACGCAAGGACAAATACCCCGTGAGCAACGAGCAGGAAGCCATGAACCTGGGCAGTCAGGCCACCGCCGGAAAGTATCAGGAAATGTTCATGTTCAACCCCGGCAAGCGGATGACCACCTTCCCGGCATACAACGGCTACACACTGCGCAAATGTAACCGGTGCGAAGTACGCCCCGACAAGATGAAACTGGCTGCTGACATTCCGGACAATGAGGTATGCCAGGCGTGCAGGCTGCTTCAGGAAATGCGTGCCGGAAAAGAGCGGTTGCAGGAACAGCGTAAGGCTGTCCGTCAGTGGGCCAAAGAGAATCTGGTCGGCAAAACCGTGCTGGTGCAGGGAATACAGAATCCGGTGGAATTCACCTCAAACGGAATCAAGGAAGCATTGAACCAGCCCCACAAGTATGTAAGGGCAAAGAATGAAGCTGTCTACAACCTGATTTATCTGCTGAAAGATGCCGAACACGTATTGGAACGCCCGGATGAAAAAGGAAATCCCATGGTCATGAAATATCATTACCTGCGCATCCGTATAGCCGATGAGGATTCCTTTGCCGTAATCAGGGAACTGGTGGACGGGAAGTGTCAGTTCTATTCCATCGTGGAGAAGCTGAAAAAAAGGAAAGAGAGCGACTGAAGCCTTTAGTGAAGGATCTGCAATCCAACCCAGTACTTCGAGTCACTCTCTCTTCTGCAAAGATACGATTAATTCATAAAAAAAACAATGCGTAATGGCTGAAAAATCAAATCAGGTAACCCGTGACCTCCAGCGGCGGGTAAACCAGTTGATAAAAGAAACACTGAAGGACATACGGACGGAAGCTTTGGATGAATTCGACCGGAACTTTGAGCGGGAAGCCTTCTTCAATGAGAAGTGGGCACGGCGCAAGTTTAACGACGACAAGAGCCGGGGGCTGCTCGTCCGTACCGGGAACCTGCGACGTAGCATCACGGGACGCATCACCAGCCGCGGCAGCGTGGTGATTGAAACCACCGAACCGTATGCCCGGATACACAACGAAGGAGGCACCATCACCGTAACACGGAAGATGAAGGCTTATTTCTGGTATCGCTATCAGACCGTGACCGGTGGAAAGGCTGCCGACGGATTCAGCAACAACCTGCAACGAAAGAAAAACGGCGCACCGCGCAATAACAAACGAAACCGTGCCCTTACCGCCGAAGCGGAGTTCTACCGCGCCATGGCCATGAAAAAGGCAGGCAGCAAAATCACCATACCCCGACGGCAGTTCATCGGCAACCATCCCGACCTGGAAAAACTGCTGAAAGAAATCTTTTACAATAACGCTAAAAACTTTGACACACTATGAGAAGAATGCTTTATCTCGGCCTGACCGAAGCTCTGAAAGAACTGAAAGACGACGGCGGACAGCCGCTTATCCGACACATAGACCTGTGGAACGAGCAGGTGGAATTCATCGAGCAGGAAGAACCGTTCGACACCCCGGCGGTGTTTATCGAATTCCGGCCCGTACAGTGGCGCACGCTGGGAGGAACCACCCAGCAGGCAGACGTTCCGTTCCGGCTGCATGTGGTTACGAAATGGAAAGGGAGCGCAAGGGACGGGAGTATGTTTCAGGAGGAATCGCTGGAGCGCTTCGATTTGCTGGACAAGATTGATGCGCACCTGTTCAACTTCTTTCTGTCTGCCCGGAATGAATCTGTCTGCATGACCCGACGCACGGGCAGCAGCACCAACCATAACCACGAGGAGCTGGTGGAAGACATCAGCGATTTCACCTGTCAGGTCACACAGACCTATTAGAAAAGCGTCAGCTGCCGTTCTGCCTGGGCGATGCGTTCCGTCACGCGCGGATCGGCGCTGGCATTGATGATGTTATAGAAAGTCTTTTCGCAGATGCGGTACTTCGGCCAGATGTAACGACGAAGGATTTCCCGGTTCGAAAGCCCGCTCCGTGCATGCTCATCATAAATGCGTACTATTTCCTGCACGCGGAAAGCATAGCTCATTCCCACTATTTTCTGACGGCTGTTCTTTACCATATCATCCTGCTGACTTTATCGCAAAAGTACAAAAAAAAGCGGACATTATCCCATTCACGCACATAATAACTGCTATTACGACAGTATGGCCTTGTACTGCCGTAGATTTGTACTGTCATGACAAGTTAACCACATTTTTACAAACATTTAAAAAAGACAAACACATGGCTATTAACTACAGTATTGCAGCTTACAAGAAACCGGGAGATTTGGAAGGCGAAGCTAAATTCTACGCCAAGGCACAGGCAAGCGGAACTGTTGACATCAACGAACTTGCTGACGATATCGCTTATAGTACTACTCTGACGGACGGTGACGTGCTGAACGTGATCCGTGCGCTGATCAAGCAGATTAACCGTCATATCGCCAAAGGGGAAATTGTGAAACTGGAGAATCTGGGTACTTTTCAGGCTCAGATACGCAGTAACGGAGCAGATGTCCCAGACGAATTCAACGAAAGCTACATCCGTCAGGTACACCTTCAGTTCCGACCGGGACTGGGCTTGCAAAGCACGCTGGCGCTGGAGAACCTTCAGTTTAAGAAGGTGAAATCGTACAAGGAGCTTGAAGGCGAATAATTTACCGCCGGAAAAATGATTCATTACCCCGCGGAAACAGGACGTTTACCGCGGGGTAATTTTTGCAGTAAAAAAATTATTTGTATCTTTACCTATTATGAAAGCGATATACCTTACAGACCTGGCTCAGCAATATTTTCCTAAATCCAGTGCCCGGAGTGCCGTAGCGCAGCTTCGCCGCTGGATAGTGTTGAACGAAGACTTACAGCAACGGCTTACCGAACTACATTTCCATAAGGGGCAGCGAAGCCTGACTCCCTTGCAGCACGAAGCGATATGTCATTTCCTTGGAGAACCGGGCGAATAATATACAGCAATCCCCGGCATCGGTTTTCGGTGTCGGGGATTTTTGTGTCACTTAATCAGTCTTTTGTAAATTTCTTCATCGGCTCTTTTGATGGTTGTGACGCTTTGTCCATAGGCATATATGAGTTCTTTGTCTAATATATTACCATCTTGTAACCATACGCGAAACACATACGGGTTCTTTGAACTTTTCTTTGCAGATAAAAGTGTTCTATGAGTTCTTTCTGTCTTTTCGTTGTAAAAGCACTTGATGATATAGTTTAAATCTTTTTCGCTCATAATCAATCATCGTTTAAATAAACAAATTCTCCTGCCAATAATAACACCGGCTCACCGACACCCATCACCCATTCACCACGCTTGTTATTTTGACCTATTGGCGATGGAACTATGTCATGCTTGCTGCCTGGTGTAATATTCGCAAACTGATCGCCAAAAGCCTTACAGTCTGTAACCATAATTCGCTTGAATGTGTTTGTCTGCTTTGGGCTACACTTCTGCATCTTCTTAACATCAGATTCTTTGATAGAAATTGTACCTAATCTGTAAGACTTTCCTGTGATACCGCATTTTCTACATTTATACACATCGTACATTTTCTTAACTCCTTGAGTTGTCAGATTTTGTTTTTCCCAATCGTGACCTCCGGTATGAATATCGAATGTTTGCATATATCAATAAACTTTAGTGTAATTCTTTAAATCTTCAGAATATAATGAGATGATAACTCCTTTAAGTTCTCCATCTTTATTATACTTCTTTACTTCAACTCTTGGATTACCCAAATAACTGAAGAACTTCTGTTGATACCTGTCTAATACCTTGTATTTTACTGAATTTTTCGCTATTACGTCTCCCACCCGAACAGGATTGTCGCTATTGTCTTTAAGATATTTGTCCAGATATTCGTCTTTCAGTTCCTCAATCTTTTTCTGAAAAGGTTCTATCATTTTTTTACGCTCTTCTAATAGACGATTTATTTCAATGGATATACTTCTTGTCGAATCGTCTCTTAATTTGATAAGTTCATCAACCTTTTCAGTTAGTATTTCTGCGTCTTTTCTTCTTTCCGTCATAAATCAATAATTTGAATTTTCAGACTTGTTTTTAAATCACGCATCATGTCGATAGTGTCATTGTTTTCTACATCGAAGCAGATGCCCAGGTATTCGGGGTTCTGCTTCGAACGCTGCACCTTCAAGTCGCATGGGCGGCTGTGCTTGATCCAAACGAACATGAACTGACTGATTATGCTGTAATGGACTTTCGCCGCCACCCTGCGAGGCTTGAACAGATCAAGGTTCTGGTTCTGCATAGGGTTCAATCTGTTTGATTACTGTTCCGCTGAGCCAGATACGTCCGCTGCCCTGACATTGCGGACATACTTTCTGTTCTGGGTACTCATGCCGAAAATCTTTTTCTGCATACACGGTCACTGTGCCGGTTCCTCCGCACTGGCGGCAGAGGCATACGCGGCGATGTATATAGGTCTTTTCTGTTTTCATCTTCTGTCTGCATTTTCAAATTCGGGTTTCACATCGGGTTCCGCTTCGTAAGGATACACGTCCATAATGGAGGTTTCCTGTACAGAGGCTATCACGTAGTCGGCCAAAGTGTCTTTCATACCTTCATCCAGCTTCTTGATGGCATCGCGAAGATCGGAAGCCTGTACCAGCACATTAAAGGAGGTACGCTTTTCTGCTCCGCTCTTTTCGTCGAGTGTGATAAACCAAAGTTTGCACTTATACCAGATACAGGCAGACTCCTCTTCGCTTGGGAACAGTTCGTTGTAGTTTGCTTTTGCAACTCCAGCCACTTCGAACTCGCCGCTGATAAACGGTGTCATTTCTTCGATGATACGGCTTTCGGCTTCGGTGAAGCTGAGCGCATCTACCAGATAGGGTTCTGTTACTTTTTTCTGCATTCCGTTTTCCATTGTTTTCTCATAACGGATTTTGCATGTAAACCAATTGTGCATCATAAATCTTCTATTTTTGTTGATTGTTTAAATATTACGTTAGTGTGATCTCTTCTCGAATCGTCCATACATTCAAGTCCTTTCCCGTAGCAGCTTATGGCGTGCTCAAAAAACCAGCATCCGTTGCAAGGGTCTTCCGGGTCTTTCACCTCGACTACTTCGAGCGCATGTCCGTTCCAGGTGAACGTTTCTCCTAATTCGTGCTCCATGAGTCTTTTATTTTTTTGATTAGTTCATTCCATCCTTTCCGCGCCATTCGTGGTTCCATCCAGCAGAGCCAGCCAAGTATTCCGAATATTTTTCCTGTAAAATTCAGAATGAATCCAAGGATAACCAGCGGCCCTATAATGACAGAAAAGGCTGTGAAAAGAATGATTTGTGTACGTTTATTCATTATTCGATGTAATAAGATGTTATTACCAGATTGCTTCGCATTACTATCAGAGATAACCGGTTATTGTCTTCTCCGAGCAATACACGAATGGAAGCCCGGCGTGCTTGTTTCTCATCTTTCAGATTCTCTATACACCCTTCCATAATCATTTTCAGGCGAAGGAATTCATCACGGGTTGGTTCCAGCTCTCTGTCCTGAGTTACACGGGTCATGTACTCGTGCAGCTTTTTCATCCAGCGCGGCCATTTGTCGCGCCGGATGTTTGTCTTAAAAGTAAGTTCAGCCATAATTCTTTTTCTTCCATCCATTAAGTTGATAAACCTTATCCCGTGCTGCCTCTTTGGAACGGCACTCCGCAATGGGAGTGCCTATACACGTAGAATCCGTGTATTCATTACGATACACAATCCAAAGATTACCGCGACGGAGATAACTGTACTTAGGCCGTTTGGACCGCATCGCTTTCCTTTTTTGGTTCCACATAGAAAGATTCGTCCTGCACTACCTCTACGCCGATGTTCGCAAACTGTTCAGCAACTTCCGGAACGTCACGATCTGCCAGCAGCTTATCCTTTGCCAGTTCCTCCGTAGTGCGAATGTATTGCGGAAGGAACTCTTTACATAAGTTTGTTACGGCTGCCCAGGTGAAGCCTTTCCGGTTCTTCAGTTTCGGATTACCTGTGCGGAATCCGATAATGCCGTGTGCCGATTCCAGACTTTTCTTTTTGCTGAACAGCGTGTCCTTATTCTCAGTTGCATAGGTCTGCATCACTTCGAATGAGCGGTCTTTCGTTTCGTTCAGTTCCGCCAGCTGGTCGGCATACTTCTCACGGATCTTTGTCATTTCCTGATCCATCTTAGCGGTAAGTGACTGCGCTTTCGCATCGGCCATGGCGAATTCGGCAAATGCCTGTTCGTACTGTTCGCGGCTTACTCCGCTGATTACTGTTTTCTTTGTTCTTTTTGCCATCTTAATTAAGTTTTAATTGTTATTTAAATTCTGTATAGCATAGACGTATTTTTGCATCTGGATTAAGGGCTTGTACTATCCTTCTTAAATTCGTGATAGAGTTTGTCCGCCAACATATGCGGATACTTTTACTTGGCTTGTCAGAATAGTAATAAAGAATTCTCCATACAATATATTTCTTTCTGTTACTCATCTTTCATATCCTCCATTGCTGCCATATCATATTCCATCTTAAGTGCTTCGTCTGCCTGCTGTCCGCAGAAATTTTCCAGTTCCCGCAGAATGAATACCTGATCGGCAAAGTCAAACTTCTGCATGCGGCTCATAATGTCATTCTGGATTTGTTCGATTGTCTGTTCCATTTTCCTCCTGCCTTTCTGCTACCGTTATGCGGTGCTCTTTTACAACTTTACTTTTATCAATTTCCTTTTTTGAATAGAATATCCGCTGTCCGTCCTTATAGCCAGTCAGAAATCCTCTGTCTGCCCATCGCTTTATGGTAGTCTTTCCGCAGCCGATGTATCTGCACGCATCAGCCTGCGACATCAGGTCCTCCGGATCGGCTTCCGAAACCAGTTTGCGGCTTATACGATTAATCTGTGATTTAAGTCCAAGCTTTCTCTCTACACGCTCCAGACGTTTCAATAAATTATTGTATTCCTTGCGTGATAGCGTAATATTTTCATCCTGCTCCTCCTCTTCTTCCGGTTCATCTTCCAGATCCGGACAGATAGAACTGAGACCGATCTTTCCTGCGAGGAACTGGGCTGCATCCCGTGCGGCATAAAACAGAGTTTCGTTTCGTTCGTCTTCCGGAACGTCGCGCACATACTGATTGAATACCCATGTTTCGCTGCGCTTCATTTCCAGCACTTCCACCTGTATTCGGCTCGCTGCGTCTGTATAAGCCTTCAAGTGCTCTATTGCCCGATTTATTTCTGATTGTTTTCTCATTTCTCCTCCTTTCTTGCCATTGCCTCAAACTGTCGTTTCACTTCTTTTAGTTCTGCCAGCGACATTTCCGTCAGGTTCTTGCGGAATTTGCTGCGTGTGCGGCAGAACTGGTTTATCTTCGCTTTGTTCATTTCAAAATCCTCCGGTGTTTCGTTCGTATAATTCCGGTTCAGGCAGGAAATGCGGAAAGACAGAGAAAATATCTGCTTTACCACAGCACGTGCTTCCTTGCGAACGCGGTCGGCTGCCTCACGATTAAAACGGGTTAGCAGAAGCCCGGCTTCTTCCTTGGTCAGCCCTGAAGTACTGTCTGTACGGCCAGAAGTAAACTGGCTGATAAACCCGTGACGGTCTTCTTCACTGAACCCCATCTTGTGAAACTGGGCTTGCAGTGCCTTGATCTGCTGCGGGGTTACGGGGCGTTCTTTCATTGTTGTTTTCATGATTGTATGTGTTAGATTATTCTTCTCCGTGATATTGCCGGGCTTTCTCCGGCACAATGTCATAGTAACCGACGGGACCGATAAACCGACCCTTGGAAAATGCCCTGAAGCCTTCCACATAGATTTTCAGGCTGGCATCGTACATCACTCCTTTGGCAGCGCGTCCGTTGGGTAACTGGCCTTCTGCGTGGCTGATAAAGATGAGCAGCTTTCGCTTGTGTCTTTCCTTGAAATCAATGTACTGTCGGTAAGTCATTCGGGTGTACTGGAAAGAGTCAATTACCACGATATCGGGGCTTTTCTGTCGGCAAAGTCGGATGCTGAGTTCATCCATATCCTCGTTATCGATAAGCAGGAACTTCTTATTAACTTCCATCATTCCTGTACGCCTGATGGCATCCTGCATGGTGCGGCAGGCTCCTTCCTCCATGCTGTCGTAAGCCACACGGCCAAACCGACACAAATACTTACAGAGCTGGAGGGCAAAACTGGTCTTTCCGCTACCGGAGTTTCCCCAGATAATCCAGACTCCTCTGCGCTCCGGAGTGCCAAAAGCATCATACCAGGGACCATCGAACTGCATTACATCGAATTTCATGGACAGAAGCTCACGGACTCCTTTTGCGTTGCGGTCGAAAGTAAACTTCTTGCGTGGGGGCGGTGTAGTTTCCTCTCTATTCATTGTTGCCTCCTTTCTTCAGGCGGGCTTCAATCATTCTCTTCTGTCGGTGAATGCATCGTTTCACGCGGCGAAGGTCGTTATCGCTTCGCTTGGCATCCTTCAGCACCTCTTCTATATCGGCACGGTCGGTCAAGTTGTTGGCCTGACAGATAGCGTAGATGTCATTCTGATCAGTTGGTGAAACATCAAAGAAACGTCGTCCGATGCGGCTGTTGATTTCCTTGTAACCTTTCTTGTTATATCGAAGTCCAGATTCCATACGGCGCTTGATATAGTCCGTGCTAAGGAATACAATCCCTGAGTGTCCTTCAAGACGATTGTATATACTGATAAAGTAATTAAATACACTGTCTGTCAGCTTGTCGCCTTCATCGAACACTAGCAGCGGGTTCCCAAGGAAAGAAATCATGCTGATAGCGTTCTCCAGCATGTCACGAAGGTTAGTCGTGTCGGTAGGTGCGCCTACCTGCTTGGCTATCTCACGCACAAAGTCGCTCCGGCGCATATCTTCCGAACAAAGTATGTAGAACACATTGCGGTGTGTACGGCGATACTCGATGGCTGCCGTAGTCTTACCGCATCCGGCATCTCCCACAACCCATGTCACGTTCTTGTATGCCTGTGCGTCGGTCAGCGCATAAGTAATTTCCTTGAAAGTCTTTCCCTCGTGCAGCGTCCAGGAATCAAACGCAAATCCAATCTGAACCGCGATACGTGTAAACATATCGTCGCTGATCAGTTCATATTTCCCGTTACAAAGCTGACTCACCGTGGCTGCACTTACGCTCTGAAGACTTTCTGCCGCACGGTTGCGGGTCGGGTAATTTTCACAATAAGCAATCAGTGCGCTGCGCACCTGTTCTTTCATTTCTGTTGTAAATCCTTTCATTGTTTAATAGGTATTTAAGTATCGTTTAATCAATCAGTTAGAACTTTCCCAAACTATCCAGTTCATCGAACGTAGTGTTCGATACTTTCTTTGTCCAGTCACCGGCTGATGCGAAAGTCAGCGGTTCGTCTGCCAGTACAGGCTCTTCCGGAATGTCCGTGTCGGGCATCTGTACCGGAGCTTCCAGTGTGCCTTTCTTCATTTCCTCACGGTATCCGTCAAGCTGCTTTTCGCTCACCGCAACCGGACGCGGAATGCGGAGCTGGGTGTATGCCTCGCTCATGGCTTCCTCCATAAACAGATCCTCTTGTGCGATGTGCATGGCTGCACGTGTGCGGCGGTTGGCATCCAGCTGCGCAAACAGATAAGCGTTTTCCTCGTCGGTTCGTTCCTGAGTGGCACGGTGAATGGTGACTTTCGGTGTAGCTATTGCCGCATACTTGGCACCCGTGTCAGTCACCGCCCAAAGTTCGATGCGGGTCATATCCTCTGGATCGTAGCGATATAGGAACTGACGGCCCACGTTCTGAAGGTGGAAGTTCATATCCACCAGCCCGTCGTCTCCATACACCATGTAGCTGTATTCCTGCTTGTTCATGCGGAAGTTGAAGCCTTCCTTGGTGTATTGCACCGCAGCCTGAGAGAACAGAATGAAGATTTCGTGTGCTTCGTAATCATCCAGCGGTTGGGCTTTCGGATTCTCAATGGCGGTGTACATTTCCAGTCGGGTCATTCCGGTTGGGCTGGTAGGATGCTGCATCGAGTTCCATTCTTCGCGACAGTCGGCATACTGCTGTTTCAGTTCCTCCAATGTGGGCAGGCGGTCGATGTTTGACATGACCATGTCGATGTTCGCACGGCTAGACAACTTCTTTGCCGTAATGTTCTGTCCGGTGAAGTTGTAAAGCTTGTGAAGTACCTGCTGCTGGAATCGTCCGAAAGCGGACTCGATGGATTTGGACTGACCGTTGTGCGGCATCGTGGTCTTGTGCAAGTGACAGAGTTTCTTGAAGAATCCCTGCGAAGCCAGCTTCTTGTGTCCTCCCTGATTATCGGTTACAATCTCATAAGGCTTCACCTTCCAGGTCTGGAGTGCCATGCGGTACGCCATGTACTGGTTGTAGAAGTTTTCGCCGTCGCCGATAAAGTAGCCGAGGAACAGTTCCGTACAGGCATCCATCACCTCGTACACATCGGTGGTTCGTGCCACCCATCGCTTTTGACGTTCGTCGTACGCACGGTAGTAAAGGTTTATCTTCGTACCGTCTGAATACCACAGTGAGTTCGGCATGGACGGAAGAACTGTATCGAAGGTTGGCATATACTTGTTCTTGAATTCCCTTTCTCCATTTACTGCGGCATACCACCATACCATCACCGCCGGATCGTTCAGATACGTGTGCATCGTGGTAGGACTTTTGATGGTCTTCAGCCCGCGAAGCACCGCCTGACGGTTGTATTCCTCAAAGAGCTGCATATCGGTGTAGACCGGGAACTTGCTCCGGCGAAGCTTCAGCAGAAGAGCACCTTCGGCCTTACCAATGCGGCGGGCCGCACTGTTACCCAGATTACCGCTAACCAGCACCACATATCCCTCACGCTTGTAAGCATTGAACTTTTCGCGAAGACGGGCCGGATTCTTCGGCAGGGTGTGACCTGTAATCTCTCGCAGACGTTCACAGCATATCTGTACGCTGCTCCATGTTTCCGCACGACGGGCAAAACCTCCTTTGGCGTGCTCCACACTGCGTGCCTTCTCCGTACGCACCATCTCGTTCATCACCTGGGCGTTCAGGATGTATTCCAGTTGTCTGGCAGGCTCGATACGCGGCTCAAACTCCTTGAAGAAGCGTACCGCCTCGGCATCGAACCGAATCTGTGTGTTGATGTACTTTTCCTGCTCACGCTGTTTCATTTCCTCGTATGCATTCTTAAATGTGTCATCGTATGCTGCACGGAGCCGTTCCGGCATGGAGCGGTAGGCGATCAGAGCCTCGCGTCCGTTACCTCCCCGCTGGAGGAGGGTAATCTTGCCCTCACGTACATACTTGTCGTAAGTGGGCTTACTGATAATGCCACCACGAACAAGCTCCGTAAAGCTGACGCATAATGTGTTTCCGTACATTTCCATGATTAATTCGTTAAGATTGTAGCCCGGCTCCGGGACTTGAACCCGGAGGGCAGCCGCTTTACCTCTTTTTACCCCTATTGAATACCTATGTAAGAGAGTTTGCTATCCTGATGGTAAAGCTCTACAAGCCGGATGTGATTTATTCCTTTTTATCCTCTCTGTCCATCCGTATTGCGGCAGGTATTAATGCAAGACAAAGAATAACGGTTATAATCAGATTAATTGAACCGTCTGTCAGGCGATTCAGGATTGCGGCTGCAAGTATGAGCAGCAAATAAATGGTTGCAGTATTGATTCGTTTCATAATTTTATGTTTTAAGTTCTGAGCTATCCCTATTCTCACGAACCGGAATAGCAAGAATATCTATGGAGTTGCTTTTGTTGGTGTCTATAATTGGATTACTTCGGCATACGGGTTCTCCATTTCCTTCAGCTCATAGAGCTTAGCCCCGTGATTCAATGCATACGAACGAATAAGCCTTGCTGTAGGGCTTTTAGTGTCGTATGCCAGAGCTGAACGAACAGAGCGGGTTGTTACTTTCAGTTTTGCGGCAATTTCCTCCTGAAGTTCGCCGCTAGCTTTAATGAGTTTTTTTGTTTCTGCCATAATTCTATTGTTTTATAGTCTTTATTTATTACCTTTAGGGCGTGTTCCTATTGGAATACCTTGCAAAAGTAGACAATATTTTGACCAAAACAAATTAAATAGCCAAAATTATGACTTCAAAAGACAGAATTTTGATTTTTATAAAAGAAATAGGGGTAAAACAGGCTGATTTTTTTAATCTTATAGGAGTCTCAGCATCAAACTTTAAAGGGGATGCAAAGAAAAGTGAGTTAGGTTCAGATAAGATAGTCAAAATATTGACCCAATATCCTCAATTATCACCAGATTGGCTTCTCCTCGGTGTAGGCAACATGTTCCGTGCAGAATCTGAAAAAGAAGAAAAACTTCCATCTGTAAACCAAACATACGAAGGTGCACCGTACTTTAATGTAGATTTTATTGGAGGTTTTGATTTAATCGTAAATGATCAGACAGTGAATCCCGACTTCTATATAAATTATCCTCCCTACAATCAACCTGGAGTATTATGGTGCAATCTTACTGGTCACTCTATGGAACCAGAAATAAGTAATGGTGACATTATCGCCTTGCGTGAAGTAACTACACCTATTCAGTATCTCCCAGCCGGAGAAATATACGGCATCGTTACAGAAGAATACCGCACGGTAAAGAGAATACGGTTGAGCCAGAAAGAAGGTTTTGTCCGGCTCATCCCTTCGAACAAGAGCGAGGAGTTCTGCGAACAGGAAATCCCCATCAGCATGATTATTAAAATATATGCTGTTTTAGGTAGTATCAGAAAGTTCTTTTAAACTAATGAATAATATAAGTTGTATGAAAACCTTTATACAGATATTGATCATCATATCTTTCTTTTTTTGCTCATGCAGTAATGCGCCTCAGGAGGAAATAGAAAAATCAATATCAAACTTTATTAAATCCTCCTTACCCAAAACTTGGACTTATGAACCGATTGCATATTCTGTAACTGACAGTGTCATGTCAAAGATTGAGAACTCTAAACAGTATAAAGAACTTTTAGAAACTCAGGCACAATTGGATTCAGCTTTTATTCATAATGAAACTATCGGCTATAACGAAGAGATGAAAGATCTTGAATCGAAATTTACTCCACAATACATAGGCCAAAAGATTATTCATGCTTATTTATGCACGACAGATTCTGGTGATTCTTTATTCATCAATACATATATAGTTGGAGTCAATGGGAATATTACTAAGAGTAATGTTACTTCTGTATATGTTTCTTCTCCTGATTCTGTACGAATGGAGTCGACAAAAAAACAGCTGAAACAATTTCTTGATGAGGCTGTAAAATGGAAATAATTTATAACGTCACTTCACTAATTATATTATTACAAATAAAGAAAACAATATGAGATTACTTGATATAAAACGATATATTAATATAGCTTTCGAAAATTTTGACCCTAAGTTTTCAAATAGTGGAAACTATTATTATTTGGATAACATATTACAAACCAAAAAAGCTATACAAGCATTACAAGATTCAGGTATCATGGACAGTTCTGTTTCTGCGTTTAGTTCTCAAATTATGACAAGTCTAGCTGATAGATTTATATTGGATGGTAAGCAGTATAATGTTTTTAAAAATGAAGCTGGTAATATTAAATACGTTATTAATGTCATAAATCAGTGGTTGAACAAATATGTTCCCACAGAAGAAACAGAAACAATCATTAATATTAAATTGCCTCAAATAAATACTCTTTCTGATTTTGCGGCATCTGCTCTTTGTTTAAAAAAAGCATTGTCGCAATTAATACCAGAAGTAGGTGGAAATATCAACGTGAAACAATTAGATCATGGGTCTTATTGGCTCATAATAGATGTTGGAACTATAGAAGCTGTCGCCTTGGTAGGATTCTTGGCAGGTGCAGCCTATCAAATAGCCATAAAAACTATCAATATGCTAAAAACCATAGAAGAATTAAAATCTATCAATCTTGACAATCAATTAAAAGAACTACAAATAGACGAAAAAAAATATATTAAGGCCAAAGCCCAGGAAGAAGCAAAAAGGATTAACCAAGAACAGTTTGGTAAAACCAAAGATGAAGACCCTGCAAACTTTAATGAAAGAGAGGGACGAATTTGTATGTCATTAGAAGAACTTGTAAAAATAATAAGAGCAGGTGGAGAAATACATCAATCCTTGGAAGCCCCTAAAACAGTCAGCGAACTGTACCCGAAATATAATACGTCGCTTTCATTTACGCCTATTGCCCTATTATCAAATCAGGAAAGCAATGATATAAAAAAAGACGACACCAATAAAAGCCAACTCAGCAACAGGACCGATAATGAATAAGGTCAGTATTAATGATTTGACTAAAATACCCTTTAAAGCATTGGTTATCCATGGTATATAAAGGGATATTCCACTCAAACCTAAAGAAATGGTTCTACAGTGCTCTTTTATGATTAAAAGAAAAAGTCTGATTCTTATCTTATTCCATAGCATACCTTTAATTTAGCTAAGCTCCCGGACTTTCACCGGGAGCGTCCACTTTAAACTAAATACCTATAAAAACGCAAATCCACAAAAGTATTGGGGCAGAATCCGGACTCGAACCGGAAACCGAAACAGCTTTACCCGAGAGCTGCCTGCACTGTCCTAATTGTGCTATTCTGCATCATTTCTACACGCACACACGTTTCTACCGTAAAAATACGCATTATTGCCCAAATAGGCGCTATGAATCAGTAACTTACATTAATTTTACAGCACAATCAAGACAAAAATATATAATACTATCTATATAAAAATAAAGATTAAAACACACCAATTGCACATACAGAAAGTAATGTTCTATCTAATATACGGTTTAAAACCTGTTAAAAAGGTATGTCCAACTTTTTAT
>ENA-UOJS01000617-UOJS01000617.1-human-gut-metagenome-genome-assembly--contig:-C74-NODE-617-length-36554-cov-45.035042_pt1 | contig 36554 bp, 24 predicted proteins | sample MGYA00242355_ERZ723902 | MGnify/ENA metagenome assembly ERZ723902
GTCTGTCTGTCTGTCTGTCTGTCTGTCTGTCTGTCTGTCTGTCTGTCTGTCTGTCAAAAATTGTCGCAGACTTCGTATCGAATGTCAACAGTTTATCGCGATAATACTCGTATTGTTGCTGTCTTTTTTCCATTTCCGCGGGCAACCCGATTTTCAAATCCGAGCATATTTCGTCGAAGTTATCCAGCACTTTTACAATCCTTTCCTGTACTTCAATCGGCGGCACCGGAATAAGTAATTGATGCAAAACACTTCCTTTTATACCTTCCACTGTACCCCCTGTAGTTTTAGTATGTAATACACTTTGGAAGTTTTTTGACAATAAATAGTATTTCAAAAAAGTTGAGTTGAGCTTGTTGTTTTTAGGTCGATATTTTATAACTCTTTGTGCCAAAGCAACATTTCTTTTGTCAATTTGAGCCACGTTTCCACAAGGTGCTTCTGTTGTAAATATAACATCACCTATTTCGGGTATTCCTCTATGCATAACTTCAGCATAATCTTTTTCCGCAATATATTCTTTTGATGTTTCATAGTCAATATATCCTTTTTTTATGTTTTTTGCTGTAATTAAAAATATCCCTTCGTCTACTTTTTGCGGAGTTTTTCCCCTATAGTCAACAATGTCGCAAGTTTCTTTTAATGTTTTCCATTCAATCTTTGTTGAGTCGAAATTCAGCAACTCATCTCTATAATACTCATACTGCTTACAGCGAGCTGTAAGCTCCGCTGTAAGCTCCGCACTATACAGCGTGAAACTGTCCAAAATTCGGACTATTTCACGCTGTACCGGCAGTGCCGGCAACGGCACTATAAAATCCTCTGTAACACCAAGAGAAATCTGCGGCAAAGCACCCATTCCAGACGCAGACTCTCTAAAATATTGAACATTGTTTTTTAGCACATAATAAAGATACTTTACTGTTATAATATTTTTTGCCGTATAAGCCCACATTTCATTTTTAAAAGTAAAAGGCTGATCATAATAAATAAAATCAATCACACCCCTTGACTGAACTAAAACGGCAGGAACACGTGTTATATTAGCATTTGGAATATCGCTTTCATTAGCATTTATAACAGTTTTACCACCTGCAAAAATTTTAATTTCTCCATTAGAGGTTTCTATTTCTTTCATTTTTCCTGCCGTAATCGAAGTCCCCTTAAGACGAGTGAATACGTCTTTTATTTTTACATACTCCACCCCGTTCGGGCAAAATTCTTTTATCAATTCTTCTAATTTACTCATTCGTCTTCACCTTGTTCTACAAGTTTTCTCGCTTGAAACGCAAGTTCTTTTTGCTTTTCCGTTATGTCACAAAATTTGAATGTGTTTTCCTGAATGTTGTACAAGCATAACGAATCCTGTGTTGCTATATGTATTTGTTCATATTTTAAGGAATACTTCGTAGAAATATCTATTAGTCGTGCCAACATTTTCTCATGCCACTCTTTTATTATCATCAGTTCTGAATATACAAACAATTCATAACTTTTACACAATTTATAGTTTCCAGTTTTTAATTTTTGTAATTTTCGATTCAATACAGCATACAACACTTTAAATGGTTTAGAGTCAATATCTTTATCATACGATATAGTGCTCCAAACTTGGAATCCGCCCATATACTCCTCACCAAGCTGCTTCATCCTATCTTTATTTTTAACCTTCTCTTGTTCGGACACATACGGCATTGTATACCATAACTTTACAGCCTCTTTCTTTCGCTGTTCCTCCGCCTCGACAACTTCTATACCTATATCGTTTTTGCAATCGTATAAATCCGGTTTATCTTGAATAATCAAATTGCAAAACTCATTCGGATAAAAATACTCTAAAAAAACTTTTGCATAACATTCTTCATATCGCAATTTCGTATGATCTGGCAGTGGTTTATTTGGATCGATTTTTACCATTATGTACCTCTAACCTTTTTTGCTTATTAACTTCTCCGCAGTTTTTTTATATCTATCAACTCTCCACAACTGCAATTCGCTATATTTATTTTCTTTTAAACTATAAACAAGCAATTTCGGCTCACTTAAAAGCAAATAAATTGTATCATACTGTTTTTCGCGATTATTGATATTTTTCAAAGTCTGAAAAGTTTCTCTTTTAAACCAAGCCGGCATTGTAATCGGCGAGTTTATAAATAATTCATAACTTTTCATCTCGGCATAGCCCGCGGTTTTACTATTGAGCCTTTCTACTTTTTGACGAACCATATCTAAAAAATAACGTATCGGCGTTTTTTCTATCACCATATTATCAGCATAAGAATCTTGATTCCACAAAACGCCTTGTTCGTCAATCGTTACGCCGGCTCTTTTCGCTTTTTTCAAAGTTGTTTCGGGAATATATGCCGCTTGTTCATACCGTTTGATACAATTAAACGCTTCCGTTACGTCTTTGGGCATACAGTATGCTACTTCAATCCCTATTTCGTTCTCGTTATATCGTAAATCGGGTTTGTCCGAAACTTCTATATTTTGAAACTTATTCGGAAAACAGTTTTCCAATATGACTTTTGCAAAATATTCGTTAAATCGCTTTTGCATTTCTCCCCTTTTTTACCCCTCTATTTCAGCGATGATTTTATCTATTTCGTCGCGCAAAACTTGCTCGCGAGCAACGATTTCTTTCAATTCGGCATTGAGTTTTACTATATCGATTTTCTCGCGCGTGTCCTTTTGTTCAACGTAAGTCGAAACCGAAAGATTATAATTATGCTCCTCGTTCCCGATAATCTCGTTCGATACGATTTTAGCAAAATGTTCTTCGTTTTCGCGCTTGATATACGCCTGCAAAATTCTGTCGATATTTTCGTCCGTAAGTTTATTATTGTTCGTAACCTTGATAAACTCGTTTGAAGCGTCGATAAAAATCACGTCGTTCGTCGCTTTCGAGTGCTTTAACACCATAATGCACGTGGCGATAGACGCGCCGAAAAACAAATTGCTCGGCAGTTGGATAATACAATCGATTTTGTTGTTATCGATAAGATATTTTCTTATCTTTTGCTCCGCGCCGCCGCGGTACATAATGCCGGGGAAGCATACTATAGCCGCCGTTCCGTTACTTGCAAGCCACGAAAGCGAGTGCATGATAAAAGCAAAGTCTGCTTTCGATTTCGGGGCTAAAATGCCCGCAGGACTATAACGCTCATCATTGATTAAAATCGGGTTATCGCTCCCTGCCCAAGGAATAGAATACGGCGGATTAGACACAATCACTTCAAACGGTTCATCATCCCAATGCGCAGGCTCGATAAGAGTGTCGCCGTGTGCTATGTCGAACTTATCAGGCTCGATGTCGTGCAAAAACATATTAATTCGGCATAGGTTGTATGTCGTAATGTTGATTTCCTGCCCGAAAAAACCTTGACGGATATTGTCTTTTCCGAGAATCTTCGCCGCTTTTAAAAGAAGCGAACCCGAACCGCACGCTGGATCGTAAACCTTATTTACTTCCGTTTTTCCGACGATGGCAAGTTTTGTTAAAAGTTCGGATACTTCTTGCGGGGTGAAAAATTCGCCGCCTTTTTTGCCTGCATTACTCGCATACATACTCATTAAATACTCGTATGCGTCGCCGAAAGCATCTATCGTGTTGTCCTGATACTTGCCAAGTTTCATTTCGGCAACGGTATTCAAAAGTTTTACGAGTTTTTCGTTGCGCTTGGCAACCGTCGCACCGAGTTTATTCGAGTTCACGTCGAAATCTGCGAAAAGACCTTTAAAATCCTCTTCGCTGTCGCTGCCCTGCGCCGAACTTTCGATATTTTTGAACACCTTTTCAAGGGTTTCGTTTAAGTTCTCGTCCGTAGCGGCGCGCTCGCGAACGTTGCAAAAAAGTTCGGAAGGAAGCATAAAGAATCCTTTCGACTTAACAAGTCCTTCTCTTGCCGTTTCCGCATCTTCGTCGGGCATTTTAGCATAATCAAACGATTCGTTTCCCGCCTCGCGTTCGCCATCGTTTATGTATTCAGTGATGTTTTCGGAAATATAACGATAAAACATTGTTCCCAAAACATACTGCTTAAAATCCCATGCGTCAACGCCGCCCGCATGCACGAGATCGGTCGCCGCATTCCAAATCATTTTGTGTAATTCCGCCCTTTCCTGCTCTTTTCTTATATCCGTCATTTTTCTCTCCTGTGAAATGTCATTTTCTTCTATTGACCTTGCGTTTTCCGTTTATGCTCAAATAAACATAGCCATGTAATGCGGAATAGTCAGCTTGTTATCACTCATTCCGACATTTCCGTCAACGATTTTATACGCGATAGACGGTTTATACGTCTCAATAAATCTGTTAAGAGACTTCGTTGCGGTATTTCCTGCTTTTACCTCAATCGGTATCACTTCACCGCTTTTTTCCATCAAAAACTCAAGTTCATTTGCATCATCGGGCTTATAGTAATAAAGGGCATATCCATTTTTAACCAATGTTTCAGCAATAATATTTTCATAAATACCGCCTTTTGCGTTTCCCTTTATTGTGTTTTCAAGGATTGCTCTTTTTGTTTCAAAACCATACATCGCACACAGTAAGCCCGTATCGTTTATATACAGCTTAAACTGATTCTCATCTGCATTTGCCATTAATGGCAAGTACGGCTCGTGAATATTATAACACGGGTTAACAATGTTTGAATCTTTCAACCACTGTACACTTCCGCCATATTTTTTACTCGTTTGTCCTTTTTCTACGGTTGAATACTGGAACTTTGTTATCTCTTTTGCGAGCTGCTTTGGCACTGCATCATAGCATTTGCGCACCTTAACTTTTTCTGCACCCTTTGCGTGTTTTGAAATATCGAAACGGTAGTTTTCAAGTATCCTGTTCTGTATGTCCGTAACCCTTGTGAAATCATGATGCTCAACATAATCTGCCACAACCTCGGGCATTCCGCCAACTACCATATATTCTCGGAATAGTGTTTCATATTTTCCATTAAGCACTGGCGGCACTTTTTCTCGCCTATCAAAAAGCTCTTTCAAATATGAAAAGCCATTTTCATATCCTTCCGCCCAAAGAAATTCCTCGAAATCAAGCGAATACATTGTCAAAAACGTTTCGTATCCTGTTGGAACCGATTCAGGCTCCTCAGTGTTTTCATCCGCATCTTCACCATAAGTTAAGCCAAGTAGACTACCGGATGTAATGACATCGAATTGTCCGTCCTCTGCCAAAAACTTTAATGCGGTTCTCGCATTGCCGCATGCCTGGATCTCATCCAAAAATATCAAAGTATTACCTTTAATAAGGCGCACGCCGTTTATCATGGCGGTCATTCTTTTATAAATGGATTCGGCATTCAATGTACCATCAAAAATGAGTTTCAATTCTTGATTTTTAATAAAATTAATTTCAATGAAACTCTTATATTCTTTTTTCCCAAACTCTCTAATAAGATAGGTTTTCCCAACCTGTCTTGCACCTTTGACCATCAAACAATTATTCTTATGCGTGTTCTTCCATTCCAACAACTTTTGATATGCTTTTCTTTTTAACATAAAGTTCCTCGAAGATATATTTCTTACTGATATTATATTTTCTTTTTATGCCAATGTCAATAACAAAAGGAATAAAAAATGATGTTAATTTTGTCGAAAAAGGAATAATATCGGATATTCAAATATTGAAAATAAGGAATATTTTCGCATATAATTTCACTTTTCCAATCGTTGTTTTGCGTTATCCAATTGTTCTCTATCAATTGATATCATCTTTATAGTTGGCCTTCCGTTCTGAATATAGTAAACTACCATGTTTGAAAAATAAGTCGTTTTGCAGTTTATAGCTTCTCTGCGCATTTCCAATTCGTTTTTAGATTCACTCAGCCACAACTTCATAATATCTTCTGGCAATTGAAAAATGTATGTGCTATTACCAGAACTTAACTTCCAAATATTTTTTTGAGAAGTGTTCCAATGTAGTTCAAAATTGTCAGAAAAACGCTCATTGCCGCTTTCAATTCTGTACAAAAACAACAACTGCCCAGAATTGGTTATTGCTATAGCCATCGAACGTCCAATTTCATCCGCTATACTATTTATTCTGTGCTCTATAACCTCATCGCTTACGCATACATCGGAATTCCGTTTCATATAAACACCATGGATTCCTACATTCATTCCGTATTCTTCCAACAAATCTATAAATCTGCTCCAAAATGGCATTTTATTAAATTCTATAAGCGGTATTCTATATGTCGCTGCAAATTTTTGAGCCGAAACAGTGAAACCATTTAATGCGGCTACTGCAACCTGATAATAATATCGATTGTATTTATATGCAATATCCGTTCTTCTTGTATTGCGACGTTGAATCATTTCATTTAAATCCACGATGTCAAAATGGTTCACATCTTCTTTTAGTCCCAAAACACCTCTCATTATATTAAGACCGATCTTCGTGCTATAGTCTTTACATTCAATCAATAATCTTGATAATGAACAAAATGGTGTTTGCACTGGCGGTTCCAAAAGGACATCTGCATTATGAGCCTCTCCCAATCCTTGAATCATTTGACCTGGTGCTGCATCGTAAATATATAAACCATCAGACACAACCTCTGAAAAGCCAACGGACATAAGCAATCTCTTAACAAAAATTTCAAATGCTTTACCTGATTTCATTTTTAATCTCTTTCTTCCTTAATTAATAATTATTATTAAGAAATAAATATTCTCTATATGTCAACATGATGTTATATTTTTATAATAACTTATTTCAAGGATATTTGCAATAGTGTTTTTTAATCTAAAGTATTTCCCGACCTTAATTAAAGAGTTTTATAAAAGCCTTTTCGCCAACTACGTTCAAGACACACCACAGCCATTTGTAAATTACAAAACGTTGCCCCTAATTACCTATATTTTTCATACGGCAGTGTGTTCATTTTTTAGAATCCGACATAATTTTAGGTGTATTTTTGAGTTATCGCAGGCATTTTGAAAACAAAAAAAGCAGTCACTCTTTCGCAAGAATGACTGCTTTTCGTGTATTTTAGTATAAATCATGCGTTTTTAGCCGTTTAAGGACTTATTTGGTCACCCTCGGATTACGGATGTTAGCCTGTGCTGCCGCAAGACGTGCGATAGGTACGCGGAAGGGCGAGCAAGACACATAGTCAAGTCCGATTTCGTGGCAGAATTCGATTGACGAAGGATCACCGCCGTGTTCACCGCAGATTCCGCAATGCAAATGATTGTTTGCGCCTCTGCCGAGCGTGACCGCCATCTTCATAAGTTTGCCGACGCCGACCGTGTCAAGACGTGCAAACGGATCGGATTCGTAAATCTTTGCTTGATAGTAACTGGGCAAGAACTTGCCTGCGTCGTCACGGCTGAAGCCGAACGTCATTTGAGTGAGGTCGTTCGTGCCGAAGCAGAAGAAGTCTGCCTCGGTTGCGATTTCGTCCGCTGTGAGAGCCGCTCTGGGGATTTCGATCATCGTGCCGACTTCGTATTTGAGGTCAACGCCGCTTTCTTTGATGACTGCGTCAGCGGTTTCGACGACCGTCTTCTTGCAGTACTTCAACTCTTTGACTTCGCCGACGAGCGGAATCATAATTTCGGGCATAACGGTCCAATCGGGATGACGTTTTTGGACGTTGATAGCCGCTTTGATAACCGCTTTGGTTTGCATAACGGCGATTTCGGGATAAGTGACTGCCAAACGGCAACCTCTGTGACCCATCATCGGGTTGAACTCGTGCAAACTGTCGCAAAGGATCTTGATTTCGGATACGGATTTGCCTTTTGCTTTTGCAAGTGCTTCGATGTCCTTTTCCTCGGTGGGAACGAACTCGTGAAGCGGCGGATCCAAGAAACGGATTGTAACAGGCATACCTTTGAGGGCTTCCATAAGACCTTCGAAGTCTGCTTGTTGCATAGGCTCGATTGCGTCGAGTGCTTTGACGCGTTCTTCGACGGTTTCGGAGCAGATCATTTCGCGGAATTTTTCGATTCTGCCAGGACCGAAGAACATATGTTCGGTACGAACGAGGCCGATACCTTGTGCGCCGAGTTCAGCCGCTCTTTGTGCGTCTGCGGGGGTATCCGCGTTGGTGCGAACGCCGAGTGCTTTATACTTGTCGGCGAGTTTCATAATTCTTCCGAAGTAGCCGCTGTTGGGGTCTGCGGGAACGGTCTTGATGATGGTGTCGTAGATGTTGCCCGTAGAACCGTCGAGGGAAAGACCGTCGCCTTCGCGGAACGTCTTGCCTGCGAGTTCGAAATACTTTTCTTCTTCGTGCATCTTGATGTCGCCGCAACCGGATACACAGCAAGTACCCATACCGCGAGCAACGACCGCCGCGTGAGAGGTTTGACCGCCGCGAACGGTGAGAATGCCTTGTGCATATTTCATACCTTCGATGTCTTCGGGTGAAGTTTCGAGTCTGACGAGGACGACTTTCTTGCCTGCCTTGCCTTCTCTTACAGCGTCCTCAGCCGTGAAGACGATCGTGCCTGCCGCTGCGCCCGGGGAAGCCGCAATACCTTTGCCGACAACGTCTGCCTTGTCTGCTTCTTTGAGTGCTTTTGCGTCGAATTGCGGGTGGAGCAACATATCGAGAGTCTTTGCGTCGATTTGCAAAAGTGCTTCTTGTTCGGTGATCATACCCTCGTCGATGAGGTCGCAAGCAATGCGGATTGCCGCCGCCGCGGTACGCTTACCGTTTCTGGTTTGAAGCATATAGAGTTTCTTTTGCTGAATGGTGAATTCCATATCTTGCATATCTCTGTAATGGTTTTCCAAAATCTTGCAGACTTCTTGGAATTGTGTGTAGACTTCCGGAAGAACTTCTGCCATTTGAGAGATAGGCATCGGGGTGCGGACGCCTGCGACGACGTCTTCGCCTTGTGCGTTCATAAGGAACTCGCCCATAAGACCGGGTTCGCCGGTTGCGGGGTTACGCGTAAATGCGACGCCCGTGCCGCAATCGTCGCCCATATTGCCGAATGCCATCATTTGAACGTTGACAGCAGTACCCCAACTGTAGGGAATGTCGTGGTCCATACGATAGATGTTCGCGCGCGGGTTGTCCCAAGAACGGAAGACCGCTTTGATAGCCTCGAAGAGTTGTTCCTTCGGATCGGACGGGAAAGGTTTGCCGATCTTTGCTTGATACTCTGCTTTGAATTTGCCTGCGAGTTCTTTGAGGTCGTCTGCGGTGAGTTCGACGTCGTAGGTGACGCCTTTTCTTTCCTTGAGTTCGTCAATGAGAGCCTCGAAGTATTTCTTGCCGACTTCCATAACGACGTCGGAGAACATTTGGATAAAACGTCTGTAACAGTCCCAAGCCCATCTGGGGTTGCCGGATTTCTTTGCCAAGACTTCCACAACGTCGTCGTTGAGACCGAGGTTGAGGATTGTGTCCATCATACCGGGCATAGACGCTCTTGCGCCCGAGCGAACGGAAACGAGAAGAGGATTTTCTTTATCACCGAATTTCATACCCGCTTGATTTTCGAGTTTGGTGATGTTTTCCATAATTTCCGCTTTGATGTCGTCGTTGATTTGTCTGCCGTCCTCATAGTACTGAGTGCAAGCCTCGGTAGTGATGGTGAAACCGAACGGAACAGGAAGACCGATGTTGGTCATTTCTGCGAGGTTTGCGCCTTTGCCGCCGAGAAGTTCACGCATTTTTGCATTGCCTTCGGCAAACTGATAAACGTATTTTTTGCCCATTTAGAATTCCTCCTAAAAGATTTCTTATATAGTCACAAAATATAATAACAAAAAAAGCGCGCGTTTGCAAGAAAAAATACAACATAATTATACAAATATCCGATTTTGTGGTTTTGCGATTTGTGAAAGTTCAATCGTATCGGCGAATACGACACGCGTACTCGTCGTACGGCTACGACAAGTTCGAATATTCCGAAAACGCGACAAAGGCGCAATATAACTCTCGCTATGCGAGAATATCGCTTGCGCACGGCGCAAATATCGCTATCCGCAAGGACAATGTCATAGGCAAATATCGCAAACGTCGGTTGTCGTTCGGCTTCACAGATTTTTTTTGAGAAATTTGCTATGAATCGGCAAAATGAGTTGCGCCCGACGTTTTTTTTTGTTACACTTTTTATATCAAATTCTTTTTAGAGGTGCAATATTTATGGACGCTGACCCTCGAAGTAGTCAACATCTCCGCTAAATACGCACACGTTTGAGGTTCTCCGATGTGGCGCGTATTGCTATGCCCATAGGAGGACAAAATGATCCAAGTCTACAAAAAAGTCAACAAATCCGTTATCGAAGTCGACCCCGAACTCATAGTCGAGGGCTACGATTTTACCGAGCAATGGATTCATATGTCAAACCCCACCGACAAGGAAATCGAGTTGGTGTGTTCGTCGTGTCAGATTCCCGAAGACTACGTCAAGGCGGCGTTGGACTCGGAAGAACGCGCTCACTGCGAAAAAGAGGACGGCATACTTATGGCGGTCACCGACATTCCTATCACCGAGGAAGACGACGACCGCTACACCTATGCCACCCTGCCTTTCGGCTGTATCACGACGGACAAAACGATTGTGACGGTTTGCTTGAACGAAACGTCCATAATCAACGACCTTATGGCAGGACGTTACGTCAAGGATTTCAACATTCACAAACGCACTCGTTTCGTGCTTCAACTTCAATACGTCATCGCAAAGAAATATTTGCAATACCTCAAACAAATCGACAGAGCGAGCCAACGTGTTCAGGCGGAACTCGAAAAAGCGATGAAAAACGAGGGACTTATCGAAATGCTTTCGCTTGAAAAGTCGCTCGTGTACTTCTCGACTTCCCTTCGCGCCAACACCGCCGTTCTCGACAAATTCCCGCGCCTTGTGAAATTCTTTGAGGAAGACGACGATTTGTGGGACGACGTTCTGATTGAAAACAGACAGGCAATCGAGATGTCGAACATCTACCGCGACATTTTGAGCGGAACGATGGACACCTACGCGTCGATAATCTCGAACAACCTAAACGTCGTTATGAAGACGCTCACCGTCCTCACGCTTTTGGTTGACACTCCTGCTATGATAGCCGCACTTTGGGGTATGAACACGGGCGTTCCCTTCGAGGGCAAACTGTGGGGATTCTGGGTTGTCGTCGGCATAAACATACTTATCTGCATTGCGCTCATAATCGTGTTTATCAAGAAAAAAATGCTCAAATGACTTTGACGAGCAAATTACAAAATTCATTCGATTAGATAACCGAAAAACGACAATAGATACTTGAAAAACAAAATTTCGATAACATATCAAAAACGGAAGCAAATTGCTTCCGTTTTTAGTTGATTATTATTTGAAAATCCGTCAAAACCGATATTCTATCAGCCTTGAATGAGGGATTTCATAACTTTTGCCATACATTGAATGACAATCTTCTTTTCTGCGGGTATGTCTTTGTATTTGTTGTAAGTCGAAAGCAAAAGCGTTGCGATGTTTATTTTCATTTGCTTGGACATATTTTGAGCAAGCATATAGTCCACGAGGTTGGGAAGTTTGACGAGTTTTGCAGGTTTGACGATTTCGTCGTCGTCCTCACTCGGACCGTCCACGACGTAAACGACTTCTTCTTGTTGTTCTTCGGTTGCAGGTGCGGTTTCTTGCATCGACTCTGCTTCTTCGCTCGCTTCCTCGACTTCTTCGCTTTCGTCGGAATCTTCGACTTCGTCGACGGATTCTTCGTTTTCTTCAACCGCTTCGGGTTCTTCGGCGGGAGTAGGTGCGACTTCTTCGAGAACGGGCTCTGCGGTTTCGTTCTTTTCGGGTTCTTCTTCCTTGACTTCCTCTACGCTCTCTTGCGGCTCTTGCGCGGATTGCACGGGCTCGTCATTGTCAACGGGCTCTGCAACAAGGTCTTCGCCTTGTTCTTGTTTCAAAATGTAGGCGATTGCCTCATACTCTTTGGGCAGCGCGTTGTCATCCTCGTTGACGGGTTGAGCGGCGGTGTTGTCGTCATCGTCGTCAATGAGTTCGCTTTCACAAAAAATCTTGTCGTCTTGCTGTTGAGCTTGTTGTGCTGCTTGAGCTTGTTGTCTTTCAAGTTCTTGTTTTTGCAAGCGCAATTCTTCTTCGCGGCGTTCTGCTTCGAGTTTTTTCTTCTTACCAAACATTTTTACAATCCTCGCAATTTAATTTTATTCTGCGTCGGCTCCCCGACCATTGTCAATTTTATATTTTTTATATTTTATTGTTTTTCGCTTTGCAAATCGCGCATAACTTTGCCAAGACAAGATATGACGATTTTGCGATCTTCCTTGCTGTCCTTAAACTTGTTATACGTGCCAATAAGCATAGTGGCAATCTGGATTTTCATTTGCCTCGGCATATTCTTTGACAGCATATAGTCAACGAGATTGGGAAGTTTGACGAGTTTTGCGGGCTTTGCGTTTTCTTCCTCTTCTTCGTCGTCGACAACGTACACCACTTCGGGTTCTTCGTCCTCTTTTGCTTCCTCGATTTCCTCGGACTCTTCCTCAACGTCTTCCGCTTCTTCTTCGACTTCTTCGCTTTCCGATTCGTCGGATTCAGCGTTATCGTCGGATTTTTCGTCTTCCGATTCGTTGTCTTCGACGGCTTTGTCAGCGGATTCTTCGCTTTGCTCAACGTTTTCGTCGTTGTCTTCAGACTCGGATTCTATTTTGTCGTTTTGTTCGCTTTCAACGCCTTGCGGGGTTTCGGGTTCCTCTTGCTCGGATTCCTCGGCGAGTTCGTCCGTTTGAGCGTCTTCTTCGACCGTTTCCGTTTCTTCCGCCGCTTCTTCGTCGGAATCTTGTTCTTGCGCCTCTTGTTCGACGGATTCATCCTCTTGAACGTTATTTCCTTCCGATTCGGTATATTCTTCGTTTTGCGTATTTTCTTCGATTTCGACGTTTTCGGCGGCTTCGACTTCTTCGTTGTCCGGCTCGTCGGAGGTTTGCGCCTCGTCCACGTTTTCGTGTTCGACCGTTTCGGGGTTCTCTGCGCTTTGTCCCTCGCTCTCTTGCGGCTCGTCTACAAACGTTTCGTCCGCGCTCTCGATTTCGAGTTCGGTTTCGTCCGATTCCTCTTGCGCTTTTGCTTCGAGTTCTTCTTCCTGCTCTTGCAAAAGTTCGTCGATATGCTCTTGCTGCTCGACTTGCTCGTCTGCATCGTCGATTGCGGTTTCGGTTTCTTCGGATTCTTCGTCCGCCGTTTCTTCGAGTCCTTCCTCTTGCTCTTGCAAGAGTTCGTCTATATGGCGTTGCTCGTCGTCCGATTCGACGTCGCCGTCTTGTGCGTTTTCTTCTTGCGCTTCTTCCCGTGCTTCTTCTTGCGCGGACATAATCTCGTCGATATTCTCTTGTTCGTCCTCATCGTCGAACTCGCTTTGCTCTTGCATTTTCTGTTCGATAAGCGCTTCGATCGGCGTTTTTTCGTCGTCCTCGTCCACGACTTTTGCCGTGTTGCGAGCGATGATTTCTTCAACGAGCGAATTGAGTTCCTGAAGCGGCGAAGAATCGGTTGCGAAATTGCTTTCTATCTGCAAATTGACTTTTGCGTCCAAGTCCTCTTGCATAGCCTCGAAAGTCTCGAAACATCTTTGATTTTGTTTGCGCGCGAGAATTACGAGCACGAGATACATCACGCCGATGAGCGCAAGCGCGGCGAGATGAACGACGCCCGTTTTTGCGGCGGGCAAAACGCCGTAGCCCCAAAACGCGAACAGCGCGAGCAACACGAGAGATACGCCGATAAACACGCCCGAGCGAACGTCCTTGTTCTTCTTGACGAATTTGTCGTACACCGCCCCGTCGCTGACTATGTCGCTGGGATAGCCGAAACGAACTCCGAGATATTGCACCCAAGCGTCACGCAAAGGTTGCGGCGTGTTTTTGGAAAAACAATGCGCAGTAAAATCGCTCACGTTGTCATCGTCCACGGCGTCCACGTTTGCGAGGTACTTTCTGATTTTTCTTGCGGAAACGTAAAGTTTGCGAGCGCGAGAGCCGAAAAGGGTAAACGCAATGACGATTCCCAAACCGAAAATCACCGCCATAACGACGATGAAAAACAAATTCATATCGACCGAGGGAAGTTTTTGCGACACTTCCGCAAGCCATTGGAACGCCTTTTCAAAAAAGTCCACGAGTCCTCCGCGCACGCAACGGGGTGCGCCCGTAAGTTTCAAATATCTATATAATTATACATAACGCGCAAAGAAAAATCAAGGATTATTTCAAACAAACGCACAATTTTTTGTTTGAAACAACCCTCGATTCGTCAAGCCGTTATTTTCGGTTTTTGCTTTAATGCCGCTCGGGTCTTGCGATTGTTACAGCATTACGGTCTTGCCCGTAGCGAACGAATACAGCGCGATTTCGTCGACTTTTGCATTAATCGCGCTTTCAACCGCCGATTTGTACAGATAAAGTTGCTTTTTGTACTTTTCAAGCGTTTTTTCGTCTTTTAACGAAGACGTCTTGAAATCGACGATAATCTTCTTTTCGTCGTCGATAAACAAGTCTATCACGCCTTGCACCAGCACTCTGTCGTCGGACGTAAAATCGTCGCTGACCTCGCTTGCCTTTTTGTACATCATAAAGGACTGCTCTCTATGGCACTTCCCTTTCTTTTCCGCTTTGAGCGCGACTTTCATAATGTCGCTTTCAAGGCACTTCGCGATGTCTTGCGGACTTACGGATTCTCTTTCCTCGTCGGTGAGGATATTGCGTTTTACGAGTTCGTCCATCTGTTTTTCGACTTCTTCCGCACCGCTTGCCGAATAGTCGATATACTGCATAACTTTGTGATACGCCGTGCCGCGTTTTGCCGCTTCCTCGAACACTTCTATCGCGTCGTCGTCCTTGCTGTCGAGCGCGGAAACGCTGTACTTCATCGCAAGCGACGTCGCTTGCTTATGCGGATAAACGAACGCTTGCGCACCGAGCACCGCGTTTACGATATCCTCGTCGGGAACGAGTTGGAACGAGTCGGGATGCGCCTTTTGCACATCGTCCTCGTTTGCGTAATGACGAAAAGGCACGCACTTGACCGTACCGTCGAAAACCGCGGAAGATATGAAATCCAAATCGCACCCCGCGCCGCCCAGTTTTGCCGTAACGCCAAAGCCCGCGCTCTTGGATTCACTCACCGTGGCGGTGACATACATCAACTGCTTTGCGCGCGTGAGAGCGACGTAAAACAGCCTTATTTCCTCTTTTAATTGGTTGTCCTTTATGCACTTTGCAACCGCGATTTTGGACAGCGTTACGGAATTTTTGGTCTTTTGGTCAAAGTCAAAAACGTTCATCCCCACAAGACCTTTGTTGTTGCCCTTGTCGCCGCCGAGACCTTTGCCCGTAAGTATTAGGTCGCCCGAGCCTGCCTCGTAGTTGAATCCAAACGCCGTATCCGCAACGAAAACGACGGGATTTTCAAGACCTTTGTAGCCGTGAAAAGTGGAAATAACAACTCTGTCGCCGCCGGTCGCGCCTCTCTCTCCGCCGTCACCCTCGCAGTAGTTCTGCAAGAATTTGCCGAGCGAGTCTTCCTCGTCAGGACTTTCGACGAACGCTTTGAGCCCGTACGCGTCGCCCTCGCCCGACCGCATAAGATACGCGTCGTAGCAATAGTCGCCAACGATAGTGCGCATAAGTTCTTTCACGCTATGATAACTCGCTTTGAGTCTATACGCCTCGATAGTGCCGAGGGTTGCTTTCGCCTTTGCTTTCAGCGCACGATATATGTCTTTTTTCGCCGCACTCTTATCGTCGTTTGCAATCGCCAAAAATTTGTCGTAAAGACAATCGCCGTCAACCGACGCGGCGTACGCCAACTCGCTCTCGTCGTAACCGCCGAAAAAGGACAGCAGATACCCCGCAAGCGGCACGTCTTGGCGCGGATTGTCCAAAACTCGCAAGAACGCAATCAATTCTCTTTCGGGAAGGGACGCGGATTTGCCGAACGCCCCCTCGTTGACGGGTATGCCGCGCGCTTTGAGGGTTTGCACGATTTCCTTTGCGCCCGTCGAGCGCGAGCGGAAAAGCACGGCTATGTCGCCGTATCCGATATACTTTCCGTCGCCTTTTGCTTTGCCCACGAGTTTTTTGATTTCGCTTGCAATGAAGTTGCCCTCTTGCACGCTTCCGCCCTCGCCATCGTCACCGCACACTTTTTCTATGTCGTAAAGTCCCGTCGAAATCTGCGCTTCGTCCTTTTGCTTTACGAACAAATGCACCTGAACATATCCTTCGGGATTTACGCCTTCGAGGCGCACCGGCGGCACGTCTTTAAGTTCGAATCTCGCGTCCTTTTTGTAGTTTACGTCCGCACTGTCTTGTGTCATCGCGCTGTCGAAAACGCCGTTGACGAAATCGAGTATGCCGTACGCGCTTCTGAAATTGCGATTGAAAAATATGTTCGTACCCTCTTTCGCGCTCGTTTCGTAAGCGTTTTGTCGGGATATGAAAATCGCGGGGTCGGCAAGACGGAAACCGTATATACTCTGCTTGACGTCGCCCACCATAAAGCACTCGCCCTTGACGAGTTTGCGGATTATCGCTTCTTGCGTGGGGTTTACGTCCTGATACTCGTCGACGAACACCGCGTCGAAGTCCTCGTCCGACGCACCGCCGCCGTTTAACAAATCGAGAGCCTTGTGCTGTAAATCCTCGAAAGACAACACATTGTCTTCTTTTTTGAGACCGTCGAGAACTTCCGCAAAATTCTTTGCGACTTCGAGCAACTTTTTGACGTATTTTGCGTTCTGCTCGTGCGCTTGTCTTAAAGCGTCCCCTCTTTGGGCAATTTCTTTCATTTCGTCTATGACGTCGCTCAACTGTTTAAGATAGTCCTTTGCGTATGCGGTGACGAGTTTTTCTTCCTCGCTCGCTTTGGAACTTATCGCCGCGCGCAGTTTTTCGTACTTGGTTGCCGAAGCGCACATATCGAGAAGTTCGTTTTCTCTTTCGATTTCGGCGCAGAACGCCGTCGCAACCGCAAGGCTTTGAACGTACTTCGAGGTCGGCGCAATCGTTTCGAGCCGTACCTTGACTTGCGAAAGCGCGTCGTTTGCCTTTGCGAAAAAGGATTTATAGTAGTTTTGCAATATCTCGAAAAATTTGCTTTTGTCGTAGGAATCGTAACATTCCGCAACGCACCTTTCAAATTCGTCCTTATCGGGCTGTATCTCGATGAGGTTGTAAAACTTTATCAGGTTGCTTTTTAGGTTTTCTTCTTTTCTCGATTGCGAGAATATGTCGGCGAGTTCGCAAAACGTTTCGTCGCCGTCTGCGGTATACTTTGCGATAACCTCGTCGAGAGCCTTGTTCATATACGAAGCGTGCCTCGTTTCGTCAAGCACCTCGAACGTAGGGGATATGCCGAGTTTGTCGAAATTCTCTCTTATCAGCGACTGGCAAAACGCGTGTATGGTGCAGATATGGCAAAACGGCAGTTCGTCGATTTCCTGTCTGAATCTGTCGCGCTTTTCGCCGCTCGACGCACAAGCCGCCTTGAAAAGTTCTTGGTGCAGTCTTTCTTTAAGTTCGTCTGCGGCGGCGTTGTTGTAAACGAGCACGAGCAGATTTTTCAAAGACGCGCCTTCCGACAGCATAACGATTATGCGCTTGACCATAGTTGACGTTTTTCCCGAACCGGCGGAAGCGGAAACGAGAATACGTCCCTTTTCGAGCACGGCTTTTTTCTGGTCGTCGGTGAGAAGAATATTGCCCTTTTCGTCGCGCAGAATTTCAAGCCTTTCCTCTGCGTTTTTGCTGAACGTCACAACGGTATTTTCACTCATTTTTCTCACCTTCCGTATCGAAACTTTCAAGCCCTTTCACTTTGGGTATTTTCCTTTCGTTTGCGCCCTTGTACGCGCATATAGCGGCAAAGTCGCACTTCTTGCATTTGTCTTTGAGCGGCGAGGGTTTTATATATCCGTCCGCAATCTTGCTTGCGCCCTCTCCCGCAATCGCCACGGCGTAATCGCCCAGTTTGTCGAATCCCTCTTTCGAGAGGTGTATTTCGGGATTGAGATTCTCGCCTTTTCTGTCCGTTTTGAAAGGCACGATGGCACAATCGGGGTTTGACGTCACCATTTCGTCGATTAAACCCAGCGTTTCGCGACTGTCGCACGCTTGCCCCTTGTATTTATAGCGGTTGCCGCTCTCGTCGGTGAAACTTGAAAATACGGGGAAATAGAACACGCCGCACGGCGTTGCGTCAAGGCTTTTTTCAACCGCTCGCATATAGACGTAAAGTTGGATTTTTTGCCCGCTGTACAACTCTTTGAGGGTCAAATCCGCGCTCTTGTAGGTCTTGTAGTCGATGATTATAAACTTGTCGCCGAGTTTGTCCACTCTGTCGATAGTGCCTTTGAGTTCGACCTTCTTTCCGCCGAATTCGAGGGACATCGGTTCAATCTTTCCTTCGCCTATTTTCGCTTCGAGCAAAAACGGTCTGAACGCCGAGCGTTTTTGCACTTCGAACAAGTCCTTGCAAAGCGTCGCGCCTTCTTCTTTGAGGCGAGAAAGGATTCTGCCCGTGTCCGCCTTTTCGAGCAGCACTTCGAAGTTGTTTTCTTTTATCGCAAGGTCGAAATACTCGTACGCTTTTTGCCTTGCCTCGTCCTCGTCTTTCACGTTGCCGTCGCGCACGTCGCCGAAAAACTTTTCAAGCACAAAGTGCAAAATCGTTCCGTTTTCCGTACCCTCGAACGTGCCGTCTTTTCTCTTGCGCAAGGACAAAATATAGTTGAAATAATGCGCGTACGGACAGCCGAAAAAGGTTTCGAGTCTGCTGACGCTCGTGCGCCCCGCAAAATAGGATTTTTCGGGCAAAGCGATTTTCACGGGCGATACGAACGACTTGTTTATGAGTTTTTTTTCGTCCTCGCTTAAAAGCGACAACGCCGCGCCGAACACGCCTATATCGTTTGCGTCGCAACGTCCGCTCACGCCGTTTTTAAGCACCTCGTTGAAACACCCTTTCTTCGTGGACAGCGCAAGCGCGGCTTTTTGCAAATCCTTTCCGTCGAGAGTGGTATAATGCTCGAAATCTATTCTTTCAATTTCGAGCGGTTTGCCGTTTTCGCAAAGCATATTCTGAAGTTCGAATACGACGGTAGAGGGTCTGAGCGCGCCGCCGTCGCCGCTGTCGGGATAACTCACCACGAGTCTGCCCTGCGGTTTTTTCATAAGGTCGCAGACGGCGTACATACCGTCGAGTGCCTTTTGTCGTTCGCAAGGCGTAATCTCGACGCCGAGCGCAGAAAGCATTTGCTCGTCCTTGTCGGTAAGCACCACACCGCCGCCGCTTTGCGAAGGCAGTTTTCCGCTGTTTGCGCCAAGAACGTATATATCGCCGTTTCCCGCAAATCTCGACTCGCCGTCGCCTATGAACACGCAATCGAGATAGGTCGGCACAAGTGCGATTTTCAGCGTCTTTATCATCGACTTGAACACGCTCTCGAATTTGTTTATATCCGCTTGTTCGTCAAGCACTTCTTCTATCTCGACAAGCACCGCTTCGAGTTTTGAATTGACTTGCTCTGCGCACTTTCTGAAATACTCGCTTTGGCTCGCGATTTTATCGACGTACTTAACATAGCAAGGGTCGATTTTTTCGAGCAATTCTCTCGTCAATTTAACAAAAGCCCTTATGTCCTTGTTTCCCTTAAAGCGTTCGGGCGCAAGTATATTTACGACCTCTTTTCGCACCGCCTCGGGAATGACGTTTTCCACGGTATTGTCCAAAATCTCGACTTTATCATTGATATTCGCATATATAAAACCGCTTTTTTGCTCTTTAGCGTTAAATACCTTCCTTTCATCGTGCTTCTTGAAGCAATCGTCCGTCGAGGTCGGAACGAAGCGCACATTGTATTTTAGGCAGTAGTTTTCGAACAGATACGCGCCTTCTTCGCCGTATCGCGAATAGATTGAAAACAGCGGATTCTTTATGAAGTCGCACACTTCGCCGAGTCTGAAATCGGTGCGATAACAAGCGATTGCTTGCAATACGAATCTCGCTTTCGCTTGCTCGGAAAGCAACTCTTTTTTGTCTATAAAGTACGGTATTTCGTAGCGTGCAAACGTGGATTTTATCTCTTGTCCGTACGCGTCCAAATCGCTTGCGTACACCTCGAAATCCTTGTATCGTCTGCCCTCTCTCACGCCTTTTGCCACATCGAGAGCGAGGCGCATAACTTCATCGCTTCTGTCCTTTGCCGAACGCAACTTGACTTTGCCGTTATTTTCGGCTTTGTCGTCCGCGCTCGTGGATATGTATGAAAACAGTTTTTTTGAAATTGCGTCAACCGAATCGGGTAAATTTTCGTCATTTCTTTCAATCTGCACTCTGCCCTCGCAAAGCGAGGCAAGTTTCTTTGCCACGCGGTCGGGATATATGCGCTTGTTGGGGTTCGAATATCCGCTCGTTATGCCGACTGTCAGCGACAGCGCGTTGTTTGCGATACTCTTGATAATTTCGAGTTCGGGCGCGGAAAAATCGTATATGTCCGTGATGTAAAAGTTGGTCGAAGCAATCGCGCTCGGATTGTTTTTCAAAAACTCGGCGAGAGCGTAAAGTCTCGTTGACGAATCGCTGTGCTTGCCTTCGAGCGCGGCAAGGTATCCGTCGTATATGAGCGCAAGGTCATTTGCTTTCATTTGCAGTGAAACGTTCGCCTGTTTAGATGATTCGAGCAAGTCTTGCGAGGATATGCCGCTGTTTCTGACGGCGGTAAGCGCAGCGTAAAGTTCGCTTGCAAATCCCTCTTGAAGCGCGACTTTTTGATAGTAGCAAAGTTTGTCGCGATTGTCGGCGATAACCTTGCCTATCAGCATAACCGAACCTTCGGGCGTAAGGCATTTTTTGATGTCGCTGCCTATGAGTTTGCTCGCAAGCCTCGTGAACGACATAACCTCTATGCCGAACGTGCTTTCGATACCCAATGCGGAAATAAGCCCCCTTTCCACCGAAGCGGTGAATCTGTCGGGCGCAATGACAATGTTTTGTGAAGTTCCGTCCATATTTTTGGCAAGAATCCCGACAACGCCGAGATATGCGCCTTTGGACGTGTTTGAAGTGATGATTTTCATAATTTGAGTATATCACTTTTGATGTACCGTTTCAATCCCATAGGTTAAACAAATAAAAATTAACAATTTTTATTTGTTTCAATCGATTTTTCGGCTTAACTTGCGAAAAACAAGGCGTTTTTTATTGCGAGAATATATTTTTATGTTATAATAAACACATTATGAAAAAAGTAATTCTCACAATATCCGTAATGCTTATCGCAGTTATCGCGTGCCTCTCTATGACGGCCTGCAACAACACCGCGACCACGCAAGGACAGTTGCGCAACATTTTGAGCGACCACAACAACGAAACATTCGTATACGACGTTTTTGCAAAAGACTCGGACGGCAACAAAGTAGAGGGCTACGACGGCACCTACGCCGTGACGCTCAAAGCGTACTCGAACGGCTCGTCGATTTCCGACTTCGGCTCTGCGGACACAAAACTCGAAAATCTTTCCGCGGGCGTTTTGGTCAAAGGCTTGCTCACGGTCGGCACTCAAACCTACGACACGGGTTGCTACTTCAACCTCATCAACGGTTCGAGTTATATGGTCCCCGCCTACTCTTACAGAGTGCAAAAAGACGGTGAAAACGAAACTTTGCGCGTGTTCGGCTCGTACGACGGCAAGAAGTATTCCTACACTCGCACCGTAAACGGCGAAAAGAGCGAAGGCACGGTCGAAGCGGGAAGCGCAACCTATTACGACAACAACGAGTTCCATCAATCGTTGCGCACAATCACCACTTTCAGCGATTCGCTTTCGTTCGGATTTTCAATGCCTTTGGTTTCGGCAACCGAAGCGAGTTCCGTAAGCCTCACCGCAAAAGTGAACGGCAAAACGAAAGTCAAAACCGCTTTTACCGAAAGCAATGAAAAATACGCCGCAGAAGGTATCGAATGTTACAAAACGGACATTTCTCGCACAACACAAGTCGCAGGCATTTCGCAAACTCTCTACTATGCCGAAAGCGACGTTCTCATCAACGGTTGGGCAATGAAACACGTCCTCGTCAAAATCGAAGAACCTTTCAAAAAAGACGGCAAAACCTTCTATATGAATTACGAACTCAAAACCGCAACTCTTGCATAATCGAGTTTACGGATTAAAATCGATATGAAAAAAGCACACTGCAAAGTGTGCTTTTTTGTACCATTTCGCATATCAAAGGCGTTACCGCAATGCGCAAATTATACTCAATTAATACAAATAAGTGTATTTTGCCCTGTAATGCTCGTACATTTTCTCGCGCATTTCGTCCTCGGAATTACCCACGGCTATAATCTTGCCGTATTTCGAAAGAAAATACATATCTTTTGGGACGTAAACGTAATCGAACTCGCCGTCCGCCTGCGCCTCTGCCGGCGTTTTGTAGCGTTTGTCGGTGTTTTCGCGAACAATATAGCACTTGTCGCCGTCGTTTTTGACAACTGCGTAATTTCGATAGATATACGCGATTTTTTCGAGTGCTTCTTCTTCGGTGTCCACGACGTCGTAAGTCATATCGTTTTTGAGGATAATGGCGAAATCGTGATTTTCCACCGCATACTCGAATATCTCGTCGTTCTCGCCGTCAAGATAAGGAAACAGGTCTTCCCTTTCGCCGTACGTCCACTGCTGGTGCATTTTTGTCATATAAATTCGAGTTTTCATAGATTTATTATATCACGCATAAGAGTGAATTTCAAGACGGGTTATTGTAGGTTGTTTACAAAGAAAACATTTAGATTTGAATTAATAATTAATAATGAATAATTAATAATTGTGGAAGGCGAAGCCTTAATCCGAAAACTTGTTCGAAGGCTACTCGTACACGGAATGTGCGACTTCGAAGACGTAACACGAGCCGCAAGGCGGCGAGAAAAGCGAGCGTCGAAGCACGACGTTTTGTACGAGAATGCGTGGCATTCTGTTGCGAAGCCGCCACGCAGTCGAAGTGGCATAATAAGTGAAATGCCCCTATCTATGCGAGCACCGAGTGTTGCCCCACGCGGAGCGGACGCCGTGGGTTCCCTCAAATTTATGCAGAGGGGGAACGGCGGTATGGGCGCGACGCGTTAAACAACACATCCAGTGAATGTGTTGTAGCCAAAGCGAACGAGGCGGATTGCTTTGCAAACGCCGAAGTCCAAACACGTGAGGAAGGGGGAAATATAATTCGCTCTACACTCTTGTAAAGAAATTTTCTAAAAACGTCTGATTGAGATGAAGAACAAGGAAACGCCCCTCGGATAGCAATCCTAACGTACATAGGCGTACGTGAATTGATAGACGAGGGGCGTTGACACAGTTATTCGCTAAATAGCGCGTTTTTAGTACATGTCGGACATGCCGGCGGCATTACCGCCACCCGCCGCCGCAGGCTCTTTTATGTCAGTAACAAGGCTTTCGGTCGTGAGCAAAGTGGACGCGACGGAAGCGGCGTTTTGAAGCGCGCTACGCGTTACTTTGGTCGGGTCGAGAATGCCTGCTTTGACCATATCGCAGTAGACTTCTTTTTGTGCGTCGAAGCCGTAGTTGGCTTTCTTTGCGGACATAATGGTGTTTGCGACTATGCCGCCGTCGATACCGGCGTTTGCGGCGATTTGACGTACGGGTGCTTCGAGAGCGCGAAGAACGATTTTTGCGCCCGTTGCTTCGTCGCCTTCGAGTTTTGCGCAAGCCTTCTTGACTGCGGGAATAATCGAGAGCAACGCAGTGCCGCCGCCCGCGACGATACCTTCTTCAACTGCCGCGCGAGTTGCGTTGAGAGCGTCTTCGATACGAAGTTTCTTTTCTTTCATTTCGACTTCGGTTGCCGCGCCTACGCCGATAACCGCAACGCCGCCTGCGAGTTTGGCAACACGCTCTTGAAGTTTCTCTTTGTCGTATTCGGACGTGGATTCTGCCATTTGAGCGCGAATGGACGCAACTCTTGCGGCGATGTCTTCGCTTGCGCCTGCGCCGCCGACGATGGTCGTGTTGTCCTTATCCACACGTACGGATTTTGCTCTGCCGAGCATATCGAGCGTGACGTCTTTGAGTTCGTAACCGAGGTCGCTGGAAATATAAGTGCCGCCGGTAAGAATTGCGATGTCTTCGAGATACGCTTTTCTTCTGTCGCCGAATCCCGGTGCTTTGACCGCAACGACGTTGAACACGCCTTTGAGTTTGTTGACGATGATAGTCGTGAGCGCTTCGCCTTCGATGTCATCGGAAATGATGAGCAATTTCAAGCCGTTTTTAAGCACTTGTTCGAGAAGCGGAAGAAGTTCCTGAATATTGCTGATTTTCTTGTCCGTGATGAGAATGACGGGATTGTCGAGTTCTGCGGACATCTTGTCGGTGTTGGTGACGAGGTACGGCGAAACGTAGCCTCTGTCGAATTGCATACCTTCCACAACGTTGAGTTCGGTGGTCATAGCCTTGCCTTCCTCGATGGTGATTACGCCGTCTTTGCCGACCTTTTCCATAGCGTCGGAAATGAGTTGACCTATCTTTTCGTCGCTTGCGGAAATGGAAGCGACTTGCGCGATAGCGGTCTTGTCCTCAACGTCCTTGCTTATCTTTTTAAGTTCTTCGACGGCGGCTTCGGTTGCCTTCATAATGCCGCGTTTAAGCACCATAGGATTTGCGCCTGCGGCAACGTTTTTCAAGCCTTCTTTTACGATTGCTTGCGCCAAAACGGAAGCGGTCGTAGTGCCGTCGCCCGCGACGTCGTTGGTCTTGGTTGCGACTTCTCTTATAATTTGTGCGCCCATATTTTCAAACGGGTCTGCCAAAACGACGTCTTTTGCGATAGTAACGCCGTCGTTCGTCACGAGCGGCGAGCCGTACGGACGGTCGAGAACGACGTTTCTGCCCTTCGGGCCGAGAGTGATTTTAACGGTATTTGCCAAAGCGTCGACGCCTGCTTCGAGAGCCTTTCTTGCGTCATCGCCGTATTTGAATTGCTTTGCCATAAATAGCCTCCTTAATCAACGATTGCGAGTATGTCGGATTGACTTACGATGACGACTTCTTCGCCGTCGATTTTGAACTCGCTGCCTGCGTATCTGCTATAAAGAACGGTGTCGCCCACCTTGACTTGCATTTTTACGTCGTTGCCGTCGATAGTGCCGCCGGGGCCTACCGCGATAACTCTTGCAAGTTGGGGTTTTTCTTTTGCCGCGCCGGGAAGAACGATTCCGCTTGCGGTTTTTTCATCAGTTTCGATTGCCTTGATGACAACCTTGTCAAACAATGGTTTTATTGTCATGTTATGCCTCCGATGTCGAGTTTGAATTTAGTTTTTAGCAGTCTTTCCGACTGACTGCTAACAGTTTATACCATAGGTTGCCAAATGTCAATATATTGTGACAGATTTTTTTGTGATTTTGCGAAGATTTTTCCAAAGTCCTTGTTGAATAATGCTGTATTTTGTGATAATATCACATTATAAACAAAAAGAAGGTGCAAAATGAATAACTGGGACAAACGTTTTATGGATATGGCAGAACTTGTGTCCACTTGGACGAGTTGCGCGCGCGAAGGCAGAGCGATTGGCGCGATTATCGTCAAAGACAAGCGCATCTTGACGACCGGCTACAACGGCGCACCTGCGGGAATCCTCAACTGTCGTGACAAAGGCTATTGTATGCGTGATAGGCTCGGCATAAAAAGCGGCACTTGCGCTGAAAAATGCTATGCCGTCCACGCCGAGCAAAACGCAATCGCACAAGCGGCGAAATTGGGCGTTTCGGTTGACGGCGCAACGCTTTACTGTACGCACCAACCCTGCACAATCTGCACTCGAATCATCATCAACAGCGGCATAAAGAGAGTCGTGTACAAGAATCCCTACCCCGACGAATTTTCAATGCAACTTTTTGACGAAGCGGGCATAACCGTCGAGAAATTCGAAGACTGATTTAGTTGATAATTTATGGAAAATCATTAAAGATTGAAATTAAAAATCCCTCGCAACTGCGAGGGATTTTTGGTTTTATTGCATTTCAAATAAACAAATTTATTTTGTTTTAGTATTTTATTGCAGAGTTTGCTTGATAACTTTTGAATCATTCGGCTTCGCAGCCACCGAAACGTTGCAACTGCCGAGCCGCCTCAAAGTTGCAACCCCTTACGTCACAAACAAATGCTCTGATTTGTTTGTGACAGGACGTTTGCGCCAAAATATTTGTCAAGCCATCTTGAAAAGATGGGTGACAAGTGTTTTGCATCCGGCGCAATCCCTTATCTGTCTTCTCTAAAATAAGACGTTCCGAGTGCCGCCGGCGGTTGAGTTTCTCGCTTGTTTATCATACTCGTGATGATAAGAACCACAATCGTAACTATGTACGGAAGCAGTTTTATAAACTCTTTCATTGCCGTGGTCGAAACCGAGAAGAAGTTGGGCACGAAATACAACAGACTGAACAAGATAGAGCCGAGAATGCCCCAACTGGGTTTCCACACCGAAAAGATAACGAGCGCAACGGCGAGCCAACCGTATTCTTCGACGGTTACTGCGATGTTGCCGATGCTTCCACCATTGTAATCCATAATATAGAACAATCCGCCGAGTCCCGAAACGGCGCAACCCAAGATTGTCGCGACATATCTGTACTTCGTTACGTTTATGCCTGCCGCGTCTGCCGTTGCGGGGTTTTCACCAACCGCACGGAGCGTCAAACCGACTCTCGTTTTCTTGAAAACAATCGTGACTATTATAGCGATTATGAGTGCAAGATACACGAGAGTGCCGTATGAGAAAAACAGTTGCGTAAACCAGTTGTCGTTTGCGCACGGGAAAGATTTGATAAAATACTTCCACGCCTCGCCGAAGCCCGTATTGTCCATATTTCCCAAAACAAACTTATTCAAACCTACGCCGAAAGTCGTGATTGTCAAACCGACGACGTTTTGGTTGCATCTGAGAGTAACCGTGAAGAAACTGAACAGTACGCCTGCGAGTCCGCCGAACAAAAGTGCGGTCAAAATGGGAATAAACACCGCAAGGAAACCGTTCATTTGGCTCAAATCCGAAAGCGATCTGATATACCACAATTCGCCTATACTTCCGCCGATTGCGCCTATGCACATAACGCCGGGAGTACCGAGATTGAGATGTCCGCTTTTTTGGGTTATGGTTTCGCCGGTAGAGCCGTAAAGAAATACCGTGCTGAATCTAAGAGATTCTCGTAAGAAGGTCAGAAACATTACAAATTTACCTCCTCGTTTGAATTGTCCGCAACTTCTTCCGTCACGGTTTGATCCGATACTTGTTCGCTCGATTTATTGTCGTTATCTTCCGAGTGTTGTTCGACGGAAGGATTGTCGCTATCTACCGATTTTTGCTCGGCAAAAGAGTTGTCTTTGTCCTCCGACTTTTGCTCTGCGGAAGAATCGTTTTCTGGCGTATTTTCGCCGCCCTTATTCTTTTTGAATTTAGCGATCAAAGCAGGATTTATTTTCACGTTGTAATTGACGAAAAACTCGCTTGCGATAACGACGAAGAAAAACACTGCGGTGATAATTTCGGGGAAAGCCGTACCGAAACCGAAGTTCGAGCCAGCATATTCCGCACCGATATTGAAGAACTGCACGAGCAGTGACGTAAACACCATCGCAACGGGATTGAGTCCCGCAAGCCAAGCCACCAATATAGCGGTGAAGCCCATACCGCCTGCGCTCGTCGTAGAAATCGTATGCGACGTACCCGCAACGAGCAACCAACCTGCGATACCGGACAACGCACCCGAAAGAAGCATCGTTCTTATAATAACTTTCGGAACGCTGATTCCGATGTATTTTGCCGTGTTTTGACTTTCGCCGACGACAGACAATTCGTATCCGTGCTTGCTGAATTTAAGATAAATCGAAACAACAACTGTTATTATCGCAACAATTATGATGTTCAAAATATAGTTATAACCGCCGATTTTGGGGAAACGACCGTATTTAAGCACGCCGAGAACTTGCGAGCCGCTCGTGACCCAAACCGCAATGCAAATCGAGATAAGTCCCATCGCGATGTAGTTCATCATAAGCGTGAACAAAGTTTCGTTCGTGTTCCATTTCGCCTTGAACAAAGCGGGAATGACCGCCCAAATCGCGCCGCCGAGAACCGCCATTATGAACATAACGATAATGAGAAGCGAATTGTCAACCTTTCCGCCGAGATATTTGACCATAACCACGCTCATCAATCCGCCAATAAGCACTTGACCTTCCGCACCGATGTTCCAGAACTTCATTCTGAACGCAGGCGTAACCGCAAGCGAAATGAGCAAAAGAATCGCCGTGTTTTGCAACAATCTGATAATACGATTGGGCGTTGCGAAATTGCCCACGAACACGTTTTGGATAAATGCGCCGAACGTGCCTGCTTTCAGAATACTGCTTACGATCGCGCTTGCCAAAAGAGCCACGACGATTGCGGCGACTCTGACGAGCCACGCTTGCCATTTTGGCGTATCCGTGCGTTTTGTGATATGGAATACGGAGTTGTGCATAAGTTTATTCAACATCGCCGTCACCGTCCTTTTCGTTTGTTTCTTCGTGCTTTGTCATAAGCAAGCCGATTTGCTCCTTAATTGCGCTTCTACCGTCAACTACACCGGAAATTTTACCGCCGCAAAGAACCATAATTCTGTCGCACAGTTCGATTAATACGTCGAGGTCTTCGCCGACGAAGATAACCGCAACGCCCTTCTCTTTCTGCTCGTTGAGAAGATTGTAAATCATATACGACGAGTTGATGTCAAGACCTCTCACGGGATAAGCCGCCATAAGCACGGTAGGCGCGGCGGCGATTTCACGACCGACAAGCACTTTTTGCACGTTTCCGCCCGACAAACGTCGGACGGGTGTACGCGTACTCGGAGTGGAAACTTCGAGGTCGTGAACGATTGTTTCCGCAAGGTTTTTCGGGTTTTTCCTGTCGAGGAAGAAAGGTATGCCTTTTCTGTACGAGCGAAGCATCATATTGTCGACAAGGTCCATATTGCCGACAAGCCCCATACCCAGTCTGTCTTCGGGAACGAAGGACAATCTTACGCCGAGTTCTCTGATTTGGACGGGAGTTTTCGAGCGCAAATCCACTTTTTCGTTGTCCTTTGACGGGTCGAAATAAGTGATTTCGCCCTCGTTGAGTTTTTGAAGTCCCGCGATCGCTTCAAGAAGTTCCTTTTGTCCGCTGCCCGCAATGCCGGCGATACCGAGAATTTCGCCCGAACGAGCGGCAAAAGACACGTCGTCAAGCACTTTTATTCCGTCGTGATTGATTGCCGTAAGATGATTTACAACAAGCCTGTCTTCGACGTCGTGCGGATTCGTTCTGTCGATATTGAGTTCGACTTTTTCGCCGACCATCATTTCTGTCAGTTCTTTTTCGGTGGTTTCTGACGTATTTACCGTCGCAATGTGCTTGCCTTTGCGAAGCACCGCCACTCTGTCGCTTATTTCCATAACCTCGTTGAGTTTGTGCGTGATTATGATGATTGACTTTCCGTCCTCTCTCATTTTACGCAAAACGTCAAAGAGTTTTTGAATTTCCTGCGGCGTCAAAACCGCCGTCGGTTCGTCGAGGATAAGAATATCCGCTCCTCTGTACAAAACTTTTATAATCTCAACAGTCTGTTTTTGAGATACAGACATATTGTATATTTTCTCGTTCAGATTGATTTCAAAGCCGTATTTATTCGCAATTTTTTGCAGTTTCGCACCGCGATTTTTGGACAGCCATTCAAACTTCGCAGATTTTGCGAGTTTAATGAACGGCAATGCGGCAATTTTCATTGCGGTTTGAAATTGCGTCTGTTTTTTCGGCTTTGACAAATAGGACAACACTCCCGTATGTTCTTCGGGATTGTAGGCGTCTGCGTCCGCATTGTTCTTTTCCGCTTCCGCTTTTATGCGATTTGCCTCGTCCTTAATAGAGAACGGCGGCTCTTTTTCGCCGAGAATGATGTTGTCGGTGGCGGTGAAAACGTCGATAAGTTTGAAGTGCTGGTGCACCATACCGATTTTGTATTTGTAAGCATCTTTGGGTGAAAGAATGCTCACTTCCTCGCCGTTTATGAAAATACTGCCTTCATCTTGACGATAAATGCCTATAATCATATTCATTAAGGTCGTCTTCCCGCTTCCGTTTTCGCCCAAAATCGACAGAATTTCGCCTTTGCGTAAATCGAGATCGACGTGATCGTTTGCAACGACCTTAGTGCCGAAGCGTTTGGTAATGCCTTTCAACTGTAAAACGATGGGGTTGTCCATATGTTCCTTGTTATTCAGATATTTGTAATAAACTCGATTTGGCGGAGCAACCGCTCCGCCAAATCGCTTAAAGTTCGATTAAGGCTTATTTTATTTGAGAAGTGTGATTCCGTCGATATCGAGGGTGAAGTACGGAGCGGAACGGAAAGCGGATTCTTTGAGAATGCCGTTTGCAACCACTTCGGTTTCGGGAACGTAATCGCCTGCGTCGTCAACGTCTGCAAAGAAGGACGTGATGTGCTTGCCGTTGACCGTGAAGTTGTTGGTGTCGAACACGTTGAGAGTGCCGTTTTCAAGAGCCGCTTTCACTTCTGCGAGTTTTTCAGCGGTGCCTGCCGCGGCTGCCTTACCGATTTCGAGAAGTTGAACGGAATCGGATTGCAAAGTTCCCGTCCAGTCGTAAGGAATCGTTTCGTTTTTAATGGTCGCTTCGACGATATACTTGTAGTAAGGTGCCCAGTTGATTCTCGAACCGATGACGTAGGAGCCCTTGCAGTCACTTTCGGTGCTTACGTTGTACGTAACGTTGGGGATACCCTTTTCTTTGCAAGCATTGGGTGCGCCCATAGAGTCAGCGTGTTGGCTGATGAGTTTGCAACCTCTTTCGATAAGTGCTTTTGCGGTGGTATTTTCTGCCGCTTCGTCATACCAGCTGCTCGTGAATTTCACTTCCATCGTCGCATTGGGAACGATAGAACGAACGCCGAGGAAGAACGACGTGTAACCGGATTTGACTTCTGCATACGGCCAAGCACCGACGTAACCGATTTTTGCGTTTTCGTCGGAAACTTTTCCGTCTTTGTCACCGTAGAGTTCGACGAGTTTCATACCTGCCGCAACGCCTGCGAGGTATCTGCCTTCATAGATGGAAGCAAACGCATTGAAGTAGTTGCCGAGTTTTGCGGTGTGAGCCTTTGTGCCGGTTGCGTGGAAGAAACGCACGCTCGTGTATTCTTCTGCCGCTCTCATAATGTGATCTTCGTGTCCGAAAGAATCCGCAAAGATGATGTTGCAGCCTTGTTCTACGAGTTCAACTGCGGTATTGTAGCATTTTTCTGTTTCGGGGATACCTGTTTTGATAACGAGTTGATCCTCTCTCAAACCGAGTTCGTTCACCGCTTCTTTCATTGCATCGATGAAGTTCTTGTCATAAGTGGATTGTTCGTCGTGCAAGCAGATGAGACCGATTTTGATGTCTTCTTTCGCGATAGGTTTGAGGTTTACAACTCTTTCCTCTTCAGGGTTGCAAGCAACCAAACCGATAACCAAAGCGGTTACGAGAGCCAAGCAAAGCACAAGTGCAAATACTTTCTTTTTCATACGTTTCTCCTTTTATTTGCCGTAAGGCGTATTGTGATTGTCTATATTCACGCCGTTTTGGCGCAAATCGCGTCAGTGTCTGAAAATTATGTTTCCGTTGTCGTCCATACTGTCGATGAGAGCGAGGCTTTGAACGTTTACGCCCTTTTCTCTCAAAGCGTCGCCGCCGCCCTGAAAACCTTTCTCGATTGCGACCGCGCAGCCCACGAGCGTTGCGCCCGCTTGCTCGACTATACTCATAAGTCCGGCGACTGCCGCGCCGTTTGCGAGGAAATCGTCAACGATAAGGACTCTGTCGTCTGCACAAAGAAAATCTTTTTCGACCATAATCACCTTTGTAACTTGATGCGTAAAAGAATAAACCTCGGCGCAGTAGCAGTCCGAGGATATGTTTATGGTCTTACTTTTCTTAGCAAAAAGCACCGGCGCTTGCACATAGTGCGCGGCTGCGCACGCTATGGCTATCCCCGATGCTTCGATTGTCAGAATTTTGGTTATACTTTGTCCGCAAAAGAGCGCAGAAATTTCCTTTCCAATCTCGTCCAACAGTTGTTGATCAATAAGATGATTGAGAAATCCGCCGACTTTGAGGACGTTTCCGGGCTTAACCTTGCCGTCCCTCAAAATGCGATCTTCCAAAATCTTCATGGCGCGCCTCTTTTCCACAATATGTAGTGGTATGTGCGGATTCTTTATTCCGCAAGTTGTGCGTTGCGATTTGGTTTGCTCTTGAATGATATTGGCATTATATCCAAAATAAAACGACGATGTCAAACAAAAATCGACACTATTTTGCTTTTTCATTAAAAAATTTTAATCGGATACACGATGGGTATTTTTTATCCGAAATAACCGACAAAAAGCCGTTTTTGTCTATTGTGTTTTTTGTCGCTTTGCGCTTCCGTGTGTACACGCATAGGCGCACGCGCACGTACAATAAATATTCGCTCTTTTGCGCTTTTGTTTTTCTTAACGACACACCCCGAGTTTTTTTGCCTCGCTTATACATAAATTTCACGACCCGATTTTTTTCAAAACGCTTGACAGCGATATGCAATACAAATATAATGCAATATCCGTTGAAACAACATAATGCAATATCCGTTGAAACGACGATACGAAGATAGGAAAACAAAACGAAATAAATATGAGCGAAACGTATTCACAAAAGCCGTCCTTTACGGACAGAATAAAAAATCTATTCGGACAGATTGACTTGACCAAGGGTTCGATAATCAAAGTTATCGTCAAATTCACCCTGCCCATAATCGTGTCCTATCTTTTGCAACAACTTTACATACTCTCTGACGCGGCTATATGCGGACAGACTTTGAGTGCGGACGAGGTTGCGGGCGTCAACGATACTTCCCCTCTCGTGTTCATCTTTATGCAGTTTGCGTTCGGCTGTACGGCAGGATTCTGCGTGGTACTGTCAAGCAAATTCGGCTCGCACGACGAGGACGGCGTACGCAAATCCTTTGCGACGCAATTTATACTTTGCGGAATTATCACGGTGGTGCTGACTCTTGTTTCTGTGTTTTGCATAAAGCCTATGCTTGCGTGGGTCAACGTCACCGAGCAGAATCCCGTCGTATTCGAGGCGGCGTACACCTACTGCCTCGTGATATTCCTCGGCATAGTCGCCCAACTCTTTTACAATTTCATAATCAGCATATTGCGCAGTATCGGCGACTCTTTCACGCCCTTACTGTTCCTTCTCATATCCACGATTATGAACATCGCCCTCGACTTGCTTTTTATCAAAGTGTTCAAATGGGGCGTTGCGGGCGCGGCGGGCGCAACCATACTCACTCAAGTGCTTTGCACGATAGCGTGCTTCGTTTACACATTCGTAAAATACAAGTTTTTGCGCCTTAAAAAGCAAGATTTCAAGATTGCGTGGAAGGATATTTGGGCGCACGTCAAGCAAGGCATACCCCTCGGACTTCAATTTTCCGTGCTGTCGATAGGTCTTATCGTAATGCTTTCCGAAACCATCAAATTCGACCTTCTTCCCGACGGACTTATGGTAGTGGGCAACCCCGCTCAAAACGGCGTGGGCGCGGCGAACAAACTCATAAACTTCGCAATGGCGCCGCTCGCTGCGCTCGGCACGGCAATGGTAAGTTTCAACGCCCAGAATCTCGGCGCAGGGCTCACCGAAAGAGTGAAAAAAGGCACGAATCAAGCCATTTTGCTCGGCTTCGTTCTCACCGTCATATGCTCGGGAATCGGGCTTTTGCTCACCATAAACGCCGCGTATCAGCATATCTTTTTGAGTGCGGACAAGATAAGCGAAAAATCAATATATTTCGGCAACACGTTCCTTTACATCGACTTGTCGCTGTTCTTCATTTTGTCAATGCTTTTCGTATTGCGCAACGCGGTGCAAGGCATAGGCAAATCGGGTTGGACGCTTGCAGCCGGCGCAGGCGAACTCATTGCGAGAGTGCTTATATGCACCTTCTTACCCACCCTCGTAAACGGCGGCGCAACCAACGCGTATGCGTCGAACGGCGCATATATCGCACTCTGTTTCGGCGACCCGGGCGCGTGGGTATTTGCCGTAGCGGTGCTTCTTTACCCATACATAAAGCATATAGTCAAAAAGGACTACCGCTTTACTCTGGGCGAATCCACCGCCGCCAAAGAATACGAACTCGAATCCGCCGCCGAGTGCGAATCGGAAAGCGACAGTAATTCAACAACAACCCTCACCGAATCCGCAACCGACAGTAATTCAACGACAGCCGTCCCCGAATCAGAAAACACAGATACTACGGAAAACGGCACAACGGAATGCGATTCGCAAGCAGCCGATTCAACCGAAAACGAACTCGAATCCGCAACCGACAACGATTCGGTAGAATAGAAGTATTAAAAATCAACGTTTTTATAACGAACAACACAAAAAGCAGGCTTTATGCCTGCTTTTTAGGTTGTTAAAGTTTTATTTTGTGCTTTTAGGTTTAATTCAGATTTCTCTTGTCGCTTTTTCGAGGAATTTCAAATCTTTGCCCGAAAGATACTTGCCTATGGTTTTGCGCACGGTCTTGTGATATGCGTTGAGCCACGCTTTTTCGCCATCGTCAAGCAACTTTACGTCGATTGCGTCGATGTCGAAAGGCACGAGGGTTATCGTTTCGAAAGCGCAGAAAGTGCCGTATTCCGTCTTTTCTTTTTCCACGCAGAGCACAAGATTTTCGTGTCTTATGCCGAATTTGCCTTCTTCGTAAAAACCGGGCTCGTTGGACGTAATCATTCCGGGCAAAACGGCGAATTTAGGCGTGAACGCTCTCGGCGAGATATTTTGCGGTCCTTCGTGGACGTTGAGCAAATACCCCACACCGTGACCCGTTCCGTGCTTGAAATCCATACCGAATCTGTACATCGGCTCTCTTGAAATCATATCGAGGCGCGCGCCCGTCGTGCCTTTGGAAAACACCGCTCTTGCAAGCGCGATATGCGATTTAAGCACGATTGTGAACGCCCTCTTTTCCTCGCTCGTGACTTTGCCCATTGCGAACGTACGGGTGATGTCCGTCGTGCCGTAACGATATTGCGCGCCGCTGTCCACCAAAAGCAAGCCCTTGTTTTCGACTTTTTTGTCCGTTTCGGGCGTTGCCGAATAATGCACGATTGCGCCGTTCGATGCGTATCCGCAAATGGTGTCGAAACTCAAATCGAGGAAGTTTTTGCTCTCTTTTCTGAAACCTTCGAGTTTGTCGGCAAGCGAAATTTCGCTCATTTCTTCCTTGCCGGCGTTCTCTTTGAGGTAGCGCATAAATTTTAGCATAGCCACGCCGTCCTCGACGTGCGCCTTTTTTATATTCTTAATCTCAACCGCATTCTTCACCGCCTTTCTCACTGTTGTGGGGAAAGAATCGGTTTCCTTTGCGTTCTTTATGCGAGAAAACAGTGCGTAGTTGGTCTTTTCTTTGTCGATAAGCACTTTGCCCTCGATTGCCGAGATTACGCCGTAAACGTCGCCGTACGGCAATACGCTTATACGGTTTTCGGCAAGGATTTTCCTGCATTTTCCGTCGAGTTTTCTCTCGTCGATAAACAGCGTCGCGCCGCCAACGGATACGATTGCGTAAGCGTAGTTGACCGGATTGTACCGAATGTCGCTTCCGCGCATATTGAACAACCACGCGATGTCGTCAAGAGAGGATACGAGCGCATATTCGCAATCTTGTTTTTCGAGGTCTTTTTGCAAGTTTTCAATCTTGCTTTCTATGCTCTCGCCTGCCGCGTTGCTCGGCAAAAACCAAGTCTTCGTCGTCTCGACTTCGGGGCGATTTTGCCAAATACAGTCGATAATTTCGCCCGAGTCCACAAGTTCGACGCCCTTAACGTTTTTGTTCAACGACTCGACAAATTCGACGGTTGCGGTCGTAAAATCGAACGCGATTTTTGGCGAGTCCGAGAGCTTTTTCACAAACTCAAAAATAGACGGCACGCCTTCTTCGCCCGCTTTCATAAGCACGGTATCGGTTGCTTTGAGTTGCTCTGCCGCTTGAATGAAGTATCTTCCGTCCGTCCACAGATACGCGTTGTCCTTCGTCACGACCAGCGTGCCTGCGCTGCCCGTAAAGCCGCACAGAAACGCACGCGTTTTGAAGTGATCCACAACGTATTCGCTGCCGTGATCGTCGCTTGTAAACACGATGTACGCGTCAATTCCGTTTTTCCCTACGAACTCTTGCAATTTTTTAATATCCTGTTTCATAATCCGCCTGAAAAGAATCTTATTTTTTATGTATTATATCACTACGGAATTTATAAGGCAATATTTTATTTTGCGCATAGCGCAAATATAATGATTAATGAATAATGAATAATGAATAATTAATAATTAATAATTAATAATTGAAGCTTCCCCCTTCCTCACGTGTTTCCCCTACCGCCGTTCCCCCTCTGCATACTTTGA
>ENA-UOJS01000618-UOJS01000618.1-human-gut-metagenome-genome-assembly--contig:-C74-NODE-618-length-36544-cov-10.572282_pt1 | contig 36544 bp, 25 predicted proteins | sample MGYA00242355_ERZ723902 | MGnify/ENA metagenome assembly ERZ723902
AAGCAATGTGTTGAAGTAATAACTACTTTGGAACAAAATTAGTAGGAGATAAAGATGAAAAAATTAATTACAATTTTATTTTCAATAATTTGTGCAGCTGCTGGGGCGCTTATTACATATTTTTCTTTAGCTAGTGCTGGATTTATAAAAAATAACGATAAAATTCAATTAAAATTTGCTATTAATGATGAAAAAAAAGAATATGATGGACAACCTTTAGTAGCTTCTGAATATCAAATGTTTGGTACATTACAAGAAGGACATCATGAAGTTATTACATATTTAGGAGAACAAACACAAATAGGCAGTTCTAAATCAGATATTAACGTAAAAATATTAGATGAAAAAGATATTGATGTATCGAATGAGTACGCAATTACAGTAATTTCAGGTAATTTAGAAGTTAACAAAAGAAATTTAGAAATTAGTATTTTAAATGATGATACATTAGAATATTTAAGTGAAACTGTAAATAATTTATCTTATAAAATTACTGATGGAAGTTTGGTTAATTACGATGTTTTAACTATTGGTTTTGATTCTTCTTTAGTAGGTTCAGATAATATAGTTTCAAAATCTTGTTTTATTCCAAAAATTTATAATTCTTTGGGTGCTGATGTAACTTTTAATTACAATTGTAATTTTATAATTAATAATAATTTGATTTTAGATGGAAAAGATAGTTTAAATGAAATAGAAATAGAGCCATTAGTCTTAAAGAAAATTTATGATGGTAATCCTTTTATATTAACTGAAAAACAAGTTTCTTTAGCTAAAGGAACTTTAATAAAAAATGATCATATTTCTTCAGTTGAATTTTGCAAAAATGAAAATAGCATCATTGATTCTGGAAAATATGAAGCTACATTAAAAATTACTATATTGGATTCATTTGGAAAAGATGTTACCTCGTCTTATTCATTTGATGACACAAAACTTTTTGAAGTTGTAATTGATCCACAAAATGTTGAAGTTGATCTGCCAATTTTAACCAAAACTTATGATGGTAATCCATTTTCTATTCAAGCTATTTTGAATGGTATTGACAAAACACTATTGTCCAGTATTGATACATCAAATGCTAAAATGGATACAGATATATCTAATGCTTGTAATAATGTTTCGTATACTCTTGAAGGGATAGTGCTGAAGAATCCTGATATTAATCATGTATTAAAAATTAATAATGGTATATTGACAATAAAAAGAAATAAGGTTCACCCACAATTTTTATCTTCAATGTTTATACATATATATGATGGAAATAAATTTTATTTGACTTATGGTACTGATTTTGTTTTGGTAGGAGAAAATAAATTAGAGCTGGATTCAAAATTTTTAATATCAAATATAGAACTTGAAAATGAACAATATTTTACAACAAGTGCTGTTCAAACAAAGATAAAGAAATTAGATGTCTATTTAAATGGTGAAATTGTTAATAGTAATTTTATTTTTGATTTCAGTACATCAATTCAATATAAAATTAATTCTAAGAATATTGATGTTGATTTAATTATGCCTAAAGGAACTTATGGGGATAATAAATATCTTCAAATTACTGATATAGTTAGTTCAAAATCTTTATCTTTATTAGCAGAAGGCGATTCATTTGTGTTCTATTATCAAGATGAAGATTTTTATTCCATTGGAACATATCTTAAATTTAATAATTCTTTTTTGCAAAATTGTGAAGATTTAAAAAATTCAATAAAAATAATAGGAAAAAATGGAGAAATTGTTGATGACTATTATAGTATGAATGTTAATCTATTGGATTTAAATTATGATAATATTTCAGAGTATGTGGCACAAAAAGAGTTAAATATTATTTTACCGAATGTTGAAAAAGTTTATGATAATAGTTGCTATAGCTTAGAATTATTTAGAAGCAAAGTTCAAGTTAATGGTTTGGCCTTCCAAGATAGCCTGCAAAAAAATGTAATGAATTTTAAAGCTTATTCTGTATTAGATTCTATTAATCAAATTGATTATACAAGTGTGATTGGTGTTGGAAATTATGTTGTAAATGTTCTTGAAGATAGCGTTTATATTTCGAATGAAGCACAAATTAATACAAATTTATCATCATGGTATAAAATTATTTATCATGAAGGTACGATTGCAGTTAGCAGAAAAACTATAGAAATTACTTTATTAGATGTTACAGTTAAGCAAGAAGATATAGATTCTTATTCTGGAATTATAGGTTATATTAATGCTTATTATTTTTTATATTTTTGTTTTGTTGATGGAGAACAATATGGTAATAATGAGATGTTTGAAATATCTTTGATTCCAACCAATTATTCTGAAGGATTATCTTTTTATGGTATAACTGTTGATACAGCTTCAATAGAAGGAAATACAAATTATAATTTTGTAATTAAACCTGGAAGTATTCTAATTGTTTAAAAGGGTTTGCTATGTCACTATATAATGATTTTAAAGAAAAAGAAATAAAAAGAAGAAAAAGAAAAAATATTCTATATAAGTTTAGAATATTGATTTCTTGTGTTGTAGTTTTAATTATTGCAACTTTCTTTTCATTATCATTTTTTAAAGGAAAAATAGTAGATAATATAATAATTAACAATCATTTCAGTTATGGAGAAAAAATAACATATGAAAAAGCCCGGAGTTTTTTAGGCGGCAAAATTGAATACCAATTTAAATCAGAAGAAGGTGTATGGACAAATGAAGAACCCGTTAGTCCTGGTACTTATTATATAAGAGCAAAAACAAATAATTTATTTGGCATGGAATCATATTCTAAGCCAATTCAATTTGCTATAGGTGAGAAAAATCTAATACTAGAGTTTAGTGAAGAAAAATTAGAATATGGTTCTTTTCCAAAAATAAATAATATTGATGGACTCATAGCCGGTGATACTATTGAAAATATTGATTTTAGTTATAAAGACTTAAGAAATGAAAAAACAGAAATTAATATAGAAGATATTGTTATAAAAAATGATAAAGGCGATGATGTTACTGGTTTTTATAATATCGTTTATGATGATAAAGAGTTTGAAATTGTGCCTAGAACAATTGATATTAAGTTAGATAATACTGATTTTGTTTATTCTGGAAAAGAAGTAGATATAAATGTTTTATTTGATAAACTAGCTTTTGATGATAAAACGAATTTAAATATTAAATATTATGATTTGAATAATCAAGAAGTTGATAAATTAATTGATGCTGGAAAATATACATTTGAATTAGATTCTTCAAATATGATAATAAATTCAAAGGGTGAAGATGTAACTAGATTTTATACCTTTAATATAGAAAAAAAAGATTTAAATATTCAAAAAAGAGATGTAGTGCTTAAATCTGAATCAATATCAAAAGAGTATGATGGAAAACCTATTTTAAATTATGAAAATATAGTAGAAGAAAATTTGTGTGAAAATCATAAAGTTGTTTCTGTTTTTGAATATTTTAACCACATGACAACCGATGTATTTTGGCAAGAAAAGGTATTTCATTCAATAATATTTGATTGAAATGATATAGATGTTTCCCATAATTATAATATTACATATATTTTTGGAAATTTAGAAATTGTTAGAAGAAAAATAGTTTTAGGTTTTAAAACTGAAGATTATATATATGATGGAATAGCATATTCATATTCTAATGAATACAATAATTTTATTTATAATGATAGTAATCTTCTAACACATGTTGTTTCTGGTGAAAATCTAAAAGTTAATTGCTCGTTTTTACGTGAATATTTAAATTTTGTTGAAAGTGTTTCACAAGCAATTAATTATGGCGTATATACATTAGTCTATGAAGATTTTTCATCGGATGAAAATACTTTAGTTTCAAATTATTTAATTAATGTTACAAATAATATAAGTTTTAGTATTTATAAAAGAAAAATTGATATTGAATTAGTATCAGATGATTTTGTTTATGATGGTAAAAATCATACATTTTTAAATTATGTAGTTTCTAAAGGCACAATAGTTAAAGGTGATAATGTTTATTTTTCAAATGTTAAATATTATATTAATGATGTCTATTATAATAATTATTTAAATGATTCTGGAGTTTTTAGAGCTGTAATTGATGAAAAATCATTTTCACCAGATTCTGAAAACTATGAAATTACGTGCTTAGAAAAGACTATTAATATTTCAAAAAGAGATATTATACTTGATTTATTAGAAGTTGAAAGTGGTGAATTTAATGGGAATTATTATACTTATAATAATAATTATGGTAATTATAATTTAAATGGATCTTCTTTGTATGATATTGTAGAAGGACAAACATTTAAAATATTAGTTTTGTATTATCAGAAAATTGATCAGCAATGGATTAATATTGAAGCACCTTGCGATGCTGGAACATATAAAGTTATATATCAAAGTATTATAGCTGGTGAGAATACCAATTTAAGTAACTATAAAATAGATATAGCAAAAAAAGAAAGTGAATTTAGTATAAGGAAGAAAGTTTTAGAAATTAATCCGATTGTTGAAGATATATTAATTTATGATGGAACAAATCAATCTGATAAAACTTTTAAATATGTTTATAATACAAATATTAATGAAATAGAAATCAATTTTAATTTAGGATTTGAAGAAAAAGAAGTTTATGATGCTTGAACTTATAGTTTAATTGTTAAAAATTATTATTCCTATTATGACAAGCTAGATGATAATTTTGAAATTATAGTTAGTAGTTTTTCTATTAATGTTATTCCAAAAACTATAGATGTTAAATTTAATACTATTAGTTCTGTTTATAATGGAAAAACTGTTAATTATGAACAAAATCTAAATTTAAAAGATTATAAAAAAATATATGACCAAGTTTGTGAAAAAGATCGTGATGAATTAGATATTTATGCACATATAATATCCGATTCAATAATAGATGCTAGTGAATATAAAAATGTTGTTCGTTATTATTTAATATATAAAAAAGAAAATGGAAGGAAATCAACAAATTATATTATTGATGAAAATGCATATGGAAATTACATTGTTTTAAAAAGAAAAATTACTATTACTTCTAGCGATAAATCTTTTGTTTTTGATGGACTAAATAAAGGAACTGATGAATTTTCTTATGAAAAAATGAATGATAATAACCAAAGTGGTCTTTGCAATGACCATACTATTTTAATCAAAGAATATTCTAAATTTATAAAATGTGGAGTTTATGATAATATTCAAAGCTATTCAATAATAAATAAAAATTTAGATGTCACAGATAATTATGAAATGATTAATGTTTATGGAAAGATTGAAATTACACAATTGACTTTAAATATTAAGTTTAAAGATATTGATACAAGTATGGTATTTAATGGTAGTAATCCTTTGATTTCAATTTCCGATTATTATGAAATAGTTGAAAAAGTTAATGGTTTTACAATCACTGTTGAATTTAATATTTTTAATTCAGATGAAGAAAAAATAACAGATAATGTTTTACATGTTGGTAAATATAAGTGTTATTTTTCGAGAATAGTTTTATTTAAGAATGATTCTTATTATGTTTGTGAATATAAAGATGGTGTGTTTTATAATGAAAATGTTATTTTTATCCCTCAAAATCTCCAAGTTGAATATAATATTGAAATAACACCCTTAATACTTAATTTTACAACTTCACCGAAAACTTTTAGTTATGATGGAAAAGAACATAATTATTTAGATTATTATTTAATTGTTTCAAAAGAAAACAATTTTAGCTCATCAGAAGAAAATACAATTTTAAGTCGCTTAAATCTTAAAATTGATTATTCTAAACCAATTGCTTCAGTAAAAGAAATTGGAGAAGCAAAAGAAAATATATTTAGTTTATATTCTTTATTAGTTAATGAAGGGGATATTAATTATATTAATTCTTATGGAAATATATCTATTGATAATAGATATAATTTGAATGATAAGATTTATAAAAATTATAATGGGAAAAATATAATACAAAATGGTATATTTGTGGCTTATGATAATGAAGTAATATTTTTCTCTGTGTCTTCATTAGCTGCAAAAAATTTCAATGGAATGTTTGTTTTTCAATTAGTTGATGAGGAAGGAAATTATTTAACTGATACTATTAAAGATGCGGGAGAATATAATTTAATTTTAATTGATGCTCAGTTTGAAAATGAAAATATTGAAGTTGTATTAAAAAATGAAATATTAGTTATATATCCAATTAATATAAATATTAAGCCCATTACAAAAACATATGTTTTTGATAATCTAGAAAAAAGTTATGCGGAAAATGAGTGGGAATATTTAGAGAATAGTAATTTGTTAGCTGAAGGTGAAACTTTGAAAATTGTTGTTAATGGTAGTACAAAATTTTATACTCAGCAATTTTTCATCGATGATTTTACAATTTATGATTCAAATCAAAAAGAAGCAAAATTATCTGAAAATGTTAGTGAGCTAAAAAATAAATATGTTAATTATGTAGTAAATATTACTTCAACAAATTTATCTAATAAATTTAAATACGCAGGTCTAATAAAAATTACGCAAAGAAAAATTACTATAAATACTAAATCAGCAACAACAAAAATGTATGATGGTATAGCAATTGATTATGATTATGACTATTGGGAATATGATGCAACAAAAGGCGATGGATTATATACTGGACATTATTTGAAGAAAAAAGATAGTGAAAAACAAGAAATTATAGATGCAAGTTCACGTAGAAATGATGTTGGATTAAGTATTTATTCAAAAGAAGGAGAAGATATTTCTAAAGGATATTCTATTACCTATACTGGAACGATAAGAATTACACAAAGAACAATTATGGTCAAAGTATACAAGTATTTAAATGATACTGGAAAAATAAAATATTTAAAAGATAATGATGGTTTTGTTAAAACAACTTTAATGATAGATGAATCTCATTTTGATTTGGTCGAAAATCATAAATTACAATTTAACGCAGTTTTAAATAGTCTTAATGGCAATGATATTTTGATAAGAAACATTTTAAACTCAAATGAAAAGAATGTCACAAGTAATTATTCGATTACAATTATAGAAGAGGAAATATAAAATGAAAAATAGTATAAAAATGGGCTTCTTAGAAGGATTTAAGTTTTTAATAAAACCTAAAGGATTTTTAATATTATTTTTATATTTTATTTTGGCTTTATTACTAGTTGTTTCAGTATTAGGAATACCGCTTATTAATGTTTGTCGATATAATTTTACAAAAAAATATTTAGAAGCAAAAAAATTAGAAACTGGTTTCTTTTTTGAAAATTTAAATTCTATAGATAGATATTACACTTGTTTTATTAGTAAAACTTTTATGTTAGCTAAATGTATAATGAAAGAATTTATTATTTTGCTTTTGGCAGTAATTTGCTTTGGTATAGGAACGGGGATAGTTTATATTTGCTATCAAAAATATGGTCCTTCAAATGGATATATTATTGTTCCGATGATTTTTTGTTTTCCTTTTTGTTTTTCTTTTTTAGTATATTTTCTTTTTTGTATATCAAAGCAAGAATCATTAAATTATATAATTGCCAATAAATATGATTTAAAAGGCATTGAAATAAATAAATTATTGGAAACAGCAAAAATTGATTCTATTAAAAATTTTATTTTATATTTGTTAAAATTGATTAGTCTATTTTGTGTAATTGGAGAAAGTGGATTTGGTCTTTATTATTTGATTACTGCATTTAAATCAGGAATAATCACGACAAGTCTTTTAATTTTATTTATAATATTAATAGTCATTGCATTTGTATTTATTTTTTCATTTTTATTTATGTCTTTTAATTTCGCTATATATTTATTTAACGACTCATATTGCCAAATAAATAAATTTAAAGTTGTTAATAAACCAAATGTATGCAAAAATATTTTTGATAATTATTCTTTAAAAAAAGAATTTAGTAATGATAAATTTGGAAAGGAGGAAAGTCTTAATGAATAAAGAATTGATTTTAATGATCGTATCTCTTGTTTCCTTTGTCGTTATTACTTTGATACTTATTTTTTCAAAAATTCTTAAAAGAGAGACTATAGTGCCATTTCATGATGATGAATTAATTAAAACTAATATAAATGAGAATGAGAATAGTCAATTGTTTTATACCTTTGGGGAAACAAGAAAATATGTTGTTAAATATATTTTAAACACTTCGGAAGAAAATAAATTTGTTATCTGTAATTATAAAGAAGTTTATAAAAAAATAGGCTTTTTTATCGAATGTTTTGACAAAAATAAGAAATTAATAAAATCATATTATTACCGTGATTTGAATCCTATAAAAAACTCTTCAAGAATTATTCCAATTGATAAAAGAACTTGCTATACGAACATTGTTATTAGTTTTGTTAATGATGAAGTAATCAATAATGATATTTATTTGACTTTGTGTAATTCGAAAAAAAATATATTTTCTAGTCTTTTTGGCTTTGATATATTTTGTTTACTTTATACTTTAAGATATTTTATGTTTGCTTATATTAATCCTGAATATTCTGAAGTGTTATTCGATAGTAATTTGGGTTGGTTTTCTATTGTTATAGCGTTAATTATTGGTATTTTGGCTTTTATATTTAGTAATATTTGTATAACTAAGCGTAATTCTAAAAATAAAGTTGGAGGCATAATTGATTATGATTTCAATTAATAATATAAATAAAATCCAATATGATGATAAAAATGATTCTATTGTTGAAGTGATGGAATATATGATTATTAATGAATCTGATGGAAAAAATCATATAGTTTTTAAATTGAGAAATAATACATTGCAAGTTTTGCATTCTTTTAGTTTATTTGTAGAAGAATATAATGACAATGATCAAAAAATAGCTGAAGAGATAATTGAAATTCATGATCTTAATATTTTAACTGGCGAAATTTTTATTCCAAAAGCTAAACTTTCAGTTTCAATTGATTGTAAAAAAATATTTTGCAAATTAAAAGAAGCTGAATTTGATAATATGAAATACAAAGATGGAGTTTGCTTTGATTTTATTTTTGACCAAAGTTCAAAAGAAAATTTAAAGTCTCAAAAAAAGCTGAAAAAAGAATTGGCTCTTATAAAGAAAATACAAAAGAAAAATGCTAAAAAGAAGAAACAAAAGGTTAAAGTAAAAGAAATAAAGCCATTATTTGGGAAGTGGGTAGTGGTTATGACATTCATTTTTTGTGTATTAGGAGGAATATCTTTTTCAGTAATACCATTATTTGCAAATCGATTTATCAATAGTTCTAATATCTCTTTTAAGGAAGGTAATTATACTTATTCTTATTTGGATAATGATAAAACAATAATAGGTATAAAAGAATATTCAGGAAAAGATGAAATAGTCAATATTCCTGAAGAAATTAATGGACATCCTGTAAAAAGAATATTTAATAAAGCTTTCTCAAATTCTATTGTCAAAACCATAAAGTTTAATGGTGGTGAGATTCAAATAGATGGAGGTGCTTTTTATCAGTGCTTGTCTTTAGAAAAAATAGAAGATAGTTCTTTAAATACGAAAGTGACTTTTAGTGACTATTCTTTTATCGATTGTAATAATATTCAACAGATACTTTTACAAAATTCTATTTTCAATTCCAATAGTTTATATGGATTAAATTTAATCAATGAATTTGAATTTTATTCTTCTTCTTGCGATTATATTGGTGATATTTTTGGATTAACACATAATAGTAAATATTGTGGAACTAGTCAGGCTTTTCCTAAATTACTAAGTAAAGTTAAAATATTTAGTGATGAATACTTAAGTAAAAAAGATTATTTATCAAATTTTGAAATTGATAATAAAACTCAAATTTTAAATAGAGATGATCAAGAATTATCTAAAACTTTTATGAAAGAAAAAAATTATGAAACAATTAATCCTGGAGAAATTACATATAATTTTGATTTTTTATCATATAAAACAATTGCTATTAAAGAAATAACAAGCATGAATGGTAGCTATGTACTTATCCCTAGTAGTTATAGTGGATATGAAATTGAGAAAATTGATATTAATTTATTTGCTGATAGGAAAGATATGATAACTGATATTGAAATTGCTACAAAAGATGTTGATTTTGATTATAGTATTTTTTATGATTTGGAAAATTTGGCAAATTTTATTGCAGAAAATATTGAATTAAAAGAAAATTGTTTTATAAAATGCAATAATATTAAAAAAATAAAAGTGAAAAAGTTAGATGATAAATTAATTGAATTTGGTCAAATTTTTGGAATGACTAATAATGAATTATTAAATGTTATTCCGAATATGACGATAGAAATATTAGAAGGTGATTATAGTTCTTTATTTAAAGGTTTAACTGGATATTTGGTTAATGGAAATTTAGTAAATTGGTAATAAAATGTTATCTATAGAGATTGTTAGTTTTTTAGTTAAAGTGGTTCCAACAGCATTATTTTTGCTGATTATTTTAAGTTACACAATTTCTAATATGTTGATGGGAAAAAGAAAAAGTTTAATATTTTTATTCCACGGATTGGCTATAGGATTGATTCTTTTAGTATTATATTTACTTTTAGTTAATTTAGAAGAAGTTGATGTTTTCTTATTAAAGCTTTTAGACTTTTTCTGTGGTGGTGAAAGAAGTTTTCAACAATTATTGAATTTATCTGGAAATATAGAATATCATTCATTAAAAGAAGTATTAGTTGATTATCTTCCTAATTTGTTTCCTAATGAATATATTTCATTATTATTAGCAGATAATGCTTCTTATTTAAAAGCTTTGGTCAATTTGATATATCGTATTATTTTTGCCAGTATACTATTAATTGTTTATTATCTTCTAAAGATAATTCTTTTCATTGTTTATAAGGTATTTTATTCAGAAGCAAAATATAAAAGAAAACTGAATGAACAATATAGTAAAGGCATCAGTAAAACACCATATAAAAAAGGAAAGATGACAGGTGCTTTAATAGGCTTTGGAAAAGGACTATGTGTAGGTGTTTTAGCTCTTTCATTCCTTGGTGCAGATTTATATATAATTTCTGGTGATAATGGAACTAAGCCAATGGAATCATATAAAATAGATAATCCTGATTATGATTATGGTTATCAAGTATATCAAGAAATTTGTCAGTATGGAAACTATGGGATATTTCAGTTATTAAACATTATTAAAGATAAAAATGATGTACCTTGTTATCTTTTGGCAAGCGATTTTATTATGCGAGGATATTATACAGAAGTTATAGATGGTAACGAATTAACTTATTCAGTAAATCTTCGTGAAGAACTTTCTACTATTACTTCGTTTTCAAAACAGACAGCTAACCTGCTTTTAAAATATGGAGGAGATGAAATACGTCCTATTCTTTTAGGAAAAGACAATCTTAATTCAATGCAAAAAGTTGTTATGAAAATATTCTCATATCCAGAATTTCAAAAAGATTTTAAAAATGTTATTAATGGTATTAATTCTGGCGGATTTATTATTGAAATGGGATTATCTTTTATTGACTCATTTATCGATAATATAGATCAATTTATAACTAATTCTTCGGATAATCTTTTGATTGATTTAGTTAAAATTCTTTTTAAGAAAAATTATTATTCTCAAAATATCAACGTTGAAAAGTCTTTGATGCTAATAGGCGAAACAAATTTAACTTTACCTTATGTTTCTGTAAAAAATTTATTTAATAAGGATGATGTTAACAATCTTGTTTCTATAATTTTTGAAGTGGCTAATTCATTAAATGATGGAAAAATAACTCCAATCAATTTGATAAAGAGTATCTTGCCTTATCTTTCTGGTCTATCTATTTTTTCTAGTTCACGTAAAAATGAAATGAATCCTGTTTTTAATAGATTATTTTCTTATCTTTCGGATTATTATATTTCTAATATGTTGAAACAATATAGCACTCTGGAAGAAAAAAATTATACTAAAGAGGAGCTACTATTAAAAATCGAGCAAAATAATATTTATGAATTAGATAATAAAGATATAGATTGGAGTCTTGAAGTTAATGTTCTTGCTTCTTCTCTTGATGAGATATCTTATTTCTATCAACAAATGATGAGAAAAAATGAAGAATCAAATAATATTAACCCGATTAATAATTTGTTTAATTATTTTGATGATAAGCAAATTGTTTATGAAAAAAATAAACAGATTTTTAACAATATAAAATCTTCATTATTAAAGACAAAAATATTAGGATGTATAATGGATAATCCTTATGTTGTTGATTTTATGAAAATTAATTTGCAGACAATTTTTGGAAATTCTTTTGCGATGCCTAATGATCTTGTTTTTGAAAATTATAAGGATAGTAGTGGAAATGAACAAAATGGCGAATTATTTGATTTTTTATCTGCTATTGAATTTTTAGGTCAAAAGGAAAACGCTACATTTATAAATTCCATTTTATCTAGAAATATTTCTAATTTGAATGAAGTAGAAAGATTTATAGATAAATTGAATGAATATGATGCATCTGGCAATATTTATTTGAATTATTTTATCGATTCAAAGATAATGACTTCTATTATTTCTTGTTCTTTATGTGAATTTAGTGATAATTCTAATGCCTTTTATATTTCAAATTTAGTAAAAGAAAAGAATGAAAAAGGAGAATACATTAATATTATAAAAAAAGATGAATTAAAATTACTTTTTGAAAATTTTGATTTAATTGTTGTTTTTAATAATATATTTTCAAATTATGATGGCGATTTTTCAAAAATAGATAAACTTTTAATTGATCCAAAAGTTAATTCTTTTTTATCAAATAGTAAAATTGCTCAGGGTACTTTTGGATTTAACCTAAATAAGTTTTTGTCTAACAACGAGAAAATTATTATACCTAAAGCACTTAGTAATCCTGATTTGTGGATTAGTATTAATCAAAATGCTGGAGAATTAGAAAGCCTATTGTCTTTATATGAAATACCTGATTTTAGTCTTTCTTATATTTCGGAGCCGGAAAATATTTATTCTTTATTTATCAATCTTGATGCTGATAGTATAAATAAGATTTTGGATTCAAAAATTATTAGATATTCTCTTTCTAATTATTTGATTAATAATGAAAATGATTTACAAGGGTTAACTATAGTTATCCCTAATTCAGTTTTAACATCTTTAAAAAATGACGTTATACAATATTTGATAAAAAAAGATGAATTAGTTAATTTTATTTCTTTAGTAAAAGATATTCCTAGTGAGAAAATAACTGAGGGTGGTGAATTAATAAAGTATATTCTTTCTAATAAAAATAAATATTTGTCTAGTGATATTTTTATGACTTCTTTTATAAAAGTTGTTACTGATTATTATGGAGAAGATTATTTTCCAAAAGATTTAATAATTGATGGTTCAAGTGAAAGCTTAAAAAGAACATATGGTACAGGCAAAAATTTATGGGATGAAGAACTGAATAATTTTTTAGATGCTTTAACTGAAATATTCGGAAATAATGATATAAAATTAGAAGACATCTCAAATAAGGCACAAGATTTGTTAAAAAGATGGAACAATCCTTCAGTTACTAATAATAGGGCAAATGTTATTGAGGTAATTAGCAATTCATTAATAGTCCGTTCTATGTTGACTAATGCAATTTGTTCAACAAATTTGAGTAAATTATTAGGTGATGAAATTCTAAATGCTAGCAAAGATAATTATGAAACTTTTTCTTCCACAGAGATTATTTCTTTATGTTCTATGATTGATATATTAGAAATAGATATTGATTCGGATACCCCATTAAGTAAATTTAATGTTGCTAAAGTAGCGTTAAAGTTTCCTAATTTTAAAGATCAAATGACCAATTCTATAAATCGTTCTATTTTGGTAAGAGGAATTATTACTAAAGCATTGGAAACAGTTAATGATGAAAATATTATTATAACCCCACATCCATTAGCTTATGATAATAATAGATGTACATTTAAAAGCGATGAAATAATAACATTATTTAATATTTTGATAAGTTTAAATGGACAATTTGATATCAATAGTATTTGTAACAATAATACTTTGCTAAATGCAGTATATGATAGTGATACTCAAAAAATAAGTTCTTATTTATTAGGAGCAACAATCGGTTCTTTATTAAAGAAACAAGAATTAATTGCTTTGCCTGATTCATCACTAGATAGTTATGGATATATAAGCAATATAGAAATATATCTTTTTATTATTTCACTTAAAAAAATAGGGATTAATAAATTAAATTTTGATATATCTATAATTTCACAAAAATTTAAAAATCTTGATGAAAATACATGTGATAAAATTATTTTTAGCAAAATAATGAATTCTACAATAGTTAAGCTGATTTATAAAGGACGTGAAAATAAGATATCCATTGATAATTTGCATGCAACATTATCAAATAACAATGGGAATGTCAAAGAAAAAATTATTGATCCTAATTCTGAAGAAATCAAATTATTATTGCTGAATTTTGGAAAATATATCGACGATGATTTTAATGTTAGTATTTCTAAAGATGATTTAAAATCTTTTTGCTCAGAAAATGAAAATTTTAAAAAATTGCTTGAAGAATGTTCGATAGCTCGATTGATTATCGATGATTTATTATCGGGATATTCTTTAGCCTTATCATTAGCAGGCATTATTAAGAATAGTTCGTTAGAAATAATTAATATAGAAAATGGTGAAGCGAGTATAAGTAATATTTCTTTATATTCTATTGATAAAATAAAACAAATTCTTTCAATTATTTAATAACAGTGTCAAGTAAAAATACTTGACAGCACTAAAGAAATAATGTAAAATTAGCATTGTATTAAAGGAGAAAATAATCATGGTTAAAATTAGATTAGCACGTATTGGTCGTCATATGGACCCATCTTATCGTATTGTTGTTGCTGATTCCCGTTGCCCACGCGATGGTCGTTGCATCGAACAAATTGGTCATTATGATCCAATGTTAGCACCAGAAAAAGCAGTTCTTAATGAAGAAAAAACAATTTCTTGGTTGCTTAAAGGCGCTGTTCCAAGTGATAGCGTTAAAACCATTCTTTCTAAGAAAGGTATTTATAAAGCTTATTTAGAAAAGAAAGCCTCTGAAACTGCTGGTAAATAGTAGGTATAACGATGGAAAATAATAATATTGATCTCATCGAACAGATCCGCACCATCGTAGCACCTCTCGCAAAGAAACCAGAAAGTATTTTAATTAGAAGACTTGATAAGCCTGAAGATCTTGAAAAACGCGAACAGCATTATGTCATTGTTTGTGAAAACGATGATTTAGGTCGCTTAATTGGACGTCATGGAATTAATTCTAGTTCTGCAAGAACTCTTATCAATGTTATTGCAAGAAAATACAAAAAGAGAGTTCATCTTTCTTTCGAATCGTTTGGAGAAGAAGAATAAAAAGCCGCATAGCGGCTTTTTTCATAGGTAAAAAATATGGCAATTAAAAGAATAGGGACAGTAGTAAATACAATAGGAATAAAAGGTGATTTAAAAGTTGTAAGTCATACTGATTCAATTGATAAACGTTTCAAAAAAGGAAATACAATTTTAATTGATAATAGTGAATTTATTATCGAAAATTATAATAATAAAGGAAATATAATAGTAGTTCACTTGAAAGGAATGAACGATATTAATGAAGTTAGTATTTTAAAAGGTAAAGAAATTTATCAAGATGTTATTTTAGAAAAAGGATATTTCTTTTTAGATGATGTTAATGGTTTTGATGTTGTCAGTGTTAATGATAACAAAATATTTGGAAAGATATCTGATTATCGAGAGATTAACGATATGATTTATTTTGTTGTTGGAAAATATTTATTACCTTATTTAAAAGAAATTTATGTTGATAAAATTGATTTTCAAGAAAGAAGAATTTATATTACTGATCTTGCCAAAGGTATTTTTGAATGAGAATAACAATTTTAACTCTTTTTCCAGAATTCTTTGATTCTTTTAAGACAAATTCAATAATAGGAAGAGCAATTTCTCGTGAAAAGGTAGAATTGAATTTTGTTAATATACGTGATTTTTCATTGGATAAAACTCATCGTGTCGATGATCGTCCAATCGGAGGTGGTGCTGGACTAGTAATGAGGTTAGAACCTTTATTAGGAGCGTTAAATTCTGTTAAAACAGCATCTTCTCATGTTATTTTATTGACGCCATCAGGTAAACAATTTAAACAAAAAAAAGCACAAGAATTAGCAAAAATGGAAGATGTAATTTTAGTATGTGGGCATTATGAAGGCGTAGATAGAAGATTTGAAGACTATGTTGATGAATGTTTATCTATTGGAGATTTTGTTTTGACTGGAGGTGAAATAGGTGCTATGGCTATAGCTGATAGCATTATTCGATTGTTGGATGGAGTAATATCTCCAGATTCTATTCTTGAAGAGTCATTTTCAAATCCTAATTTTTTAGAATATCCGCAATATACTTTTCCTGTAGTTTATGATGGTAAAGAAGTACCTGATATATTATTAACAGGTAATCATCAGGCTGTATCGAGATTCCGTCAAAAAGAAGCTATAAAAAGGACATTAGAAAATCGACCTGATTTATTGGAAAATTATCAATGGTCCAAAAAAGAATTAGTTCTTTTAGATGAAATTAAAAACAATTCATTGAGTAAATTGGAAAAAAACGCATTAGAAAAAGGAAAAAAATTCATAAAAAAATAAAATAATTGTCGTTTTTTAATTTAACAGAATTTTAATTTATATATCTTCTTTTGTCTTATTGTAAATAATGTTAAAATCAAGGCAGGAGTTCAATATATGAAAGAAGAAAAAAGTTGCGGAGCAGTTGTTGTTAAAATTGAAAAAGGAAAAGTTTTTTATTTAATAGAAAAAATGAATGTAGGACATTATTCTCTTCCAAAAGGTCATGTTATTGATGGTGAAACAGAATTAGAAACAGCAAAAAGAGAAATCAAGGAAGAAACTAATTTAGATGTTATTTTTTATCATGGATTTAGAGAAGTAGTTTTTTACCATCCTTATGAAGATGTGGAAAAAGAAGTAGTATTTTTTATGGCTGAAACTTATGATAGTAAAAATATGAAACCTCAGACATCGGAAGTTACGGAGTTATTATTTTTACCATATGAAGAAGCTTTGAACTTATTAACATATGAAACAGATAAAAGAATACTTCAAAAAGCTCATATATTTAATGGAAATTATGGCGATGAAGGAGTTTTTCATTAAAGTTATAAATCAAAAAAATCTAGCACGAAGCTAGATTTTTTTAATCATGATCTTCTACTTTATACATGTCATAAACGACACTTAATGGTTCACCTAATTGAATCTTCTTAATTGAAGCTGCAAGCATAGGTGCTAAAGATATTACTTTGCAATTAAGTTCTTTGAATCTTTCTGGAAGAGGAATTGAGTCAGAAACAATAATTTGGTTAAATTTAGATTTGCTTAAACGTTCAAATGCTGGATCTGATAAAACTGCATGCGTAGCAATTATTTTTACTGATTTTGCTCCTGCATTAATTAAAGCATCAGCGGCAGCACAAGCGCTACCAGCTGTGTCGATCATGTCGTCGACTATTAAACAATCTTTTCCTTCAACAGAACCGATAATGTTCATAACTTCAGGTTCTAAGCGACTATTTCTTCTTTTATCAATAATAGCTAAAGTAGTGTTTAATCCATCAGCAATTTTTCTTGCTCTAGTAACGCCACCATGATCAGGAGATACAGTGACTAAATTTTTTGTATTGAAATGAGAATCTTGGAGGAAAGTTGCAACATATAAAGGAGCAGTTGCTAATTCATCGACTAAACAAGAGAAGAATCCTTGAATTTGTGGAGCGTGTAAATCTACAGTAACAACTCTAGTAACGCCACTAACTTTTAATAAATCTGCAACTAATCTAGCAGATATTGGTTGACGTGGTTTAGCCTTTCTATCTTGACGTGCATATCCAAAATAAGGAATAATGACATTTATTTCTGCTGCTGAAGATCTTTTTAATGAGTCAACAAAAATCAATAACTCCATAAGATTTTCATTAACTGGTGGGCATGTAGATTGAATGATATAAACATTTTTTCCACGAACAGTTTCAATAGATTCGGCGATAATTTCTCCTGAAGGGAAACGTTTAACAGAAACTGGAGATAATTCCATTCCTAAAGCGGCTGCAACTTTTTTTCCGAGTTCTTGATTTGCAGATAATGTGAATAGGACGCAGTTTTTTAGCATAATTTAACCTCTATTTTTTATTCTTCCTTCCAAATTTAGTTGTCTGCTTCGACCGAATGCTAAGGTATTCTTTGGAACATTTGAGGTTATTGTACTTCCTGCAGCTATCATTGAATTTTCATTGATGGTAACAGGAGCAATAATGGTAGAATTACATCCGATAAAAACGTTATCGCAAATTTCTGTATGATTTTTGTTTTTTCCATCATAGTTTGCAGTAATAGTTCCACAACCGATATTTACATTATCTCCAATTGTAGAATCACCGATATAAGAAAGATGCTTAACTTTAGATTTTTTTCCAATAATAGTGTTTTTTATTTCGGTGAAATTACCTATTATTGAATTTTCTTGTAAGATGCAATTAGAATGTATATTAACAAATGGGCCGATTTTGACATCCGTTTTAATTATAGCATGTTCAACAAAAGAAAATAAGATGTTTACGTTACTAGAAATAACACTATCCATTATATTTGAATTATTTATTACACAATTTTCTGCTATCTTTGTATTTTTAATAATTTTACAAACACCTAAAATTCTACTACCAGTATCTATTTGAGCTAAAGGACTTATTTTTGTTAAATTAGGAAATTCAATAAATACACCATTTTTTATAAAATTATTATTTATTCTCTGTTGAATTATATCTTCTGCTTTTTTTACATCAGAAATGGTATTCATATTTATAAATGTTTCTTTTGTAAAAAAAGTTTTAATTTTATTTTTCAATAGTAAAATTGTATCAGTTAAACGATATTCTTCATCGTGCAGGGGTGTTTTATGTAGTGCCTGTAGTAAATCATTTACATTAAAAATATAGCGGCCAATATTTGTTTTTTTACTTTTAGAACTAAATGATACGAAATGATTAAAAAAAGTGATTATACCATCTCCTTTTTGTTCAATTTCTTTACTATAACAAATATAGTTTTCTTTTGAGTTTATTTTTTGACTGAACTTTGACATAAACTTTTGATTTATAAGGATATCATCAGATTGTAAAATAATGACTTCTTCGTATTTCTTAATTTCGTTTTCAGCTGATAATAAAGCCCAAGAAGTTCCATAGCCATTGTCTTTTTGCTTGATAAAGGATATTTCAGGAAAATCTTTTTTCAAGGGCTCTTCTATGTCTGAACATCCAATAATATATTTTTTAGCGTTTAAGTATTTTAAAGAATCTAAGACATAAAAAATAGCTGGTTCAAAGCAAATAGGATAAAGAGGTTTAATTATTTTACTCTTTAACCTAGATCCCTTACCGCCAGCTAAAATAAAAATAGCATAATTATATTTCATATTTATTAATATGAAATAAACGTTTAAAAAAGTCTTTAGAAGTATGAGGATGGTTTGTTGCAATAGTTTTTATTGCGGTATAACCTAATTTTTGAAAATATTTATATGCTTTGTCCAATTCTTTTTCATTTTGCGTTAAAGCAAAACATGCAGAGCCTGAACCTGACATTTCACATGCACAAAGACCTATTTTTTTCATATTATCCAAAATTGTTATAATTTCTGGACATAAGTTTTCAGCTGCAGGTCTTAAACCATTATATAAATATGGAGCTATTTGATCTATGGTTGGATTTTGTGTTAATAATTTAGACAATCCTTCGATATCTGGATGATATTCAATTTCAATGTCATCACTTTTTTGATAAACTTCAGCAGTTTTTAATCCTTCTTGAGGTTTTACTATTAATACAAAAAAGTTATATTCTCCTTTTATTGGAATTATTTTATCACCAATACCTTGAACTCTTGCAGGTACGTTGTAAATGCAATATGGAACATCGGCTCCAATTTCTAATCCTATTTTTGCTAGTTCTTCTTTAGAAACATTTAATTTTTTTGAATAATTAAGTCCATTTATTAAGCAAGCTGCATCAGCGCTTCCTCCTGCTAAACCAGCCTGAGTAGGAATATTTTTATATATTTGAATACGATAAGGTTTTTTTATATCATATCTTTCTTTCATGATATTGAATGCTTTATGAACAGTATTTGATTTGTCACAAACTAAACTAACATCGTCAGCTGTGATGAATGTTTCATTTCCAAAAGAAATTTCATCTATTTCTAAGCAATCATGAAGTTCTAAAGGTATGGAAATCATATCAATATCATGATATCCATCATTTCGTTTTCCTATTAAATCAATTGCTAAATTTAATTTTGCTTGAGCTTTTATAATCATTGATATTATCCTTTAACGGCTATATTTTACGTTGTTTTTTTTGATAGTCAATATATTTTTATGAAAATAATAAATTATTCTAAAACACTCTTGGTTTCATTTTTTCTTTTATTAATAATTATTGGAAAAATGATTAAAAAACAGATCAGTGATACAAAACTTGAGATAATATCAGCTATCATTTCTGCATAAAAAACATTAAAAGCGTTTTTCGTCAGTAATGGTAAAAGAATAGTTAATGGAAGCATCAAAACTAGTTTTCGATTTAAAGAAAGCCAAATTGAATATTTTGCTTGGCCAAGTCCAGTTAAACCATCAACACAGACATATTGAAAAGCTAAAGGAATAATACCATACATATAAATACTTATTACTTTTCCTGCACAATCTATTACTTCATTATTAGGATTTGAAGAAGCTAAAGAGATAAATAATTTTGCAAAAGGTTTACCTGTGAAAAAAGATAGGCCGAAACAAATAGAACAAAAAATTAGAGCAAAAATTATTAATTGTTTTTCTGCTTTTTTTATTAATTCAATATTTTTGGCTCCGTAATTATAGGCTAATAATGGTTGAGTGCCAGTTGAAATACCTAGAAGAGGACCTGTTATTAAAGAGAAATATGCTTGAACAATGGTTGCAATTTCAATATAAAAGTCAGCTTTATCTCCACCAAAATTTTTTATGCAAGTATTTAAACAAATGAATATAACTGAATCAGTGCTCATAATTACGAAAGGAGAGAAGCCTAATTGAATTATTTTTTTGCATATTTTTAGGTCTAATTTATTAAATGTTAGTTTTATATTTGTAATTTTTAATAAAATGAATATAACGAAACAAAAAGAGAAAAATTGAGAAATTAAAGTTGCAAGAGCAGCGCCATTAACTCCTAAATTGCAAACATAGATAAAGATAGGGTCTAAGATTATATTTAAAATACATCCTAATAGAGTAACGCTCATACCAAGATTAGATTTTCCTTGAGCTATTATAAATTGTGTTAAACCTAAAGTAATAATTTGAAAAAAAGTTCCACTTAAGTAAATTTTTAAATAAGAATGGGCATATGAAATGCTGTTTTCACTTGCACCAAATAGATACAATAAGGATTTGCTCAACGGATAAAAAATTAAAACTACAATAATAGATAAAATTGTAAGCATTAAAAAAGCAGTAAATAGAATTTTTTGGGCATTAATTTTATTTCTTTCCCCAAGAGACATAGAAAATAATGGTGCACCACCGAATCCAACCAAATAAGCGAATGAAGAGATGAATACTGTAATTGGTGCACATACTCCAACACCTATTAGCGCAATTTCTCCAGTGTTAGGCATATTGCCAATGAAAATCCTGTCTACAATGTTATATAAAACATTAACTAATTGAGCAATCATAGAAGGAATGGCTAGATGTAAAATTGAATTAAATGTTTTAGTATTTCCTAAATTAATTGATTTCATACAAGACACAAGTATAACATATTTTAAAAAAGTGAACAAAAAAACTGCAGCATTGCTGCAGTAATTTTTATATGGCAAAGAAGAGTTGTTTTGATACAAAATGCACACCCATATCAAGAATTGCACACCATTTGACTTATTTTGCACACCCCTAATAAGTGGATGTTTTAAATATCAAATCACATATATTATTTAATATTAGAATTAATTGCTTTCAGTAATAATATCTGGAAAATTTGTTGGTGTTCTATCAAAACGGAAATATTCGTATGAAGAAAAATCATTCCAAAATACCATCCCGTTTGATATTTCCAAAATATATTCTTGACCTTCAAATGTGATGTACTTAACTTTTCTATACCAACCACCATCAACCGGTTCATAATTATGCATTTTAACTAACGGCTCATTTTCCAAAAAATGAAGATTATAATTTATATCTTCTATTTTTTCACTATACCTTATCATTGGAGCATTATTAGGATCATTAGGATCAACACCAATATAACCATCTTCTATCTCAATTGCTTTTAATGTGGTTTCATTTAATAAGCTCACCCAATTAAATATGTCAACAAAATAATAGTAATATTTATCAGCATGAAACGGATCTGTTGAAAACTGTAGTATAGCTTCGCCAGTAGGCATTACAAAAGAATATTCCCAAATATATCCGTCATCGGTTTCTATACTAGTTTGTTTTGAATGAAACTCACCATTTACATACATCATCAAATCAACATCCATTATTGGGTAAGAATGTAGTTTGATAATTGTGCCTGGAGCAAAATAACTATATTGTTCTTCAGGCTTATCATAAATAAAATTATTACTATCTATAATATTTAATTTAAAAGTTCCTGTTGGTTGTATTTGTTCCCCACCAAAGGATGTAATTGCGTATGGTAATCCAGTTGACAACCAATAACTTTTACTATTTATTTGAACATAGTTATTCCTGATTTCTAATTCATATGAGGTTTTATCTTTTAGATTGAATGTGACAATATACCCTTGCCCTCCATCAATATCGTTTGTTTTCTCTCGTATTAAAGCTCGATTAAACCATCCCGAGAACATATTTCCTTCATTGTATATTCTTGCACTTTCGCCATATCTATTCTCCGGGGCAACACCCAGATATATTCTTTGAACATCAATATAATCTAAACTTTCGTCAGTTATTTTTGAACCCCATTCGATTGTTTCACACAACTTCAGTTCATCGCCAACATAACCATTAATCATTGAAGCGACATCTACATCATGATCTAGCATTGTATATTTAATATATCCACTTTCCCATGCTTTATCATAAGTTGGTCTTAATATAGTTCCATCTATTGATAAGCTTGCTTCTACACCAGAAAAGAATTTAATCTCAAAAGTGATTTCATCGTCTTCTTTGTACAGACCATAAGTTTGATTCGGTTCGCATATTTTGTCAATATTCAAAATAATATTATTTAAATCTTTGATATTTAGTTTGTGTTTACCACCATTAGAAAAATCGCATCCAGTTAAAGGAATCATTAATAGTAAAAGTAAGAAGCATAATATTTTCTTTATATTTTTCATTCAAATTTCTTCCTTTTTCATTTCAACTATGTCATCTAATTGACATTCTAAAGCTATACAAATTCTTTCTAATACGTCAGTGTTTACATTTTCGCCTTTGACTAATTTTGTTATAGTAGATCTGCTCAAACCTGTTAGCTTATGTAAATATCCTTTATTTAATCCTTTGTCAATCAGCAATTTCCATAGTCCGTTGTATGATAGTGCCATTTTTACCACCTTTATCTGTTTACAATTATACCACAAAAAATGTGCGTTCGAAATAGTTTTGCATGACTTCTCGTAAATGTCTAAGCAGTATTCGTCATTTACCGATGCTGTGTTTTTTAACCTTGCATTATAATATTGCAAACACTTTCGTTCCGTTGATAAGGCTTTTGTTCCGTAGCAATATACAAAAAGAAAAAGAGCTTCATAAAAATGTCATTTGGCACTTCTACAAGACTCTGAATGTTGCTGGCGGAAAGGATAAATATTCCTATCTGCAATGAAAAAAGGTCTGACACAAATTGTATCAAACCTATGCTTTTCTTATGGTGGATCAAGCAGGACTCGAACCTGCAACAACCCGCTTATGAGGCGGGGACTCTAACCAGTTGAGCTATTGATCCAGCACCTCGACTAAATAAAACTGGTGGCGGCGGGGAGGGTCGAACTCTCGACATACCGGGTATGAGCCGGCTGCTCTACCAACTGAGCTACGCCGCCAAAGAATTAAATAAAATGGTGGAGCTGACGAGGATCGAACTCGCTACCTCCTCCATGCCATGGAGGCGCTCTCCCAGGTGAGCTACAGCCCCATTTCATTCGCACTCAACGTGCTTGTTTATTATATAAAAAATGACTATTTTTTGTCAAGCACTTTCTTTTTCAGAAAAATTTTTTTATACTATCTTACATGAAAAAAGATAAATATATTATTTGTTGTGATTTAGACGATACATTGCTAAGAAGTGATAAAACTATTTCTGATTATACAAAGCAAAAAATAAATGAGATTTGTTTAAATGGAAACTATTTTGTTATGAATAGTGGCCGCCCTTATCAGGGAATGTCTGATTTTATAGAAAGACTTGAATTAAAAGATATGCCTGTTTCTTGCTATAATGGAGCTGCTATTGTTTTTCCAGATATTTCTAATTTAAAAAAATATAACTCCATTGTTTTTTCTATAAAAAAAGATTTGTTTAGGCAACTTTATGTAGATGTGAAAAATTTATTAGATGCATGTATGGCTTCTTCATTAAAAAGAGTATATTTTTTTAATAAAAGTCATTTGCCTTCTTTTATAATTCATATAAATGATTTGGTTGAAGAAAAAAATGGAAGTATTGATGATTTTTTAGAAGATGATATTTTAACTGCAACTTTTCAGGTTAAAGAAAAAGATTTAAATGTTTTCAAGAGAAAAATTTTAAAAGATGAATATAAATCATTATCTTTTTTTTCATGGGGAATATATGAAGGAATTGCTACTTTTGAAGTTTCTCTAAATATAGCCACTAAAGGTCATGCTCTTAAGTACTTAGCAAAAATATTTGATATTCCAGAAGAGAACACCATTGCTTTTGGTGATGCTGAAAATGATCTTTCAATGCTTAATGATGCTAATGAAGGAGTTTTTATGTGCAATTCTAAAGATAGTGTTATTCATTTAGGTAAGCATTTTACTTATAAAACATCTGATGAAGATGGAGTTGTTGATTATTTAGAAAAAATGCATCCTGAACTTTGGAAATAAATAGAAAAACATCAGACTTTTATCCGATGTTTTACTTGAAAATACCTAACTTCCAGCACTTTCGTATTTTTTTATTCCGATTTTCCATTCTATTATTGCAATAGATGATAGGATAATTATATAGCTTAATAATATTAGATTAACCTGGAATATATTCATTTCAATTCCGAAGATAAGATTTGTTTTTCCCGAAGGATTTAAAAGACATGCTATAGGGCAAAAAAGAAATAATGAATATGGAATTATATATAGAAGGATTTCTTTGACAATTTTATATTAAGTATCGAAGGGTATCTTGCCGTATCACAAATGTTGTAAACTGTATTCATAATGTGATTTGATTTTTTTAGCCAAAATGCCGTAAATGATGTTATGCATTTTAAGTCTAAGAAAAGAAAACAAGATAATAATTCTGCAATAATTAACCCTAAAATATTATTGAATGACCAAATGATATTTTGAGCAGGCGCAAATATTGATAAAAATATAATGCCTAATATAATTTCTCCAAATCCTTCAAGCTGAAAAGTTTCGGCAATTATTTGAAAAAAGGTATTTAATGGTTTGATTAAATATTTATCAAGTTGTCCTAATCTAACCATTTTTTGGCTTAAAGTCCAAAGGTTATCTGTTAAGATATGATCAATTCCTTTAGGAATCAAACAAAGACCATATAAAAAAATTAAATTTTCTATAGTATAGCCATCAATAATATTAACTGATGAAATTGTTAAATATAGTGCGAGAAAGTTTATTGTATTAGTTACAATGAATCCAAATATTCCAATAATTGTATCTGTCTTATAGGTTAATCGAGATTTGATTGACATGCTGATGTAGCGAAAATATAAATGAATGTATCTTTTAAATTCTTTCATATTAACCTCCGATACTAATAACATGCTTGCATGATTTTGAAAATGTAAATTTTGCAATTAAAATCATAATGATCATCCAGATTATTTGCAGTAAAATATTTTTTAAAGCTTGAATTAGTGTAAAGTTTCCCATTAAGATAAGATTTGGAATAGATATAATTCCAGCAAAAGGCAAAAAATTAATAAATGATTGTGCCCATGATGGGAAAAATGCTAGAGGAATAAGAGACCCACTTAAAAATTCAATTATTGAAGCTTTTAGAAGGTATAATCCAAAACTAGCCCCAGTAAAAAATGTTAATTGTGCAATGATAAAATCTAACGTATCATAAATTATTAAAGAAATTATAGCTGAAATAAATCCAAATAATATATTGTACCAATTGAAAGAAAAAAATAGTTTTCCGAAACCGAAGATACTTCCAAGAGTAACAATTTCAATTGTTGAAATAGGAATTACAATTATAAAAAAAGTTCCGAGCATGCTACCGAAAGAATTTGAAAGTAGACGGATACGATAATTTATAGGCTTGATTAATTGCATAGCAATGTTGCCTTCTTTAATATCTTCTGAAACGTTGTCAAAGGAAGATGAACTACCGAATATCAATTGAGTTGTAACTAGTGTAATCAATAAGTAGGTTATCATTTGTGGTAAGGTGAAATTGTTTAACATTCTTTCTCCAAATTCGTTATATTGATAAATGTTTGGATTATCTTGATTATAAATTGCATACCATAAAAAAGATATTAAAATTGTATTTAATAAATTGGTTAACACCCAAGCAAAAAATGACCCTTTATATGCTAACATTGTCATAAATCCAGCTTTTACAAAACTTTTGTATTTGATAAAATTTTTAAAAATTTTTGTTTTCATAAATGGTTTTTACGACATTCGTTAAGTCGTTCTCCTTAATATTTAAATCTTGAATACTTCCACAATCTAAAAGATTTCTCATTAATTCTTTGATTTCTATTTTATCGCCATCAAAAGAGATATTTATTTCTCCTTCTTTATTTTCAATGTTAATATCTGGGTATTTTTCTAAAAGTTTTTCACATTGAAAATTGCTTGATTTTAATGAGATAGTTTTAATATTTCCAAATTTGTTTTTGATTTCATCAATGCTTCCATCAAAAAGAATTTTACCTTCATCAATGATAATAACACGATGACATAGATTTAAAATGTCCGACATATCATGTGTCGTTAAAATTACAGTAGTGTTATATTTTTTATTTATTTCATTAATGGCTTTAATAATATGATCTTTGACGAGAACATCTAAACCAATAGTTGGCTCATCTAGGAATAAGATGCTGGGATTATGTAATAAAGATGCAGCTAAATCCGCTCTCATTCGCTGCCCGAGAGATAAAGTTCTTACTGGACTTTGAATGAACTTATCGAGTTCTAAAATATTTTTTAAATAATTGAATCGCTCATCATAATCTTTATCACTGATATTATATATATCTTTTAATAATGAGAAAGTTTCTTGCAGAGGAAGATCCCACCATAGTTGCGTTCTTTGACCAAAAACTACACCAATATTTTGTAAAACTTTTTTCCGAGCTTTAGAATCATATGGGTGCATACCATTTATTAAAACTTCACCACTTGTTGGAGTTAATATACCTGTCATCATTTTTATTGTTGTTGATTTTCCAGCGCCATTAGCACCAATATATGCGACCATTTCTCCTTGGTTTATCGTAAATGAAATATTATTTACTGCTGTAAATTTTATTTTTTTATTCGAGAAAAGTGTTTTAATCATGCCTTTTAAACCATTTCCTCGAATAGGTTTATTAAATACTTTTGATAAATTTTTAACTTTTATAATTTCTTGCATATCAAAATAATCCTTCCTGTAATAATAAATTTTAATTATTAAATGCACTATACAATTATTTATTCATTTTCTTTTCCTTCAATAAAATTTTATCAATCTATGGAATATTATTCAATTTATTTTTATTGTTGTGTTTTTAATTATAATTATTGAAATAGATTTTTTAGAAATTTTCCAAAAATCTGTTGATTTTTGGAAAAGTGATTAATAGAATATTAGTAGCGGAGTAGTGCATTTTAACTTCCAACAACACGGAATAATCCTGGGGTTAAAACCATATAAGAAATTATATGGAACGAGAGCTAGAGGTGCACTATGTTTGAAGATAAAAAAATTGAAGAAATTGAACAGTTTTTTTCGTGTTCTTCTACTTCTGGATTATCAGAAATAGAAGCTGAAAAAAGACTTCTTAAAGATGGACCTAATATTTTGAACTCAGAAAAAAAACAAAATATTATAGTTAAATTTCTTTTGCAATTTAAAGATCCAATGATCTATGTTTTACTTGGTGCAGGAGTAATTTCTTTTTGCTTAAAAGAGTGGGCTGATGGAATAATTATTGTTTCTGTAATTTTGTTAAATGCTATTATAGGAACTATTCAAGAAGCAAAAGCCGAGAAAGCTTTGGAAGCTTTAAAAAAAATGTCTTCCCCTTCTTGTGTTGTAAAAAGAGATGGGAAAATTAAAGAAATTAAAGCAGAGGATTTAGTTGTAGGCGATTTAGTAGTCCTTGAAGAAGGGAGGATAGTTCCTGCTGATTTGCGTTTAGTGGAAACTATTAATATGAAAGTCGATGAGAGCTCATTGACAGGGGAATCGATTCCTGTAGAAAAAAATGCAGATATAATCTTAAATGAAAATTCTGGAATAGGCGATAGAAAAAATATGGCTTTTATGTCCACTCCAGTAAGCTATGGACGTGGTGAAGGAATTGTTGTCAGTACTGGAATGAACACTGAAATAGGCCATATTGCCAAAATGTTAAAAGATGCTAAGGATAATAAAACTCCATTACAGCAAAAACTTGCAAGTCTTTCTAAAATATTAGGAATAGTCTGTGTTTCCGTTTGTGTTTTGATGTATGCTGTCGGTTTATTGTATGCAGTTTTTGGCCCTAATAAACAAGATATAGGAACGGCATCTTTAGACTTATTAATTACTGCAATAAGTGTTGCTGTTGCTGCTATTCCAGAAGGATTGCCAGCTGTTGTAACTATTGTTTTAGCTATAGGAGTTTCTAGAATGGTTAAAGTAAATACAATAGTTAAACATTTACCATCTGTGGAAACATTAGGAGCAGTTACTGTTATTTGCTCCGATAAAACTGGAACATTAACTCAAAACAAAATGACTATTGAGAAAACATATATCAATGGAAAGATAAAAGATGCAAATGAAGTTGATGCAGAAGAAGTAAAATTATTAGCACAAGGTATGATGCTCTGTTCCAATGCTTCGATTAAGGATGAAAGATATGGTGATCCTACTGAATTAGCTTTGCTTGATTATGCAAAAAAATTTGGATGGAATAAAGAAGAAATTGAAGAAAATAAATATCAACGACTTGATGAATTACCTTTTGATTCTGTTCGAAAAATGATGTCGGTATTAAGTCATTATGAAGGAAAGAATATAGTATTTACAAAAGGTGCTTTGGATTCAATTTTAAAACATACAAAAAATATTTATTTAGATGGTAAGGTTAGAAAAATAACTGAAAAAGATATTTCAACAATAAATGAAAACAGCAAAATAATGGCTAAACAAGCTTATAGAGTTTTAGCATTAGCTATTCATGAATCTAATGTTGTCGATGAAGAAAATTTAACTTTTGTTGGAATGGTTGGAATGATTGATCCAGCTAGAGAAGAAGCTAAACCAGCAGTTGAATGTTTACACAAAGCTGGAATAAGAACAATCATGATCACAGGAGATCATAAAGATACTGCTTTGGCGATAGCTAAGAATTTAAATATTGCTACTGATGAAAAACAATGCATGTCAGGTGATGAAATAGATTCTTTATCAATGGAATTGTTAGAAGAAAAAGTTAAAACTACAAATGTTTTTGCTAGAGTGTCTCCAGAAAATAAAGTTAATATTGTTAAAGCTTTACAAAATTCTGGAAATATTGTCGCAATGACTGGCGATGGTGTTAATGATGCGCCTAGTTTAAAAACCGCTGATATAGGTATTGCTATGGGAATAACAGGAACAGATGTTGCAAAAGGAGCAGCGGATATGACTTTAATGGATGATAATTTTGCATCGATAGAAAAAGCGGTTGAAGAAGGAAGAAGTATTTATTCAAATATTAAAAAAGCTATTTTCTTCCTTCTATCCAGTAATTTCGGTGAAGTTATGACTATGTTTTTCGCTGCATGCATTGGATTTCCGAGTCCATTAAGAGCAATACATATTCTTTGGGTAAATCTGATATCGGATTCATTGCCTGCGTTAGCTTTAGGAAGAGATGATAAAGATTCTGATATTATGAATTTAAAACCACGTCCTGTAAATGAAGGATTATTTGCTCATCATGGATTTTCATTTTGTTTCTTCTACGGGTTTATAATTTTTCTCATCACAATGATTGCCTTTTTGATTAATCCTCTCATTGATTTAAATGCTCCAGGTAGTGTGGGATTTACATGGAATAATCTTTTGATTTATTTGCAGAATGATGCTCAACTTGATAAATGTCAAACTTTTGCTTTTACAGTTTTAGGTATGTCACAATTATTTCATATGTTGGGAATGTCAAATGTTAAAAAATCATTTGTTAATGTTTTTAAGGGAAAAAATATCATGTTTCTAATTTCATTTATATTTGGATTAACGTTACAAATTTTAGTTACCGAACTTCCTTATGTAACAGATTTTTTCCAAACCACAGCGCTTGAGTGGTATGAATGGTTGTGGTTAATTGCTTTGTCTAGTTTTCCACTTATTGTTCACGAACTTTTAGTTCCTGTATTAAAGAAATCAAAATTGCAATTTTAATAATTAAAAAAAGGTTACCTTCATATTTTAAAATGAGGTAGCCTTTTTGAATGTTAATAATCAAAGAGAAACTAAAAGAGATGACTTCTTCGATTTTGTATTTAATTTAACAGCAAATGAAGAAGCTTTTTATGCTTCGTTAATTGGAATAGCCTTGGCGCAGAATCTCACTATTTCTGAACAAAATGATTTGGGTAATTTTTTTATGTTGATAGCACAAGAATTATTGACTATGTCTGCACATAATCAATTGGTAGAGACAAGAAAACAAAAAAGAGGCCAACAATATCAGCCTCAAGATCATCATTAATTATTTGTTAATTTTATCAGCAACATGATATTCTTCAATAAAATATCTGGGTCTATTTTGTACATTTTCATAGATATTTTTTAAATAAAGAGAATGAATAGAAAATACTAACATTAAAATTGCTGTTGCTAGCAAAACAATCATTAGAATAAGGATAGGTAAATAGTAGAATGAATGAATTCTATCACAATAATAGCAAAGGAGAAAAACAAATGTTCCTAAAAAAGAAAATAATCCAATCCCTATAGATATTTTAAATGGGAAACTTAAAAGATTTGCTGTTGAAGCTGCAAAAGTTTTTGCTGCAACACCCATTAATTTTGAATAATTATACTTAGTTTTACCTGCTTCTCTTTTTTTTCTAGCAAAGAATACATCGCAAGTTTTAAATCCAATATAAGGGACTTGTGAACGTAAAATTCGTGATGCTTCAGGAAGAGAGTTTATGTAATCTACAACTCTTCTTGACATTAAGCGATAGAAACAAACATTTTCTTCAATTACTTTTTTACCAGCAACTTTATTGGTTAATTTATAAAATAATCCTGCAGTTGTTTTTTTCATTGCAGTATCATCGTCACGATTGCTTCTTTTTCCGTTAACTACTTCATAACCTTCTTCATATTTTTTCAACATATCAAAAACAACTTCTGGTGGATCTTGAAAATCACAATCTAAAGGAATTACAACATCACCTTTTGCACTCCTTAATCCTGCTTCAACAGCACATTCTTGTGAATAGTTTCTTGAAAAAGAAATATAGGACAAGCGATCGTTTTTTTGTGCTTCTTCTTTTATGATATCTAATGTTTTATCTTTTGATCCATCATTTATCAAAAGAAATTCATAATGATAATTGTCGTCATCATGAAATAATTCTTCTATTTTTTTGAAAAAAATAGGAAGCATTTCTTCTTCGTTATAAACTGGAACAACAAGTGAGACTAATTTCATAATTACCTCTTTCGTATTAGCTTAAAGCTTTATTTCATTATAAAATGTTTTTAACAAAAATTAAATGTTTATAGTGTAAGTTTATGTCAATAATATGAACTTGCTCTTTGTATAATTAAAAAATAAATATGATATACTAAAATGATTAGGAGAAGACTATGGAATCAATGGATAATTTTAATAATGATAAGCTTATAGAAGAAAAATTTGAAAATATGAAAAAACATTATAAACATAATACAAAAATATTATGTTTAGGAATTTCAATTGCAAGCCTATGTGTTGGTTTAATAGGGGGAATTTTGATACATGATTTCATGGAGGGAGATACTTATAATTTTTCTGGAAAATATAAGCAATGTTATGAAATTTTAGATAAATATTGGCTTTTTGGAAAAACAGAAGAAGAAATAACAAAAGCTACAAATGAATTGATGTATTCAGGGCGGACATCAACAGATGCATATACATTTATTACTGAAAATCAGGAAGATCAAGGATTGAGTCTTAGCAATGTTGGATTCGGAATAAAAATGATATATTGTCCAAAAGGAATATTATTAGAAGAAGTTTATTCTAATGGAGTTATGGCTAAACTTGGCGCTCAAAAAGATGATATTATTACTAATATTTCTTATGAAGGAAAAACTTATTCATTATCTAATCAAAAGTTTTCTGAAATTTCAGCAATTCTTTCAGAATCTAAAAAATCAAATTCCGTTGATTTTAAATTGTTGAGAAATGGACAAAGTTTTGAAATAAATAATGCAACAGCGGATGAATTTTCTCAAGATGCTGGAAGTAAAATTTCTAAGTATTCTAATGATAAAGTTTTAACTATTAAATTGAATACTTTTTTAGCTGATTCAAGTACATTGAATGAGGAAAAAAATTCAGCTTATTCAATAGTATCGGACCTTTTGAAAGAACAAGATTTAACTAAGTTAGAAACATTGGTTTTAGATTTAAGAAATAATACTGGTGGTTTACTATCACAAGCAACAGATATTGCAAATTTGTTTTCTCCTAAAAATAAATATACTGTTATTCAAAAAGATAAAAATGATAACATTATTGGAATAAATAAACAAAATGATGAGCCTTTATATGGAAATTTGAAAATAAAAATTTTACAAAATGGATATTCAGCTTCCGCAAGTGAAGCTTTAACTTTAGCATTAAAGCAAAATTGTAATGCGCAAATATATGGATTTAAATCTTATGGAAAAGGTATTGCACAAAGCTTTTATACATTTAAAGACAATAGTGTTATGAGATTTACCATATCTAGGGTTTTTGGACCAGATGGAAAAACCTGCATTCATAATGTAGGAATTTATCCAGATTTTGATTCAAAAGATTATGGCTTTAAAGAATATCCGTATGATTATAGTGGTTATGCATTTACTAATGAGAATTATCAAAATTATTTAAAAAATATTGGCTCATGCTTAAATTATTTGAATTATGATATTTCTTCTGATCTTACAAATGATGAAATATTAAGCACTATAAATCAATTTCAGCAAGACTACGGATATGAAGTTGAAGAAATATATTCCGATGAAACTTCTAAAGAATTGATTTATGAAGTGTACAAAAAATCTGTTGCTCAAGAAGATTCTGAGTTAAAAATAGTTGTAGAAGGTAATTGATATGAATTATATTCCTTTTAAAATTGAATCGAAGTTTTCTCCAACTGGAGATCAACCACGTGCAATAAAACAACTATGTGAAGGATTAAAAAGCGATAAGAGAGTTCAAGTTCTTTTAGGTGCCACAGGAACTGGAAAAACTTTTACTATGGCCAATATTATTCAGGAAGTCCAAAGACCAGCTTTAATATTAGTTCATAATAAGACTTTAGCAAGCCAACTTTATGCAGAGTTTAAGGAATTGTTTCCTAATAATCGTGTTGAATATTTTGTCTCTAACTTTGATTTTTATCAACCTGAGGCATATATTCCTAAAACTGATACGTATATCGATAAAGAAGTTGTAATGAATGAAGAAATTGAAATGATGCGTTCTTCTGCGATTAATTCAGTTTTAGAAAGAAGAGATACAATTATTGTTGCTTCAGTTGCTGCTATATATGGTTTGACTGATCCGGATGAATACAAGAATTTAGTTTTTTCTTTAAGAGTAGGTGAACCATTTAAAAGAAAAGATATTCAAAATTTATTGATTAATGCAATTTATGAAAGAAATAATTTGGATAGAAAGCCCGGTACTTTTGCTTTAAGTGGGGATATGTTAGAAATTCGGCCTTCTTCTACTGATAAATATATTGTTCAAGTAGATGGAGAAGATGGAATTATTAATGAGATTGATTTAGTAGATATTACAACAGGGAAAATTCTTCATACTTTGGAATCTTTTCCTATATATCCTGCTTATGAACATGCTTCTAGTTTTGATAGAGTAAAACATGCTTGTCATACAATTCGGCAAGAATTATCGGAAAGATTAAATTATTTTCATAATGAAGGTAAATATTTGGAAGAAGAAAGATTGCAAATGCGGACTTTACACGATTTAGAATCATTAGAAGAATTTGGTATTTGTCCTGGTATTGAAAATTATTCTCGACATATTGATGGAAGAAAAGAAGGAGAGACTCCTTTTACTCTTTTTGATTATTTTCCTGATGATTTTATATTATTTGTCGATGAATCTCATGTTACTCTTCCACAGATTAGAGGAATGTATAATGGGGATAGAGCTCGTAAATTAAATTTGGTTGAATATGGATTCCGTTTGCCTTCTGCATTAGATAATAGACCTTTAAGATTTGAAGAATTTGAAAGTAAATTTCATAATTTGATTTGTACTTCAGCGACTCCAGGAGATTATGAATCTAATTTAGCAGGTGAATTTGTTGAACAAATTATTCGTCCTACAGGTTTAATAGACCCAGAAATTGAAGTTCGACCAAGTAAAATTAATCCAGTATATGATCTTCTTAATGAAATAAAAGAGAGAATAGCAAAAGATGAAAGAGTTTTGGTAGTTGCATTGACGATTAATGATGCAAAAAATCTTACGGATTTCTATAAAAGTCAGGGAATAAAAGTTGAACATTTACAACATGAAATTAAAACATTAGAAAGAACAGAGCTTATTTATAAATTACGTAAGGGAATAATTCAAGTTTTAGTTGGTATTAATCTTTTAAGAGAAGGATTAGATATTCCAGAAGTTTCACTAATTGCAATTCTTTCGGCAGATAGCGAAGGATTTTTGCGTTCTACAAGATCTCTTATTCAAATTATAGGTAGAGCAGCTAGAAATGATCACGGAAAAGTTATTATGTATGCTGATAAAATTACCGATTCTATGAATGAAGCGATAACTGAGACAAATAGACGTAGAAAAGTTCAAATGGAATATAATAAAGAGCATAATATTGTTCCGAAAACTATTATCAAGGCTATTTCTGAGCCATTAAAATTTATGGATAAAACTTCGAAAAAGAAAAATGCTGGAAAGTTGACTCGTGGAGAAATAGAAAAAGAAATAAAATCTTTAGAGAAAGAAATGCGACAAGCTGCTAAAGATTTGGACTTTGAAAAAGCAGCAGAAATACGTGATGCTATCATTGAAATGAAAGCTCAATTATAAAAAGCAATATTACGACAAAGTTTTATTGCTTTTTTTACACTTTTTAAATATTGAAAAAATTAATAATTTATTTTGCTTTTAGTATTTATAAATATAGTTTATAATTATGACATTAAAGATATATTTGTTATGAGGTAAAATTTTGAAAAACGATTATAAAATAAAAGATTTGATAAAAGAAACGTTATCAACTATAAAAGAATCTAATTATCGCATATGGTATATTTCTTTTGGAGTATTTTCTATTATTGGAATTGTTACCATGGCACTTTCTTTTTACTATACACTCGCTTATATTACTCCTTTGCTTTTCACTTTGCTGTGTTTTGCAATTGCTCCAGTTATGGAAGTTTATGCTTCAAAGAGTTTGAAAGAAAATGTTCATTATTCTTTAAAAACTTCAGCGTCAGCAACTAGTTATGGATATTATCATTTAATATTTTCATATTTAAAAGCATATTTATTTGGAACAATTTTAGCTGGATTTGTCTGGGGAATAGTTGTTTCCGTAGCAACTATATACGATCCAAATATTTATGATGAACTATTAAATATATTTTCGATGATTATCTATGGTCAAAATCTTCCTTCAGGATTGATTTTAGAAATTTCAAGTTTGGCTTTTGGATTATTAAGAACTTATAATTTTTTAATTATAATTTTTGTCTATGCAGGATTTTTCTTATCTAATAGAAAAAATGAATTGAGCAAT
>ENA-UOJS01000634-UOJS01000634.1-human-gut-metagenome-genome-assembly--contig:-C74-NODE-634-length-36115-cov-21.256212_pt1 | contig 36115 bp, 39 predicted proteins | sample MGYA00242355_ERZ723902 | MGnify/ENA metagenome assembly ERZ723902
TCTCCGTGCCGGTGGTGATGACGCACTGACCGTAGTTGCCGCCCAGAAACAGCTCGTACTTGTCCTTCCGCTCCAGCGCGCTCAGGTCGTACAGCGCGCCGTCCTCCCCGTCGCACACCACGCTGTCCACCGTGATCTCCGGCGCGTAATACACCGTGTCATACACGCTGTCGGGCAGCAGCACCTTGGAGTACAGCGTGCCCCGGAAGCTGTCCGTGGCCTCCGTCAGGCCGTATGCCCGCGCCGTATGCCCCGTGGCCTGCGCCCACAGGCCGTAGGCTGCCTGTGCGCCCATGGTCGTCCAGTGGTGGTCGGTGTGGTAGTAGGGGTCGTCCACCGCCGCCAGCGCCTCCCTGCTGTCCAGCAGCGTGCCGCCCAGCGCGTTACCCAGCTGCGCGAAGGCCGCGTCCTCGTCGTAATAGGGCGCATTGGCGGGCAGCTTATCCCGCAGTACCCCCGCCGGGCTGGGCACGATCAGCGCCGTGCAGCTCTTGCCGCCGTTGGCGTCGAACAGCGAGCGGATATACCCGGCGTTCTTATTCAGCCCCGCCCAGTCGAAGCTGTCGTCCGTGACCTTGGTGAAATAGCGGCCATCCGCGCCCAGATAGGCGCCGCTGATGTCCTCCTTGCCCTCCGCCCGCTGCAAGACCGAGCGGCTGGCCGTCCAGAAGTCCCGGAAGATGATCTGGTCGCTGGTGTAGTTCTCTGTGTCCTTCATGAATTTTCCGGACAGGATGTTGTCCCAGCTGAGCTTGGGCGTCAGCTGCAAATAGCGGTTCTCGTTTTCGGAGAACGCCCTGTCCGGCGTCAGGAAAAAGCTCCCCACGGACAGCGCCAGAAGAATGGCGCTGATGGCGATCAGCGGCGCGAGGCCCTTTGTGTTTTTCATTTCGCCGCCTCCTTAAAACCGGAAATACAGGAACGGGTTGTAGCTGTCGCCCACCAGAAAGGCGATGGACACCAGCAGCACGACCGCCACCCACACCGTTCGCAGTCCGTCGGACAGCGCCGGTGTCATGGCGCGCTCCCGCTTCTCCCACAGCCGCCGGGGCAGGGACGTGCAGCCCACCACCGCCAGCGCCAGCACCAGCCAGTCGCACCGCAGCAGATAGGCGGTGGTGCCGTCGGCAAAGGCGCCGGAGAACATGTGCCCCAGATACGCGCCCAGGGCGCTGAAATCCGTAATGGCGAACAGAACCCAGCCCAGCACGAAGCACAGGCAGGTGTAGACGTGCCCCACAAACCGGGGCGCTTTATCCAGCCACTTCAGCAGAAACGTCTTTTCCAGCAGCAGCAGCACGGCGTAGTACACGCCCCACAGGACGAAGTTCCAGCTGGCGCCGTGCCACAGGCCGGTCAGCAGCCAGACGATGGCGATGTTGACCAGCTGCCGCCCCTTGCCCTTGCGGTTGCCGCCCAGCGGGATGTAGACGTACTCCCGGAACCATGTGGACAGGCTGATGTGCCACCGCCGCCAGAATTCGGTGACGGAGCGGGACTCGTAGGGGTAGTTGAAGTTTTCCAGAAAGTGGAACCCGAAGAAATGTCCCAGACCGATGGCCATGTCCGAATAGCCGGAGAAGTCGAAGTAGATCTGGAACGTGTAGGCGATGGCGCCCAGCCACGCCGTGGCCGCCGTGGGGTCGGACATGGCGGCGATCTCCTCCCAGATGGCGCCCATCTGGTTGGCGATGAGCACCTTCTTGCCCAGGCCGATCACCAGCCGCTGCAAGCCCTCGCTGGCCTCCGCCAGATTCTCCCGCCGGTGCTCCAGATCGTAGGCCACCGTCTTGTACTGCACGATGGGCCCGGCGATCAGCTGGGGGAACAGCGTCACATACGCGCCGAAGTCGATGATATTCCGCTGGGGCGGCACCAGTCCCCGGTACACGTCGATGGTGTAGCTCATGGTCTGGAAGGTGTAGAAGGAGATGCCGATGGGCAGCAGCAGCCCCAGCGCCGGTATCGCCGTGCCCAGCAGCCCGTTGATGTTGTTGATGGCGAAATCCGTGTACTTGAAGAACCCCAGAATGGCCAGATTTCCCACCACCGACAGGATCAGCACGCCCTTGGCGCCCTTCTCCCGCTGCCTCCGGCGGAACCAGCCGATGGCCAGACCGTTGCAGTAGTCGAACACGGTGGAGAACAGCATGATAAGGATGTACTTTGGCTCGCCCCAGCCGTAAAACAGCAGGCTGAACACCAGAAGCAGGCCGTTGCGCAGCTTCCGCGGGCAGATATAATACAGAATGGCCACCAGCGGCAGGAACGCCAGCAGGAAGGTGGTGCTGCTGAATACCATAGCGGTTCTCCTTTGCAGTTGATCTCAAAACGAAAGGGGCGGGCAAGCCCGCCCCTCAGACTGTCAAAAAAGTCTGTCATTGCGAGCCAGTGCGCGCCGCGAAGCAAGTGCCCGTGGGGTACACACTGGCGTGGCAATCCGTTTCCAATACGTTACTTCACACCCGCCAGCTTGCCCATCTGGTAGCTGCCGCGGATGGCGGACAGATTGTTGACGAACAGAACATCCTTCACACCCTTGTCTCTGGCCAGCTGGGTGACGCTGCCGCTGTAATACCGGTAGTCCACCACATACACCGTCTGGTAGTGATCCACCAGGAACGGCACAAAGGCGTTGCCGAAGGACTCCTTCACCACGATGCAGCTCTCGCCGTTGCTGACCTCCGGGTTCTCGATCACCGTGAAGGGGTTGTCGCCCATGATGAACGTACCGTACTTCAGGCTGGCCGAGGCGGTGGACTCGTCAAAGATGACCTGACCGCCGGTGAGGGTGCTGTTCTCGTTGTCGCCGTACTTCATGGAGGCGGTGGCGCTGACGGGATGGTAGGCGTTCACCGTGTCCGGATCGTTCTTCATGGCATCCGGCTTGCCGCCGTCGTTGTAGAACGAGCCGAGGAAGCCCGGAAACTGGCTCACCTCATAGTCGCTGAGGTTGTGGGGCGTGATGCCCTTGGCCGTGCAGAACTGCACATAGGCGTAATACGCGCCCAGCGCCGTCCAGTGGTGGTCGGTGCGGAAATAGATGTACTCCGTCCGGTGGGACATCATTACGTCGTGCAGGGGGATCGTTTTTACATTCTGCCCCATTCCCGCTAAAATATCCTTCTCGGCCTGCGCCTGGTCGCTGCCGGGTATGTCGCTGAACAGCTCATCCGGCAGCGTGATGCCGCTGGACAGGGGGATGGCCATGGCGTACACCTGGCTCACGCCGCTGAGACTGTCCGCCACGGCGTTGACCGTGGACTGGTACTTCTCCGCCAGCGAGCCCACATAGTTGTACATTTCATATCCGGCGCTGCCCACCACATACACGCCGCCGGACTGATAGGGCTTGTCGCTGGTGGTGATCACATTGGAGGACGCCGGCTTCGTGGTGGTCACGCCTGTCTTATCCTCGCCGCTCTTATCGGCATCGGTCTGATCGCCGCCCTCCGGGTCCTGCCCGTCGCCGCTCTGGGTGCCGTCGCCGGTATTCTCTCCGTCCGTCTGGGTGATGGGCGGGTCATCGGTGTCCTTGTCCGGGGCCTTCTTGCCGCTGAACACATCGGTGCAGATGGCCAGTATCGCCACCACCAGCGCCGCCGCCGCGATCAGCAGCAGCACGGCGCCGCCGGCGCTTCCGCGCCGCCGCTCATACCGGGAGCTCATCCCACGTACTCCTTGATGACCGCGTTGGCCGTGTCGGTGTCATTGGTGACGCACAGCACCACACAGGTGCCGTAGGTGGCAAAAATGGCGTTGTCCAGACGGGAGACCTCCTCAGGCTTATAGCGCTCCATCTCCTGCTTCTGGCTGTCCAGCAGGCTCTGCATGGACACCTTCACCGCGGAGGCATCGGTCTTGTCGCTGCACTGCACCACGAAGATCTCCTCCACCGTGCTGCCGTCGGACATGTAGGCGCTTGCCTCGCACTTTTCCGGCAGCTCCAGATAATCGCCGGCGTCGATGGCGGACAGAGCCGTGTCGAACTGTACGCGCTCAGCCAGCGCCTTGCTCAGCCCCGCCGCATCCACGGTGGCGGACGCCTTGTCGCCGCAGGCGACCAGAGAGACAGCGGTCATGACCGCCAGCAGCAGCGTGATAATACGTTTCATAGAATCGCTCCTTATTACTTTCACTCAAAACTGTTTGGCCAACCGGCCGCATGCCGGCTCAGTTCATTATTATAATACAAACCCGCCGGAAGTAAAAGAGGGAAAAGCTTAAGAACTCATAAAATTTCCCCTGCCTACTATGACGGCGGCGGAGGGGCAAAGGTTCCGCCGGCGGGCGGCAAAAAGGAGACGGCCTGAGCCGTCTCCTTTTTATATTCAGAAATCGATGGTTCCGTCCAGCACCTTCAGGTCGTAGGGCTCGAACACCACCTTGCGGTAGGCGTCCACGTCCATCTTCACACCCGTCCAGTCGCTGTGTATCTCGCCATTCTGCTTGATGAGAATGTCGTACAGAATGTCGTAGGTCACGCCGTCGTCGCCCTTTTCCACGATGGTGGAGTAGGGCAGCGTCTTGTGATAGGTCATGTGCAGGCCCTTATACTCGAAGTGGAAGCCGTTGCGCATGCGGCAGCCGTCCAGCCCCTTGTAGGTAAACAGGCGCTTGAGATCCTGCAGTATCCGGTCGTTGTCCTCCTCATACAGGTTCTCCGGCGTCGTCTCGGTGTAGTCGTACCGGAACTGGATAGGGATGCGGTAGGGCAGGAAGCGCTCCACATAGTCCACCAGCTTCGCCGCCGGATAGTTCTTGTACAGCACGCAGTTGATACGGGTGGGGCAAGCGATTTTCCCCAGCACCTCGTCCGGACTCTCCTCCACATAGTGCTGCAGATGGCGGGAGATGTTCATGCAGGTGATCTTATCCTTGTTCCTCTCCGTAAAGGCCAGCATCTCCTCAAAGGTGGTGGCGGCCTGGGCGGGGAAGGTGGTGTTGATATAGATCTTGTGGGTGGCGGGGATGGCGTCCAGCATCCTTTGCAGGGCGTTCAGGTCGGCCAGCGGCTCGCCGCCGGTGAACACGAAATCGCACCGGGGCGTGATGGAGTCCATCACCCGGATGCTGTCCAGAATTTTGTCCAGCGAGAAGCCGGAGCAGTCGGCATATTCTTTTTTGTTGATGCAGAAGGGGCAGTTGTTCTGGCAGTCGTAGGGCACAAAGACCGTGACAGTGGCGCCGCCCTCCCGCGTTTTATAGGGATGGGTCATGTTGTTGATAACCTCGCATCAAAATGTACCAAAACATTGTATATCAGAAAAGGGCGGAAAGCAAGGAAAACCTGTGAAAATCGCCTGTTTTTCTCTTAACAATATCAGTAGGCATCGTCTCCCAGCTCTCGCCGTATGGAGGCAAGCGCCGCGTCCTCTCCCTGCTCCTTCAGCAGCAGGAGCCAGCGATCCAGCAGCGCCGCCGTGTCCGGGTGCATGAAGCGGCTGGCGTCCGTGCGCCGCATGTCCTTGCTGCGCTGGTAGTATTCGTAGGGGGACGCGTCGGTATACTGGTCGCCCTGATAGACCCGGCAGGCGGCAATGCGGTCGCAGAACATCTCCGCCACATACTTTTTGGGCATCTTGCAGCCGCCTATGTAGATGGTGCCGTCCTCCCGGCGGCAGTAGTCGATCCAGTACTCGAAGTGGTGGCGGTTGCGCCCCTTGTGGTGCAGCCACGCCAGACTGACGCCGTTTTCCAGCCGCTCCTGGTCGTTGGGGCTGCGCCAGCCCTGGTAGTATTTCACGCCCCGCCAGAACTCCGTGGGGCTGTATTTGCTCAGATCGTGGGTCAGACCCTGCCACACCAGCCCCAGCCGGAAGCAGTAGTGCCGCACCATGCGGCGGTGGCGGTTCACCGTGTGTAAATGGGCGCGAAAGGGCATGTCGCCACCTCCTGCAATGAATTCCCGAACAGTATACCACATCTCCGGGAAAAAGGACAGGGAAATTTCCGGCATAGGCCGGCGCATTTTGCGGTACACTACGCGGGAGGTGAGGATACATGGGCAACATGGCGTTTTTCCGCGGCGGCGGATACAGGCGGTGGCTGCCGCCGGAGATCGGCTCTGCGGACGAGGCGGTGCTGGTGCGCCGCTGCTGGGAGCTGCTGGTGCTGGACAGCGGCGGCGCGGCACGGCTGGCGGCGCTGGGACGAGCGCCCCTGTGCCGCACGGTGCTGATGCCCCAGGAGGCCGCCGGCGCGTGGCTGCGGGCGCGGCAGGTGGTGGGCTGCGGCCTGTCGCCCCGGTGCAGCCTTACGCTGTCCGGCCTGTCGCCCCGGCCGGTGCTGTGCGTGCAGCGGGCGCTGACGGCGCTGGACGGCACGGTCATCGAGCCACAGGATATCCCCCTGTCCCTGCACTGGAGCCGGCTGCCGCCGGAGGCGCTGCTGCTGGCCGCCGGCGCGTGGCTGCTGGCAAAGGGGCAGGTGCCGGAGATAAGCTGAAGCCCGCCTCGAACGAGGCGGGCTCAGTCTGTCAAAAAACCTGCCCGGTTACAAGTATCGGAGGGAAGGATACCATCGATTGGCAAGGGCAAACACGCCTGACAGCGTGTCTTTCCGGCGCTTTTTGCTCTTTTCGCCTTGGCTTGCGCCAGCAAGCCTGCGGCTCAAAAACCAAAAATCACTCGAAAATACATCGCTGGCAGGTGCGGAGCAGTTTTGCCGGAGCAGAAATGTGTCCAGACAAGAAAAGACCCGCAGAGAATACTTGCCGTATTGTCAAGGGGCTTGACGCAGTATGGGCGCATTTCTGCCCGTCAAAACCGTGTCTGCCCTTGTCAAGCGATGGTAGTGTGAAAGGGAACCGTCAGGGTTCCCTTTCGCGTTCAATCACCCGCCGCAGCGACCAAAATCGCAAAATAAAATACTGTTTTTTATTTTGCGATTTTGCCTCAGCTTGTCAAAAAAGTCCGTTCGGACTTTTTTGACAAGCTGAGCCCGCCTCGAACGAGGCGGGCTGCTGGCTGCATTACAGTATAAATCCCCCGTCGCAGGTGAGCACCTGCCCGGTGATGAACGACGCCCTGTCGTCCGCCAGAAAGCTGACGGCGGCGGCGATGTCCTCCGGCGTGCCCAGCCGACCCAGTGGCGTCTCCTGCGCCAGCTGGGGCAGCACCTCCGGCGGCAGAGCGTCCAGCATGTCGGTTTTGATGACGCCCGGCGCCACGCAGTTGACCCGGATGCCCGTGGGCGCCAGCTCCGACGCCAGCGAACGGGTCAGCGCGATCAGCGCACCCTTGGTGGCGGAGTACGTCACCTCGCAGCTGGCGCCGCGCAGCCCCCATATAGAGGAGACGTTGACGATGCACCCTGCGTGCTCGTGGAGCATGTGGGGCAGAACGGCCTGTATTGCGTGGAACGCGCCGTCCACGTTGACGGAGAAGTACCGGTGCCACAGGGCGTCGGTGATGTCCTGAAACAGCGCCTGCCCCGCCACGCCTGCGTTGTTCACCAGCAGGGACACGGGGCCGAATTCGCCCTCCACCCGCCGCACCATCTCGTTTACCTGTACCCGATGCGCCACGTCCGCCTGCACCGCCATGGCGCGGCCGCCGGCGGCAGTGATCTCCGACACCAGCGACATGGCGCAGTCCTGCCGCACCCGGTAGTTGACGCACACGGCGTAGCCCTCGGCGGCCAGACGGCGCGCCACAGCGCGGCCGATGCCCCGGGAGGAGCCTGTCACCAGCGCGATCTTGTCCATGGGATCATCCCCTTTTCACACAGTCTCTGCCCATGAGTATAGCAAATTTCCGCAGGAAAGGCAAGAAAAGTGTTGACAAATCCGAGGCGATGGGGTAATATATCATCGTTGTCTGCGCGGTTAGCTCAGCTGGTAGAGCACATGCTTGACGTGCATGGGGTCACAGGTTCGAGTCCTGTACCGCGCACCATCCGAAACCCTTGAAACCACATGGTTTCAAGGGTTTTTTGCTGCCTCAAAACGGGTTTGACCCTTATTCTGACCCTTAAAGCCCCAGCACACCGGAGATGTGCTCCTTGCGGAGCTTGGTTATCTCCGGCATGGTGCTGGGAACGCGGCAAGGCACGCAAAAGACTCCGGCAGATGCTGCATTCCGCAAACTGCTCACCGGAGATTTTGCGTGCAATATCACTGTATCGGCAGCTCCACCGCGATGGTCGTGCCCTTGTCCGAACTTTCCTCCACCCAAACGGAGCCGCCGTGGAGATCGGCGATCTCCCACACCAGAGAAAGCCCCAGCCCCGCACCGCCGTACTCGCGGCTGCGGGACTTGTCCACCCGGAAGAAGGGCTGGAAAATACTGCACTGATACTCCTTCGGGATGCCGCAGCCGGTGTCGGAGACGCGGAGCAAGAGCTTTTCCGGCTTCTGTGTGACAGAAACCCGCACCGAGCCGCCCTGCCGGTTGTACTTGACGGCGTTCTCCGTCAGGTTGAAGATCAAACGGTAGATCAGCGCGTCGCTGCCGGTCATAATGCCGTTGCCCTCCGCCGTCAGTGTGACGCCGCGCTTATCTGAGAGCGGCGCGAGATCTGTGAAGATCTCCTCGATCATGGGGGCGAGCTGGATGCGCTCGTTCCGCGCCACCTGCCGCAGATTGCTCATCTCCAGCAGTGTCCTGGTCATCTGTATCAGCCGTTCCGTCTGCTCACGCAAAAGCGTGAGGAACTCCGCCGTCTCCGGTCGCACATCAGGATGCTCCGCGGAAAACAGCTCCAACTGCGCCTGCATTAGTGCCAGTGGCGTGCGCAGCTCGTGGGCGGCGTTGCCGGTGAACTGCCGCTGGGCGGAAAAGGCGGTATTCAGCCGCTCCAGCATCTCGTTGAAGGAGCGGCTGAGCTGCTTAAACTCCGGAAGCACATCTTCATCGATCTTCATATCCGCCAAATTGGTCATCTGCACCATTTCCACCTGAGAAGCAAAGCTGCGCAGGGGCTTGAGGGCGCGTCCGCTGACGAAGTAGGCCAGGATGCCGCTGAGCAGCGTTACCGCCGCCGTGATGTACCAGTTGGTGGTGCGGAAGCGCCCCTGCGCCCCATCGACGACGATGGTCAACTCCTCGTTGGGCGCTATGAGCTGCGGGTCAAAGCTCGCCGCTCCGCCATCATTCAGGATCACCGTGCCGCTGCCCTGTAAGCTGTCCGCAATGGTGTCCATATAGTACACACCGGAGGAGCAGAGCAGCAGATTCATGGCCACGCAGGTGATGCCGATGAGCAGGACGGACATCAGTGTGATGCGCCACTGCAGGGAAAGACGCTTCATACTTCCTCGCCTCCCATCAGATAGCCCTCGCCGATGCGGTTGCGGATGGGGTCATAGCCCAGCGCGGCGCGGAGCTTTTTGCGCAGGGCGGAGATGTGGACGCGAATGGAATTGCTGAAGCTGTCCACGCTGTTGTCCCAAACGTGATCCATCAGCTCCTCCTGACTCACGGGCCGCCCCTGATGCACCATCAAATATTCCAGAATACCCGTCTCCTTGCGGGTCAGTGTCAAGGTCTGCCCGTTGACGGCGGCGGTGCGGGAGCGGGTATCAAAGGTCAGGTCTCCGCAGCTTAGCAGCACATCCTGCTGGGTGAACTGCCGCAAGGTCAGGCTGCGGATGCGGGCCTCCAGCTCGGCCAAGTGGAAGGGCTTTGCCAGATAGTCGTTTGCCCCGGCGTCCAGCCCCTGCACCTTGTCCTCCACCTCGCTGCGGGCGGAGAGGATCAGCACCCGCGTCTCCCGGTCGGTCTGCCGCAGGGTGCGCAGCACCGTCATGCCGTCCTTGCCCGGCAGGTTCAGGTCGAGAAGTATCAGATCGTAGCGCTCCACACCCAGCAGCTCAAGAGCCTTATCCCCGTCGTAGCAATAGTCTACGCTGTAGGCCAGCCGCCGCAGGCTGCGGACGATGGCCTCGCACAGGGCGCGTTCGTCCTCTACAATCAAAAGATGCATAAACGCCCTCCTTTTCATTTCTTCGCCCTTATTATAGCAGAAGCAGATAAGATTTGTGTTAAATTTTCGTTCTTAACAGGGATTTTAACCCGCCTGTGCTATGATAGGCCGCAGAAACAGGAAAGGATGATCAAAATGAGTCACAGGAAGAAGGCCGCGGCGCAAGTCACGCTGCTGCTGGCGGGAGCCGCCATGCTGTGCTTCGGCGTCTGGCGGGGCGAGGCGGCAACGGTGCTGAGCAAAGCAATCAAATTATGTCTGGAGTGTGTGGGCATTGGGTAAGAAGTTTTCAAATGTATCACAGGCTCTGTCCCGCCTTCGGGGCTGGATACAGGCGGGGGCAGCCCTATTGACCAACCTGCACCTGCCGAATTTCCTCAAGGGCGGACTGTATCAGGGAGCGGGGAAAACCGTCTGTGTGCCGGGGCTGAACTGCTATTCCTGCCCGGCGGCCTCCGGCGCCTGTCCCATCGGGGCGTTTCAGGCGGTGGTAGGCTCGTCCAAATTCAGCTTCTCCTATTATATCACAGGCTTCCTTATTCTGCTGGGCGTGCTGCTGGGGCGCTTTATCTGCGGCTTTCTGTGTCCCTTCGGCTGGTTTCAGGAGCTGCTGCATAAGATCCCCACGAAGAAGCTCTCCACAAAGAAGCTGAAGCCGCTGACATACCTGAAGTACGCCGTTCTGCTGGTGATGGTCTTTCTGCTGCCGGCATTCCTTGTGAACGACGTGGGCATGGGCGACCCCTTCTTCTGCAAGTACCTCTGCCCCCAGGGCGTGCTGGAGGGAGCCATCCCGCTGTCCCTTGCCAATTCCGGCATCCGGGCGGCGCTGGGCAAGCTGTTTACATGGAAATTCAGCATCCTGCTGTCGGTGATTGCGCTGAGCGTACTGTTCTACCGACCGTTCTGCAAGTGGCTCTGCCCGCTTGGCGCGTTCTACGCGCTGTTCAACCGGGTGTCCCTCTTCCAGATGAAGGTGGATAAGAATAAATGCGTCTCCTGTGGGAAATGCGCCAAGGCCTGCAAGATGGATGTGGACGTGACAAAGACGCCCAACCATGCCGAGTGCATCCGCTGCGGGATGTGCGTCCGCGCCTGCCCCACCAACGCCGTCAGCTTCCGCTACGGCTTTGGAGACGGTAAAAAAGAACCTGCAAATGAATTAAAAACGGAGGAAACAAAATGAACGCAAAGAAAATCATCACACTGCTGCTGGCCGCTGTGCTGGTGCTGTCTCTGGCCGCCTGCGGTACGAAGCCCGCGGAGAACGGGGGCGGCGACGGCGAGCCCCAGACCCTCGAGGAGGCAAGAACTCTGTACGATCAGCTGGTGGCACAGGAGAACGCCATCCAGGCGGAGAACACCGAGCTGTGGGAGAAGGTCTTTCTGTCCGCCGACAAGGGCATGGCTATGATGGAGGACGGCAAAAACTACGGCGAATTTCTGCTGAGCACCATTGAAGCCGCCAAGGAGCAGTTCACCGACGAGGAGTACGAGCTGCTGAAGGAAAAAGCCACGGAAATCAAAAATATCGAGGATCAGCTGGCCGCATTGGAGGAAAAATTCCCCAGCTTATCCGAGACGCCCGCAGAGGATGGCAGCATGAGCGTACCGGCGGGCAGCGATAAGACCACGCCGCCTGACGATGGCAGTATGCAGAAGTTTCCCGCCTTTGAGGGCAAGGATCTGGACGGTAACACGGTGAAGAGCAGCGAGCTGTTCGCCAAAAACGCCGTCACCGTGGTGAATTTCTGGTTCACCACCTGCAATCCCTGCGTAGGAGAGCTTGGTGAGTTGGACGCGCTGAACAAGGAGCTTGCGGAGAAGGGCGGCGCCCTCATCGGCGTCAACACCTTCACGCTGGACGGCGACGAGACGGCCATCTCTGAGGCAAAGGATGTACTGGCCAAGAAGGGCGCGACCTATCAGAATGTGTATTTCGATTCCAACGGTGAGGCGGGAAAGTTCACCACCAATATCTTTGCCTATCCCACCACCTATGTGGTTGACAGGAACGGCAACATCGTGGGCGACCCCATCGTGGGCGCTATTACGGAAAAGAAGCAGGCGGAGGCACTGCAAGCCCAAATCGACAAGGCGCTCTCCGCCGATAGGGGCTGACAAACGGAGGTTTCCCCGCAAGGAGGAATACGCGCCATAAGGCGGCGGACAGGTGATGTCCGCCGCCTTATGGCTATTTTAGATGAGGTGTTTGCAAATTGATCTCAGACGAACCGCGTATCGGTCAATCAGCCGTTCTTGCGCTTGATGATCAAGCTTGCCACCAGCGCGATCCCCAGGATCACCGCCAGCCCTTTCCAGCATTTACGCATGGCGTTGTCTCCTTTCCGTGTTCACACACGCTTACTCCGTTCACTGGGGATAGAAGTAGATCACCGTGTCCGGCTCCAACTGAATGGGCAGATAGGAGCCGTGCTGTCCCTTGTCAACGGACAGATAGGTGTAGTCCTCGAAGGCCATGGGAACCTGCACGATGAAGCCGTCGTGGATGATCCGTTCCGTCTCGCCGGGCGTGTATCTCTTGCCGCCGGTGCGGGTCATATCCAGCATCAGTACGCCGGAGTATTCCCCGTTGGCGGTCAGCCCCCAGTCGCCTGTATAGACTTCCTCCGGTGTGACGAAGTCGCTTTCGTACCACCAGGTAAAGGTGGCCGAGCCCCAATAGTCCTCCTGACTGCTGTTGGCGTGCAGCTCCAGAGTGGCCAGAGCGGGCTTATCCGTATGACCCTGCCACGCCCATACCTCCTGCGTCAGCTGGGAGCCGGAGGGACACGTCCAGCCGATGTCGCTGCCGAAGCCGTCGTTCCCCTCCTGCGAGTAAAAGGTGAAGTCGTAGGCCAGCCTCCGTTCGTTCTCGGAGTCGTAGGGCAGCGCCACGATTCCGGGGATGGGATACCAGCTCAGGGTATCGGGGTGGCTGTCGGTCAAGAGCAGCTCCGTGGTATCGGTGGGGACAGTCCCCAGATCGTTGGAGACGAACAGCAGGATCGGATCGCCGCTCTCGCTGCGGTAGAGCACCTCAAGGGTCTCGTAGCCGCCCTTCGCCTCGTTCCACCGGGCGCGGTTCACCGCCACGGTGGCGTTGGGATCACGGGGCACCAAGCAGAACAGGCTTCCGCTGTCGCCCACCACCCGCTCCTGCGGGATATTCCGAACAAAGGTATACTGGGCGCACAGCCCCGGCGCCGTATCGTTGATCCAGTCCCGCAGAGGGATCGCCAGATCACTCAGGCTGCCGTTGATATCGCCGATGTAGGCCACCGCGAGGCGCTCGTCCTGCTGACGCTCGTCCAGCAGCTGCCGCAGCAGATCCAGAGAGTCGTCGTGGGCTCCCGGCTCGTCGCCGTTGGTTTTGGCGGTGTCACCGTCCGATGCACCGTCGTTGATATTGATGGTTCCCATGCCGGGTATCTCCACCTGACAGGCCGTCAGCGGCAGCGCCATGGCCAAGGCCAACAGCATCGCCGCAAGCGACCTGACCAGCTTTTTTTTGTTGTTGTGCATGGGCACCTCCTTTCTGTATTTTACCGTCATTTACCCCTGAGCGGGCTCAAACATGAGAAGCTCGTTGGGGATCTGCTGGATGGGGAACCCGTAGGCGCCGCCTCCGCCGGTCACATTCAGCACCGGGAAGACATCGAAGGCCGCGGGTACCTGCACAGGGAACATGCCCGACACCGTGGTGGGCGCCTCGCCCTTCGTATACTGCCGGCCGCCGCTGCGGGTCATGGTCAGATCTATATGCTCTCCGCTGTCCGTCAGGGACCAGCTGCCCTCATAGATCTCCTGCGGATTGCCGTAGTCCTTGGTATACCACCATGTGAAGGTGATCTGCCCCGGCTCCGCGCCGCTGCCCTGTGTCAGGGACATGGTGGCCATGGCGGGCTGCTCCGCAAGATCGCCCTGCCACGTCCAGACGTACCTGGCCAGCTGCTCCGCCGTAGGAGTCGTCCACATGGACTCTTCGATCATGTCGCCGCCGTAGTCCTCGTCGCAGACGGTGAAGCTGTAGCCCAGAGGAAGGTCATATTCATAGTCGTAGGGCAGCGCCGTGATGCCGTAGATGGGGTACCACGTGACGGTTTTGCCGGTGCTGTCCGTCACGATGACCTCCGTGTCGGGATAGGGGCTTTCGCCCATATCGGCGCAGGCATACAGCAGGATCGGGTCGCCGCTCTCGCTGCGGTAGAGCACCTCCAGATTGTCGTAGTCCTCGTTCTGGGGGTTCCACCGGATGCGGTTCACCGCAAGGGTGGCGTCGGGATCGCGGGGCACCACGCAGAACAGGCTGCCGCCGCTGCCCACCACGCGTTCACGGGGGATATTCTGGACGAACGGATACTGGGCACACAGCTCCGGCGCCGCCGTGCGCACCCACTCCTGCAAGGGAAGCTCCAGATCGTCGGGGCCGCCCGCCGAGCTGCCGATATACGCCGCTGCGAAGAGGTAGGAGGGCAAGTCCATCGCCTCCTCACGCAGCTGGGCGAGGGAGGTGTCATCGCTGTTCCCCGCAGGGGAGCCATCCGCATCATGGTCGTTTTTGCTGCCGTCGTTGATGCGGACGGTCCCGACGCCGGGGATATTTATCTGGCAGGCTGTCAGCGTCAGCATCATCGCCAGCGCCAGCAGCAGACAGAGGATGGGATTCTTTTTCATCGGATCCTCCTTTCACCGCTCAGTACTTACCGCTTGTGCTGGAGCCTCCGCCGCCGGAATGGTCGCTGCTGCCGCCGTCGCTGTCCCGGGAGATCTTGCGGCGGGTCTCAGTGGTGTGGGTATAGTTGTCGTACTGCTCCGTAAGGTTCAGACCCTCGGCCGTCACGTAGGTATCCGCCTCCGCGCCCTGACGGACGGACTTCATCTTGGCCTTCAGGAACAGGCATACGGCCAGAGCCAGAATGATGCCGATACCCAGCGCCATAGGCAGCACCTTGATCAGCGGCTTTCTGACGGGGTGCCCCTGCTCGGCAAGGCTCAGATACTCGGCGCAGGCGTTCAGATAGTCCCTGAAGCCGCCCGCCCAGTCGTCGTCGGCAAAGTTGTCGAGGAACTCCTCCGTCATCTGGTGGCGGCCGTACTTGTTGACTGCGTACTCGGCGGTGCCGCCGTCGCGGACGTACAGGTCGTAGTCGCGGTCGTATGTGCTCAGCATCAGCATGATGCCCTCGCGGTTCTCGCCGATGCCGAAGCTGTTGCTGTCGTAGATGTTCACCGCCGCGTAGTGGATGTCACTGTCATAGTCCTCGTAGTCGTAGATGGTGACGATGTAGACGGCGCAATCGTACCGCCAGGAGATCTCGTCGGCCAGCAGCTCCAGCTCCAGCCATTCGTCCTCGGTCAGCAGGTTTTCCGTATCGTACACGAACAGGTCGTCCTCCGTCTGCTCCGCCCACGCGGGAACGATCATCGTCAGCGCAGCCAGCAGCGCCAGCAGGCATGTAAAAATTCTTTTTTTCATCTCGGCCGCCCTCCTTAAAACAGCATCATGATCAGTGCCGCGATGGCCGTCACCGGCGCGGCGACGGCGGCGAAGATCGCCCAGAACTTGCCCATATCCGTGGGCAGGTCGCCCACCAGCTTGCCGGTCTGCCCGTTCATGGCAAAGAGGAAGTCCTTGCCGTTCCACTTGGTATGCAGCATCCACACCGGCAGCAGCGCATAGTGTACCTTGCCGCGCCGCAGGCGAATGTCCTGCCGCAGGGGAACGCAGCTGTCATACGCCGTGGTGGTGCGGCGCAGCGCGCCCTCCAGAGACGCGGAGCACCGTCCGTCTGCCCGGTCGTGGCTCTCCTCCACCGTCACGTCGTACTTATCCGCCAGAAAGCCGGGCAGATAGGCGGTGGAAAAGGGCTTCAGACCAGCGTAGTCATACGGCTCGATGGAGTCCATGTGGTCGTCGGGCATCTTGCTGGAGGCGTCCACCGGCACCTTTTCAAAGGAGATGGAGCCGCCGCGGTGCACGTCGTAGTGCTCCGTCTCGGTGATCTCGTAGTCGCCGCTTTCGTAGACATGGATGATCAGACCCTCATAGTCCACAGAGCCCTCCGCCTGACCGTCGAACATCCAGAAGGGGACGTACACGCCCTGGATCTCCTCAATGTGATTGCCGTTGGTAAACGCCTTGGGCAGCAGGGGCTTGCCCTTGTAGTGGTTCTTCAGGGCTGCCACCGCGTCCTCCTTGCTGAGCTTGAAGGGGATCACGAAGTCCGGCTTCAGTGCGCCGCTGAACTGCCCCGGCACCACGGTGGGATTGCCGCAATAGGGGCAGGAGGTGGCGGCGGTGCTGGCGTCGCAGATCAGCTCCGCGCCGCAGCTGGGGCAGTTGTAGGCCTTCATGCCGTCGGCCTCCGCGCCCCAGTCGCTGTTGAGGCCGGAGGTATCCCACCCCTGTGCCTCCATCTCTGCTATTTTCTGGCGGTTCTCCTCCGCCTTGGCGTTGGCCTTTTCCGTGGCCTCCACGGATTTGGCCTCTTTCTCTGCGTACAGAGCTTCGATCTGCGCCACGTCATATTTCGCGCCGCAGAAATCACATTCCAGCATACCGGAGGCGCCTACAAAGTGCAGGGGGCCGGTACACGCCGGGCATTTATAGTTGGTGATTTGGGATGCCATTGTTCTCTCTCCTTTCCGCTGCGGGAGCGGCCTTGAGCCGCTCCCGTGGAAAATGGCGTTCAGATAGGAATACGGTCAGTCAGGGTCGATCAAAGGCTGAGGTTGTACGCACCGGCAGCCACCAGCTTGCCGTTGTCGCCGAAGAACAGGGTCAGGCAGCACGCCTCATCCTCGGCGGCGTACCAGGTGTATACACCGCGCTGGTACTCCTCCTGGTACTGGTACTCGGAGCAGTCCACGCCGATGTGCTCCTTGAGATCCGCATAGGTCAGCTTCGCCTGGGGATCGCTGTCGGTGAAGTAGTTCAGGCCGCCCAGATAGGTGAAGAATGTCTCATTCAGCACTTCCAGTGTTGCTCTGTCAGAGGTCACGGTCTGTGTGTCCGTGGATTTCATATCAATGCCGGGCAGAGCGCCGCCCTTATCCTTGCTGCCGCCGCCGCAGGCGGTGAGGGAGAGCATCATCAATGCGGCCAATACAAGCGTGATCGATTTTTTCATGGTAGAGTTCCTTTCTTTATTTACATAACGATTTGTTTTCCGCCCGCAGGGGCGGTCAGGGAAATGGTCAGCGCAGGGGTGCGCCGCAGTTCTGGCAGAACTTCTCGCCGGAGCCTTTGGCGCCGCAGGACGGGCAAAAGGCAGGAGCGGCGGCGGGCTGCTCCGGCTGGATCGGCTGCTGAGGAGCCGCGGCATACGGAGCCTGCTGGGGCTGCTGGGGAACCTGAGAGTAGGGACTGCTGGGCTGGCGGGGCTGCTGGACTGCCTGTGCGGTCTTGGGCTGCTGGGGCTGCCAGTCACCCTTCTGCACCTGCATGGCACCGTAGATATACAGACCCGGCACCACCAGACTCAGCAGGATGCTCATGGCGTCGATGCTGCCGCCGCCCGCCACGTTCATCACGGAGGAGACCACCGTGATGCCTGCCACCACTGCGCCCCAGACCACGCACTTGTGGGCGTCGCCGCCGGTCTTGCAGGTCTTCAGTCCCTTCAGTCCGGCGATAAACTCCGCCACCGCCGCCGCCAGAGCCAGTGCCAGTGCCAGATAGAGCATCAGTGCCGCTGCATGGCCGTCCGCCAAGGACGCCAGCACCGCCACGCCCGCAATACCAAGAAGGCACGACACGCCCGCCAGCGCGCCGCCAATGATCATCAGAATCGAGGTCACCTTCAAAAATTTCTGTCCCTTGCTCATGTGTTGCTCCTTTCTTTCTCCACAATGTCCCTATTTCGTCTTGTTTTTGTTTACGCCTCCGGCGGCGCATACTCCGCAGAGGCACCCATGAGAAGCTCCCGCAGGAGCTCCTCAAGGGCGTGCTCGTACTCGCCGTTGTATTCCGCCGTAAGCGTTTCGCCTTCTCTCACGCTGGTGATGCTGAGGTGGCTCTCCATCCCGTCGAGGACGGACAGACCCTCCGGCAGCACCTTGGGCGGCTGGTGCCAGTTGTCCCGCAGGCACTGCTCCACCTCCGCCCACTGCTCTGCCGTCAGGGGCGCGTCTGTGCGCTCCACCTTCTCCCCGCTTCCCCCGGTGTCAATGCACCAGCCGGAGATGGTATACGCGCCGTCCGCCTCCTCCAAATCGAAGCAAAACCCGTGGTCGTAGCTTGAGCCGCTCTGCGTCCAGTGGATGCTCTTCAGCGTGTCGCCGTCCCGAAAGACGTTGGCAAACTCGTTCACCATGCCGTCACCGTCCGTTATCCGGTCGGTGACAAAGTGCTTATAAAGACCCGAGATCGTGATACCCACCACAACACCCGCGATAAGAATGACGATCATCTTCTTCATGGCTTTAGGGGCGAGGTGTGCCGCAGTTGGCGCAGAACTTGCCCTTGTTGACCGTTCCGCACGCACACGTCCACTCGTCGCTGGCGGGCTTGGGCTGGCCGCATTCAGCGCAGAATTTGCCGGTGTTCACCGCGCCGCAGGCACATTTCCACTCGCCGGCGGGCGCGGGCTTGGGCTGGCCGCACTCGGCACAGAACTTGCCGGTGTTTCCGCCGTGACCGCAGGCGCACGTCCAGCCGGCAGGAGCGGCGGGCGCGGCGGGAGCGGGTTGTGCCGCCGCCTGCTGCGCCTGTTGCTGCTGCCCCATGGCGAACAGGTTCTGGGCGTTCATGCCGCCGGCCTGACCGGCCATTCCCATGCCCATAAAGGCCATAGCGGGGCCGGCAGCCGTGTTGGAGGCCGCCATCTTCATGGCGTCGCCCTGGCTGCCCACCAGATGCGCCGCCGCACGGGTGGGATCCATGAACGCCGCGTTGCGCTGCAGCTCCTTGAGCATCTTCTCGTCTTCCTCGTCCGCCGTCACACTGGACACGCCGAAGGAGACGATCTCGATACCCCGCAGGTCGCGCCACTTCTTGGAGAGCACCTCGTTCAGTGCGTCGGCCAGCTCCAGCGTATGGCCGGGCAGCTGGGAGTAGCGGATGCCGTTCTCACCGATTTTGGCGAAGGCGGGCTGAAGGGCGGTCAGCAGCTCGGTTTTCAGCTGGCTGTCCAGCCGGTCGCGGGTGTAAGCCTCGCCCACGTTGCCGCACACGTTGGTGTAGAACAGCATGGGGTTGGAGATGCGGTAGCTGTACTCGCCGAAGCAGCGGATGCCCACGTCGATGTCGATGCCGGCGCGCTGATCCACCACCCGGAACGGGACGGGGGACGGTGTGCCGTATTTGTTGCCGATCAGCTCCTTGGTGTTGAAGTAGTAGATGCGCTGATCCTTGGGCGCTTCGCCGCCGAAGGTGAAGCGGTTGGCCATGTTGTTGAACACGTTTTTGATGCCGTCGCCCAGGTCGCCCACGAACAGGGACGGCTCGGTGGACTGGTCATAGGTGTACTCGCCGGAGGCGGCGCACATGTCCACGATCTTGCCCTGATCCACGATGAGCATGCACTGGCCGTCCGCCACCGCGATGACAGAGCCGTTGGTGATGATGTTCTCGTCGCCCTTGGTGTTGCTGGAGCGCTTGGTGGTCTTTTTCTGACCCTTTACCGCCAGTACGTTTTCGGGAATGGCCTCGCAGTAGAAGTATTCCTTCCACTGATCCGCCATCACGCCGCCGATGCTGCCCAGTGCCGCCTTAATAAGTCCCATAGTTTGTGATCTCCTTTTCTCTGTATTTATTTCTGCCTATACCTATAATGGAATACCGTTGTTAATCCTCGATCCACCGGCCGTCCGACCGCTCGCACCTGACGAGCCACACCATGGCTGAATCCTTCACATAGCGGTACAGCTCCAGATAGTTGTTGTCAATGACGGTCACGGTGTACTCTACGTTCTCCGGGCCGCCGACCAGCTCCGCGTACCACTCGTCATTACCGCAGCCGTAGTACATGGGTCCCTCGAGGAACTTCACGTGCAGCCCGTCCAGCTTTTCCTGGTCGCCATATTTGCTGGTATATTCGTACCATGCGCCCATGCTCCATGTGCCGCGCCCGTCCTCGGTCACGCCGTCAGCCTCCTGAAATTCCAGCGTCACGGTCATTCCTACATCTTCCATCCTGCACCGCTCTCCCTCGATCTCGCCCTCGACGGCGATCCATTCGCCACTCAGGTACCGCCGGTACTTTTCCATGGTGTAGTCCGTGTTGCCGACGGAGGGCTCCTCATCTCCGCCCACCGGGTCGGTCACATCCACCGGATCAGTGTCGCCGCCGGGCAGGGGCGGTGTGTCTATCGTGGTGCCGCCGTTGTTCTCCGGCTGCCCGTGGGGGATGAACTCCACCTGACAGGCTGTCAGGGTCAGCGCCAGCGCCAGAAGCAGCGCCAGCGGATACCACCGCCGTTTCATGGCTCACGCCCAGGGATCCTGCGCCGCCGGGGTACGGATACCGCTGAGCGGACTGGAATATTCCCACAGGAACCATTCGCCGGTGGAGGGCTTTTGCCGCAGCTTGATGGGGCGGGGAGAGTCCGCGCCGGGTGTGGCGATAAATACCCGCAGATAGCCCGGCTCAATGTCCTGCGGACGGGGATCGGCCAGTACGTTCAGCACATAGGGCTGGGTGGGAACGTAGCTGTTCTGGGGCGTGGCCCCGGCAAAGTACGCCAGCGGCAGATACTCCTTGCCCCGCAGACGATCCCGCAGGAACTGGCTGTCGTAGGGAGTCATGGGGCGGGGCCCCCGCAGGATGTTCATGGCCTCCACACCCTCGTTGGGATTTTTTACATACAGGTTCAATGCGCACAGGAAGCCCGCCACCACCTCGTCTGGGGTGTTCAGGGACAGGTTCCGGAATTCTGCCAGCGAAGCGGGCAGTGCATTCAATGTCACTTGCATATCTCGTCCTTCCTTTCTCTGATTTCCGTACCGTTCGTCAGCTGTCGCCTCTCACGCTGCTGGAGAAGGTGGCGGCCGTGTAGAACTCGTCGCCGTCACGCGGCACGAAGTACAGCACGTAGTAGTCACCCTCGCCGTTGAACCAGCCGTAGGCGTGCTTTTCACTGTTCCAGCTCCTCTCATCCATACCGGTATGGGGGATGCCGTCCTCGCCGCCCAGCATTTCCTTGATGTCGTCATACGTCAGCTTCGAGGTCTCGGCGGAGCCCATATCCCACAGAGCCGAGCGCACCTTCTGCATGGTGGGCAGATCCGCCCGGCCGGTGGCGTCGGGATTGGACTTGCCGTACTCGCCCTCGCCGTTGGAGGTGGTGCGCTCGAAGGGATAGTTCTCCGGCAGGCCGCCGTTGTCGCCGCCGCTGGGGATGGCAGCGGTGCTGCCGCCGCTGCCGTCATCGGGGATCAGACCGGTGTCGATCTCGAAGGTATTGGCGATCTCCATAAAGGTCTTGCCGCGATAATACTCCACCGCGCTCTCCGGCATGGGGATATAATCATCGTCCGTCCAGTTCTCATCGTCCAGATGCCGCAGGTTGGCCAGCAGGCTGATGGAGCCGTCCACCAGATCGGAGTCCACCTCGCAGCTGACATACAGGGCGCCGGTCTCATCCACGGACAGGATGCCGTCCTGCATCTCGCCGCCCATGAACTCGCCCCGCAGCTCCAGGCCGGTGTCGTCATCGGGCACCACGCGGGCATAGGTGTTGGCGAAGTTGAAGTCGTTCTCGCCCTCCAGATACATGGCAAGCCACACCTCGCAGCCGCCGTTCCCATCGAACACCAGCCGCGCTAGAATCTCGTGGGCGGTGTCGTTCAGCGCCTCAAGGTCGCCGGTGGCGTCCGTAAGACCCGCCATGCCGTGCCAGTCGCCGCCATAGACGGACGCAAAGTCGTCAAGAGACAGCTCCGCAGTGCCGGAGCCGCCGCTGCCGCCAGCGGTGCTCTTCCGGAAGGTCAGCTGCAGATCAAAGCCGAAGTAGTCATTCACCGTGATCAGGCCGTCCTTCAGCGTGCAGTTGCAGATGGATCCGTCTCTGTCCAGCGTCAGGGCGCCGTCCTTATCCAGCTTCCACGCGATGGTCGTCGGGTCGCCGTCCAGCATAAAGCAGCCCGTACCGTCCTCTTTCAGCTCAATGTAGTTGTCACCCAGATCATACACCTCGTCCATGGGCACCCACTCGCCGAAGGACAGAACCGTCTCGCCGATGTACTTGCCCACCACGGGGTTGGTCTTGGAGCTGCCCTTGCCGCCTCCGCAGGCCGCCAGCGTCAGTGCCGTCACCAGCGCCAGAAGCAGAGCCGTCAGCTTTTTCATGCTTTTCATCACCGTTCCTCCTGTTTTTACTGTTTTCTCCTATTGTTTCTTCCTATCTGAATGTGCATATATCGGCACGTCTCATTTGAGACGGTTGCCACATTCCGGGCAGTATGCTGGGGTCGAAGCGCCCGGCTTGGGCTGCCAGCCGCAGGCTTCGCAGGTCAGCGGCTTCGCCAAGCCGCAGCCGGTGCAGAAGCTGCCCTCGTTTTCCGCCCGGCAGGCGGGGCAGCGTTCCGAAAAGCATCATGACCAGCAGCACACCTCCTATCCAGCCCTTCCATTTCATAGGCGGTTCCTCCGCTTCAGCCGTGTTTTGTGAATGAGCTCTCTACCGGCTCGCCGCTCTCCTGTAAGAACGTCGCACAGTCCGTACACAGGTCAATATCCTCGCCCAGCAGGAAACACCGGTCACAAACCAGCCGTTTGCAAATGGGACACAGGCTGAAATGCTCCAGTGTCTCTGTGACGGCCCACTCGAAGGCTTCCTCTCGCTCCCGCCGGTACAGCGCCTGAAAAATTACGCGCTTTCCTTCGCTCTCCGGCTGCATCCCCGCCTTGGAGAAGCGCACCGGCTGACTTTCCCAAAGGAAGCCGCATACCGCACAGCGCAATGAAAACTGAAATCTTTCCATAGAGGATCTGTCCTCCATGGACGCTTTAATGATGCGGCGCATTCCAGTCCCTCCTTGCTTACGTCGCAGTTCTTTCCCGTACTCACGCTCAGCTATATACACACTTATATGTGGTTTTACGAAAAATTTCTATTACCCCAAGGGTGAATTTTGCCGGTAAACGTGAAAATCGCCCTTAGGCGTAGACAGAGTGCACAATCCAATGTGGCTTGGATTGTGCACTCTGCTATCGTCGTTCTTATCTTTTCAGCAGCTCACCACTGCGGCCGCAGCTGGCGAACAGTTCAATATACACCTTCAGCTCATCGAACGAATCTACCCCCATCTTTCGGTACAGATTGCGGTTATGAGTCTTTACCGTGCTGGCGCTGATATGTGCCAGCTCAGGAATATCCTTGACGGTATAGCCGTCCATATAGTATTGCAGGATGGTACGTTCCATGCCGGTCAGCGTACCTGCCCTCTCCGCAAAGCCGCACAGCCGCGCCTCCACATCGGGCGGCAGCGCGCCCGCCGGCCGGGTACGGATCATGGTCAGCAGCTCGTCGATCTCCGAAATACCGGAGGCCACTACCTCCGTTGTGCCGCCTCTGACCGCCGCAAGGCTGTCGTTGATCGGTTTGACAAAGCGGCGGGACAGCACGGTTGCCGCAACCAGCATCGCCAGCAAAAAGAGCACCGAGCCCAAAAACCACGCGACCTGCGACCCGCGCTCATAGCTGCGGAAGGTGTTGGCTGTTACAAGCGTCACCGCGGCAAGCGGAATGCCGTCCGAGGTGGCGGCGTCCAGCAGCCGGTGCCGCCCCAGATAGGACTCCTTGCCATCGGTATAGATGGTATAGTATTTCCCCGGCTTGATGTGCAGCGTACCCTCGGCCGTCAGGCGCGAGCCGTTGGTAGCGCCCAGCACAGTCCCCGACAGATCGAGCTTATCGCCGTCAATCGGCGCCAGCAGGGTCAGCATATTGCCATAGCTGCTGGACACAGTGCCGTGGGAAAGGCTGAAATAGAGGTCGCTGATCTCCATACCGCAAAGCCCGCGTACAGTGCCGCTGCCGTCCAGAATCGGTACGCACAGCAGCATCACATGCTCCCATGTATCCAGCAGCTCTGTGCGTTTTGTCCACAGGCTGCCCTCTGCCAGACGCTCAACCTGACTGGTGGCAACCTTATTACTGCCGGGAATCAGCGCGGTATTCAGTTCCGGATTCCAGCGGTTATGCATCTGAATCTGTAATCCCCGCGCCGCCTCCGCCGCGCCGCGGAAGCAGATCACATCCTGCTCCGACGCCACCGTGGGCTGAAGCCCGGAATAGCGCAGATACAGTCCCGCCCTGAGTGCGTCCGCATTGGGCAGCGCCGTGTTGGCGGTCACGTTCAGGCAGAAGAAGATTCCGCTGCACGAGGCGGCGCTCAGCGTAGTGCTCAGCGGCGTGTATAGTCTCGTTTCCAATTCCGCGATGGTTTTCGGATCGTCGTTGAGCGCGTCAAAAGGAATGCCCTTGGCCGCGAGAAAAGCATCCAGCTCCCGACCCAGCTTTTCCGACATAGCCACGCCATGCGCCGTCAGCTCATCCATCTGCGCATCCAAGGCTGCATATGTATTTCTCTGCTGAATGTCCAGGGCGCTGGCCAGCTGCCGCGCAGGGTGGGACAGCACACCCATAGCCATCAGGATCGACAGGATGGCCGCCACCAGCAGCAGCGCCATTGTGAACCAATACAGCAGCAGCCGCACACCCATACTGTGTCTGGCTGCATATGGATTGTGAATCGCATTCCGAATTGATCGCATGTGCTTTCCTCTTTCATGTGCCGTAATCCAGCTTAAAACTGTCCAAAGTCTCCCGGATCAGGGCGTCCAGCGTGTTGCCGCCCTCCAGATACTGTGTCCGGCCCGCCGTCAGCTTCAGCCGCGCCAGATTTTCAAACCGCGTCTCCAGATCCAGATAATTCTCCATCTGAGGCGGGTAGTAGAAGGTATATGCCTCCTGCGTTTGCAGATATGTCTCGTACAGCGACACATACATCGGGTCGCTCAGTTTTTCCACGGCGTCAGGCAGATATTTCTCAAATGCCTCCTGCGTCACCGGCATGTAGCCCAGGCTGGTGACGAATTCCACGTTGCATGCCGGCTCGGTCAGCCACTTCAGGAACGTAATGCACGCCCTCTCCCGTTCCGGGGTGGACTTTACGGTGCACATTCCCACACCGCGCTGCATCACCAGCTTGACACCCCCTTCAAACACCGGGCAGGGCATGGAGGTGATCGTCACCTTTTCCGAGGTGTTGTCCGGATACGTTACCGTGTCGGAATAGTAGAGCACACTGGCCGAAGATGCCACAGACACCACCACATCTCCGGTGCGAAGCGGTTCCGTGGCATATCCGTCGTGCAGCCACAGGCCGCCCGTCAGTCCCGCCCGGGCATACGGCTCCCAGGCTCGTTCGAATTCGGAGCCAAACCTGACGCCGTCATTCTGAAAAAAGTCCTCGCCCAACGATTCCCCGCCCACCTGAAAGTAATTGAAGTGGTAATCGTGGGCAAAGAAGCATTTGCCGGTATCCGCGGCGTATTGCTCTGCCAGCGCGTAAACGCCCTCCCATGTAGTCAAATCGTCATAGCTGGCGCCGGACTGGGCTGCCCACCGGTCGAACAGCGTCCGGTTGACAAACAGCACCTCCGTGGATTTGGCAAGGGGCAAAATCGCCTGCCGCCCGCCGATCATCCCCTCCTCACGAAAGGCAGGGATAAACGCCGCCAGCTCCTCCTCGCTGAAATAATCCCGATAGTCCACCAATATGCTCTGATCCGGCAGAGCCAGCACCGTCTTGGGATAGGAAACGAACATATCCGGCAGCGACGGTGCGCCCGGATCGCTGTTGGCGGCGGCCAGCACGCTTTTGTGGATGCTGCCGCTGTTGCTGACCAGCTCCACCTTCACGCGGATGTTCTGCTTTGCGCCCACGGTGCTGTTGAACCGCTCGATCAGGCCGTTCAGCGGAGAATCCACCTCGCCGCCATAGACGTGCCACAGCGTTACGGTCAGCGGCTCCGCGTCCTTTTTCTGCGTACATCCTGTCACCGACAAAAGCGCCAGCACCAGCAGATACAAAACGAGTCTTTTTTTCATGGTAGCGTCTCACCCTTTCGCGGGGGCGGGAAAAGCCTATTTTCCTGTCCTCGCCCTTCACATATTTCCTGCGTCCGGGGACTGCGGAGGCGGCGGCTGCCGCCTCCGCGTCATCCTGCAAAAGTCTTGCGGCGGGCGTATGGAAAGCACCCCGGCACTGACAAAGCAGCTTAGCTGCTTATGAAATATCCCGTTGCGGGATCTTTCCTTCACATAGCATAGATCTGATCCATCAGGTACTCGGCAGGCATGGAGCCGTAGAAAAACTGATCGATCAGCCCGTCCTTCTTGGCGTCCCGGATGTCCTTTGCCGTCTGCCGTTCGGTGTTGGAGTCCACCATCAGCGCGATCTTGCAGTTGGGACACAGCGCCTTTACCTCGTCGCGCAGTCTCAGTCTTTCGCCGAGCTTCCACGGGGCATACCCTGTCACCTCCATCACAAGCACAAAGGGCTCGTATATCTGGCACAGCTCCACGGTGTCCCTTGGGGACTCTGCACGGATCACCTCGATATCGTAGTCAGAGCTTTTGAAAGCGGTCGCCACAGCGTCGGCAAACAGATAATTCTGCATATCGATCACAATTTTACGCATTGAGCCATCCCTCTTCCCTTTCCTGTATATCCGACGGGTTTACCGCGTCCCATTCTATGCCGCTATTGTAGCACGGAAAAGCGGCTCTGTCTGTCCACAAAAGTGAGGACAGACAGAGCCGCTGATTGCGGATAATGCTGTGAATACACGTATTCCCGTTCAGTTTTCTTCCGCCGTGCCGAACAGGCTCCCCGGCACCACCAGCCGCTTGCTGACAGCGGCAACCATCAGCCGGTTGCGGTTGGGGTATCCGGTTTTCTCCAGCATCCGGTTGATATAGGTACGCACTGTGGATTCCGCCACGTTCATCCCCGCAGCGATCTCGGCGTTGGTCTGCCCCTCACAGAGCAGGCGCAGCGTCTCCAGCTCCTGATCGGACAGGCCGCAGGAAAGGGTGTTCCCCAGCTGCACTGCCGGCGTGCTGTCCGGCCAATAGCTCTTTCCGGAAAGCGTCCCCTCGATCACGCCAACAAGGTCGCCGGAAGGGGAATCCTTATACCAGAAGCTGTCGGCGCCGATTTTTCTTGCCCGCGCCAGAAACCGCCCCTCCAGCATGGAGGTCACCATTACAATTTTGATCCGGGGATAGATCTTCTTGATCTCCTCAGCGGCGGTTAAGCCGTCTGAGTCGTTTTCGGTGCAGATATCCATTAAAATCAGGTCGATATGACTGTCGCCGCACCGCCGGAGCGCCGCATCAGCACGATTCAGCGTGCCCGCCACCCGGCAGTCTGCGCATTTTTCCACGCAGGAGCATAGATACATTCTGGCAAGCGCCTGATCCTCAACGATCAATATGTCTCTGACAGCCATTCGTTCCCCTCCTCCAAATTCTCCCGGTTTGGTATTCCTATCACCAGCGCGAACTCCGGCAGGCTCTGCACCGTCATAGTCCCGCCGATCCTTTCGATCCTGCGGCGCAGATTGGACAGACCGCCGCCCTCTGTGATGGCCTTTTCCGGCGGCTTTCCGTTATTGCGGATCAGGACGGTATATCTGTCGCCGTCCTCCCAGATGTTGGCGATCAGTTCGGTTGCCTGCGCGTACTGTATGGCGTTGCTCAGGCAGACCTGCATGGCGGCATACATCAGATCCGCCGCGCCTCCCGCCGGCTCTGTACCTCTTATTCTGATGGTCACGCCGCTGCTGTCCGCGCTTTCATACAGCGCCTCCCTTGCCGGCAAGCGTTCTGCGTCACGAAAGACAATGCTTTTTTCCCATTCCCGCAGCACAACGTCTGCGTTGATGCCGCCAAGGTCTCCGGCCAGATATTGCTTCGTGACGGTAATACAGGCGGCAAGGCTATCGTGCATGGCGGATTTGGCGGCAAGCTGTTCCCTCTCCCGCGCCACCGCCGCCACGTTTTCCGAGAGACGCCGCAGCTTTTCCGCGTCCTGTTCAAGCCTTCGGTTATCCTCGGCCAGCTGCTCCAGCGCCCGGTGCAGCGCCGTAACATCTGCGGCGGTCAGCTGTATATACGTCTCCCCATATCGGTCGGTCACGGCCGCCTTCTCAAATTTCCATACCAGCCCGTCCGGAAAGCGGTAGGTATTCTCCGTGCTGGCAATGGGCGTTATGCCCTTTGGCGGAGAGGCCAGCGCCTTTTGAAGCTCCTCCAGATACTGCATATCGCTGTTCAGCAGATACTGGCTCAGCCGATACATCTGCCGGTTGCACAGCACGATGCCGCCCGAGCGGTCAAAAAAGCATACGGCGGTGGGCAGCCGGTCAAAGCTCTCCTTGATGGCGTTAAACCCGAAGCGTCTCAGCTTATGCATCCTCCCGCCCCCTTATCCCTGTGCGGATCAGCCACAGGCCGTCCTCCTGCCGCACCGTCACCTCCGGGGAGGCGATCGCCGACAGATCGGCGGCGCACTCCACCGACAGATCCATCGCGCTGTCGGAAACGGAGATAAACAGTGAGCGCAGATCGTCTACCGTGGTCTCCGCGACGATTTCCAGCAGATCGAACAGACGCACGACCTCAGAGGCGCGCATCGGTTCCGTTGTGCGATAGATCACGCCGCACTCCGTGCCGCAGGCGGTCAAGGCTCGCACGGCTTCGTCGACCGTCAGCCGCAGCTCCTGCTGCGGCAGCCACTGGTACTCGCTGCTGAGGAAGTACAAATTGGCGCTGCGCTTGATGTAGGTGCCCAGCAGCAGCACCTTCTTCAGCAGGCTTCGCCTTTCGGCGGAGCCGGCGCTCTCACATCGGGCAAGCATCTGCCGCATCTGGGCTGTCTGCCTGCTGTGCTTTGCCTCCAGTTCATTGTATATGCGGTTCTTTTCAGTCAGCTCATGCAGACTTTTCTGAACAAGATAGGCGTCCTTCAGCTTCTTCTTGTTGCGCTCCATTTCCTCCTTGTTCGCATTCAGCCGGGTACGCAGCTCCGCCAGCTGGCGCACATTGTCCTGCCAAACGGCGTAGCCGCCGCTGATGGGCGCCGAGGAAATACGCATGCCATCGGGGCGAACGATCCGCTGCCCCTCCTGCGGGCAGGTCATATCCTTACCTGCGGCACGGGAGCGCAGGACGATCCGGCCGCTGCGATCCGCGATACAGGCCGCCAGCGTTGAGGCCTCAAACAGTTCCACATATCCCGTGTTGGACGGTATCATACGGCAGCGGATACAGCTTTCATAGATGGCGGCATACAGTAGGCAGAACATCACGTTCATATCGCCGAACCACCACCGAACAGCCGAAATACCCGACAGATAGAGAATACTGTACAGGAGCATCGCACAGCCCAGCACAAACGGCGTTATCCGCTTTCCTTCACCACTTGGGATACGGCTTTTCCGGAACAGGCAGACAAGGGAAAAAGCCATACAGACCACCATCCAGCCAAGGCAGATAAAATACAGCGGGCGGTAGGAATATGTGCCGGAAACCGGCAAGCCGGGGACGCCGCTTTTGAAGGCAAATACCTGCTGATGCAGGTCGTTGGTGATCACCAGCAGAAACAGTGCCGCAGGGATGATCGACAGCACACCGGTCCCTCGGCTCAGGCGGTAGTCCTCTGACTTTCCCATGGACAGGGCGATATACACCCCCAGCAGCGGAAGGAACAGCATCGGCAGATAGTAGAGATACCATATGTACCGCCCCGCCGCCGGGCCGGTGACAACGCTGTATTTCAGCGTCCGCAGTATGAGCCACAGCAGCATCAGCGCCGCCGTCAGCCGCAGGCAGTGCAGCGTCTGCCGCTGGATAATGCGCCGGTCGAGTGAAAAGCCCCACAAGGTAAAAAGCAGCAGATAGAGCGCCGTCCGGACATGGTTCACGGCGGGGCCGCCGATGTCAAATTTCGCCAGCATCCGGCAGGCATAGGCTATAGCGATTACCGTACATACGAAGACCGTCGGCAGCAGATGCTTGGTGGTTCCTTTCAAGAGGCAAGGCCCTCGCTTTCTTCAGGCTGTATCCGCAGACACATTTTAATATATAGCATAAAACGCCGCCCGCCGCAACTCTTTCCTGCCGGACGGGAATAGCAAAATCCGCCTAAACCTTTCGGTTTAGGCGGAAATTGTTGGAGCTGCTGGGCGGATTTCCCTCCTACGGGGATAAACTTCGACTCCGCAACGCAGCTTGCCAAAACAAAAAACCACCCTGCCGGGTGGTTTCCGTTTTGGAGCTGCTGGGCGGATTCGAACCGCCGACCTCATCCTTACCAAGGATGCGCTCTACCTACTGAGCTACAGCAGCATATTGGCGACCAAGAAGGGGCTCGAACCCTCGACCTCCAGCGTGACAGGCTGGCGTTCTAACCAACTGAACTACTTGGCCTTATCGCGCTCTCGCGAACTCAAGCTTGCTTATTATAGCAAGTGCGGTGGCAAATGTCAACACCCATTTCCTGATTTTCTTGCAAAAATTTCGGTGCCGGGCGGCAGGCAGGTCTGCCGCCCGGCTTTTCTCACAGCTCCCTCCCTTCGAACCACTTCACGGACAGCGCCCAGCTGCCGATGAACACCGCCAGCGAGATGGCCGTAGTCGCCAGCGGAGACAGCGTGGCCGGTGCGCCGGACTCCTTGGACAGGTTTACCAGCAGCACACAGACCCCCGCCACGACCATCAGCATGACGATATACGCCACGCGCCCCTTGGTGGCGCCCAGCTTGTAGGTGGTGGGCAGCATGACCGAGGGGACGATCAGTCCCACCGGAGCCATCATCGCCAGAAACGGCATGGCCGCCACGGTATCGTGCCGCAGCAGCACCACCGGCACCGCCAGCAGGCAGACTGCCGCCGCCGTGACAAGGCAGGTGATGTACTTGACCGTCACGATCTGCCGCCGGGTCACGGGCAGAGTATCGCAGTAGGTCAGCCAGCCGCTCTTTTCATCGTCGCCGATCAGCGACGCCGGCAGCGTCCCGGCGAAGAATATGGGATACAGCATCCACACCGCGCCACCGCTGCTGTCCGTGGACTGGTACAGGGCGAGCCCCAGAAAAATCACCAGCATCAGCAGATACGTCTTGCCGAAGTGCCACAGGCTCCGCGCCTCCTTATAAAACAATCCCTTCATCTCACGCCTCCTTTGCCATGAACACGAACAGATCCTCGATGTTCACCTGTCCCAGCGTCATACCGGCGGGCACGGCGCTGCGCCGCACCAGATACTCCGTGCCATAGGGCGTGGCGTGCCGTCCGCACACCGCCGCCGGATCGATACCGTCCGTACCGCCCCGCAGGATGCCGTATTCCTCCGTCAGCCGATCCTTCTCTTCGCACAGCAGCAGCCGCCCTTTGTGCAGAAACGCGATGTAGTCGCAGATCTTCTCCAGATCACTGACGATGTGGCTGGAGATCAGCACGGCGTGCTCCTCGTCCCGGGTGAAGTCCGCGAAGATGGTCAGTATCTCGTCCCGCACCACCGGGTCAAGGCCGCTGGTGGCCTCGTCCAGCAGCAGCAGCTTCGGCTGATGGCTCAGCGCCGCCGCCAGCCCCAGCTTCATCTTCATGCCCCGTGAAAAGTCCCTGAAGGGCTTATCCTCCGGCAGCGCCAGCTGCCGCAGATAGCCCCGGTACACCTCCGGCTACCAGCGGGCGAAGATGCCCGCCATCATGCGGCCGATCTGCCGGGCGGTCATGTACTCCGGCAGCCCTACCTCGTCCAGCACCGCGCCGATGTCTTCCCGCTCCAACGGGGTCAGCGCCCGGTTGTCCTTGCCGTAAACGGCGACGGTGCCCCCGTCCCGGCTGAGAGCGTTCAGGATCAGCCGTATGGTGGTGGACTTGCCTGCACCGTTCTCGCCGATCAGTCCCATGATGCAGCCGGCGGGCAGCGTCAGGTCAAGCCCCTGCAAGGCAAAATCGTCCCGCCGCTTCGTCAGGCCGCGTATCTCCAATGCGTTCATTCTGCTTCCTCCTTCTGCAAGCGCCACATGTCGTCCAGCTCCTGCTCCGTCAGGCGGCAGGCGTTGGCCAGCCGCCGTATCTCCTGCATGTGGCTTTCTATTTTCCTGAGATTTTCCTCCCGCAGCAGCTCCGTGCTGCGCTCCGCCACGAAGCAGCCCTTGCCGGGCAGGGTGTAGATAAATCCCTCGTTTTCCAGTTCGTCATAGGCGCGTTTGGTGGTGATGACGCTGATGCGCAGATCCTTGGCCAGCGCCCGTATGCTGGGCAGCGCCTCGCCCTCGGCCACCTGTCCGGACAGGATGGCGTCCTTGATCTGGCTGTAGATCTGGTCGTAGATGGGCGCGCCGCTGCGGTTGTCGATGTATAGCTGCATAAGAGGCCTCCTTGTGCAAACTGTATATGTACAGTATACACAGTTAATTCGGATTGTCAACAGAAATTTTTTGTGGTAAAATAGCCGGCAGAAACGCAGTACACGCAAAGGAGTCTTTCATGCACATCGGAAACGTAGAGATCAACTCCCAGCTGTATCTGGCGCCTATGGCCGGCGTCACCGACATGGCCTTCCGCCAGATATGCCGCGAGCTGGGCGCCGGTATGAGCTGCACGGAGCTGGTCAGCGCCAAGGCACTGTGCTATCAGGATAAAAAGAGCCGCGGCCTGCTGAAGCTGGCGCCCAACGAGCGTCCCGCCGCCGCCCAGATCTTCGGCAGCGACATCCCCTGCATGGCCGAGGCCGCCGTCATCGCGGCGGAGGTATCCGGCGCGGACATCATCGACATCAACATGGGCTGCCCGGTGGGAAAGGTGGTGGCCAACGGCGACGGCTCCGCCCTGATGCGCGACCCGGAGAAGGCGGCGCGCCTGGCCGAGGCCGTGGTCAAGGCCAGCCCCGTGCCTGTGACGGTAAAAATGCGCCGGGGCTGGGACAAGGGCAGCATCAACGCGGTAGAGCTGGCAAAAATGCTGGAGCAGGCAGGCGTCAGCGCCATCGCCGTCCACGGCCGCACCCGCGCCCAGATGTACAGCGGGCAGGCGGACTGGGTCACCATCCGGCAGGTGAAGGAGGCGGTGTCCGTGCCGGTCATCGCCAACGGCGACATCTTCGCCCCGGAGGACGCGGTACGCATCCTGCAATTCACCGGCGCGGACATGGCCATGATCGGGCGGGGCTGCTTCGGCAACCCATGGCTGTTCCAGCAGGCGCAGGCCGCGCTGGAGGGCAGACCCATCCCGCCCCTGCCGCCGCTGCGTGAGCGGTGGGACACCGCCGTGCGGCAGATCCAGCTGGCGGTGGAGGACAAGGGCGAGCATATCGCCCTGCTGGAAGCCCGCAAACAGCTGTGCTGGTATCTCAAGGGCGTGAGCCACGCCAACTACTACAAAGAACAGATCGTCCGCCTCACCACGCTGGAGGAGCTGTACCGGGTGGCGGAGGGAGTAAAGAGGGATCTTACATGAACAACGAACAGGAACTGATCCGCCGCGCCCAGCGGGGCGACGGCGAGGCCTTCCGCCAGCTGGTGGAGGCCTATCAGACGCAGGTGTACCGGCTGGCGCTGCGCATGTGCGGCGAGTCCGCCGCCGACGACGTGACGCAGGAGGCGTTTCTGGCGGCGTGGCGCGCCCTGCCGGATTTCCGCGGCGACTGCCGCTTCTCCACGTGGCTGTACCGCCTGACCACCAACGCCGGCATCGACTGGCTCCGCCGGGAAAAGCGCCACCGCAGCACCGACGATGTCACCGAGGTGGAGCTGCCGGACGACGCGCCGTCGCCCCAGGAGCAGGCCGAGCAGGCGGAGACGCAGTCCGCCGTCCGCCGGGCGCTGTCCCGCCTGTCGGAGGAGCACCGGCAGGTGCTGCTGCTGCGGTACATGCAGGAGCTGGATTACGGCGAGATCGCCGCGGCGCTGGATGTCAGCGAGGGCACGGTGAAATCCCGCATCAACCGCGCCAAGGGACGGCTGCGTGAATTGCTGGCTCCCGGCGGGAACCTTTCCGCCGCCGGCTTCGTCTTACCATCAGAGAATAACGAGAGGAGGGAGCAGCCGTGACACAGCAGCCCTTTGACCCCATGGATAAACTGCTTCGTGAAGCGCTGGAGAGCGACGCGCTGCCGCCCGCCGATCTCACCGACCGCATTATGGCGCAGGTGGCGGCCACGCCCCAGAACGCCGCCAGGCGCAAAAAGAACCCCTATTGGAAGTGGATGGTATCCGCCGCCGCCTGCCTGGTGGTGGCCGCAGCCGCCATTCCGCTGGCGCTGAACAGCCGCTCCCGGCAGGACGCTATGAACGACATGGCCGCCGCGGATGCCGCCGTGGATGACAGCCGCGAGGAGGATATGGTCACATCCGCAGTCCCCGGCAGCGATACCTGCGACATGCAGGAAAACCGCGCCGGCGAGGAGGCCAAGAAGGAAAGCGCCCACGACCAGCCCTACGACCCCATGGACACCGCGCTGGACAGCGCCGCCCGGCTGCTCCATCAGCAGGGCTACGTGCTGGAGGTGACGGTGCGGGGCGATACCGCCGTGCAGGTGACCGCCAGCGATGGCAGCGGCCATCCCTGCGAGGATAACAGCATCATAGAAAACGCCATGACCGCCGCCGGCTTCACCGCCTCCGACGACTGGTATGTACTGACACAGGAGGAAAACCAGTGAAGATTCGCACCAGACAACTGACACTGGCGGCGCTGACCGCCGCCGCATACGCCGTCCTCAGCTATTTCGGCTCCATTTTCGGCATCACCTACGGCCCCATCCAGTGCCGCTTTTCCGAGGCGCTGTGCGTCCTGCCCTTCTTCCTGCCGGAGACGGCGTGGGGTCTGGGCGTGGGCTGCCTGATCGCCAACCTGCTCAGCCCCTACGGGGTGCTGGACATCGTGGTCGGCTCCGCCGCCACGCTGCTGGCCGCCCTGCTGACCGCCCGGTGCAAAAAAATGTGGCTGGCGCCCCTGCCGCCGGTGCTGGCCAACACCGTCCTCATCGGGCTGGTGCTGGCCTATGAGCAGGCGGGCACCTCCGCCGCCTTCTGGCCTACCTACGGCTTCAACGCCCTGACCGTGGGTCTGGGCGAGGTGGTGGCCTGCTACGGGCTGGGCATGCTGCTTCTGTGGCGGCTGAGCAAGAGCACCGCCCTGCAGAACTATCTGAAGAACCGCTGACGCGGACACGAGCGCCCTCCGGCATCCGCCGGAGGGCGCTTTGGCTGCGAAACGCCTCATGCAGCCATCCCCGTTTTCCGCTCTTTACAAACAGCCGTTTTTTGGTATAATAGAAAGGCTAAGGAAATTTGCAGACGCAAGGAGAGACGATATATGGCAGTCATCGAATACGACGAGTATAAGCAGAAGCTGCTGGCGCTGGAGCCGACGCTGGGCGAGCTGGAAAAGGCGCTGGGCATCCCCAAGGCGCGGGAGGAGCTGGCGCAGCTGCAAAAGGAGACGGAGCAGGAGGGCTTCTGGAACGATCTGGAGCGGAGCCAGCAGGTGAGCCGTCAGGTGAAGCGGCTGGAGAACAAGATCAAGAAGCACGACAAGCTGGTCAGCGAGTGGGAGGACACCCTGACTCTGTGCGAGATGGCGCAGGAGGAGGACGACCCCAGCCAGCTGGAGGAGGTCACCAACGGCTACGAGACGCTGGAAAAGGAGATCAGCGAGCGCCGTCTGGCGGCGCTGCTCAGCGGCGAATATGACGCCAACAACGCCATTCTCACCTTCCACGCCGGCGCCGGCGGCACCGAGGCGCAGGACTGGACGGAGATGCTCTACCGCATGTACACCCGCTGGGCGGAGCGCCACGGCTACACCTATCAGCTGATGGACTACGAGGCCGGTGACGAGGCGGGCATCAAGTCCGCCACCATCCTCATCGAGGGCGAGAACGCCTACGGCTACCTCAAGAGCGAGAACGGCGTACACCGGCTGGTGCGCGTCAGCCCCTTCGATGCCAACGCCCGGCGGCAGACCAGCTTCGCCGCGCTGGAGGTCATGCCGGAGCTGGACGACGACAGCGAGATCGAGATCCGTCCGGAGGACATCGAAATGCAGGCCTGCCGTTCCAGCGGTGCAGGCGGCCAGCACATCAACAAGACGTCCTCCGCCGTGCGCCTGACCCACCTGCCCACGGGCATCGTGGTGTTCTGCCAGACGGAGCGCAGCC
>ENA-UOJS01000635-UOJS01000635.1-human-gut-metagenome-genome-assembly--contig:-C74-NODE-635-length-36081-cov-7.664881_pt1 | contig 36081 bp, 71 predicted proteins | sample MGYA00242355_ERZ723902 | MGnify/ENA metagenome assembly ERZ723902
AGCAGAGGTAGCTCGCAAGTATCATGTCCTAGAGGTCACAGGTACTAGTCCTGAACCTGCAACACTCATTTTTTTTGGTTATAAGGTTATAAGGTAAAGTTAATTAGTTTTCTAAATTTTAGCATCAAGTTCGTGAGAATATGATGCTTCTGGTTCTATGGTGTAACGGTAGCACAAGAGATTTTGGTTCTCTTAGAGATTGTTCGATTCAGTCTGGAACTACTCAATATCAATACATTTTTTATTATTAATTATCTTTCATACTTGTATGACAGCTTGTGAAAGTAGTTGTACTTTATTTGGAATCGGCACTTTTTAAGTGCTTTGTTTACTTAAATAATTTATTTTTTCTCAACTGCTTGGGATAAGTCGTTGAGTTTTGCCCTTAAAGCAATTAGGTAATGCGCTACATACGTAGATTTAATGCTCCGACCAGTATGTAGAGAAGATGGCTCGATACCATCTAAGGGCGCATTTTTTACTTTGTCATAAGAAAATGGTTAAATTTTAAAATTAGGCTGTTTTTTCCTTGGCGGTCAGATTATTAAGTTAGTCTGCCGCCAAGGTTTTTAAGCGAAAAGAACATGAAGATTATATATAGTATAAAGGTTCGCAGAGACCACTTGAAAACGCTGCAAGGTCTGAAATGCTTGCAGTCTGTTGATGTCGGTGAAGATGGCAAGTCAATTACTTGTCAGTTCAAAGACAACAAGACTAGAGGTTGTCTGATTGCTCATACAAATGATTGGCTTGTTGAATTTGCGACAGGAGAATGGCAGAAGTTTGGTGATGCTGCTTACCAACAACTAGTTTGGAATCCGAGCAACGTATCTAAAGAATATTAGCTATGGCTGCTGCTAGGGTTATTCAACACAAGTACACATCGAAAGATGGTACTGAGTACGATAGTAAAGAAGAATATCTGTATCACCAAATTCTTCTTGCTGATAAACGAGTTTCTTGTATTCATAGACAAGTAAAACTCAGCATATTCAAATCCATTTATATGATTGTGCCGAAACAGCTCAAAACTAAGATTCGGTACGATAAAAGACTGATGGTTAGCGGTCATAGCTATAAACCAGACTTCATATTTTGGGAAGATAAAAAGTTGATTGTATGTGATGTGAAATCTAAGTACACCCATTCTCTCAGGGAGTTCAGAATAACTGCCAAGGGGTGTATCAACAAGATTGTCGCACACAACAAGAAACGTCATAATGGTGAGCCGTTTGTGGTTTTTCGTGAAGCTATCCATATCAAGAAGAACGAATGGAAGATAATCGACTACCCACCTGACGGAAATAGTTATTGTGAGATTTAATTCATTCATAATTTATTTAAAATTTATAGTTAGTTATGTAAACCGCCCCTACGCTGACTAAGGTTGTCGTAGAATAGGATGTGGAGTTGCTCATTGGGCAAGAGTATGAATCGAAAACGCACCAAGAGGAAATAAAACCTCTCGTAAGTTTGGCATGTGGTGTGTCTTTAGAAACGTAGGAGACGAAGCATCCTTTTAAAAACAGTTTAATTATATGAATACAAAAGAATTAGACGGTTATCTGAAATTCCTTTCTGAGAAACAGACTGCCGTTCAAGAAAGCGGTTTTGATGTTGAGGATAGCGATTTGAGTCCTCAACTATTCCCATTTCAGAAGTATTGTGTTAAGCGAGCATTAAAAGTTGGTCGCTTCGCTATGTTTGAGGATTGTGGATTGGGAAAGACGTACCAGCAATTAGAGTGGGCACAACAAGTGGTTAACCACATTAATAAACCTGTTCTTATTCTTGCGCCATTGTGTGTTATAGGTCAGACAATCAAAGAAGGAGTTCATTTCGGTTACAAAGTAAATGAAATTGCTCTTACGACATTCGACCAAGACCTTTCGGCTGGTATCTATATTACCAACTATGACAATATGGATAACATAGATGCTTATCTGTTTGGGGGGGTCGTTCTTGATGAGAGTTCAATATTGAAGAACTTTGCAGGTAAGACAAGAACCGCTCTTATTGAGGACTTCAAGAATACACCTTATAAGTTATGTTGTACAGCAACGCCTTCTCCAAACGATACTACCGAGCTTTGTAATCATGCAGAGTTCTTGAATATTATGACAAGAAACGAAATGCTTGCGATGTATTTTGTACATGATGGCGGCTCTACATCTGATTGGAGACTGAAAGGTCATGCACAACAAGACTTCTGGGATTTCGTTTCTACTTGGGCAGTCATGCTCAGTAAACCATCTGATATTGGTTTTAGCGATGATGGATATATCCTTCCACCGATGAATGTTATTGAAGATTACATCGTTACCGAAAAGAAAGATAACGGTGCTCTCTTTAATGATATGGCTGTGTCTGCAACGGATTTCCATAAAGAGCTTAGAAGAACTATCAAGCAACGTCTTGAAAGAGTTGCTGAGATTGTTAATGCTTCTTCTGAGAATTGGATTATCTGGATTGGGCAAGATGAGGAAGGTAAGGTTCTTCGTGAACTGATTCCCGATGCAGTTGAGGTTAAAGGTAGTGATAGCAAGCAATACAAGAAAGATAAGTTGCTCGGATTTGCCAATAACGAGTTCAGAGTGCTTGTCACTAAGTTGAAGATTGCATCATTCGGTCTTAACTATCAGAACTGCCGTAATCAGATGTTTGCTTCACTTGATTTTTCATTTGAAGCTACCTATCAAGGTATCAGACGTTCATATCGTTTCGGTCAGAAAGATGAGGTGAATATCCACATCATTACTCTTGATACGATGCAGAACGTGAAATCATCATTCGAGGAAAAGCAAAAGCAATTCCTCGAAATGCAGAAGTCTATGACCGAGGCTATGTGTCGTAACATCAATAATCAGATAAAGTTAAAGAAGATGGAAGTTGATAATAAGTATCAATCAAAAAACTGTGACATTCGCCTAGGCGATTGTGTGCAGCTCATTCAGAATGTTCCCGATGAGAGTATAGGTTTCTCTATTTTTTCTCCACCATTTGCGGAACTTTACACATATTCCGATAAGTTAGAGGATATGGGTAATTCAAAGGACTATAAGGAGTTCTTTACTGCCTTCAAATATCTTGTTAAAGAACTATACAGAGTTCTTTGGAGCGGTCGTAACGTTGCCGTACATTGTATGGACTTGCCTATCCAAAAAGGTAAGGAAGGATATATTGGTCTTCGTGACTTCTCTGGTATGATTCTTGAAGCATTCCAAGAAGTAGGTTTCATTTATCATTCTAGGGTAACGATTTGGAAGAATCCTGTAACTGAAATGCAGAGAACAAAGGCACTCGGTCTTCTCCATAAGCAAGTAAAGAAAGATGCGGCTATGAGCCGTGTCGGAATCCCTGACTATCTTATGGTATTCCGTAAGGAAGGCGAGCATGAACACCCAGTTCATTGTGATATATCTGTTGATACTTGGCAAAAGTACGCCTCGCCAGTGTGGATGGATATTGATTATTCTAAAACACTTAATGGTATTAAGGGTCGTGACGAGAATGACGAGAAGCATATCTGTCCATTACAACTTGAAACAATCGAGCGAGCAATAACTCTTTGGAGTAACAAGGGTGATAAGGTTCTTACACCATTCCTTGGAATCGGTTCTGAGGTTTATCAGTCAATTAAGATGGGTCGCTTTGGTGTCGGCTTTGAATTAAAGGATAGTTACTTTAATGAAGCTGTAAAGAATTGTAAAGCTGCCGAGGCTGATACAAATGCACCTACATTGTTCGATATGTAGTTTTTCATTTGCCCTTATATATGCTCACGTGAATCGGTGCGGTGGAACTTGCGTGAGGTTCACTTTGTAATAGTCTGAGCACTGCACCGATTATTCTTTGAATATTATTTTCTTTCATAACCAAGCCCAACCGATGATAGTGTTCCTTGGGCAAGAACGATAATGGTACGACACTGCTAGAAATAGTAGCACTCTTGAAATTTGGTGGCTATCATCGGTACTTTAGATGTCTTTAGAGTAGGTCAATGTTTAACGAGCCAAGGCAGTTCCGACCGACCATCGGGAAATAGTCAATACAATCCTTGTAGGATTCATCACTTAAATTTTGCCAACTGCCGAGGCTCATTTTTTCAAAGTATGGGAGGTGTATAATGGCGAGATTAACGATTGAAGAATTAAAGAAAGACCCATTGACAAAAGGCGATTTTGAGCGTATGAAAATTATGGGATTAGACCCAAATGAGCCTTGGGCGTTAGTTTGTAAGATATTGGATTTTTGTGGCGATGGTTACTTTAATATGAGAGCTTTGAATCTATTCTCCATATATGTAACTGGTTACTTCGATTGTTATCGTAGATTAAATTCTGAAAAGATAGAAAAGATTAAAAAAGTTTTTGGATAATGAAAGGTATGTATTATATATGTTATCTTGTTGCTATGCTTGTTCTTGTAGTTGCTGCCGAGATAATCAACTTCGCAAGCAAGACTGTATGCGGAAAGAAAGTTATAACGAGGTTTGAATTATGATTGATAAGAATAGTGAGAAATATAAAAACCTGATAGACTGCGGATATTCGGAAGAAATGATAGACGCAGCCTATAAGTACGCAGACAAGAATGTTGCGTATGGTGGAAGTGACGGCTATGATGATGCGCTTGCTTATGTAATAGCTTTGGCATTCATCGGAGGATATAACCATGCAAAAGACAACGTTATTAAAAAGCTAGGACTATGAGTATAATTTTATTTGCGCTTGCTGCAACCGCTCTTATGTTTGCAGTTGTTGGCGCAATAGCGATGATGCTAGGTCTGGATAAAGAAGATTAGCAAAATGAGAAGTGAATCAAGACGCAGCCAGCTCGACCACGAAAGATATATGAGAAATCGTGAAGAAAGACTGCAAAAGCAAAGAGATTATTACAGAGATAATACTGAACTTTGCAATGCTAGCGTAAAGCGATGCAAAAAGAAAAGAGTCGAAAGAGAAAGATTATTATTGTTTAATTAATTAAATATGTAGCTATTATGGCAAAAGACAAAATTAAGTTGGCTTTTGAGATTGACCGTTTTAAGGTTATCGGTTGTGTCGCACGTAACTGTGAGACAAAGGAAGAGTACGAGGAATTGGTGAAAATCACCAATGGTACTGATGAGGTTGTTCGCAATGACAAAGAAATTGAGAAGACAAACTGTGTACTGATTCTCGACCAGTTGTTGCACGACAATGAGAATTTGGCTCTTCGCAAACGCCTGGAGATCGAAAACGAAACACTCCACAATGGCGAAGGTGACGGTAATGGTGATGGTAACGTAAAGTGCATCGAAATCAAAGGCGAGGTTGCCAAGGACTTATTCGATAAGCTTGCGTCTTTGGTAGAAGAAGGAAAGGATGGTGAGTAATGAGGGTACGCACAGCATCTTGGTATGAGACTAGAATCAAGTACCAAAAGACAATGGAAGATGGCTCGGAAAAAGTAGTCAACGAACTTTATGTTGTTGATGCACTTTCTTGCACCGAGGCAGAAACATCTATCATTGATGAAATGAGTTGCTATATTAGCGGTGATTCTGCCGTTACAAGCGCAAAGAAAACCAACTATGGCGAGATTTTCTTCTCTGACTTGGATGATGATGATAAGTGGTACAAGGCAAAGCTCCAGTTTATCACTATTGATGAGAAGAGTGAGAAGGAGAAGCGTTCTAACGTAACTTATCTGGTTCAGGCTAAGTCGTTGGCACGTGCTCTTCGATACATAGATGAGGCGATGGGAAAGACTATGATTGATTACGACATCGTAGGTCTTAACGAAACTAAGGTCTTCGATGTCTTCGAACATCATGCTCCATCTTCCGAAAACAAAGAGGAAAAGAATGAGTAGAATCGACAAACTTATAGCATCTATGCCGTCAAAAATGGCTAATGCAGTAATCCATCAACGCAAGTTGCATGCTTGCTTGATGGAACTTACTGCAAACAAGTCAAGAGAAGTGGCGGCTAGAGCTATTTTTCTGAATTACCAAGATGGTGATGGCAGAAAGTTAGGTACAATTCCACATTATTACGAAAGACCTACAACTACTGGTTCGGTAATGGTGGAGACGTACTTTAGTTATATTGATAGAGTTCACTAATTTTAAAATCTATACAAATGGATATAGAACAGTTAAATAAAACGCCTCATAATCAGATTTGCGATTTGGCAAGAGATAAGTTTATTGAGGTGTACAATCAGAAGTTCGGAGAGGGTGGAGAAGTGTTCTTTGAAGAACAGAAGGCTCTGTTTAACAATGAGCTTCTCAACGGCTCATTTAAGGGTTATCTCGAAAAAGCTACATCGTTGAATATTCACGATGCTTTCATGAACTTGGCGATTAACGGATTGTCTCTCGAAAAGGGAACTACGACACTCTGTTACCTTATGGGCTATAGCAACTACGACAAGAATACCCGACAATCAACTTATACGGCTAAGATTACATATACAGGATATGGTGAGATTCTTCTTCGTCAAAGGGCTGGACAGATTCTTCGTTGTGACAACCCTGTAGTGGTATATGATTGCGATGATTTCCGCTTCGGTGAGCGTGACGGTCATAAATTTGTTGATTATGTGAAGACCTATCCACGACCTGCAAATTCACGTATCGTTGCTTGTTACGTGAAGATTATCCTTCCAAACAATTCATACGATTACTTCGTTCTTGACCGTGAAGGTATCGACCGATTGCGTGAATATTCTGCTAAATTTGGCGGTCAAGACCACAAGGCTAACGCTCTATATGGCGGTTGTTATACTGGTAATGATGGTAAAATGTACTTCAAAGATATTGATACAGGATTCCTTGTCTCTAAGACTTGTAAGCATGCTTTTAAGACTTACCCTAAGTTGCCAGTCGGTCTTGGCGGTATGTTGCAAGCTGATGTTGACAGCCAACCTCAACAACAGCAGCAACAAGAAGCTTTTGGTGCTTCGCAAACTGAGACACAGAAAAATGGTGTCAAGGCAAAGGTTGACGATGATTCTCCATTTTAATTTATAAAGTATGGCTGAAAATACAGAATTGCAGTTGGTACAACAACAAGCAAACAATATTACAAGACAGATTGCAACGCTCAAATCCGATACGGAAAATGCGGTGCAAGCTAACAGAAAGTCTTATGAGGCATGTGTTCAGGCAGGTGAATCTCTTCTGTCTGATATTAGTGCATCTGGTATGAATGATGCTCTTGACGAGAAAGCTGCTGAATTTATCAAGAAGGCTAAACTGACAGAGAAAGCAATGACGGAGAAACGTAAGGGTGTTACCCAAGTGTTCGATATTGTCCGTAAAGGATTTACGATGATGGAGAGTCTTATCTCTGCCAAGAATACAGATTCTGTTGTCTATAAGATTCAGGAGAGGCGCAATGAGTATGCTGCCTACAAGCTAGAACAGCAGAGGAAAGCAGAGCAAGAACGCTTGCGACAAGAGCGCATTAAGGAGGCTAAGATTAAGTTGAAGACTGATACTATTGATACGCTCAACAATCTTCTTACTGAGCATTCTTCTGCTGCTATCAACTCACTTAATAATACGTTCTCTCTTCTCACCCTTGATAACAAGGATGAAGTTAAGAAACGTATTACAGAGTGTTCTGATGTCCTTGACCTCGGACATATGTTTGTTAATAACAAGCCTTCATACTCTTCTGAAATTGAAGAGAATGACGCAAAGGATATTATGAACGGCGCATACAAGGAAATTTCCGCATCATTGCTTGCGTCTTATAAGCAGACTGTCACTGCTACACGTGACGAACTCCTTATGAAGTTTGATTCTAAGATTGCTGAACTTCTTGAAATCAAGAAGGCAGAAGAGGAACGCAAACGTAAGGAAGAGGAGGCACGTAAGGCTGAAGAGGAACGCAAACGCAAGGAAGAGGAAGCACGTAAGGCTGCCGAGGAAGAGCGCAAAAAGCAAGAAGAAATTCAGCGCATCAAAGATGAGGAGGAGCGCAAGCGCAAGGAGGCAGAGCTGAAAGCTGCCGAAGAAGAACGCAAGCGCAAGGAGGCAGAACTGAAAGCTGCCGAAGAAGAACGCAAGCGCAAGGAGGCTGAAGCTGCCGCTGCCGAGGCTGAACGTAAGGCTAAAGAAGAGGCTATTCGTAAGGCTGATGAAGCAGCCAAGGAAGAGCAGCAACGCAAGCTTGCAGCAGAGCAAGAGAAACGTGATGCTGAAAACGCAGCACAACATGCTACTGCACAAGCTCAATCGCTCTTCGCTCTGACTTCTGTTGGCAACACAAGTAAGCAGAAAATAAAGGTCACAAAACGTCTTGTCGTTACTGACAAAAACGCTTGGCTCGATATTATTCAGCAGTGGTGGACGATTGAGGGTTCTTCTATGTCACCTGACAAACTTGCTTCTAAGTTGGAGTTTATGCGCAAGGCTTGCGAGAAACATGCCAACAACGAAGAAGAGTATATCGTTTCTCCTTATATTAAATATGAGGATGAAGTAACAGCTAAGTAATATGGCAGATCAACCGTTTGACCCTTATTATTCACGTGGTGAGGTTTCCAACTCAGACCTCACCGCATTGAAGTTCGCTCTTAACCCACAACTTAACTTCGTTAAGGAATCAGACAAGAAAAAAGCATTCCATCTTGGCACTCTCGTTGATGCTCTCGTTACCGAACCAGAAAAGTGTAATCATTATGCTATGACGGTTGATGATGAGAAATACACAGAGAAGGATTGGAAATGGGGATTAGACAGACTTGCAGTTTTAAAGAAACAAGCAACAAAGGACAGATTTCTTGATTTTGTTCTAAAGAATGCGGTCGGTCAGAAAACATTCATCAATCCACACATGAAGATGGAATATCAAGGTTTCGAGTTTGAACTGCCTGTACGATGTAAATTCGATTGGTGGCTTGGCGAGTTTGGTGGAGACTTGAAGACTACCGCAGCTACGTCACAAGAACAATTTGAAGCTCAGATTGATTTCGTGGACTGGGATAGAAGCCGTGCATGGTATATGGACTTGACGCACAGCATTGACCCTAGATACGGAAATCAAGACTTTATCTTTGCAGTTTCAAAGACTAAGAAGAAAGTATTCTACAAAAAGATTGAACGTGGTGACGAGTTGTATTTGCGTGGTAGAGAGAAGGCTCTTGAATGGGCTTTCAGAATGTGGTGTTTATTATAATTATTTGTTATGTCAGATAAACCAAAATTATACGATTATCAAGAAGAGGGTGTACGCATGGAACTTGCTATGAAGCGTTGCATAAATGGGGATGACATGGGAACGGGCAAAACGATTCAGTCTATTGTTGCCATTGAACGTGCAAAAGCGACTCCTTGCTTGGTTATTTGCCCTGCTGCACTAAAAGTAAATTGGGAACGTGAAATCAAGAGATTCACAAATCTTCGTCCGCTTATCCTTACGGATTCTGTAAACGCAACATACGGCTATCATCTTACGAAGATGGATTTGTATGATGTTGTTATATGCAACTACGAGTCTCTTGCAAAATACTTTGTTGTGGACTTGGGTTCTAAACCATTAAGACTTAAAAACTTTTTGTTCCGTAATGAACTGAAAATTATCAAGTCTGTAATTATTGACGAGTCTGCAAGAGTCAAAGACCCAACGACAAGGCAGTCAAAAATAATAATGGGTATTTGTCAAGGCAAGGAATATATCTACGAGCTGACTGGTACGCCTGTGGTTAACCATGCTACTGATATGGCTTGTCAGTTGGCTATTCTTGGTAGAATTGATGAATTTGGCGGATATGGCGAGTTCTGTAACAGATATGGAGAGAACGAGAATCTTGAAGAGCTTAACCGGAAGATACACGAAACGTGCTACTTTCGCAGAGAAAAGAAAGATGTGCTCAAAGATTTGCCTGAACTAACAAGAACAACAATTAGTGTTGCTCTTGATTCTGAAACACAAGAAGAGTATGATACTTGTCAAAAAGACTTGCTTACATTCCTTCTTGAATATAAGAATTGCTCTGAGGATGAAGCTAGAAAAAAGCTACGAATGAAGGCATTAGTTAAATTTATGAATCTTCGTTCTATATCTGGAAAGGGAAAGATGAAAGCAACAATCGAGTTTCTACATGATACGGAAGAACAGATAATTGTGTTCGCAGAACATCGTGATGTTGTTGATGCAATCAAAAAGGAGTTTCCTAATGAGGTATGTTCCGTTACTGGTTCTGATAATCAGCAGCAGAAGCAATGGGCTATTGACTCCTTCCAAGCTAAGAAAAAGAGAATAATCATCTGTTCCATTAAGGCTGCTGGTGTAGGATTAACTCTTACGGCTTCATCAAATGTCGTATTCACGGAGCTACCTTGGACGATGGCAGACTTATCTCAGTGTGAATGCCGTGCTTATCGTAACGGACAGAAGAATGCTGTTACATCGTGGATTCTGATGGGAATTAATACTATTGACAGTTATCTTTATAGTTTGATTATGAAGAAAGGTTCTATAGCATCAAAGGTTACTGGTGAGCAAGATTCCGCTATCAAGGATGTTGCCTACTTTGAAGAGTTGGCTGATTTGGTTTTACAAAATTCTTTAAATAAAAAATAATGGAAATTCAAGGAAAAGTTATTGCCGTTTTACCTGAAAGAAGCGGCGTATCTGCAAGAGGTGAGTGGAAGTCTCAGACCTATGTAATAGAAACACAAGAGCAATATCCTAAGAAGATGGCTTTTGACGTTTTTGGGGCAGATAGAATTGCTAATTTTGGCATTCAGCTCGGTGAGGTTATTAACGTTAGCTTTGATATTGATGCACATGAATATCAAGGCAGATATTTTAATCAGATTCGTGCTTGGAATGTTACTAAGGTGTCACAGCAAGCTCCTACACAAGATGGCGGTTTTAGTGGCAATGTTCAGTCTAGCGCACAAGCAGCGCAACAAGCTATGGCAAGTTCTGCTAATGCTGCTGGCGTGGCAAACCCGACGAATCAGCAAAATCTGTTTCCACCTGAACAGCAGCCTGCACAGCAGCCAGCGCAACCACAAGGGGATAGTTCGGATTTACCATTTTGATGAAAAGGTAGAATTAATTAAACGAGCATTCAACGCTTATGTGGTTCAATCTGAAAAATGTGTTTGAACTTGAAAAGTTTAGAGAAAAAGTAACCGAATTGGAGAACAAATGTGCTATGGTAGAATTAAAAGAGAAGCGTGGGCGTTCATTAAATCAGAATGCCTACCTTCATTTACTTCTATCTGCCTTTGCTCTTCAATACGGCTACACTCTAGACGAAGTTAAAACACATTTCTATAAGCTGGTAGTGAACAAAGATATATTTCTCAGAGAGGGGGTTGATAAATTCACAGGAGAATGCTATAAGTATCTTCGTTCTTCTGCCGACCTCACAAAAGACGAAATGAGCAAATCAATTTCTGATTTCAAATCGTATGCAAAAGAAGAAGCTGGATTTGATTTCCCTGATTCTGATGAATATATCGCACTACTGCATATTCAGCATGATATTCAGAAAAACGAGCAATACTTGCAGTAGTATTGTGTAACATACAATTTTTAATACAATGGATTCTTTTAAGATTAGCAAAGAACAATATTGTGATTTAATGAAACTTGATAGGACAAATGCCGTAAACTTGTTTGTTTATCTTCTAGCAAATGCAGACGATAACGGAACATTGATTGTTAGCATCCGCAAGATTTCGAGTGAACTATGTATTGGAGTGCAAACCGTAAGAACGTTGCTTAAACATTGGTATATAACACACATACTAACACACCAAGTAACACACCAAGGTAGCGTAATAACTATTTGTGATATAAAAAGTTATAAAGGTAGGAAACGTGCTGCTAACACATTAAGTAACACACTTGCTAACACACAAAAAACTATCGAGGAACGAAAGAAAGATTTCGCAGAAAGTTTGAAACCTTACCTCGAAGAGTACGGAAAGGATATGCTGAATGATTTCTATCGGTACTGGACGGAAATGAATAATGGTGGAAAAAAAATGCGGTTTGAAATGGAGAAAGTATTTCAAATTGCAAGCAGATTGGTTACGTGGAACAATAACAACAAATATCATTATAAGAAAGCCAACAATCTTCCTGTTGGTATGAATTTACAGAATAGTAAAAATAAAGATTACACAAAAGGACTAGATAGATGGAACAAATAGATGGCGAATATTTTAAGAACCTTATATCTCAGATGCGAGATACTGGTTATCCGCAAAAAATTGACAGAGTACAAATAAGCATTCCTAATGCAGAGAAACGTTTGCGTGGAGGCTTGCAATATGTAGTCAATATGAAGTCTGGATGCAATGCAGAATGGAACGAACACAATTACCGCCCTATTGTTGATTGGATGACAGACAACAAAGGAAAAGGGTTATTGATGTTCGGCGGTTGCGGATTAGGCAAGTCGGTAATCGGAATGTATATCCTTCCTCTTCTTATTAAAGATGTACATAAAAAGGTGGTAAACATCTTTAGCGCACAAGAGTTGAACAAAAAGATTGATGAAATTCTCAAACTTCATATTATCTATATTGATGATATTGGTACAGAGGATAATCTTAACTCTTATGGCAACAAGCGTATGCCATTTGCTGAACTTTGTGACGATGCTGAGAAGAAGGGAAAATTGCTTATCCTTACCACAAACCTCAGTATTGACGAGCTTACTGAGAGATATGGAGATAGAGTTGTGGATAGACTGATAGCAACAACAAAAGCAGTTCCTTTTACAGGTGATTCTTTGAGAAAGTAATTATGGCAGACGTAAGTAAAATGGCAGAGGAATGGCTCAGTGAGCATCCTAATGCGACAAAGAAAGAAATATGGATGGCTGGTTATTGGAAATCTACCGATAACTGGTGTAACCGAACTAAATAATTTAATAATTATGACGCAGACAGAACGTATTGAGAACGCTACCACAAAACAAGCGGTAGTGTTCATAGTTGTTTATTCTTGGGTTATCCTAAGAAATATAGGAAGAGCAATCAATAAGGCAGTTCACAAGCTGCCTTGGTTGTTCATCGTGGTAACGGTAGTAATATCATTCATCGTTAGCTTCGTCTTTATATCTAAGGCAAGGGCAGAGCGAGATAGCTATAATCAGAAGTTAGTTCACGCAACACAGCAGCTTGATAGCTTCTATGCTGCATACGGAAACTTAAAATCAAAGTAATATGGACGGAATGGTAATAAATAATTTGTCTGCACAAGCAACTACAGAATGCGGACTGCTGCAACAAGAACTTCTTAAATCGTTTGTTGAGGCTAGAAAACAAAGAGGTATTACAGAAAGCCTAATGAAAAGATTAGCGGTAAAAAAGATGAATGCGATAGAAGATATGTATGGAAACGTACATGTTACCAATGATAAATTTGGCGAGTGTCGTAGCGACTTTGACATTGATGCAACCGATGATAGAATTACGTTGACTCTAAAATATTACGTTTATAGGATTCCTTTGGACGGTTTATCTAAGCACGACAAAAGTGTTGCTATACGTTATAATAAATATGTGTACAGTTACGATACAGCCAATAATGTATCATCTGGTTTTAAGACATTTCGCCCTTGGGGTGGTCTTACAGGTCGTTGCGATTGGAGTTACTCTATTGATGATATTCTCAAAAGTGATTTTCTAACAGAAGGCATTAGTATTGATAATGCAATAGGTGGTGTGTTTAAAGTCTTTCTTAAATAGTATGCAGACAAATTGGAATCCAAATAATTCGTGTGTACTCGCAGGTGTTCCTCTTGCAGTTCCATCGAAAGAACAGATAAGCAAACTCTACATGCTTTTCTACTCGATGGTTGGCGGCTTTGCTAAAATTGTCAAGTCTAACATAGATGAAACATTTAAACTGGTATCGGAAGATGAAAAGCTATTTAAGTTTGACGTAAAGAGAAGAATGATAGAAGCGAAGGAATTTTCAGATGAACTGATTGACTTATTCAAAGAACGAATGAAAGCTGACGGCATGTCTGAGATATGGGATAAGCTTACTTTTATCATCAAGTTCAATCTACAAGATGATGTAAGGAAATGTTATTATGCGTTAGATAACCAATTTTCAAAGTATCATATCGAAAGGCATAAGATGTACACAATGACTGTTATGTCTGGAATATTGAGCGGAATGCTTGAATCTTCTGTTTCTGCATTTAAAAAGACAATGGATGAATATAATGGTTCTTGGGCGACAAATATAGCCGAATACTTTATTATCCCAATTAAGGGTGTTCATTCTCGTATGCGTAATGCAGTGGAAGCTATATATCCTGAATCTGTAGATAAGAAAGTGTTTTCAGAGTGCCCTGACAAACTCTCTCTCGGATTCGAAATCATCGGTAAAAAGGTGCTTGATTATAAACGTGCCGAAAAAGCACTTGCAAATGCTTGTATATTCAGTGGTCTTAATCTTGATATAAACGGAATTATCGTAGATGGAGAAGACGCACAAGATAATACTGGCACTCCTTGGAATGAAGCTCAATTAAGGGCATTGAAAACAGGTTATTCAGATTCCTCTAACAAAGATATTGCTAGAATAGTTGGCAGAAGCGTTTACGCGGTCGCTAAACAAGCTAAGAAACTCGGATTGAAGAAATCTGAGGAGTATATTAGAGAAACTAGAATAGCTAACTTAAAACGTAAGAAAAATGAAAAAGATTCCAACGCTGTACACAAAGAACAGTAAAGGTCGCTATCAGGAATACAAGATTCCTGACCTTGATATATCGAAGACGTTCTATCGAAAGATAAATGGAAAGTACGAGCCTGTTAGTATGCTCTCGTATAGTCCTCTAGAAGAGGGAGTATGGGTAGTCACTCGCGAAAGTTCGACAATCGAACATATCCGTGGCACTTACCTTCGTGAGTGCTTTCATCTTGACAAGGCTGCCGATATTGAGCGTTTTCCTCTGTCTAAGATGGGTCACATCAAGAAGGTTGCAGAACGTATCATTGATGAGCTGAGACTTGGTAATACAGACACTAGAGTTATGACGAACAATGAGCTTATAAAGTTGGTTGTCGGGCTTGTTTACAAATACAACGAGGAGGTGTAATTATGGAAGATTTACCTATTGGCGCAGAAGTCGTGTTAAAGGTAGTTGAGACCAAGGAAGCTGATTGTACTGGTTGTTTCTTTGATGAAATTGCAAACTGTATCAATATAGATATGTGTAATCGAATCAAGTGCGCATCAAATGAGCGAAAAGACGGAAAGAATGTTCAATTCAAAAGAATAAAGTAATATGGCTACAGCAAATTTTGAAATTGGGAATAAAGAATTTGAGGTACGTTTCATACCTGAATCAGGTTATCCTCCAACAAAGAATGAACGTGGTTCTTCATTGATTGAGTATGATGTAACGACATACAAGGATAATCAGCCAATGATGAAGAAGTTCAATCAAAAGAAACGTGTTTATTTCGACCTTGAAGGTAATGTTTACAAGAGTAAACAGAGTAATAAGGTATGGTTTAATCTTTATAAAGCAAGTTTATGGTTATGAAAGAAAAGATAAACATAGCGGAAATCCTAAAGGATAAGCCGCGAGGAACTAAGCTGTATTCTTCCGCTTGTGGAAAATGTGAGTTGAAAGAAGCAGACGATAAAAGTTTTAAAGTATCTTTCTATAGTTCGAAGTCTGGATTTATGATTGGTGGAGAAGGTACTTTTGATAAAAATGGCAAATTGTATGATGACGGAGAATGTGTTGTTTTTCCATCAAAAGAAATGCGAGATTGGTCTAAGTTCGCATGGAAGAAAGGCGATGTCTTGGTTAATAAAGATGGGGATGTACATATTATATTTGAAAGATTTGTCGATGGTACATATTGCTCTTTCGTAGGGAAATATTATCTTTGGAAAGAGAATAATGATACAGAACAGTTCTATGAAAAAGAACGATTGCTAACTTCTGATTTCCAAAAAGCAGGTAAAGATGCTGTTCAGACCTACATCAGCACCATCGAGGAGCGATTGGGTGGCAAACTTAATCGTGAAACCTTGGAGATTGAGAAGACTCAGCCAGAGTTCAAGGATGGGGATATTGTGTTTATGAAAGGAATTAAAGATGGATATTTTGCAAATTGTATTTTCATCTTAAGAAGTGAATATAAAGATGGAGACGAAAGAGCTTTTTACTATGCTTTCTATAATGCTGACGATAAATTTACTACAGCTGAATATGGTTATACAAGAGTTCATTATAGTCTCCGCCCAGCAACTGACTCTGAGAAGCAGCAACTCTTTGATGCTCTCGCAAAGAAAGGCAAGACTTGGGATGCAGAGAAGAAACAGATTGTGGATTTGAAGCCAAAGTTTGATGAGCTGAAACCATTCGATAATGTGTTGGTTAGACATCAAAAAACAGAGGAATGGCGTGCAAATATATTTAGCCATACAGATAAGACAGATGAATATCTTGACTATGTATGTGTTAATGGTAGATGGGAGTTCTGCATCCCTTACGAAGGCAACGAATCATTGTTAGGTACAACTAAAGACGTGGAGGGATAGATATGATTAGAGACGATGTAAAGATAATTGTAACACCAACTGGTGTATCACTTAAAGAAGCCTTGACTAAAGAAGAAGTTAAGGCACTCAATGAAGAAGCTTCCATCTATATGAATTATGAAATCCCAGAAGTAAAGCTTGGTGGCAACCCTCCTAGTGGCAAGGAAAGCCGTAGAACTAGGAGAATGTTAGAACTTAGAAAAAGAAAGGGTAGATTATGAATGATGAAAGCATAGATGTTAACATTAGTTTTATCAATAATGATTATTTCTCAATATCTGTAAGAGATGGGTCTATTTCAGTTATTGGTAGAATAACCAAGTCAGAGATGGAAAATTTTATAAAGGCTCAATATTTCGAGATTAAAGAGGTATTGGATAAAAATAGTAAGAAAGGAAGATAATTATGATAGACAAAAATAAAATAGCAAAAGCTGCAAGAAAATGTTTAGCAGCTTTTAGAAAGGCAAATCCAGATGGATATTCATCATCCATCATTGACATAGAGAGTAATTGCTTAAAAAATTTTAAAGATGGTGCTAAGTGGGCTATCAATGAGTTCCAAATGGACTTGTGGCATCCTATGCAAGAAGAGCCTAAACTTGTCGGAGAAGAAATAATAATAGACGAGTTTCTAGAGGGTAAGAGATATCCTATGGTTCAAAAGTATATGGTAGGTGTAGAGTTTCCTCCTACTATTGAAACCATTAGATGGATTAGTAATTGGGATTCTTTTCTCTCCGAAATTTGTGATGAAGTAAAAATGATTCGTTGGTGTTATTTTAAAGATTTGCTTCCAAAGGAAGGAGGTGAGCAATGAAAGAGCTTAAAGATTTGGTTGCTGGTGATGATGTACTAGTTGCAGGTAGTTCTTGCAGACGTATCACCAAAATTGATAAAGTAACAAAGACTCAAATTGTTGTTAATAACGCTAGATTTAGAAGAGATTCGGGCTGGCAATGCGGTAGTGACAGATGGAATGTTAGAAGAATATCTGTTCCTACAGAAAAGGAAATATCAGATATTAAAGAAGAGAATCTTCGTGAGACTCTCATCTACGCTATCTGTTCTTTTGATTTCAAACGCTTATCAACAGATGAGTTAAAACAAGTGTACAATATTGTAAAAGGCAAAGAAAAATGAAAAAGAATAAACACTCGTTAAAGATAAGTCGTAGCTTCTTTGGCGATACTACCCTTGATGGTTATCCTATAGCTATATATTCGAATGACGAATTGAAGATTCTAAAGAACCTGCTAGAAAAGGTTCTGTGTGAAGTAAATGAATATATTCATCTTTAGAATAGTAAAGCGTATGGCACAGAAAGAATTTAGGAAACCACCTCGTTATATGGTGGGTGATATAGTTTATAGTCACGGATTTATTTGTATTGTCTGTAGTATCTATCCGTTCAATATAGATTATTCTTACGACTTGAAAGTTATTGATGGGCAAAGCTTGGGCAAAATTTGTCAAAATGATATTATGCACGTTCATATTTGGGAAGAGTTTCTTAAAAAGAATGGATGGACATGTTATCGCTCTGAAGGAGAATGTTTTGGGCATAGGTGGTATAAACACCAAGAATACCCTTTCACTTTGCGATATAATAATTTCTTGGGAATTATCGGAGTATCTTTCAATGACGGAAAAGACGATACTGTTATGATAAAATGTGTAGATGAACTCCAACATATTCTTTTTGGCTTGCAATTAGATAGCAATTTAAAAATATAAGCGTATGTATTTTGAATATAGAATAGTCAAAATTGAGAAAGGTTTGTTTCTCATCGAGTATAAGACCGCTCCTTATGGAGTTTGGCATGAAGTAGATAAAAAGTTCAAAACTAAGCCAAAGGCAGAAGCTTGGGCTAGAAAGAACTTAGTTTAATGAAGTAAAGCGTATGAATGGATTGTTATCAATGATTGGAATGCAAACTGAATTAGATTATCTAATGGGTGACTTCGCTGCGTGTTTTGGAGGTACGCCGTTAGCTATTCCGAAAGGCAATATTCCGTCTGACAAGCAGAAGTGTCAGCCAAAGGCGCAGCATGAGTTCACCATCAAGGGTGTTAAGATTATGGCAGCTTCAAAGAAAGATGCCATCAAAAAGTTTAATCATCGTAAAAAGTAAAGCGTATGAAACATAAATTGAGAATGATATGGCGAATTCTTCGTGACAGACAGGTTGTAGTAATAACCGAAGACCACGGAAGAATGTACTATGATTGGGATACAAGAAGTCTTGAAGATGTTTGTCAAATGTGCCACAAAGTACACGATCTGGCTTATATGATGGATAATAAAAAGTAAAATGTACATATGCCAAGAGAAGATATTAGAGGAATCTGTCACAGACCTTGTATCTACAATGATAAAGGTAAGTGTGATATGTGGGATGAGTTATCTGTTCCTGATGAAACAGAAGAGTGTGCAAATCAAATAGATGTTTAACTCCTTCGGGCATAATTTTAAAGATATGACAAAAGAAGAATTAGAAGCAAAGGTTGCCAAGCAACTAAGCATTATCAATGATGCTAATGATAAGATTTGTTCTTGTGTAAATGATTACATCGAAAGCCTTCCATACAAGGTTGGTGACAAAGTAAGCTGCTCTAGATGTGATGTTTGTTGGATTACAAGTATCGTCCCTAAACGATATTACAGTGGCTATAATGGCGAGATTGATGTAAGAATCAACCCTGCTAAGAAAGATGGCACTCGCTCCAATAGAGAGTTTGTACTACGAAGTATGGAAATTGATAGTATCAAGAAGATTGATTAATCATCCTATAAAGGATATAAATAGATAGATTATGAGTAATAGACATTCGTATGAAAGATACGAAATACCAGACATTAAAGGTCGCAAACACGCAGTAGTTCTTTTTTCCGAAAATATAAGTGTGGTTCATAACGGAATTCCTAGTACTACAATGGGATTTATAGCTATTGATTTAGATGCAAATACTTATAAAGATTAACCATCCCTTATGGGATATAAATATAAGTAATATGGAAGATAAAGATATTATGTCAGAGTTAAAATTGGAATATAGAAACAATATTGTATATTTTAATGGGTTAAAGATTAATGCTTATACAGCAGAAGGAATGCGATTGATAAGCAACCTTCTTAAAAAGGGATTATACGAAATTGGAAAAGAGTTGGAGAATGTTTCTAACTCTAAGTAACTAATCACCCTCTCCTGTAAAAGGGAGAGGGTAAAAAGAAAAGAATATGGACTTAGTAATTACAATATTAGGTTGGATTGCATTAGGTGTTATATCTGCTTATCTGTTGGCAATAGTAGGTAAAATAATCTTTGATGCTGCAACCGCTGATTATAAGTTATACAAGCATGTAAGATTGTGTCGCAAAAGATTGCTAAGAAAGCGATATGAAGATTACGCTTGGCTGTTATTCCAGTTAGAGAAAGATACGGAAGTTTTCAATCTTACTCATAATACAAGAGATTGGACTTTTGAAGATTGGAGAGAATTTTATCTTAAAAAGGTAAAGGAGGATAAGCAATGAGTAAAGAAAAGGCGATAGTTCACATTAATAATGTTTCCAAGATTATTGGCTCAAAAAGAATAAAATTGAGTGAAGGTATGGCAATTCATATTCAAAATGAGTTAATCTTGGCACTTAAAGAATTGGAGGATTGAAAAATGAGTGTATTAATATCCCCAGAAGCTTATAGAAAGTTACTTCAAGGAGATTTAGATTGGCTTCTCAAACAACCTGAAAGTCTTGAAAAAGACCATATTGAAGCCATATTAAAAAATCTAATAAAAAGAATTGAAGAAGGAAAGGAATTTTAGTTATGGACAGAAATCAAGCTAAAGAATTTTATCCTATCTTGCAAGCATTTGCAGAAGGAAAGATGATTGAGTGTAGGACAAAACCAAGTGCCGTAAAAGGCACAGATGTTCCGAATGATTGGACGGAAATGAAAGAGATTGAGTTTTGGGAAAATACAGAGTATCGCATTAAGCCAGAGGTAAAGTTTCGCCCTTTTGCCAACGCAAAAGAGTGCTGGGAGGAAATGATGAAGCATCAGCCGTTCGGGTGGATAAAATGCAAAGAAGGTTATTTCAATATCGTTTATGTTGATGACTACTATGTAGGCTTGGCAGATAAGGATAATAGCTCCATCCTGCTGGCTTCAAAAAATAGCTATCAAGACAACACATTTGCCGATGGCACTACATTTGGAGTAAAAATTGAGGAGGAATAGTTATGGCATGGGTAGCAGTTGATTCAGACGGTACTGAATGGGTTTATGAAGGTTATATACCTCATAGAGATAAAGGTAAATTTTTAGCCTCTCCATATGCTGGATGGACAGGAGCTTCAGTTCGGTTGCCACATGGCACAATCAAGAAGCTCATTGGAAGAGAATTGTCTTTTACCGATGAACCAGTCGAACTTAAAGAAGAGTAACATGGAAGAATTATTGAAGAGAATAGTAGATACTGGTATTCAGAACTTAATTTCTGATAGAAGGTCATACGTACCTCCACCTACAAGGAAGGAGAGACGTAAACGTGAAAGAGAACTTAAAAAGAAGTTTCCTCTCGATTTGACTAAGTTTATAGAATTACATAGAACTTAAAGGAAAAATAGTCATGAGTGATAGTTATATATCTTATGGAAGTGATGGCTCATATCATATAATACGCCCAATAGGACGAGGATTTGATATAGAGACAGCTTTCTTAATTGCCTTGGGAATTGTTGCTATATACGTCATGTGGCATTATTCACCAAAGGAAGTTTGGGATAAAATAAAGTCGTATTTTAAAGAATAATAGTTATGCTTACATCAGACGAATTATACAAGATGAAACATTGCATTGGCTTAGATTGGGAGAAACCAAAAAGAGGTGTTTATGAAGCATTTCGCAATGGAGTGATGTATTATGATGATCCAGATACCTTATGGGATTCCTTATGGTCAAAAGGATATGCTAAAAGAAGCATTCATCCTTATGGTAAAGGGGATATGAGTAAACCTCCTCGTGATATATATTATTATAGTGTAAACGAAAATGGGTTAAAAGAAATGGAAAAGTACTTAGATATTAAAATTAAGATTTTAAGATAGCGTATGGAAATAGGGAATATTAAGTTCAAGGCAAAGAAAACCTTGGATGGAAAATGGATAAAAGGTGACTTGGTTCACCACAAAGATTCAGATAATGTCTGGATAACAGACTATGAAAATCAACTGACATCACCAGTTGACCCTTCTACCGTCTGCCAGTTCACAGGTCTGAAAGACTGCAAAGGCAATGAAATTTGGGAAGGGGATATAGTAGATGTAAGAGGTGTCAAAGCAGAAGTGATATGGAATCAAGATGCTCTTGCTTTTATGGTGCTATATGAATATGAGACAGAACCAATTACTTATCTAGCATTTATAAATAGACATAGTAATGTGTTAGTGTTACATTCTAAATTCGATAAGGATAAGTAAGATAAAACTATGGTAGATGTAAGTAATCAGCATTGGAACGAAGATGGGAGCATTACTATTATATTGAATAGTATTGAAGAAGTCGAAGAGTTCGTTGAGTGTGTTAATATATGGAATAAAATGTGTGAAGATGAAGAATAATATTTTAAACTTAGCCAAGTCTGCCGTTTGGTTGGTCTTGTGTCTGATTGTTGGTGCATTGATATGTGAGAGCATTTGCTCATTGGCTAATATCAATAAACCAGCAAAGAGAGTTGGTATATCTGTAATTACAGAAGAAGAGCATGATTATCTGGTTGTGGACACGAAACACGGAGTTTGTGTTATTCACGCAGAGAGCTGCCCTTGCCATTTAGACACCGTGGGTATCTATGTGGTTGATAACAAAGATACAACTTATGTGATTAAAAAGAAGTAGCGTATGAAGATTAGATTAGCAAAGAAGATAATGAAGCAAGCTCGTCATCTAAGTACGGCAAGTGATTATTGGTACAGAAGATTAAGAGATTTTGAGTACAAAATATGCTATGGTTTTGTTGGTAAAAAAGACCACCGCATCATCAAGGCGATAAGTTTAACAAGTAAAAAGAGAAAAATATGAAGAAGTATGAATGGGAATATATGGTAACTTCAATAGTTGTTAATAAAGCTGACGAGATAGCTCAGGTTCTATCTAGTAGATTTAATAAAGAAGGCTATGACGGTTGGGAGTTGGTACAATGGAACTTAATGCCACCTACTGAACTTTTAACAGCAACTACGACACCTTGCTGTGGTTCAATATGTATTCTTGTAACATTTAAGAAGAAGTTGCGTGTATAATGAAGACAAATGATATTGAACTAAGAATGATAGCAGCACAGATAACTATGAAGGCTTCTGTTGGAGCAGAAGACTTATGCAGCCGTTATAGTAGTGTATCACGTATGTTAGGTAATATGTTTAATGATGTGTATTACATTCTCCAAGATGTAAGATACAGATATAAATACAAGTAGTTATGAGCAAGCAAACATTTGACTTCTCGGAGGCTCTGAGAAGAATGAAGGAAGGAAAGAAAGTGAGAAGAAACGGCTGTTATTTTAGTTTGTCTATAAACAAGTATAAAGAAATATCCATCTTGTACCAACAAAGTTCCATAGAATCATTCACCCATGTTGTACCACATTATTGGCATTTCTTCTCCTTGGATGATATTCTTGCAACAGACTGGGAGGAGGTGTAAGGATGAAGAAGAAAATATTGACCCTCACCATCAGCAAGCAATGGTTCGACATGATTGCTGACGGAAGAAAGAATGAAGAGTATCGGGAGATAAAGGGATATTGGGTAAAACGCCTTTTCTTATTATGGAATGAAGATACTTGTACCAACGAGAAGATACCCACTCATTGCGTTAAAAACTGGGATAGTATTAGCCCCGAAATGGCTAACTATTGCATCAATAGTCCATATTACAAGGCTATTCCTTATACCCACGTCCTCTTCATCAACGGCTACCGCAAGGATAGTCCACGAATTGAGAAGGAGATTGATAGTATTACCATCGGCAAGCCTAAGAAAGGCTTATGCCCCGACAAGTGGCTTGATACTGAGTTTTTTATCATTAAATTCAAGTGATATGAATTACATACAATGTGATGAATGTAAATATAGATTAGTCTGTAACGGAGAGCCACTTACTAGTGGAAGTACAGGAAGTTGCGACCATCGTGTTATCAGCAATACTCCTATATTTCCAAAGATTAAAACACCACCAGATGAAAGATACGCTGACATTTGGAATTGGTAAATATTCATAAATTAAGTTTAAGGGATATGAAAATAAAGAATTTACCTAAGAAGATTTATCTCAATATCTGTAGCAATGAAGATGAGGTAGATTACAATGAGCTGAACGGGGTAACGTTCAGTACAGAAAAGATTGGTGTTACCGATTGTGATACGGAAAACGTTCCTTACGTGAATGCTGCATCATTATGGCACGACCTAAAGGAAGAGAAGCCACCATTAAAAAAGTGGGTAATGTTCCGATATAGTGGAGGTGGCGTAAATCCTATGGCTCTTCACTACGGAGCGATGAGTGATGATGTATGGATTGTCACTAGAGGAGACGGAACACAGCGTATTGAAGTTCTGTATGAGTGCTACGATAAGATTGAGTGGCTTGACTTTGATGAACTATAATAATGATAGTATATGAAAGCAAAGGATTTTTTGAATGCCATGCAAGTCATGGATGAGTTTACGGAATTAGTATCTTGTGTTTATCCCGATAAGTATAAGATAGTTTGTATGAAGCATGGGATAGATGAACGTGATGCTATGGATATGTACTCCTACTTACAGAAAATGAAGAGTGGTGAGTATTGGCGAGTTAGTAATAAGCCAAAAGATTATATTGAACGTGTATTGGCTATGGCAAATGAGGCATATAGCCTTTATACGAACAATAGTTTAATTTTAGATATGGCGAATTTTGGCGATGATTTAACTAGAATCCTTATAATCTTCGAGAAGGAATGTAAAAGAATCCAACAGGAGTTTGACCTCAAAGAACAAGGGACGTATGTTGCTATTGCTGAACTTATTAGTAGTGGTTATTCTGTTGTGTCTGTTATTCGTCAATCAGATAGCATTGATAGTAAAAACTATGTAGGCGAAAAAATAGATAAAAATCAGTCTCGCATTCCTATCTATGATGGCGATGTGATGCTCTGTTTCGTCAAAAAGCCTGAGTTTTGGAGCACAGACTGTTATGACTGCGGGCTTTATATCTGCGAGAAAGGTTCATACCATAAATTACTCTATACTCCAAACAAGGGGTATGTAAGACATGGCGAACCAGATACGGATGAAGATTTTGAGCTTGATATAGAAGAGAATGCCTTCTCCAATTACATTATGACTTTGGGGCAGTCTTTTTATAAGCTAGGCAATATTCATACAGAAATTGGTTTCTTGGTAGAAAAACGTAATAATGACAAATAAAGAATTTTTTAATGCGTATCGTGGAGAGCCTGTTCTTTATAAAGGTAAAGATATTGGTGCATACGTTGCAGGGTATGTAGAGGAAAAGTATATTATCCTTGGGTTCTATGATGACAAAGGATGTATTCTTGCCTTTAATACATATGTGAATGTAGATATAGTATATGTATCATACAGATTCGCAAAATTAAAGTATTTAACAATGGTAGAACACAAATAATATGGAAGAAGAAGAAAGATGTTGTGGTAACTGTCTTTGGATGGGATGCGAAGACATCTTAGGCAATGGATGGTGCTACAAAAAAGATTGCGAAACATCTTGTGATAAGGTTTGCAAGAAACATGAATTTTAAACTTTAAATATTAAAATGGAAAATAAGAATTTAACATTAGATGAGTATCAGCAGTTAGCTCTAGAGACTGCTATTTATCCTAACCCTATCATTTATCCTACATTGGGATTGACAGGTGAAGCTGGTGAAGTTTCCGATAAGGTTAAGAAAGTTTTGCGTGATAACGATTCTGTCTTTACAGATGAAAAGAAGTTGGAAATTGCCAAAGAAATTGGTGATGTATTATGGTATTGCGCAACTCTTTCTCACGATATTGGATTCAAACTTAGTGATATAGGAAAAATGAACTATGACAAACTTCACTCTCGCCAATTAAGAGGGAAGTTGCATGGTAGCGGTGATAACCGTTAGTTTATTATGGTATGGTACTCTAAAGTAAAAGGTCTTACAGAGAAAGTAATTGAGTTATATCCCACGATGTCTTCAAGGGAAATAGCAGATGCTACTGGATTTGCCAAGACTACTATAATTCGGTGTGCTGCAAAGAATCATCTTAGGCACACCGAAGAAACACAGAAAAGAATAGATGAATACGTAAGACAACGAAGGTCTTCTGGTAGAAAATCATACGATTATTCTAAACTGAGTAAGAAGATTACTCATACAAGAAAGATGGAATCGTGGCGTGTAAGAAGCGGTCTAGAACAAAATACAAAGTATAAAGTTCGTATCACTCCAAAACGCATACAAAATGCAATGTATCATCTTAGGAAAAAGTATGGTTATTTCTATGAAACTGTTGACAAAACTGTATTATATTACGATTCGCTAACAAGACGTGTGGAAAACGAGAATTACTATACAGAAAAGTATGGAATCTCTTTTATTCTGGCTGACGAATAACTTCTGTGCATTATCTATATATTTAGGGGTGGCTACACATCGCGTGCGGTCACCCCATTTTGTTTATAAATCAATAACCAAATAAAAACATAAGAAAAAGCTAAGAACGTTTATGTAGTTTTAACTTCCAGTATATCCAACCTAAAAATGCGAGAATGCCTATAAAAAGACAAACTGATGCTATCTTACCTATATTCAAGAAAGCTCTATCAGTCTTTGATAGTTGCTTGCCAACCTCAACTTTATATGGAATCGAATCTCGTACAATCAAGGTATCTGATTTGTTTCTTACAATATATCTGTCTTTATATTGAAGATGGTACTTGTCCTTGAAGACTGTATCACCTCTAATATAAACAGATACACTATCATGCACATAGACGGAATCAGTCGTCAAGAAAGAATCCGTCTTCACTACGACTCTATCTCTGTATTCTGTAATAGGAACATACTTAGTAGTAGTACATCTACAGAACATTGATAGAATCAGCATTGCTACTGCAATAGCAATTACAACTCTTGTTATCTTATCAATCAGTTTCATAAGCTTACTGAATTACAATCGTTACTTTTTCCTTTTTATCCCAAGCTGTCTTCATGGTCTGAATGAGCTTGTTTGTCCAAAATCGAGAATCGCTAACCCATCCTTTCTTGTCGTTTTTACCGATAAGAATACAACCCTCTGTGTCTTTTGAAGAGTTACCGCTATGTATGCGTATTCCTTCAAATCCTTTGACATTCAGAAGTAATGGCAACATCTTCTTGAATCTGTTAGAATAGGTATATACACATTCATAGCTGCCAATTGGTATTGCAGTCTGCCCATATACCTTTTTGTTTTTGATTTCGTCCAAATCCATTTTTTGATTCAATCCTCTGTCTGTATCTTCAAGAGTATTGCATCCGAACAATTTGCCATTCACGTACAGACGGCTAATAGTATAGCCATCCTTTTTCCAAGCCCTATCAATTAGTACTTCCATTTTTGTTTTCCTCCTCTTTTTTATCAAACTCATTGTTGAGTCTGTCAATAATCGGCTTCCAGTAGCTAGGCAGCGCCTTTGCAAACTCAAACCTCAGAATGTAATAAATAACCCTGAATGCAACATTCTTAGGGTACGCCTTAATGAGATTTTTAAACGAATTGCATATATACACATAGCAGAATATATACGTAAGCATCTTAATCACAAATAATGCTTCTGTATTGTCGTTGCAACTTACCATGATTCCATACATGACATACACAATAACAATATACAAGAGCATCTCTAAAAGTGCGTTCTTGAACTTCGATGCAGAAAAGTTCTTGCATCGTACAACACTCACGCCGTCAGCTCGCATACCGCAAAAGATATTAAAGCCGAAAGCGATAACCAACGCCAAAACGAAGCCTTCCGTTGGCGTAGCAAAGGCAAGTATAGCTGAAAAAATAGTAACACCTATCTGCCGAATCTGTGAAGAATCTAATAAATCTGTCATAATCTGTTATCCTGAATAATAAATAAAAATAAAGTTTCGGTCTTTTGATGCAAAGATAGCAAAAAAAACCGAAACTTCATTCAGAATAACGAAAAACTTTAGACTTTTAAATCATGATATGGCAATTCTCCGTTGCTCAAGAAAGAAATACATTCATCGAAAATCTTATGTTCATAATCGTATGTGTTGATTTTTGGAAACCATTTTTTGATTTTTTCGTCATTCCTTTTAACCATTTCACCCCAAAGAACGCACCAGTCATTTATGGTAATATTGTCATTCTTGACCTCATGCCAATAATCCTTGGCAACGTCTTTAGTGTGAAGTTGCCCGATAAGACAAAGATGTAAGTCTGCCATTTCTTCATCAAAATGGCACTCACCAATCTCACATTGAACTTGCTTCATCATATCAAGCATTACACCGTCATTCATTCCAACTTCGCAACAATCAGCCATTGTTGCAACACAATTCTTAATAGTCTGTATATCGTTGCTTGCCAATATGTTTTCAAATACCTTTTTCATAACCGTATGTTTTTAGTGTTACTTCAAGAAATATTCTCTTATGTCGTACACGCCATCCTTATCTTTCAACAAGTCGAGTGCAAGGTGGTTGGCATACTTAACCAGATGTTCTGTACCAATGTCCTTAACATCTTCCTTGCCGAGTATCTTTGCAATTGTGCATCCGTGGTCGCTTACAACCTGATTCATGGCAACGTACAAAGCGTAGTCATTGTAGTAAGGTTTCTCCTCTGTTGCAAGTCCGAGACCAGTCATTGCATTGAGCCACGTCTGCATATCCCAAGTTGCTGATGGATTCATTCCGTCCACAATCTCAGAAGCTTCCTTCTTGGTGAGATAATTCTTCCATTTTATAGCGCAAAGCTTATCAAGATACTCTTGCGCAAGCTCTGGGTGCTTTGCTGCCATATCATTCATCATGCAGCGCATGGTGTCTCCAAATGTGTGCATGTACTTTACGTTTGTTGATGAAGCCATCATTCCATACAGCTCATCAAATTTACTCATAATCTCTTTTGCTTCCATATCTTATATATTTTAACCTATTATCAAATCTTTTAACTCTGCAAAATCCTCCTCCGTGAAATTGATGCTTCGCTTGCTTCCAAAGAGGATAGCAGTTGCAATTCCGTCGGGCAGGTCAATAGACACAACTCCTTTGTCGATATGTCCGTGAATAAAACCTACATCGAATTTGTAATCTTCCACGGATTTTAGCATCTGCATCATATCTTCAAATATCGTGTTGGCATCTATGTTTCCGTTCTCATCAGCAAGAAATAGGGTAGCGTTGTCTATCGATTTATCCCACTTATCCTTATTCTTGGATATGATATTATGCGCCGCACGTTTCATATACACTGATGGTATGGCTAGCATCGGGTTAGCCTTAACCATATCGTCTATTCTTGCATCTGCCCAAACGTCCACCGATTCAAGCAGTTTCTCTTTAAATTCTGTTACGTTCATTTTTTGTTTTCTCCTTTATGTGTTTTATTGTACCAAACGAGATATTCTTGCCACGTTTTATCACTATGATTTGTCATATAGTCGTTAAGCATAGCGGTTTTCTGCTCTTCCGCCTGTGCTACTTCTTTTCTCAGTCGTTGCATCAAAGACAAATGTTTCTTTAATGCCTCCTGTCCTTGCTGAGTGCTTTCGATACGAGGGCGTATAATGCGCAATTCCTCGTCTTGCACTAGCTTAGACACATATTGCAAGCTATTGACGTATTCCTGATTCTGCATCAAGTACTGACGTTGTGCGCCTGTAAGATTGTCTTCAATCTTATCAATCTCATCCCATAAAGGGGTGGAAGACTGCTGCGCTTGCATGTTGATAGATGCTCGTTTCTGCTGTATTGCTTCGTACATCTTCTGTAGCTCGGCATCCATCATCTGTGGTTGCTGCTGATTTGTGCCCATATCCAATAATGGGCTGTTACCAAAATTCATCATAACAATCAAATATCTTTAAAGTTGGTGATATATTATAGAGAGGTGAGAGGGCATCCACCAACGAGGGCAAACACCCCTCACCAACTCATTTTTTCTTAGTCTTTTTTACGGACTTTCTTGCTCTGTTACGCTCCTGTAGTGGGAGTGGAAGGAGCAGTACCGTTACAGCAATAGCTGCCGTAGCCCGAAATTACTGGCGTAGATGGGAGTACCAACTGACCACGCAAGCAGTTGCAGGTCTTCTCGTTCACGTAAGCCATCATCAGCTTCTCCTTGTAAGGAGTGAGGGCTTCCATAACGGCTACCTTCTTGTCAAGGTCGCAATACTTAGCTTGTAGTGCGTCATACTGGTCTCTCTGATTCTTGTACAAACCGAAGTCTGCATCAATCTGAGACTTATACAAACCGAACTCAGCCTGCATTGCACGGCGGTTCTCAGCGTTGATAGCATCTACCTGCGACTTGTAAAGACCGAATTTCTCGGCAACATCTGTCTCACGCATAGCATAGAACTTGTTAGCGGTGTCGAGCTTCAAACCGAACATGTCGGTAAGCAACTTCACCTCATCAGCGCATTCCTTCTCCATTACCTGTAAGGCAGTTGGCTGATTGGAACTTGAATTAGCTCCGTAGGTGTTGATGTTTACGTTCTCAGGCATATTGCCGCCACCAAGTGAACCAAACACGCTGCGGTTGTTACCGCCAAGCAACCAAGCACCAGCACCGAGTGCTGTGCCGATGATACCAAGGGTAAGACCAGCATTACCTGTAGCCTTAGAAGCATAATCATCGTGCTTCTTTCCCTCTTCGTAGATTTTCTTCTCTACGACCTTTGCATCTGTCATTTCCATAATACAATCTTTTGAAATCCTTAATATTAACTAACACTATTGTAACGTTACGGATGCAAAGGTACAAAGAATAGGGGAGAGCAAATATAACTCTATCACACTTTCTTTTAGTGATTGATTATCAGAGATTTAAGGTGATATGAGGTAGTATCATAAATAATAAAAAAAGAGAGGTAACCACTTACCTCTCTTACTCAACTTGTAAGGAATACTTACATGTTCAACTATTATTTTCTCTTACTCTTAATGAAGTGCAGTATATCCCACTTCTTAAAATATCGGGTGTGCCCTCGCTTTTTGCATTCTCCGTTCGGAATGTCACCTCTAGCAACCATTCTATTCAATGTTGCATCAGAAACGTGCAATTTCTCTTTAACCTCCTCGGTAGATAGCATCGGGTTAAGCATATCGGGGATGATGTCACATAATCTATCTAGGTCATCATCACTCATTCCGCAGGCGGTGACCTTCTCACCATTTCTCTGTTGCTCGTCAGCTTTAAAGCAAGCATCACTCAACGACTTAAATGCCGTGCCGAGCAACTTATAATTTAGTATCTTTCCCATATTACCTCCATTTTTGTGAAAAATTCTCAGAAATCGCCTTTATGCACAGATTTTACGTCCTAATCTAGTTCTGCTAATAAACATATCTGCAAATCCGTATATATAAAACATTGCCGTTACTACCATAACAGTGAAGCAGGAATCTATCATATCATTAGTTGTGTACCAGCTCCATTCAACGAGGTGAGCAGCGTTCACACCAAAAAAGTAGAAAAACGGAATACGATACCGCCAGCACAAGAAGAAGAATCGGCTTGCTAATATCAAAACCATCGGCAAGATGTACACCATAAAGTAGATAAATAAATAGCAGGGAAAATTCTCATTGTTTGTTATGAACATTTCCCTTGGATGCTGCGAGAAATCCCACATTCCGTATGCGTGTAAGCACATAATAATTATTGGAACATACTTGCAGAACCATCGAAAGAACTTCAATATCCTTCTGCTATACCGATTACCATGTCTCATCAGCAAATCCATCACCTCACTGATGTCCTTGTCTTGCAACCACCTTAATAGGTTGTCTTCGTCTTCTTTAGTCATAATCTCTTTTTTTTAGGTTGATTTAAATTAAATTATTGTGCAAAGATACGCTTTTTTGCGCAAAACCAACGAAAATGAGAATATTTTTGTGTTAAACTTCATAAAAAAGTAATAATCTGAAAGTTTTGTTACCGATTTTTTGTTACCAAAATTGAAGAAAATGGTAACAGAAACATTGCGCTTTCAGTTTATTTTCGTAACTTTGCAGCAGAAACCAAAATATTAAGATTATGAAAAAATTAGAACCATACGAAAATCAAATGATGTATCTAGTAGGTGGCAGTAGGTTGTCATCAACTCCTGGAGAGCGAGAGCTGGAGCACAAGTGTAATCCGCACCCTAACGACTGGATAGATGATATCTATAGTTTCAACAAACTTCCTTTTGCTGTTAGAATGCAGAAAGGTCTAGTAACGCAAGCAGAGGAGGAACGAAGGAAAAGTAGATATGGCTATCTTAGTGATTTAATTCCATCTTTCGGCGGCTATGATGCTCCATATTTCGCTGACATGATAACAGAGCCTATAGAAAAATTCGATGCAACACACTTCCCTGACGGACGAGAAAAGAATAAGGCGGTCACCATGTAGTGAACCGCCTTATTCTTTTCCTATCCTTCTAGTAAATCAACAATCTGACCATAACCACCTACAGCCATCACAGGACAGAGTATCTTCTTGATAAGAATAATATCCTCGGCTTCGAGGTCCACGTTTTCGGCATCCTTGCCTATCTTGCAGGCTACCCGATAAGCACGTAGCTTTTCTTCGCCCGATAGCTGAATACTCTGATTGTCTATCACCTCGAAGAGCACCTTACCTACAATATCGCCCATAATTTGTGGCTTGTAGGTTTCCTCTCCGTTCTCGTTCTTTACTGGTGATACTATCACCTCACCCTTCCAATTCTTGAAAGGTACATTAAAATTCTTTTTCATATTAATTTTTGCTTTTATGATTATCTATTTATCAAATCCAAATCTTTTTCTCCGCTCCAGAAGATTCCACGACCGAAATAGGTCTTATCCTCCTGGCTAGGAATAAGTAATTCTGGGTTTATATATACAAGATTTATTGTTTTTCCACCATGAAGTTGATGCCATCCACCGACATCACAGAAATATATTCCATCATTACTGTCATTGGCATTTATTGCCATCCAACGCTTACCTGTTCCTCCAGGTACAAACTCGTAATAATATGTAACAATTGCTCTAAGAGGACTGAATACTACTATGTCAATAGGACATCCGGACGATTCTTCATTAGGACTATACAATGGAATTTTGTATACGGTTTTATTGTCATACGTAGTATGTTCAAGAGCCACAACTGTATATCCGCTATCATATCCGTCTGGATAAACGCGCATACTACCACCATTTATCACTGCCAATGTACTCTGTCGATGCCCAAAGGATGAACGACACCATACATTACTAGCATAGAAACGCCAACCCCTTTTCGCCGCAGAATTATATCCTTGATTATAAATATCTGCATCAAATGTTATACGTCCAGCACCATCAAAATATATTGAACCAGCACTTTTATTTCCATCAGAACTAACCGCAGTCAATCTGTGAAAAGAGCCTGTCACACTCTTCAGTTCTCCTGCGAATATACCCTTAAACGCATATATATAACCATCTTTCGTTACTCTGAATGGCGCATCCTTTGCCAATGCTGCACCAAGCCAAAGCGGACACTTATCACTACCTACTACAGCATCGGCTTTATCGAAGTTACCAAAATGGCCTATGATACTTGCACCTTCCGAACTCCTTGCATAAACATGGTTAACATTGATAGTCTCTGCATCAATCAGGTTGGCATTGAGCTTACCATTGCTGAACATGGCAATGGTGCTGCCATCACTACCAATAACGCTCGTCTGCTTCGCCTTGATAGCAACACTATCCGAACCGATTACAATACCAGCCGCCGCCATGTCCTTAACCAACTGAGTAAAGTTCCCGATAGGCGTACTCTCATTCGTTGCAGTAATGAGACGAACAATCTCCGTCTCACTAGCTGTTTTTGGCTTTCTGCCTACCTTTACAACACCTTGCGCACTATGTCCAGCCATAGTATACCTCCTTTCTTTTTATACGTTAGCGTCAATTATCTCAACTGCCTTTCTAGCAATTTCCTTTGCGTGGATGCGCCACTCTTGCATCGCCTTATACTCTGCAATATACTCCTCACGCTTGCTATCATCCAAGGAAATTGATGCCACAGCACTATTCTGAGCCAACTCGAAGTTAAGACGAATGGCATCCATTTTATCAGATGGGTACTTATCTTCGATGATGGCTGACGCTATTGCATCATAGCTGCGGATGCCGCCACGAATCTCGATGTATTCAGCACTATACGCATTATCACCAACAACTACATTGCCTTCTTCGTCTTCCTTAGGAGATGACTTCACGTAGTCGTAAGTTACACGCATCCAATCACTACTAACCATAACTGAAACGTTCTCCTTTGGAGCTTCTCCAACCAAATCAAAATATGTTTTCATATCTGTCTTTATTTTTAATGTTTAACAATCCTGTTTAATCCAAGTCGTAAGTAAAGTTACCACCACGAAGGAAGACTATAGATGCGAAAGTTTCCAATGGGTAGATGTTTTGTTGCCTTCCCAAATTAAGTTTTTCAATGATGCGCTTGCTTGTAGTACAGAACTTATATTTCTCACTATTAGCATCATCCTTGAAAGAAAACATCACCCAACAGCGACCACTCTTATTGGCTATCGTCACATTATCCTCGAAATCGTGAATGATTATCGGTACATGTGTCTGTGCCAACTCTGCAAGTTTCTTTTCCTGTACGTCAAAGACACGCTTACCATCTTTATCCACATTTACTTGACTTGTAGTAATTCCATGTTCTTTAAAACTCATGTCATTCTCCTTTAATATCGTATTCCATAAATTCGTACATTTTCCCCATTTAGCTATTCCCCAATAGGAAGCATACAACTCTTTCCTTCTTTTGCGGCTCTTTACTCCATGAAAGCTTTTCACCATGTTGAGTTTGGTACGCTTACGCATTCTCATGTTTTTACGGGAAAATACATATCCCACAAAGTCGATGCTGCGACCATCTATCAGCTTACTCTCATCCATCAATGGTGCAACATAGCTACTACATTTCACTACCATTCCCATACGACTAAGAATATCATCAAAGCACCTCAATAACTCATTGGCTTCTTCCTTGGTTCTAACCATCGCAACTATATCATCGCAATGCCTATGATAAAACTCTATGTGCAATTTCTGCTTGGCGTATCTGTCGACTTCCGAAAGTACGAGATTGCCGATTATCTGATTGATGCAGTTACCTAGTGTTATACCCCGTTCTTCCCCTACATAAGCAAGTGGAGTATTCGAAGTCCAAGGACACGTTGCACGTTTCTTGGCATCTTCTTCCAGCAACAAAGACTCAATATCCGATTCATAGTCTAAAACTGTCTTCTCTATTAGTTCTAAGAATAGGTCATCATCAATGTACCTTCTCAACGCATTCATTACAACCTTGTGAGGCAAAGACGGATAGAACTTCCTTATATCTAGCTTTACTACGTAATGAAGATTAGGATGCTTACGCAATAGCTGTTGGGTTCTCAAAGCTGCGAATACTTGACCCTTACCCTTTCTTCCTGCCGAAGAATCGTATATCAGAATCTTCTCAACTATAGGCTCGAACACTACCTTAATGGCATGATAGAGGATATTCCAAGGCATGAAGTGTTGTGGATATATCACTCTGTCCTTATCCTTTGCGTGAAGAACCCTAGGACGATAAGGCTTCGTAGGATATTCTCGCAAAATTATCATACTTTGAATCTTTTCGAGATTTGCAGTCTCATTTTTAAGAAACTGCTTCACGTACCAAGCTTCCTTATCTTTTACCACACTTGTTGCATCATTCGCACCTTGCAATAAAGTTTCCATCTTTATCACCTTGTCAATAAGATGCCTTGCTTTCTTTGTCATTATTTCAAAGAGTCGCTTATTTTTCCTCGCCCTAGGCTTTTCTCCATACTGGCTGCATGGCTACATCACCTAGCTTGTCTGTAATTTAATACTGACCTTTCTGCGTATATGTTTTGGCAGTCCACTAAAGACCGCCAAGGTTCACGAAACTCAATCGAAAATGGTTTCTCTCTATAGGAGAGACTACTTTTCTGCCTTGATTGATTTTATAAGTTAGACGAGCACCGTAATTCGTCCAGCGGTTATCGAAAGCGTTATTCGAATTGACGCAACCGAGACCGCTGTGCGACTGGTTGTTGGAATTGCCACCCCAGATACACGGCTTAAGTTAAGTAACACAATATATGCGAGTTGTTTGGGAAATTATGTGAATTTAAATAATTTATTTTTTAATGTCTTATGCTCGCTCGCTGCGGCTCGCTCGGTTTT
>ENA-UOJS01000644-UOJS01000644.1-human-gut-metagenome-genome-assembly--contig:-C74-NODE-644-length-35840-cov-8.767025_pt1 | contig 35840 bp, 27 predicted proteins | sample MGYA00242355_ERZ723902 | MGnify/ENA metagenome assembly ERZ723902
TGTCGCGGCTGCACGCCGTCACTGCCGGATCACGAACGCCAACAGGCCGGGGCGGGACCGAACATCGGCTTCAGTGACTGGACGAAGCACATCGAACCGCCGGAAACAAAGATTACACCGGTGCTTTCAGGATCGGGCGTTCTCCATTCCATTCCACGGGAAGCCAGAGGTAGCGGCCGTCGATTGCGTTTTCCGGATTCCAGCGGTCGGCCATGAAGATGATTTGGTCCGGCGCCAGCTGCAGAGCAAAGGTTCCCTGTGCTCCGTAGGTGGTGTCGCCTCCGGCATCAACCGCCGGATTGCCCAGCTCGGTCCACGGCCCGGTCAGACGCTCGGCAACGGCGCTGCGGGCGGCATTGGGCGCCCAGCCGGTACAGCCGGAACCGATGAAATAGTACTTTCCGTTCCGCTTGAACAGCACGGGAGCCTCCATCCAGCGCCACGGAAACAGCCGCCAGTAGCGGCCGGTAAAACCGGTGTAACCGCCGTCCAGTTCGGCAAGATGGATCGTGCTGTTTTTTTCCGAAGCGTACACCACATAAGCTGTCCGGTCGTCATCGACGAATACCGTCATATCGCGGCTCTGCTGCCCCGTTTCGAGATCCATCCCCAGCACGCTGAGCTGCGGCGTCAGCGGATTGGCGTCATAAGGAAGCGTCGGCATCTCCCGGCATGCCGCTTCAATCCGTGCCGGTTCTTTCAATTCAGGCGGCGTATTCTGCGGCCAGACACCCGGATTCGGACGCCCGTGCCAGAGCAGCCGGAACGGACCTTCCGGCCGGTCGGCAACGGCGACGGCCTGCCGGGCGTCGGAGTAGGTGCAGTCCCGTTCCAGATGGAACCACATCACGAATTTTCCCGCCGGATTGCGCACCACTTTGGGGCGTTCAATCACACATCCCGGCCGCAACGGTCCGCCGTCGCGGATATCGAACGCGATTCCCGCGTCGCGCCAATGCACCAGATCATCCGAAATGTAGACATGCACGCCGACCCAGGCCAGATTTCCACGCTTCCCGGCCACTTTGTGTTCGCCGTACCAGTAGAACAGGTTTCCTTCCTTTAATATCCCGCCGCCGTGGGCGTTGATGGGGATTCCTGCGGAATCGGGCCAGATTTCGCCCGACATTCCCGGACATGCAAGCAATTCAGTCACATTCATTCTCTTTCATCTTTTGTTTTCCGCTTTTCCAAAGCGTCTCTGATCTCAAGCATCCGCTCCCGGCTCAGGGGATAGAAGTACAGCGTACACGCCGCCAGCACCAGCCCCGCCGCCGGAATACAGGACATCATCAGCCGCATATTCCAGAAGGTTCCCGGCTGCTGTCCGCCGCCAAGCTCCAATTCAAAGCCGGACCAGACCAGGAAATAGCCGCCGCCAATGCTGCACAGCACGTAGCCGAGTTTGCAGGTCCAGCTGATGATCGCGCCGAAGATCCCCTCGCGCCTGCGATGATTGTACAATTCGTCATAATCGCACGAATCCGACACCATCGCGGAAATCAGCATCCACATCGCCGATATCCCCACCGCCCCCAGAATCGGCTGAAGAACCGACAAATACGGCATCGCCGGAGTGATCAGCACCAGAATCGACAGATTGCCGAGCGCCCCCAGCAGCAGGAACAGCATCAGGGCGCGGCTCTTGCCGAGCTTTTTCGACACGAAATTCACAACCGGAATCGCCGCGATGCAGCTTCCGGCGGAAACCAGCCCGCCGATCCCGGCGAGGCGGGAAGCGAACTCCTTGTCGCCGCCGCAGCCGTAATAGATCAGCAGATTCAAACCGAACGACAGCACGAGGAACAATCCGAATACGCTCAACGCCAGCACGACGACCAGAATCAGAAAGGGCCTGACCCGGAACGCGGTGAAGATATCCATGACGCCGATCCGTTCATACCGCTCTCTTTCGCCCCGCCGCTCCATATCCTCCTTCCGGCTGGACACCGTCGGCGTCAGCAGCAGCGGCCCCAGCGCGAACAGGATGAAAATCACGCCGCTGATCACGCTCAAGCAGCGCATTCCCTGCAACGGAGTGTCGAACCAGCTCCGCTCCGTAAACCAGTACATCCACGGCAGGATGAAAGCGCCGCAGTTCACGAAGAACGAACGGTAGCCCATTACCCTCGTCCGCTCGTTGTAGTCCATCGAAAGCTCATAGCCCATACTGATGTAAGGAACGCAGAACAGGGTCGTCGACGTGTAGAACAGAAGGCAGGTCGCGGTCAGGTACCAGAAGTACCACATCTGCGACTTTCCCTCCGGGAACATCCAGATCAGCCAGAAGGAGAACGCGCTCATCACCGCGCCGACCAGGATGTACGGCTTGCGCTTGCCGAAGCGGGAACGGGTCCGGTCGCTCAGATACCCCATCAGGGGATCGGTGACCGTATCCCAGAGCCGCGCGATCGCGAACACGTAACCGAGCAGGATCGGACTCACCCCCATATAGTTGAACATGATCAGCGGCAGCATGATGTTCACCACGTTCTGCACGTTGTTCTCGGTCAACGCCCCGGCGCCGTAGCCGATTTTATTCCAGAAAGTCAGCGGCTTCATCTTCACTCCCGGATCGGATGAATCTGTTTCGCATCGAATCGGCGCGGCCGGGTGGAAAGTTCCACGATTTCGGCGTCGATCACATCGTCGTGCCAGGTCTGGACCGACAGGCTGTTCGGCCCTTCCGGGAGCGCCGCCGTCAGATTTTTCACGACGACCTTGCCGTCGTAAAGGACATTCAGCACACCATCGCGCAGATTGATCACCAGCGGCTTATACTCTTTCCCGGCCAGCGGGACCTGCTGAAAGACCCAGCCGCGCGAATAGGGATCGGTAAGCCCGCGCACCAGCCATCCCCAGCCGGGGAAGCCTCCGCCGTAGCTGAGCGTGATATTGCCCATTACGAAGTTGAAACGCTCCGGGAGCCTGACTTTCATTTCCAGATAGAGGTCTTTCCGGAAACAGCGTTTGAAATCGGCGACGGCCAGTCCTTTTTCCGGCGACGCGCGCAGCAGAAGCCGGTTCCCGGCCGCCTTTGCCTCCGCGGCATTGCCGAACTCCCATTCACGGCTCTGGTCCGCGATATCAAACCCTTCCGCCCCGGGAGGGTCCTCCGCGACAAAGTTCCGGGCGTGGATGAGCCGGAAAGAGAGGGTGTTGTCGTGCCAGGTGCGGAAGGCCAGATGGTTGTTTTCCGACTTCAAGTCCAGCTTTTTGTCATAGACCAGAAGTTTGTTGTTCAAATGCACGTTCAGCCGCCCGTCGCGGACGGTCAGGACCAGCCGGTTCCAGCCGTCGCGGGCGGCGGCGAAACGGTTCACGACTCCGGCCGGCTCCTCGCCGTTCTCATTATAAAAGAGCCAGCCGTTGTCGCGGATGAAGTCGATGCCGCCGAACTCCACTCCAACCCTGCCGTCGGCAACAAATTCGATGCAGACGGAAAGCTCTCTGCCGAACGTGAAATTCCGCAATTCCGCGCGGGAAGCCGGGGCTCCCGGCACCGCTTTCAACGCAATCACGCCATCCTGCCCCCGGCTGCCGCCGGAAATCCGCCATTGCGCTTCGCTTCCGGCCTCCTGCTTCGGCAACTCGGCAGCCGCAGCGGTCGCCGGCTTCGGGCGAACCGTCAGCAGCCGGCAGCTGAACGGCTCCAGCGTATCCTCCACCACGGCGGAATCCACCGGGATTTTCCGCAGATAGTCGTACACTTCAATCTCCCGGCCGGGGTAGAGCCGCGACAGGTCGAGCCGGTACGGATTTTTCCCGTACCGCAGGTTGCTCACCACCGCCAGCGACTCATCGGGGCCGTAATATAAGGAGGCGTAGCAATTCGCGGATTCAAAGCCGATCTTCTCATGTTTCCGCCAGAACGGGTGGAAGGTGTTGCCGGGTTTGGCAAAGCGCTCCAGAAGCTCCACGTCGATATTGACCGGATCGACGTCGTCACTGGTGTAATATTCGCTGTTGAACAGCAGCGCATAGGCCAGCGCCGTATCCAGCCCGTCGTAGTTGTGGAGCTGCTTCGGCCAGTAGATGGTCCTCCAGCCCCACGCCAGCCCGGAATATCCGATGGAAAACATCGCTTCGCTCGGATAGTAGCCGCGCCGGTAGCGCATCAGCTGCTCCCCCTCGAAGTAACTGTCGAAAAAGCTCAGCGTGTTCACGTCGATCCCGCCTCCGGTGTGGGCGACCAGACAGAACTCCTCCCCGGTCGCATCGAACAGGCCGCGGATGCGTTTCAGGAACTCCCGCTGCTTGACCACGCGGCTCTGAATCTCGCGGTCCATCGAAAGCTTCGTCATCGCGCCGCAGGATTCGCCGTGCAGCGGATTGCTGTCGCCCCACGGCACCGAAAGGCCGTCGCTCATCAGGCCGCGGATGCCGGTTTCCGCAATAAGTTTCCGGTAGTTGTGGAGCTGCAGGTCCCCCTCCGGCCCCCGTTTGCAGGTGGCAAAGCAGTTCTTCCCCTGCCAGAAGTAGTAACGCCACGCCGGCTGCAAAGCGAGGTTTTCCCGGAACTGCCGCATCGGCGGAGCATCCTCCTGCAAGCCCTGGCAGCAGTAGAGGGTCAGCTTCTTGCCTTTGGCGGCCAAATCCCTGACCTGTTTTCTGACCTCGTCGATTTTGGAGAGGTCGGGATAACCGTGCCAGCGGCTCCACCCCTCCCACTGCCATGTGACCCAGCCGCGCACCGGGCGGGCCGGATACGGTTTGGTCGGCGTCGGCTGCAAAAAGAAACGGAAAATCTCCTCGTCCTCCCGCAACTGCCCTGCCCCATCCGCCAGATTGAGTTTCAGGAAATCGCCGTCTTCGTTCTGCACCACCTCGACCTGACGGCGCAAGTCTCCGGAGCGGAACGGATTGCGGTCGAAGGAGAATGCCAGTCCCTCCTCCTGATTGCCGATCCAAAGATTGGCGGCACGGTTGCGGTAACCGGCTCCGGTCAGCTCTCCGGCCCGCTGGACGGAAGCGCCCGGCAGCAGGAATTTCACGATCTTCCGGTCCAGCGGCAACAGCACCGAGAGCCGGTCGACTTTCTTCAACTCTTTGCCGGACAGTGAAAATTTGATCTCCATAAAGCCGTCGAAGTCGATCTGATTCAGAATCCGCAACCTCCACGCCCCGCCTGTCGCCGCGGCTTCCGCCACGACCTGATTGCCGCGCGGCTTCACCTGAAGCTCACCGAATGTAAAGACCTGCTCGCGCCCCTCCGCCACGACCTGAATCAGCGGCGGCGCGGCCAGAATCCGGCTCTCCGAGCCGGTGCGCTCCACCGCCGCCGGGAAGGCGTTCTCACCAAGGATGATCTTTTTATCCAGCAACTCGACCGTGTTTCCGGCGATCCGCGGCTTCGTCCACGGGCGCGGAATCTTTTCGTCGACATACTCCCGGCCCGCATCGGTATTCAGCCACTCCGGCATCTTCGCGGCGGCGCACTGCCGTTCGATTTCAGCGACGACTTTGCCGGAAGCGTCACGGACGGAGAATTTCGCCCACCGTTCCGGCTGGTCCCCCTCCGGCAATTCGCATTTCACGATCGCCTGACGGGTCGCCAGCGGATTGCCGTCACGGTCGAACATGCCGTTGAACTCCAGCTTCTCCCGAATCGCCGGGAAGCCGTCAACTTCCAACACTCCGGTCAGTTCTCCAAACTCTCCGTCGATCTCCGCCACGCCGAGAATCATCCCATCCAGCGGCCCGTAGCCGATAAAGGCGCGGCACGCTTTCCGGATGGCCTGTTTTTCCGCAGCCGCCGGAGCGGCTTCCTGCGATCCCGCCCCGCCCGGCGGCAGGAAGGAGATTTCCCCGAGCGGCATCGGATTGTAGCCGCCGAATGCGGGCAGGTGCCAGCCGTACATCACCGGAGCGCGGTGGCGGAAGAAATTCGCGAACACCTTCCGGTTTACCGCCGGATCAAGCCCGCAGCCGGAAAAGGGAATCGCCATCTCCACCACCCAGCGGCCATCGGAAAACGGCGAAACGGCGGAGCGGAAAAGCGGCTTTTCCTGCGGCGCCTCGTTGAACTGCCGCTGCTGCGCATTCACCGCATTCACACTGTATGTGTAGTAGAAATCCGCGGCGGTGAATTCGTTGTCCAGCGCCCCTTCATAACCGCCGACATTCACTTTGCCGCGCATCGCGATTTCCGGGTCGGCGACGCCTAGCACCACCTGCACAGTGTCGTCATTGTCGAAGAAGGCGTCGTTCCACGGCCGCGGATACGCCTCCGGCCCCCTGCCGGACGGATCGAAGCAGACCGCCGCGACATAAAGGTGATCCCGGTCGTACTTCAAATAAAATTCCGTCGCAATCCCGTCGCTTTTCCGGCTGCCGAGCGGCATGACCTGCTTCAGAACGCAGCTTGCTTTCCATTCGGTTTCATCGAAGATTCCGTCGATTTCCGGCGGCTTCTCCGTAAACGGCACCGCCGCCTGCGGAATCTCCGCCGCGCCGAGAACGCAGCCCAGCAGCAGACTGCCGAGCAATCCATAAAATTTTCCGTCTTTTTTCACGTGTTTCCTCATCTTCCCGCCGATTACCATTTCAGATAGGCTTTCACTTTCTGCACGTGCATGTCCGCGAACAGACAATGGGTGGTGCCGTATTCCCCCTGCACCGGCTGGTGGGGAGCGCCCGTTTCGTCCGGCAGAGTCGCATTGACCCGCTCGCGCAGGATGATCCGGTTCGGGAAATCGCGCAGCCGGTCGATCGTTCCCGCCCAATTATTGATTGAAAATGAGCCGCCCTCAAACCTGCCGCAATAAGTATTTCCCCAATATTTATCCTCCAGCTTTGCTGCTTCATCGTTCTGCGCCCACGCATAGGAACTCAACACGTTCCCGTTGCCCGCCCCGAATGGCCTCATCCGGTCCTTCGGACACCAGACCACCGGCAGCCTGTGCTGATACGCATCGTCGGCGGCATCCCCGCTGCTCATGTAGGGCGCCAGAAAAATCACCCAGTTGCTGTCTTCGCTGAAAGGCGTGCCTCCATTTTTCGGATCGCTCCAGTTGAAAGGCGGCACTGTGTTGTAATCACTGATATAGAGCGTCATACTGCTGCCGACCTGCTTCAGGTTGCTCAGGCATTTCGTCGCATGGGCCGACTCCCGCGCCTTGTTCAGAGCCGGCAGCAGCATTCCCGCCAGAATCGCGATGATCGCTATCACAACGAGCAGCTCAATAAGGGTAAAATGACGGGACGCCGCCGGACCATGCACACCCTCCCCGCCACGAAAGAGACGCGAAGAAAAATTATGGATTCTCCCGATTTCATTCACAAGTAAATTGAATTTCCGGCAAACACTTTTCATCTTTTCTTACCTTTCCTTTTCAGTTGTTTCCACATTCCGCAAATATCGCCCGCTCACAAATTAAACCTTTAAGTAAATCCGCAAAATGATTCACGCGATGTATCGAGATACACAAGTTCCAACGCGTTGACCGGAATCTGAAAGTCCGCAAAACCACCATCCCGGCCGACTGCCGAAACCATGCTCTCCGCCTGCCGGTTCCGAACCAGCAGGGCTTTGTCCTGCGCCGTGCGCAGCCGGACCGTCAGGTTCTCCGCCGGTTCCAGCGACCAATTGAAGACGGCGGCGGTGACGCCGCTTCCTTCGTCGGTCCGGGCATACACTTTGGTCCGCACCCGACATTCCGGGACCTCCGCGTCCAGCGCGTCGGCGGCGAGCCAGCGGAAAACCGCATGAATCTGCCGGTATTTGAACTCATGGCCGAGAAGATTCCACGCCCCGTACCCCGCGACGGCCACCCTTCCGCCCAAAGCGTTTGTGAATGTACCGGAGCAACACGGGGCAATCTCATTTCCCGCGTAGTCGACGAGCCTAGAAAGGATTTCCGCCCCGGCTGCCTGCGGGATGAATTCCGTCGCGCGGCCGCCCCAGAAGCTCTGCCGGATGTTCCGACGGAACGGAGCGGGATTCAGGGGATGGGCGACAGACTCTTCCAACGCATCCGCATCGAAGATTTTCCCGACGCTGAATCCGATCAGCCCGCCGTAACCGCGCTCAATCAGCACCCGGACGGCATCGGCGTCAAGATATCCGCCGGTGGAAAGCACCTGCAAAACGGCCTCATCGGAAAGAGCGCGGGCCTCACGGCCGGACAAAGCGCCGCAAAGCGCATGTTCCGGGGCATACGCATACGGCAGCCCCAGCGCCTGAAAACCGCGGGAAACGTCGTTTCCGGCGACGGGAAATCCGCCGCCCCGGAGGAAATCCGTTTCGGCGCCCAGAAAATAATCCTTATCCTTTCCGAACCAGATTCCCCGGAGAGGACGGCCGCGGTTCAGGCGGACTATTTTGTCGTTGAACCGGCGCTGCTCCTTCAGTTCGAGCAGGTAAGGTTCATAGCACTCGGGCGGCGCGGAAGCGGGGTCCCCCAGAAGGTTCAGGGCGGTCCCGGTACAACCCGCCGCACAGTAAAGCGAGGTCTCCAGAGCGGTAAACGACGTGCTTTTCTGCAGCCGCGAATAAGGGAAATTCTCCAGCTCGCTCTGAATGACCGTCACCACCGGGGGCAGCATCGCCGCCTCCGCCGCGATGGTGTCGGCTTTCCGGATCAGTTCTTCCAGATCAGTGTCGCAATAGGCTCCGCCGCCGGGACGCCACCACACGGAGCCGCCGCCTTCCCCGCCCAGCAGAGACGCCTGCCGCCTCCTGTCGGACTCCCACAGGTCGAGGCAGTCCATCTTGCCGAGGATGATATCCGGATTCACCTCATGAACCGTCCGCCGGATAAAGAGAAAAGCCGAAGCCAGCACCTGCCGGTTCCACTCCAGCATCTTCAAACGGCGCTCCCGCAACTCCTCTGCGGAGCCGCGATCGAAGAAATCGGCGAATTCCCGGCGGCTCCCATGAAACCCGAAGTATTCCGACAGCTTCCGGAAACAGCCGTCACAGAAACAGCCGTAAGAAGCGGCTCCATGATTGTGCAAACGCAAATCATCGTCGATCCAGATGAATTCCGGCCCCGCGTCCGCAAGCATCCGGTAAACCGGTTTCAGATAAGAATTTCTCCAGGTTTCCCCCTGCGGGCAGAAATTGCCCGGGCTGGAATTTCCGTCGATATCCATAAACAGTTCGCCAGTGAGCGATTCCGCCCCTTTCCGGTCCTCGGCGGCATGTCCGAGGGTGCACAAAATATTGATTCCCGCATGGTAACCGGCGGCCTCCAAAGCCGAAATACGCTTTTTCAAAATACCGGCCCGGACAGTCATTTTCTCCAAAGAAGGCGCGATATGAATATCACCGGTCAGCAACGCCACTTCATCAAGCGCCTGAAGCCGGTTCAGCCGGGCCAGGAAACTTGAAAACTCCGTTTCCGGCTCCCAGATGGCGGGGGTGACTCTCAGTGACATCTGACTCATAACTTCTACCGTTGCCTTTGCCGCCGGAGGTTTCTCCGGACATTTTCCGTTAAAAACGATCCATATTTTCCGCCACGCTGCCCCGGACCACCAGCTCCGCCTTTTCGCAGTAGGAATACCGGCCCGACGAATTCTTATCGACAATGGCGGTCGTCATGTGGACGATCTCCGCGACGTAATTTTCAAGGTTGAACCGCACCGTCGTCAGCTCAGGGGTAGTCAGCCACGCTCCGGTCTGGTCATCGAAACCGATCAGCGAGAGCTGCTCCGGCACCCGGAGCCCAAGCCGGTTGGCAACCTTCAGCGCCAGCATCGCGTAATTGTCGTTGTGGCACAGGAAAGCGGTCGGGCGCTGTTCCGTGCGCAGCACTTTTTCCAGAAGCTCCCCGGTCTCCGGCGTCGGCACCGAGCCGTTGGCCGGAATCACGACCGCCGGATCAAACGTAACATTCCGGCTTTCCAGAAAGCTGCGGTATGCGGAAAAGCGCGTATACGGAGAAGGATTGTCGAGGTCGAACGCATTCAGCCCCAGATAACCGATCCGGCGGTGCCCCATTTCACACAGGTACTGCATGGCCTGTTGCGTTCCCCCGACCAGATCGAGCATCAGATGCGAGCAGGGCAGCTGATCGACGCTGTCGAAAATGATCAGCTTTTCAGTCGCCACATACTCCTGCGAAACCACCTGATAGCGGGAATGGTCGCACGGCCCCAGCAGCACCGCTTCCGCCTTGATCTGGTTGAAAAAGTTCAGCGCCCAACTCTCGTTCCGGTCGCGGGCATCCCGCCGGAACGGGTCCAGCACGATCGTGATCGCGTAGAGATTCGCCTCGGAGAGCTGCAACTGCAGACGGCAGAGCAATTCCCCATACCACGGCGTTGACGGCGGCACGCAAAGACAGATGCCGACAATGCCGGTGCGCCCGCTCAGCAGCGAACGCGCCATATAGTTCGGCCGATACCCCACCGCCTCGGCATAGGCGCGAATCTCCTTCGCGAGTTTTTCCGCAACCCCCTTGCGGTGATTCAGCGCATTGCTCACCGTCACCGAAGAAACATTGAATTTTTTTGCAATTTCACAGATACTCATAAAAATAGATTAAACCTTTAAGTTACCAATATTATGATCGATTTTGTCCCAAATGTCAAGCCCCGGATAGAAAAAAATGCCAAAATATCCCCCTGACAGGCCGATTTACCGGTCTGCCGCCGGAAATAAACGGAAATTACAAAAGAAAAAACACTGCACACGGCCTTTCGGTGGCAAATACTGCCGATAGAGCCGATAAATTGATAGATAATACCCCCGATTTCGGCACCTTGCCGGTCAGGGGGACCGGGGGGGCGAAGCGCACCCGGCCGCCGGAGGCAAGTCTCAGCCATGCCGCAGTCGCGGCAGGCGCATAGCACACACTATCTCCGACGGACAGGACGCCCCGCTCGCTCCCAAGAAGCGAAATCCCGGTTCAGGAAACTTGCACACGGCGTTATTTGTTGAGCGGCGTCAGTGAATCCGCATAGATTTGCCTGACGGCGGCGCGGTCGGCTTTGTCGGGGGCCAGCGAAAGCAGGAAGTTGAGCGATGGCGTGGTAAAAGCAAGCTCCGTCAGTTTGTCGATATCGGCGGCGGAGAAGCCTTCATCGGCCAGTTTTTCCGGCGCGCCGCTGGCGATGAGCCATTTTTCAACTCCCTTTGCGGCTGATTCAGCTTCCGCCGGATCGCCTTTCTGACCGGGAACGATCGATACGAGCACGTCGGACAGCACAACTGCCCTTACCGGATATATGCTTGATAACCGCCGGAAGCAGCATGGAGGCATAGAGCAGATAGTAACGTGCGGTCAGGTCTTTCGGATCTTTCAGGGCAGCTGGCAGGAACTGGGCGACCAGGACGATGGCTTCGCGTGCGAGGGGTGATCGAAAGCGGACTGGCGATGGCGCTGGTCACGGCTTCCACACTGTGGTTAACGGCGTCGATGCTGACGAAACGGGTCTGTTTTTCGGAAAGTCCGGTCATCAGCGCGGCTTCGTCGATCTGCGCTGTGGTCGGATCGGAAGTCACCTTGTCGCAGAGCACGTATTTGATATGGTGTTTTTCAAGAGCGGAAACGACATAATCCCAGGCCCCGGTGGTTTTATAGGCGCCGCGCCCGGTCACGGCGGGCAGGCTGCGGACGCCGCGTTTTTCGAGTGCCGCCGCGATTTCTTCGATTTTGCGGATCGCGCCGCAGCCGAAAGAGACGAGGGTGTTCAGGTGGAGTTCCTTGATTTCGTGAATGTCCAGACTGTTGTGGAACATAATATTCTCCTTGAACCGGATGACTTTCGATTGAAACTAAGACAGCATGCTTTTCCGGGATGTCAAAGAAGATTGGATATCCGGGTTGTCCTGTTTTCGGGAAGGCGGTGAAGCGGAGATTGTTCCATTGACTTTTACCGGTTCGTTGTCTATATTTATCAAGTGCGTGAAAGTTCAATGAATTTGTCCTGATTGTGATAAAATGGCCGGTGCGAAAAACAAATACCAGATAGACATGTGCCGGGGGCCGCTGTTCAGCAAAATCGTGGTCTTTTCCGTACCGCTGATGCTGTCCGGAATTCTGCAGCTGCTGTTCAATGCGGCGGATCTGGTCGTGATCGGCCGGTATGCGCCCCATGAGGCGATGGCGGCGGTGGGAGCGACCGCCTCGCTGACGCAGCTGATCGTGACGGTGTTCATGGGGCTTTCCGTCGGGACGAACGTGCTGGTCGCCAACTACTACGGAGCAAAGAACCGGAAGAATATCAGCAGGACGGTTCACACGGCGATCCTGCTGTCGCTGGCCGGCGGCGCGGTCCTCGCCATCGCGGGCATCGTGCTGGCGCGGCCGATGCTGACGCTGATGGGGACGCCGGAGAATGTGCTGGCGAAAGCGTGCGTTTACATGTGGATCTACTTCGCCGGGATGCCCTGCATCATGCTGTACAACTTCGGCAGCGCCGTGCTGCGGGCGGTGGGGGATACCCGCCGCCCCCTGATCTTCCTGCTGCTCGCGGGACTGGTGAATGTGGGACTGAATCTGTTTTTCGTGCTGGTGTTCGGCATGGACGTCGGCGGGGTGGCGCTGGCCACGGTCATCGCGCAGGGGATCGCCGGTTATCTGGTGCTCAAATGCCTGATGAATTCCCGGGACGCCTGCCGGGTGAAGCTCCGCAATCTGCGGATCGATCCGGCGATCCTGAAAAGCATGTTGTGGATCGGTTTGCCGGCGGGGATTCAGGGGGCGTTCTTTTCGCTTTCCAACATCACAATCCAGTCTTCGGTGAACTCCTTCGGTTCACTGGCGATCGCGGGCAATACGGCGGCGATCAGCCTGGAGGGCTTCGTCTATATCGGCTCCGGCGCTTTCCACCAGACGGTGGTCAGCTTTGCCGGGCAGAATCTGGGGGGACGGCAATATGAACGCATCCGCAAAAGCATCATCTACTGCATGTTGAGCGCATTCTGCATCTGCCTGGCGATGGGGTACGGCTTCTTCTTCGCGGGAAAGCAGCTGCTTGCCATCTACAACCCGGACCCGGCGGTGATCTCGTGGGGGATGCTGCGGATCAGAATCCTTTTCACCACCTGTTTTTTATGCGGCATTATGGATGTGATCAGCGGCGCTCTGCGGGGCCTGGAGCATTCGGTGATGCCGGCGGTGGTCACGCTGCTCGGCGTATGCGTGCTGCGCATCGTCTGGGTTTATACGGTTTTCCCGCTGCATCCGACCATGGGGAATTTGATGCTCTCTTATCCGATCACATGGCTGATCACCGCGGCCGCCAACGGCCTTTACCTCTACTGGATCTGCAAAAAACTGTTTCATCCCGGATATCGGAAGGGATTGAGCCGCCCGTGAAACGGAAACGGCCGGGGAAATTCATGATTCCCGAAGTAATTCCGCTTGTATTTTCAGTGAAATGCCGTACACTATAGATATACCGGTATCAAACGGCAAAGGCGGAGGCAGAGAAGAGGGCTTCCGCACCTGTAATGCCATTCCGGTTCGATGATATGGAACGATCGGCAATGATAAGAGGAGGCTTGTGATGAATCGATTAATCGTCACGGTGGCGTTTGCGCTGATTGCGGTGCAGGGGGCCGGCTGCGGAGACCGGCAGATGGCGAAAGCTGAGCTGGAACAGGCGCAGGTGGTCAAAATCGTGAAGATGCAGCCGCGCCGGATGGAGTTTGTGGAGAAGATTCCGATTCAGGGGAATGTGGAGTCGCAGCAGAGCGCGGACATCTCCAGCCGGACCAGCGGGAATATCGACCAGATTCCGGTGGGCGAGGGAGACCGGGTCAAAAAGGGGCAATTGCTCTTTGAGATCGACCGGGTCAACCTTGAAAACAATGTGAAGGCGCAGCAGGAGAAGGTCGCGGTCACTGAAGCCGACTATAAGATCGCCCGGATCAATGCGGAGCTGGCGGAAACGGTCCGGCAGAAGGCGAAAATCGATTACGACCGGGCCTTGCAGCTCAAAAGTTCCAACGCGATTTCGCAGGACGCCTACGAGAATGCCAAGCTGAAGTACGACGAGGCGGTCGCCAATATCGCGAAGACGCAGGCGCAAAGCAACTATGCGCTCGCCCAGCTCAATCAGGAAAAGGCGAACCTGGAAATCTGCCGGAAAACCCTCGCCGATTCGATTGTGAAATCGCCGTTCGAGGGGGTGGTGGTGGTCAAGGACATGGATCCCGACGAATACGTGCAGACCGGCAGCCGGATTCTGCGGCTTGAGAATCCCGACCGGCTCGAACTGGTCAGCATGATCAGCGCGAACTACTATGCCCGGGTGATTCCCGGCAAGACGACAGGGGTGATCCGGACTGTGGCGGGAGAGGAGATCACGCTGCCGGTCACGTTCCGCAGCCCTTCGGTCGATGCGCTGTCGCGCACGTTCACCGTGAAAATCCAGCTGCCGCCCGGCAAGGGGTTCGTCAGCGGCCAGCTCTATACCTATGACCTGATCCTGAACCGGGTCGAAGGAGTGGGGATTCCCAATGAGGCGGTGCTGACGCGCGGCAGCGGCCGCAAGGCGGTCTTCGTGGTCACGCCGCGGAACACCGCCGAAGAGGTGACGGTGAAGACCGGCATCGTCGACGGACCGTGGACGATGCTGCTCGATCCGGCGGCGCTGAAGGGGCTGCCGGTCGTCTCGGAAGGGCAGGCGTTCCTGGAACCGGGGGACAAGGTGGAGGAAACGCAGGCTTCCGCCGCCGGACAGGAGGCGCAGTGACATGTTTTTATCCCACGCTTCCGTAGTCCGTCCCATCGCGATGACCTGTCTGATCATCGTGCTGGTGCTGTTCGGGCTGAGCAGCTACGACAAGATCGGGCTGGACTCCTTTCCGGACGTCGAGATTCCGTATGTGACCGTCACCACCGTCTATCCGGGGGCCAGCCCCGCCGAGATCGAGGTCGATGTCGCGAAACGTCTGGAGGATGCGGTCGGCACCATCAACGGCCTCAAGACGATGAAAACCACCTGCATGGAGAATGTCTGCCAGATCCTGCTGGAATTCCAGCTCGGAGAGTCGGTCGACATTGCCGCGATGGATGTGCGCGAACGGATCGACAAGGTGAAAAAAGACCTCCCCGCCGCCGCGGAAGCGCCGGAAATCCTGAAGTTCGACCCCAACGCGACCCCGGTGATCACAATCATGCTGACCGGCGACCTGCCGATCGATTCGATTTACGACTACGCCGACGAGACGCTGGCCAACAAGCTCTCGACCATCTCCGGCGTAGCGGAGGTGCAGATCGCCGGCGGCGAACAGCTGGAGCTGCGCGTGACCCTCGACACCGAGAAGCTCTCCGCCTGCGGCCTCAGCGTGGTGCAGGTGCTGAAGAAGCTCGGCGACGCCAATGTGAAGGTGCCGGTCGGGCGTATCCGGCAGGGGATACAGGAGATCAACGTGACCTATGACTCCGAGTTCAAAGATTTCGCGGATCTCGGCTCGCTGGAGATCGGCACGTTTCAGAAGCGGCGCATCTATCTGCGCGACGTCGCGAAAATTTCGATGGAGTCCGAGGAGAAACGCTCGCTGGCTTTTTACGACGGCCAGCCGGGCGTGATCCTGAAAATCGTGAAGAAAGGGGATTCCAATGCGGTCCGGGTGATCGACAGCGTCCGGGCCGAAGTGGAGCGGATCAACCGCGGCCGGGAGCTTCCCTCCGGCATGAAGCTGCAGTGGGTGCGCGATTCGGGCAGTTTCATCAAGGCGTCGGTGGACGATGCGTGGAGCAGCATCGTGATCGGGGTGATCCTGACCGCGGCGATTCTGTTCGCGTTCCTGCACGAGGTGCGTTCGACCTTCATCGTGGCGGTGTCGATGCCGGTGTCGATCGTGGTGTCGTTCTGGGTGATGCAGATGTGCGGCTTCACGTTCAATATGTTCACACTGCTGGCGCTGGGCACATCGGTCGGCACGCTGGTCACCAACTCCATCGTGGTGATCGAAAACATCGCCAAGAAACTCGATCAGGGGATGGATCCGAAAACCGCTTCGGACATCGGCGCCGGTGAAGTCGCGGTGCCGGTGTTCGCCTCCGCGATGACCAACGTGGTGGTGTTCGGACCGATCGCGATGATGACCTCGCTGGTGGGGCGTTTCCTGGTGCCGTTCGCGATCACGATGACCATCGCGACACTGGTTTCGCTGTTCGTCAGCTTCACGCTGACCCCGATCCTGGCTTCGATCATGCTGCGCAAGGAGCTGCCCGAGCCGAATCCGCTGCTGAAGGTTTTCAACCGCTGGTGGGACGCCGGGTACGGTTTCATCGCCGGCTGGTTCAATCGCTCGGTGCATCTGGTGTGCCGTCACGGCGTGGTGACCGTATTGCTCGCGCTCGCGCTCTTCCTGTTCTCGGTCCTGTGGGTTGCGCCGCGGGTCGGGATGACCTTCGTGCCGGAGGACGATCAGGGCGAATTCATCATAAAGCTGGAATTCCCGACCGACTACAGTCTGGAAAGCACGCTGAGCCGGACGCTTCAGGTGGAGAAGCAGGTCCGGCAGCTTCCGGCCGTACTCAGCACCGCCACCGTGATCGGCAAGGTGCAGGGAACGGTCGGACAGGCCTCCGAAGGGGTCTATCTGGCCGAAATCACCGTGGTCTGCAAGCCCAAAACGGAACGGCTGCAGACACTCGACGAGCTGCGCGATATGTTCCGGGAAGCTCTGAAGCCGCTGAGCAACTGCATCGTGACCGTGAACATTCCGTCCTCGGCGGGCGGCTCCTCAGCCCAGCTGGAGTTGGAAATAGTCGGTTCCGACCTGAACACGATCGAGCGGGTTGCGAATACCGCCGCGAACAACCTGAAGCTGACCGGCAAGGCCCGCGACGTGGACACCAGCGTGCGGGTCGGCAAGCCGGAGATCAAGGTCGTGCCGCACCGGGCGGTGCTGCAGAACCTCGACCTGCCGTCCAGCACCATCGGCACGCTGCTGCGCGGTTCGGTGGAGGGGCTGAAGCAGGGAACCTACAAGCGCGGCGCGCGCTCCTTCGACATCCGGGTCAAGCTGGATGAGAAAAAAGGATACGAACAGCTGCCGGCATTGGCGTTCAGCTCCAAAGAGGGGAAGCCGCTGGCTTTGAACGCGATTTCGACGCTGCAGCCGTCGACGATGCCGATCCAGATCAACCGCACCGACCGGGAGCGGGTGGCGAAGGTGTATGCGAATCCCGCGCCGAAAATCGGCCTGCAGGATCTGGTGACCATCGTGACCGACACGGTCAATCCGCTGCTGCCGCCCGGTTATAAGATCCGGTTCGGCGGACAGGTGACCTCTATGACCGAGGCGTTCGCGGATTTCGCGCAGGCGATCGTGTTCGCGATCGTGCTGACCTATCTCTTGATCGCGGCGATCATGGAGTCGTGGACGCGCCCGTTCCTGATCATGTTCACGGTGCCGCTGGCGCTGATCGGCATGGAGCTGGCGCTGCTGTGGGCGGGGATTCCGCTGTCGATTTTCGGGCTGCTGGGCTTCGTGATGCTGATCGGCATCGTGGTGAACAACGCGATCCTGATCATGGACGACCTGGCAGCGCAGAAAGCGGCCGGGCTGCCGCCGCGAGAGGCGATGCTGGCGGCGGTCGGGAACAAATTCCGGCCGATCCTGATGACCAGCATCGCGGCGGTGCTCGGAATCGTGCCGATGGCGTTCGGCGCCGGCATCGGCTCCGAAACGCGCGCCAGCTGCGGCATCGCGGTGATCGGCGGGCTGGTCAGTTCGACGATTCTGGCGCTGTATGTGATTCCGGCGCTCTATATTCTCTTCTGCAGGAAGCCGAAGAAAAACGAACCTGAGGAAAGCAAGAAATGAAAAAATTCTGGATGATGACTCTGGCGGCGGCGACCGCCGCCGCTCTGCCCGCCTACGCGCTGCGTTCCGGCGATCCGGTGCAGGAACTGAATGTGAAATGGGTGCAGGGAACGCCGCTGGCGCTGCTGCCCCCCGCCAAACCGCAGCCGAACGAACCCAGACTGAAAGCGGCCGTGTTTTTTCTGACCCGGGCGGCGAACCGCGACGAGACGCTGACGCTGTTGAACAACCTGCGCCGCAGTTACGCCGGGCCGCTGCGGCTGGCGGCGGTCACCCCGGATTCGGAGGCGGACGTGCGGGAGATGCTCAAGGCCCGGCCCGATTTCACGCTGCCGCTGGGAGTGGACCAGAAGCGGCAGCTGACTGCGAACTACATGAACGGCAGCATGCTCTACCCGATGGCGTTCGTGACGGACGACTCCGGCAGGATCATCTGGAGCGGGGAGCTGGTCGATCTCGGGGAAATGGTGCAGAACTATCTCGAAGGCAACTTCGACGCCTCGCGCCAGAAGAAGCTCGCGCCGCTGCTGGATGAGCTTCAGACGCTGCTGCGCGAAAACAACGACCGGCGCATGAAAATGGTCACCAACTCCATTCTGAAAATCGATCCGGGCAACGCCGCCGCCTTGCGCATCCGGCTTTTCGTGCTGGAAAACTCCGGGCGGCTCGACGAAGCGTGGCAGCTGATCGACTCCCAGCTCCGGCAGCAGCCGAAGCTGGAACGGCTTTACTTCGCCGCGCTCGACCTGGCGATGCGCCACCCGGAACTGGCGGGGAGGATTCCGGCGCTGCTGGCGGCTTACCGTTCGGCGATAGCAGGCAATCCGGACTCCGACAATCTGATGGCGTGGACGCTGCTGAACCGGCTCCCGGATGATCCCGCGGCGCTGCGTTCCGCCGTTGAACTGGCCGGCCGCGCCGAATCGCAATTGAAGCCGGATTCCGCTCCGGCCCTGCGCGCCGCTGTCCTGAGCACCCGTTCCCTGATCGCCTACCGGCTCGGCAATGTGGCAGGCGCGGTGAAATTCGAGCAGGAAGCCGCCGCGTTCTGGAAAAAGGCGGATCTGCCGGGCAATGCCGCCAACTCCAGACTTCGCCTCGACTATTACCGGACCGTACAGGAGCTGGCCGGAAAGCAGTGACGCCTCCATCCCGGTTTCAACGGAATAAAGCCCGGCATTCAGGTGCCGGGCTTCTTTTGTACGCATCGACTATTAATGTTACTCATTGAAGGATAGCACGATGAAAGTTTTGCAGGGGGCGGAGATTTGCATATTTCCGGGAAAGCGGTATTTTGAATTCTATAGTTACCGCAATTATGAGGAGGAAGCAATATGAGTAACAGAAAAGTGATCAGGGTCGTAACCGGCATCCATACCCGGGACGGCGCCGGAGTGAAACTGACCCGCGTGATCGGAGAACGGGATGTCCGGGATTTCGACCCGTTCCTGATGCTGGATGCGTTCGATTCGCGCAACCCGGAAGATTATATTGAAGGTTTTCCGTGGCACCCACACCGCGGTATCGAAACGGTTACCTATCTGATTTCCGGCGATATCGAACACGGCGACAGCCTCGGCAACAAAGGGAGCATCACCGACGGCAGCTGCCAGTGGATGACCGCAGGCGGCGGAATCCTCCACCAGGAGATGCCGCAGCCCTCCGAACACATGCTCGGCGCCCAGCTGTGGATCAATCTGCCGAAAAAAGACAAGATGACGCCGCCGTCATACAATGACATCAAGGCGCACGCCATCGTGAAAGTGGAGGAGGACGGAGCGCGGGTCGCGATCGTCTCCGGCGAGTACAAAGGCAAAAAAGCCCCGATGCAGGGCAATTTCGTAAAGACCACCTATCTGGATGTGATGCTGGAACTGGACCGGGAGTGGCAGGTTGAAACTCCGGTCGAAAATACCGTTTTCATCTATATCGTGCAAGGCTCTTTGGCGGTGGACGGCACCGTCTGCGAAAGCAGGCGCGCACTGCTTTTCGACCGGGCGGAGAAGCTGGCGTTGACGGCGGGCAGCTCGGGAGTGCGTTTCCTGCTGCTTTCCGCAAAGCCGCTGAACGAACCGATCGCATGGGCCGGCCCCATCGTGATGAACACCCGCGCTGAATTGGAGCGGGCCTTCCGCGAGATCGAAGACGGCACGTTCGTCAAGGACTGCAAAAAGGCGTACATGGATTCTGATCAGTAATCACTCCCGCACGGGGATTTATTCCGGGCGGAACCGGTAACCGACGCCGTAGACCGTTTCGATCAGGCGCGGCAGGTGCTCCGGTTCGATTTTACGCCGCAATGCGACCAGATGCTGATCGAGCGTGCGCGAGGAGGTCAGGGCATTGCCCCAGATTTCGCGCATGATGAAGCTCCGGTCGAGCACCTCGCCGGGATGGGCGGCAAAGAGACGCAGCAGTTCAATTTCGCGCATGGTCAGTTCGACGGCGGCTCCGGCGGTTTCAGCGGAGAGCTTTTTCACATCCACCCGCCACGGACCGAAGGCGAATTCGCCGGAAGGAGGCGGGGCGGCGGTTTCGACCCGGCGACGACGCAATTGTGCCGCGATGCGGGCGGAAAGCTCGCGCAGCCCGAAGGGCTTCGTCACGTAATCGTCGGCTCCGAGTTCCAGCCCGAGCACCTTGTCGATCTCCTCGCCCTTGGCGGTCAGCATGATAATCGGAGTCGCAACATCGCTCCGGCGGATCCGGCGGCACACTTCGTAACCGTTCAGGTTCGGCATCATCACATCGAGCAACACCAGATCGGGCCGGAACGCGGTGAATTTGCGCAGCGCGCCGGCGCCGGCGGCAGCTTCCTCCATCACATACCCCTCCAGCTCCAGCGCGTCGACCAGGCCGGAGCGGATATTGCGGTCGTCTTCAGCGACCAGAATTTTAAACGGTTCCATTTGCATTTCCTTTCGGCAGAACGATCAGAAATTCGGCGCCGGGCGATTTCCGGACGAGCTGCAGGTCGCCTCCCTGGTCGCGCATCAGCTGCCGCGCGATCGCCAGTCCGAGCCCGAAGCCGGAGACTTCGGCGGTCAGGCTGCTGTCAACCCGGTAGAATTTCCGGAAAATCTTCTCGGCGGCCGCCGCCGGAATCCCGGGGCCGTAGTCCCGCACCGCGATGGTCCAGCGTCCATCCGCCCGGGCTGCGAGCGTCAGATCGAGCTTTCCGCCTTCCCCGGCATATTTCAGCGCGTTGGAAAAAAGGTTGTACAACACCTGCATCAGCGAATCCCGGTCGACCACGCACTCCGCCGCGGTTTCCGGCAGCCGGACTTCCACGGTCATATTCTCGGCGGCGGCCAGCTCCTTCCACAGCGCCCCGGTGGCTCCGGCCAGCTCGCAAAGGTCGACCGGCGCGGGATGATAGCGTTTGCGCCCCTCGTCGAGCCGCCCGAAATCCAGCACATTGCCGACCAGCCGGGTCAGCCGCTCGCTCTCGTCGGCGATCACTTTCAAATACCGCTCCCGCTTCTCCTGCGGCAGCCGCGCCAGGTGATCGCGCAGCAGTTCGGAGTACATGCGGATGCTGGTCAGCGGCGTCTTGAGCTCGTGCGACACCTGCGACACAAAGCCGCTCTTCTGCCCCGCCAGCGCCAGCTCCCGCCGCGTCAGATAGAACGCGACTCCGCCGGCGGCGAATATGATCAGACAGAGCGCCGCCAGCGCCAGCCCCATCCCGAACCGGAAGGAGTTCGTCGGCAACAGCTCCGGCAGCAGGAAGGCCCGCAGCTGCATATTCGGCAGCAGCAGTTCCGAAAACGGCATCACCAGTACCGGCTCCGGCCGTTTTTCCTCATTGGCGGCGAAAGCGCCGCCGGTAGCGTAAACCACCCGGTCGGCGGCATCCGCCAGTTCGAGCCGGAAGTAACCGGGCAGCTCCTCCGGGAACAGCGGAATCAGCCGCGACAGCAGCACCGTGTCCTCCAATTCAAAACCGGCGATCAGGTCAGGCGCGTTCCGGCTCTGCGCCCAGATCAGCGGCGCAAACCGGTTGTCGGTGAACCACGGGATGAAGCCGTCCCGCCGTTTCCGGGTCAGCGCGGCGAAGCGGGTGATCATCCGCGGCGAATCCGCCGATGCCGGGGAAGCGGCGTCCGCCGCCATTTCCATTGCCGGAGCAGCTTTGGCCGGAGCCGCCGGCCTGACGGAACGCTCTTTACTCTTGAGCTTCGATACGGGAGCGGCAGCCTCCGGAACCGGGACCGCCTCCGCTTCCCGGAGCACATCGGTGCGGTTTTCCATCCGGGAACTGCCGAGGGTCCCCGCCATCGGCTCGATCCGGCGCAGGTCGTTCCGTTTCGGCGCGGTCCGCGTCTGGTAGAGCAGTGCCGAATCGGACGGCATCACCACGTTGGAAAACTGTGTGCTCTCCGCGTCGCGCGCACTGACCAGCCCGGCAAACAGCTCCCCGTACCGCCTCGCCCAACCGCTTCCCGGCTCCGGATACAGCAGCGTGCCGTCCCGCCGGGCCAGAAATCCGGCGGTAAACAGCGGTTCTCTCCCGACAGCTTCCCGGATTCCCGCCACCGACGGCACAGCGCCGGCGGCCAACTCCGCCAATTCCCGTCGCTCGGCGTCGAGCGCCTGACGGCAGCGGCCCGCGAACAACCGGCACTCGCTTTTCAGCAGCGAGCGCAGCTCTTCCTTGCGGAACTCCTCCTCGTGCCGGGCCAGCCGGAATGCGGCGACGCCCAGCGCCAGCGCGGCAGCGGCCGCCGCACCGGTCAGAAGCAGAATCCATGTTTCACGAGAGAGTTTCATCATGGTTTAACATAGCTCCGCTACCGCACAATTTCCAGCTACTGCCGGAAACTCCGGCTGTTCCGCCCCTGACAGGCGCGCCCCTTCAGCTCCTTGAGAAGCTGTTTGTACCGTGCCGGTTCGGCAGAAGCCTGCTCCATTTTCCGCGACTCGTCCGCCAGTTTCTCTGCGGCAGCCGCCACCGTCAATGTCACCGCCCGCCCAGCAACAGCCCCACACCGGTCATCCAATGCTTTTTCATCCTCGCACCCTCCATTCAAACTTGTTCCACACCCAGACTCCTTACACGATTCAAGATAACCCGAAAAACGGAAAAGTTGTCAAGAGAATGCAAAATGATTGTAAAAGAATTGTAAAACGAAATCCCCCTGGCCTATGAAAGGAGCGTGAGTTTTGCGGACAACACAGCCGGATAGGTCCCGTTCTCCGGCGTGCCGCCTTCGACACGCGGATGGCCGAAGGTAAGGCTGTCGCCGAGACAGGCCACGGAGGCGGGGCGGATTCCGAGTTCCCGGAATTTCGCGAAGACGGCTTCGGCGATCGCACGATAGCCCGCCGGCAGCAGATGCACTCCGTCCGGCTGGCCGCAATTCGCGACGGTGCGGATCAGATTGGCGGGGTCGGTTCCGATCACCGCATGAACGTCGACGCAGGGGGCGTTGAACTCCGACGCCAGCTTTTTCACGATCGCTCCCGCCTCCAGCAGCCGGTCGGCGGGAGTGTGTCCGCCGTAGGCCGCTTTCGGGTGGCGGGTGTACAAATACTCCTCGATGCACGGGGGCGGTGTCATCAGCATCACGCGGATTCCGGCGGAGGCGAGCTGCTCCGCGATCCGGCGCAGGTTCGCCTCGTATTCCGAGGCCGGGACCAGAGCGTAAGAGTTGATCCGGTCGTTGGTGCCGGCCATCACGACCGCCCACTCCGGCTTGAGTTCCAATGCCTGCGGCAGTTCGTCGCGCAATACCTGCGCCGAGGTCGCGCCGCTGATTCCAAGATTGTATACGGTTGCCATTTTTCCTCCTTGTTTTTGCTGTAATATAGGAGAGCAACAGTACAATCGCAAGCGGCGGCGCCGTTTTTCAGCCTCAAAAAGAGCCGTCGAGCACCGGCAGCGTCACTTCCGTCCCGGCGGGGATCGTGTTGACCGGGCCGCGCGGCATCGGCTCCACGTTGGAGGCGGGGAAACGCACCGCAGGATCGTCCGCCACACCGCCGACCGGCACGGTCAGCACCTCGCCGACTGCCGGGAGCGTATCGAGCTTCAGCCGCAGCAGGTTGCCGTCCCAGCGGCACTCCGCGATCCGGCAGGAACGCTCCTTTCCCTTCAGCTCGCGCCCTTTCATCAGCTTTGCAGATTCCGCGCCGAGCCGCTGGTCGAACACCAGCGAGAGCGTGTCGCCGTCGCGGCGGATTTCGCACAGGCGCGGCGGCAGCGAATAGATCTCCCAGCGCAGGCCGAATTCATAATAGGTGGTGGTGTCCACTCCCGCCTCCCGGCATGCGTCGTAGAACAGCTTCTGCCATGCCGGGTCGCGGCGGGAGGGGCCGAGCGAACCGAGGTCCGCCTGCATTCCGATTTTCACGTCGGGATTCGCCGTGCGCACCGCGTCGAAAAAGGGCTTGTAAGCCAGCGGATAATCCCCCGGCAGCGCCGGATTCGCCCAGTCGGGCGCGTGGGTCTGGATGAAGTGCAGATCAGGCTTCACGCGCCGGATCATCGCGACGATATCGTTGCCTTCCCATTCGCGCAGCTTCGCCACGCCGTCCGGGATGTTGATGCCGAGCGTCCAGGTCGCGAAAAGAATCCCCGGCGCCGTTTCGCGCGCCCCGCCGGGGCCGTTGATGATGTCGTCGTAGAAGTCGTCGATGGTTTTGACCCGGTATTCGACCAGCTGCCGGTAGAGTCCGGTATTGGTTTTGAAATAGTCCGGGTCGACGGGATCGGTGAAGTTCGGGAACTTCGCGTTGCCGGTCGCCGCCTTGAACGCCGCCTGAAAACCGGGGCTGACGTCGCCGTAGAACGGCGGGTTCTTCTCCGGGCCGTCGTAGATCGGGTACATGATTTCGGCGAAAGTGAATGCGTCGAAACCGTGCCCGGCCAACATGCCGTTCAGGTATTTCTTGTACCACCGGTTGTACTCCGGGTACACGAAACCGATGAAGCGGTAGATGTCCATCTCCCTGCCGGTGAATTCGATCAGCCAGTCGCGCCAGCCGGCGGGCAGCCGTTCGGCCAGCTGCGCTTCGCTCCAGTAGACCAGGCTCGGCAGCGTCATCAGCCCGACGCCGAGCTTCTGGCGCTGCATTTCGCCGACCAGCCCGGAACGCAGCCCGGTATCCATGCCGGTGTAGTAGTAGACGCCGTCAAAACCGTTGACCCGCAGCTCCGAGGCGATGCTCTCGTTGGAACGGTTGTAATAGTACGGAAACGCGGTGTCGATCTGGGTGGTGCGACCGTGCAGCAGCTTTTCCCGCCGCGCCTTGCGCTCCTCCGGCGTATCGTGGAATTCACGCACCGCCGCCGCTCCCGGCAGGTCGATCGCGCCGACCGTGACCCGCATCGGCGCGCCCGCGTCGTGCAGGCAGATCAGCAGCGCGAGATGGTCCTGCCAGTTGAACCGCCCCTCGTTCGGAATCTCCACCTTGACCGGCTGTCCCGGCACGAGTTTGAAATCGTGCAGCACCAGATTCCCGGCGTTGCGGTCGGAACGCAGCGCGACATACGCGTAGGCTCCCGGCGCGTTCTTCGCGTCGGAGTGCATCGTAAAGGCCAGCCGTTCACCCGGCCGAACCGCCAGCTCGCGCACGATCACCTTGTCGCCGGGGCCTCCCGCAGTCGTCAGCTCCATCGCCGGAGCGCCGTCCAGCGTGGAAAGCGCCACTGCGGGAGCCGGGTTTCCGCCGCCGAAGCCGGTCCAGTTCTTCCTGAGCGCCTCCGTGTCGGAGTAGCTTTTGAAATCCTCGACCGCCGCCGGCAGCGCCAGCGGCAGAACCGTGCTCAACAGAGTGATGTACAGAAGTTTTCTCACCGTCACCTCCCGGCCAGGTTGAAGTGTTCGCAGTAGCGGTCGAAAAGATGGCCGGCGGCCCGGTAGCAGGAGTTCGGGCTCATGAAGTGTGAAAACTCAAAGGTGATCGCCTTTTCGATTCCGGCGGCCTTTGCCGCTTCCAGCTTCATCAGCATCTTGTCCCACTTGATCGGCAGGAAGTGGATCGGCATGTCGCGGTCGAAGCTCTCGCAGTTGGTCCAGCTGGTCATCCCATAACGATCGGTCAGTTTTTTGTTGACCCGCAGGTAGTCGGCCAGCTCGTGATAGTCGCAATGGCCGTCCTGAAACGCGACGATGTCGACCGCGCCCTGAATCCCCTTGAGGATTTCGTTCCACTCCTTCTCGTGCTGGGCGATGCCGATGGAATCCTCCTTATACAGCTCCTCGCCCGGCACCGCGAGCTTGATGCCGTCGATGTACGGCGAAATCATCGTCGGCAGGTTGCCGGAGAGCTGCTTCACATACTGCCCCATCCCGGCGTACAGCTCGGTGATCCCCGCGAAGGCGCGGCTGACTTCAAAATTCAGATACCAGCCGCCGAAAGCCTTGCGCTCCCCGTAGCAGCTCCACACCTCGTCGGCAACCGCGCGGCTGATCTCCATCTCGCGTTCGCACTCGTGGTTGTGCCAGTATTTGCCGGAGTCGTACAGCCCGAAATAGAACTTCATGCCGTACTTTTCGGCGAGATCGAGGAACAGGTCCACCAGGTCCGTCGACGGCCTGTAACACCCCTCGCGCTCCATCAGGTATCCGGACGGATAGGTGATGAACCGGCGGTGGCCGCAGCGGATCAGGATCACGGTGTCGATGCCGATCGACTTCATCGACGCGAAGTCGCGGTCCCACTCGGCCCGCCCCCAGTTCTGGTGCGGGATGTCGTGGCTGATCTCATCGAGGAAAGTTCCGGTTATCTGCATGGCAATAAATCCTTTCTATGATTCCCGACTTACGGTCAGGCGTGAAATGTAACGGTTGAAAATCATTTTGAAAATCACTCCGGCAACCAGACAGGCGGCGCCGCACAATGCGGCCTCCAGGTACTTGCCGACGTAGAGCGTCGAAGCGGTCAATACTCCGGCGGCGATCATCGCGAAGCCGACCGCCGCCACGCCGACGCCCGGCAGGATCAGCGACGGCGCGGGTTCTTCCGGCAGCCGCCCCTCGGCGATCAGCGCGCGGCGCACCGGCCCCCAGCATCCCATCGGACGGGCGCGCAGATAGAACTCCTTGAGCACCTCCATATCCTCCGGTCTGGTCAGCACGGTGACCGCGAGCCAGATGCCGGTGTTGACCGCCAGCGCGACCACCGCCTGCAGCAGCTGCATATTCTGCGCCTCGGCGGGGCCTCTGGCGATTTCGGCGGCCCACCACGGGATCAGCGGCAGCAGCCGCCCGCAGATCAGGTAGACCACCGGCCCGGCGACCACCGACGCGCACCACCCCTTGAAATTGATCCGCCAGTACCACCACTGCGCCCAGCCGAACGCCGCCGAGGTGCCGAAAACTCCGAGCACCACCACCGCGATGCCGAGCAGCGAATCGGCGGCGAACACCACCCCGACCGACAGTACCGCGATGCCGAGCATCAGCAGCCGCCCGATCCAGACCTCGCGGCCCGGCTTCGGTTCTCCGACCAGCGGCCGCCACACGTCGTTCAGCAAGGTCTGGGAACCGTAGTTGAGATGGGTTGAAATCGTGCTCATCACCGCCGCCAGCAGCGCCGCGACCGTCAGGCCGACGCCGCCTCTGGGCAGAAATTCCGAGAGCATCTTTCCGTAGGCGAACTCCCGCTCCGAAGGCGAGGCCGTGTAAAACTCGGGGTGGCGCGCCAGCAGCCCCATCGCGGGCAGCATCAGCATCAGCAGCATCGCGAACAGGATCACTTCGCCCCAGATGCCGACCTTCGCCGCCTCGCGGTTGCTGCGGCAGGAGAAGAGCCGCTGGCCGTCCGCGCCGACCGCGCTGCCCGCGCCGACCGACACGATCAGCATCCATGCGAAAATGCTCAGCGGACTTAATACCGGATTGCCCGCCTGCGGCAGGATCGACAGGATCGCGCCGCCGGTTTCGGGCCCGGCCGCACTCATCACCGCCTCCGCCAGCCCGGAGGGGCCGCCGAACGCCCACAGCACCGCGCCGACCATCACCAGATTGGCCGCGAGGATCACGAAGCCCTGCAGCGCGTCGGTCAGCAGCACGCCCGCGAGGCCGCTGGTCCACACGTAGACGGTCAGCAGCGGCAGCACGATCAGCAACGTGACCGCCTTGCTGTCGATCCCGAAGATCGGGGCGGCGACCAGATGGATGCCGATCAGTCCCGCGCCGATCCACGGCACCATGCCGATCAGCACCGAGGTCAGCGACGAATAGACCCGCGCGAATTTGTTGCCCGCACCGAACCGGAGATGAAAAAATTCCGGGCCGGTCCTGATTCCCATCTGCCGCCAGCGCACCGCGAACAGGATCGCCGCCAGCAGCAGCGCCATCCCGAAGCGGGAGAGAAAGAACCAGCAGCCGGAAAGCCCGGTCACCACCGCGATGCCGCAGTAAAGCGGCGCGACATCGCTGTTCAACGCGGTCGCCGCCACGCTCATGCCGTTCAGCCAGCCGGGCATCTTGCGCCCGGCCAGATAGTAGTCGTCCTCTTTGGAGTTGTTCATCCCCAGGAGCCTGCTGCCGAAAATGCCGAGCAGCAGCGAAACGACCAGATAGACGGCGATGATCACGGGGTCGATCGCCAGAAGTTTTTCAGTCAGCATGGATTCTCCTCCGGTAGTCGCAATAGAGCTTCACGGTGTCCGGCCCGCCGGGAGTCAGCCGGGAGCCGGGGGCGTTCAACAGGCCGGGGAACTGGTAGCAGAGCACCTTTTCAAAGCTCCGGTAGTTCTCCAGCTCGTAAAAGATTTCGTCGACCGGGCGCGGATAGAGGGCCATATCCTCCTTGAAGAGAAAGATTTCCATATCCAGCCACAGATGCGCGCCGTTTTCGTCGGCGATCGACTGCATCAGCGCGATCGCCTGCTCCGGCGCGAGGTCCCCCTCCGGCATCCGGTTGAAGCCGAACGGGCACAGGATATCCAGCTCGCGCGCCAGCAGCTTCCAGCTGTCGAGCGCGGAGGGTACCCCGAAACAGTTCGGCGCCAGCATCACCGGCAGCGTCGGGTCGAGTTCGTCGCGCAGTTTGCCGAATCCGCGGAAAAAGGCGACGATCTCCTCCGGCGTCTTCGTCCCCCGGTTCAGGTCGCCGAACACCTCCTCGGAGATGTACCAGCCGTAGAAGGAACGGTGATGCCCGTAGCGTTTCCACACCTCGCGCGCCACCCGGCAGTGCCAGTCGAGCGACTCCGGCGTGAAGTCGAACCATGCGTACATCCCGATTCCCGGCAGCACCGCCATTCCAAGCTCGTCGGCGGCGGAGAGGATCGCTTCGACCGGATCGGGGCAGCCGATCTCCATCCGTCCCGGAAACAGCTCCGACGGATAGAACGCCCGCCCCCGGTATCCCGTTTCCGGCATCCGGTGCCTGCCGTAATACTCCTGATTGCGGAACAGCTCCTGCAGGATCACCACATCCATCCCGATCCGGTGCATCGACCGGATCAGCTCCCGCCAGTCGGCGGCGGTGAACTTCCGCAGCTCCCGGTTCCAGAGCCGCCCCTCCTCCTCGCTCCAGTGGTACAGCCCGCACCACGCGCCGTCGATCCGCCCGGTGGAACGGGTTTCGGAATCCACGACTTCAAGCGGCCGGACGGCGGCGGCGATCGTGTTCCCGGCTTCATCCAGCAGCTCGAACTTCAGTTCCACCCCGCCGGCCACCCCGGTCAGGTCGAGCTTCCGCACGCCGGAATACCACCCCGCCGCATTCGGTTCGCCGGGCTTCCGCCGCATCACCTCGCGCCCGGCCAGCGTCAGGCGAAGTTCCGCCGGAGCCGCGCCGCGAAACGCATAGCGCGCATCCACCGGCACCCGGCAACTGACCGGCGAAACCGGCAGCAGTTTCAATGAAATTTCCATTGCCTATCCTTTCAATTCCTCTTTCAGCCACTGCTGCAAACGGCCGTAGCTCGGCCATATCTCGTGCGCCATCGACGGTTCGTCGATGATCTCCTTCGGCGCATTGATGCAGTTGTAAGCGGCGTAGACCGATTCGGGCGGACACACCTCGTCGCGCCATCCGGCGATCATCTTCACCGGACACTGAATCCGGGCCGCGAAATACGCGGCGTCGAAAAGCTGCATCCGGTCGAAGCCGTGCCGCCGGAACTGCGGCCAGCCGCTCTTTTCGCCGCCGAAATCGCAGAAGGCGGGCACATTCACCGCCGCCGCCCGGAAATGCGGCACCAGCCCGGCCAGCATCAGCGCAAAACCGCCGCCCTGGCTCGAACCGAAAACGCCGATCCGGTCCGCATCCACGAACGGCTGAGCCGCAAACCACTCCACCGCCCGCCCGATTCCGAGCAGCGCGGAACGCATCAGGCAGCATTCCGGCGACTCCGCGCCCCGGTAAATATACAGCCCCTCCCGGTTGAACGCCTCGTAGCGCCGTTCATTTTCCGCACAATCCTCGGTCGTCTCATACGGGAACACATTGCAGTACAACACCGCGAAGCCCTCGTTTGCCGATTCCGCATCCGGCCCGGTTCCCGGCCCCGCCCCCGGCACCGACACCAGCGCCGGAAACGGCCCCGGCCCGGCCGGACGCGTCAGGAAGCCGTAGATCCGCCCGCCGCCGACCGTCGCGAAGCTGATCCGGCACACCTCGCGCCGACCGTCGCACAACGCCCTGATCCGTTTCCGGCGAACATCCGCCGGCACTGCCGCAACCTCCGCCAACCCGCTGCGCCAGAATTCGTTGAACTCTTCGGGTTCCGGCAGTGCCGGACGAATATCCTTATGGCTGAATACCGCCGCCTTCTCCCCCCGGTCACTCCCCGGGAGCGCCTGCGGCACCATACCGAACTTCATCAGAAACCCCACAGCGTTCCCGGCTCCGGCGACTGGGTGTCGCCCTCAAACGCATTCTTATAGGGATTGTCATTTGCCGAATAGTTGATCGGCAGCTTCGTCGAAGATTTCCTCGAAGCGGCGTGACCATCCAGAAACAGCGCATTCGCTCCCTGTCCGTGCCGCAGGTCGATGATCGAAAAACTGCCGGTCGTGTTGTACTGCTGGATCAGGTTCGGAGTGAACATCCGCACCCCGCCGCTGCTGTTGCCGCTGGCCGTATCCGCATTGCTCAGGGTCATCGACGGCGACTTCGCCCGGCTCAGCTTCCGCGACACGAAGTTATCGTTCATATAAGGAGCGCAGGATTCATTCAACGCATAATGCGGCCACTCGAAATTCACATTGCCGGTAAAGGCGTCAGCCTCCGAAACGTTTTTCCAATTGATCGTTTCGGACTTCACGGAGGGACAGCCCATCACCCCGCCCGTAATCATTTTATTTCCGATCAGATACTCGGTCCACCAGGCGGCGTTTCCATCCACAATCCGCTTCATCGGCGGCAGCATCCCGTCATTCGCATCCACATAAAGCATCATCCCCGAGCCCAGTTGTTTCAGGTTGCTCAGGCAGCTCGAAGCGTGCGCGCTCTCCCGCGCCCGGTTCAGCGCAGGCAGCAGCATTCCCGCCAGAATGGCGATGATCGCTATCACTACTGTGATCACTTGTTAAATGTACAATATGGTATATATTAAAACAAGTCGCATGAGGAGAAAAAACAATGAAAGCACTGATTTATGCACGGCAGAGCAGTGGAAAGGATGATTTTTCGGAATCAGTAGAGGCGCAGATTGCCAACTGCAAGAAGCTGGCGGCAAAAGAAAAACTTGAAATTATTGGCATCTACAAGGATCTTAACACTAGCGGAGAGACTTATCCAGTGGGAGCGGAGGAAATTGCCCGGCTTGACAAAGCATATATGAAATGGGCTCTCAACCAAAGTTCCAAGAAAGATTTCCGATTGGGGCTCTGTCAGGTTTTGCAAAAACTTTCTGAAGTTGATTTTGTGTTGGTCAATGAGTTGACCCGCCTGTACCGTCCGATCAACGGGAGCTTCCTGGAGGGGCATATCAATCAGCTTTTGAAAGAAAATGAAGTGAAGGTTCTGCAGGTTCAAGGCGGAGCGATTGATCTGAGCAAATTTGACCAGCAGTTAATTACTTTAATCAAAAATCAGATTCTCTATGAGGATTTGCAGAAAAAGCGGCAGAACAGTATTAATGCTTTCCGGATCAAGAAAGATAGTGGCAGGCTTTGCAGTGATGCCAAGATGCACGGAATTCGCTATCTTGGCAACGGAAAAATCGAGGTAATTCCCGAATGGGTTGAGATCATCCGTTTCGTTTATGACAATATTTGCGCCTATCGTCCTTACCGGGCAATCATCCGTGATTGCAATGAACGCTGGGGAAAAAATATCTTTTTCTATGAAAGCTCCATTTATGCCATTGCAAAACAGCCGATTTATTGCGGCTATCAATATAACAGTCAGGGAGAACTGATCAAAAATGTCCAGATTACCGGTCAGGAGTTCATCTCATTTGAGCAGTGGCAGGAGGTTCAGAAAATCATCTCGCAAAAACGGAAAGATTACCATGTTAAGGCGAAAAGACACTGGCTTCCATTGTCCGGTAAACTCTACTGTGGAGAATGCGGCAGCAAATTGATATGTCTATTGGAACATGGAAAAATTTACTATACCTGCAATAAACGGACGCTTGACCGCAATCATGCCAATTGCCGGAATAGCCGAATCCGTTTTGAATCGGGATTGCGTGGAGAACCCGCTCTTTATGATGCTATCTATCCGTTGCTATCCATTGCTCTGATTGAGCGGCATAGAAAAGCTGTTGAGCTTCTGAACGATAAAAATGAATTGGCAAAGTATGATGTGGAACTGAAAAATCTGGCAACCAAAGAGGAGCAACTTCATGAAATGTTCCTGGATGGTCTTGCCACGGAGGAGCAGCTGCGCAATCTGCTGACTCGAAATAAAGCAAGACGTTGCGAATTACTGAAAAAAGTGACTCTTTTGAAAAGCAGTAGCTTGAATGATGAGACTTTGCAAAATTTAGAAGAGAATGTTCTTGCTGATCAATTCAATGATCTTGCGAACAAGAATCTCTCACAAGGCATCTATGAAAGTTTGTTGAACGATGCTCAAATTACTGCTACGAGCTATATCGACCGGGTGGAGTTTAATACTCTTTATGGCAATGTAACTTTACCGCGTATCCGTTCCACAAATCGCCTTTGGATGCCAAAATGGGAAATATCTTTGCTCAATAAAGGAACGAAAAAGAAGTGTGCTATAGATCAAAATACGCAGATTATTGCGACCTATTTTACGGGAACAAAAGCGAAATTGGCGGATTTTTGTAACTTGCGCATTGTCAGCCAATAATTTTTAGGAGAAGCATTAACATAGAAGAAGGAAATATTCGGGATAATGCAACATTGGAGCAGTTGATTGTTCTGATCAACCTAGTGTCCAGTCAAAATTGAAAAGATAAGAAATTATGTTATCTTAATCTCCAATGGATTCATTAATGGAGGTTGGATATGGCGGATGCAAAATATCGTTTTTGTTTAACGGACGATGAGAAGCGGGAACTGAACCAGATGGTGTCGAGCGGAAAGCGCAATGCCCGCCAGGTATTGGATGCGTTGATACTGCTTAATTGTGACGAATCCGAGGGGAAAAAGCAATCCGATGAGATTATCGGCGGGTTCTTGAAAGTCGGCAAATTGCGTGTGCATCGAGTTCGTAAGCGCTTCTTTGAAAACGGAATGTCCGGCGTGTTCAATCTGCCGCATGGCGGAGGACGTTCCAAGCAAATAGACGGTGATTTTGAAGCGCATTTGATAGCCTTGAGTTGCGGGGAACCGCCAGAGGGGCATTCACAGTGGAGTTTGCGCTTGCTGGCTGATAAAATGGTGGAACTGGAATATGTTGAATCCGTATCGCATGAAACAGTGCGGCAGGCTCTAAAAAAACGAACTCAAGCCCTAGCAAAAAGAGCAATGGGTAATTCCGCCGCAGAAAAGTGCGGCGTTTGTCGCAGATATGGAACGTATTCTTGATATTTATAAGCGACCTTATGATGAAAAATTTCCGGTCGTTTGTTACGACGAAATGCCTCGTCAGTTGCTTGAAGAGGTACGGGAAATACAACCCATGCGTCCGGGGCGGTCCCAACGGGTAGACTATGAGTATCGCCGCATGGGAACATGCAATGTCTTGTTGGCAAGCGAACCGTTGCGAGGATGGAGAATGGCGGATGTAACGCAAACAAAGACAGCAAAGGATTGGGCGATGTTTACCGAGAAAATAGCCTCGGCATACCCGAACGCCGAAAAGATTATTTTGATTGAAGATAATCTCAAAACACATAAGCCGGCATCATGGTACGAAACATTTCCGCCAGAAAAAGCCAAGGCTTTGATGGATAAATTCGAGCTCGTTTGCACCCCAAAGCATGGTTCGTGGCTCAATATGGCAGAAATTGAACTCAATGTAGTATCGGCTCAATGCCTGAAAAAGCGAATCGCATCCATAGAAGAAATGAAAAACATGGTGAATGCATGGGAGAAGGAACGAAACGAGAAAACAAAAACCATCAATTGGCAGTTTTCAACAGCGGATGCACGAGTAAAATTGCATCGCCTATATCCATCTTTTCAAATTTGACGGGACACTAGCTCTATTTTTTCCAAAGCTCCACTGCCAATATTCACTTCACCATGGGGCTCACTAGGCATACGCGCAGATACGGATTTTCGCTCACGGCATCAACCACTGCACGATCACTCAACCCAAGGATTTCTTTGATGAGCAATGCGCCCATTGCCACTCGAACATTCAACGCAACCGCGACCACAACTTTTGAAATGTCTGGCATAATCGGCTTCGAATTCTTGCCACGGCAAACGTTCGGCCATTTTTACCCAGCGATTTTCGGGATTCAAACGTTCTTCAAAATACAGGCCGATTTCCGGTAATTCATCATCGTGATGCGATTTTCGATACATTCAGATTCTCTCCTGCAAGGTTTTTCTGCATTTTCACAGAAATAATATACAGCAACATATCATAAATGTACAGTTAAGGCTTTTATATTTAACGTTTTATCTTTTTTTTAGCAAGCCCTATATCGATCTCTTCGAGGAGTACGGCTGGGACTGGACCTATCATGCGTTCCGCGAATGGGACGGCTGGAGCGCCGAGCACTCCACCGACCCGGACGACAAAACACGGTATGAATCAACCTCGCGCATGAAGCTTCTGACCGACTATATGAGCCGCAACCGGAACGGCCGGATGATCATTTCCCGGCGAAGAGCCTGCCAACGACTCCGGCGGCCAGCTTGGGACGCCGGAAACCGTCGTAAAGTCCGGCGAAGTTGCAGGCGAGCGGCTTGCAGCGGATATCCGCTCCTGAACGCAGATAGCTGCGGGTGTCGTGGTACTGCCAGACGGTGAAGCCACAAAGTTCCGGACGGGCAAAGATTGTCCGGATCACGGTTTCCAGATACTCCGCCTGAAATTCCTCCGACCACTGAGCGGCGGCGGAATCGTGCGCGCCGTACGTCTTGCCTTTGTCGAAAAGGAAGTGGAGGAAAGCAGCGGCGACGGCGATATGATCCTGCCGTCACGAACCGCTTTGGAACTCCGGCGGCTTCTCAGTGAGGAAGGTATGGCCGAATTGGAAATTTCCGAGCGCCACATCCGCGTCCGCTTCAGCGATACCCTCCTTTACTCCAAACTCATTGAAGGAAGCTATCCGAACTTTCGGCAGGCCGTTCCGGGAAGTTTTCAAAAAATGCTGGATATTCCCCGTGATGCCGTCATGCAGACGCTGGATTTGCTGGCGGTTCCGCTGACCGCCGACATCAGCAATCTGAAACTTACGTTCAAACGGGGAGAACTGGAGTTTTTCTCCCGCAACGATACCGTCGGTGAGGGAAAGGATCGCCTTGAGGTCGCCTATGACTATGACGATCCGTTGGAAATCACATTCAATTACCAGCTTCTGCAAGCGCCGTTCCGGTATGTCAGAGAAGACCAGTTCCGTCTCCAGATGAACGGTGCGAACAGCCCGGTCATGATTGAGGACGGTAAGGGATTTCACTATATTCTGATGCCGTTGCGAGTCAAATAACTTGAAAAATGAAACACCTCCTGTAAATTAATTGCGGGGTGTGTGGAAAGGTTTTCATGTCCACCACAAAAGGATTTCTGCAACAGCTCGTTCGGACCGGGCAGTTTCGTT